>Ga0208766_1000017_pt1 | contig 95246 bp, 91 predicted proteins | sample ETN01SmetaG_3_FD_185792 | JGI IMG/M metagenome (GOLD analysis project Ga0208766, IMG submission 185792) | Marine microbial and viral communities from oxygen minimum zone, Eastern Pacific Ocean - ETNP2014F12-01SV263 (SPAdes) (version 2) | ecosystem: Environmental > Aquatic > Marine > Oceanic ... | reverse complement strand
CCGGTGACATTTGGTTTATTGTTTAAAACAAAATCTCTTTTATTCACTGTAATAGGATTTCCTTTTATTTCATTTGTCACATATTCAATAGCAGCATTTGGGCCTGCTTTCTATATGAGGAACTTCGGAATTACTGAAGGAGAGGTTGCAACAATTCTGGGTCTAATTACTGCAGTATTCGGAACCTTGGGTGTGGTAATTGGGGGATACCTTGGAGATCATTTAAGGAAAAGACACATCAATGGACGTCTCTATGTTGGTTTTGGGTTGATTGTCCTTGCCGTCCCTGCCGCGTTAGGCATGTTATTCACAGAGAGTTTGGTGATGTCTTACGTTTACTATTCCCTCTTTCAAATTGCCACACCAATGTGGGTTGGGATTGCACCGACAACAGTCTCTGATTTGGTGCTTCCACGAATGAGAGGTGTTGCAGGAGCTTACTACATCTTAATGGTCAGTATGCTGGGCCTCGCACTTGGTCCATACACAATTGGTTATATCAGTGACCACTTCTATTCTCTTGGTTACTCCGATGCTGTATCACTCAAATATGCACTGGCCTGGGGCCTTTCAGCACTTTTGATAACTATTGTTGCTTTGGCTGGTGCTTGTTTTTATCTCCCAAAAGAAGAGCCGACAAAATTGGATCGAGCAAGAGAGCTGGGCGAGTCCATCTAAATCTAATTTGGATCATAAATTGCCCAAATCTTCACTACTCCATCAGGCACTTTGAAAGTGCCTTTCCAACCAGTTGGAACGATAATGCCTTCTCCTGGATTGATCTCATAAGCATTGCCGCTCTCATCGGTCATAACTATCTGGCCCTTAATCACATACATGAATTCATCATAAGGCCAATCTGATGGAATATCTGCATTGGAAGACTCCCATAGTCCCATTGAGAAGGACTCGTCTGCATTATTAAAGGTCTGCTGCTCCTTCGTCTTTAAACCGTCTTCACCCACGTTAAACGCTTTTGAACTGAGTATTTGCTGAATCGTGTCAGAACTGTAATGCAGTCTTGCATCCTTACCGATATCTCTTTGTGGGTCATTGATGGTTTCAACAAGTCCGTCATAGAAATATATGGCTTCGACAGCTTCAGAAATCTCAAAGGCACCCATCCAACCTTTTGGAATCAGGAAACCCTCGCCGCTTCTAAATTCATTCATTTCTCCTGAAAGCGTCTTTGTTTTGATCACGCCTGACTTGAGTAAAAAGAAGACATTGTAAGGGTATGGTGTATTGATTTCTTCTGATCCAATCTTTGATTTCCATATTCCAATACTGAAATTGCCATCCCGACTGATGAAGAGCTCAAGATCTGCTGAATCCCATAATCCATACCCAGAGTCATATTCCTCGTAAGGCAAAGATCTGAGTCGCTCAATGGAGGATTCATTGATCAGTGTTGCTGCATCGAGACCGATTGAAACAAAAAGAGTTAATACGATTGATGAGAGGCTTGTTTTTTTCATTGATAATCTCATTTATTTATTTTTAATCTGACATCAAGATCCTCAATGGAATATGTCGTGTGATGCGCATGGACTTTTTTTACCTTATCCAAAAGTTCTTCAGGCATAGGAGAAGCTTTTCTTGTATTCATATCAATGTGAATCACTAGTGTTTCTGAAATGGCTGACATTTTTTCATCTTTATCCATCAAAACACCTACTACATGAATCAATTTATGGCTAAAGTCATGAATCCTGAACATGGATCTTATTTCATCGCCTTCGATAAATTCCCTTTGGTACCTCAAACTGTCCTCAATCGCAAAACAAGAGTATCCCGATTTAAGATAATCCTCATCAAATCCAATTTCTTCGAATAAATCTCTTGAGTGTTCATCAAAAGCTTGAAGGTAAAATGCCACATTCATGTGGCCATTTTGATCACACATTTCATGGGTGACAAAAAATTTGGGGGGCACATATGGAAAGATACTTTTAAAGTCAGTCATGAATTAAACCCTAAGATTTGTCTTTCACATACATATTGATCTTTGCTGTAAAAACCACTTGATCATTAAGGTCTTTTATCTCGACGGGGACTACGATGGTTCCTGTCTGAGTCCAATCGATCTCCGAACCATCCGATACAGCCAAAAGATTGGTTTGGGCTTTTTTCAAATATTCAACGGTCATCCCGGATGGAATCCATTGTTTATTCTTGGGTAGGGAAGCCTCTATCATTAGACCGCCCGATAATTCAGCCATGTTGCACATTGCTATCGCATGGACAGTCTTGATGTGATTCGTTACCGATCTTCTTTTTTTAAGCTGAACTTCGCATCTGTTTTCCTTCAATGCAGTGACTTGGGACTTAATGGAGAAAAAATAAGGAGCATTCATGCAGATCAAAAATGTAAAAATTCTTTTGCCAAAAGGAAGTCCTTCTAGTTTTTTATATAAATCTAAAACTTTCATCTTGTCATTACCTCTTAAGAACTGGATTATAGTCTGATGAGCAATCAATCCAAGTTACTATTATTTGCATCTATTATAGGCACACTTCTTGCCATCTATTCAATCATGGATAGCAATAAAAACTTCTCATCCCTTCCCAGTGATGTGGTTGCAACTGTGAATGACAAAATAATTCCTTCAGAGAGGTATCAAACTGTCATTCAGTTAATCGAAAACGATAAAAGAGATGGCTTGACAGACATTGATCGCAAAATGGCTTTAGAGCGAATCATAGAAGAAGAGCTTCTTGTGCAATATGCCTATCAGAATGGATTTCTTGAAGCGGATGATCTCTTGAGAAAAAGCATTGTGAGATCAGTGGTAGACTCGATTGTTGAGCAATCAATATCGGTGATACCTGACAAAAATATACTCAGGGATTTTTACCAGGATAACCTTCCAGTCTTCACCTTGGATGAACAGTATCGAATTGTCATTCTCTCCTCTCAGGATCGCTCAGACATCACTGCCGCAAAACAGATTTGGCAACAAAGCTATGATATTCAAAAACTGGAAAATGAGATAGAAAGCATAAGACAACTTGAGATTCCTTCGGGTTTTATATCTAAGTTAAGATTGGGAACGTTGATTGGCCCCCTCCTCAGAGAGGTCGTTCTATCAATCAGAATCGGAGAAACAAGCAAACCAATAGAAACAATCTATGGGTACTCAATTGTCACCCTAATAGATAAAAAAAATAAAATTGTTCCTGAATATTCGGAAATACAAGAAGTTGTTTTACAAGAATTCAGAAGACGGCAACGTGAGGACATTCTCGATGAATTATTGATTGATTTAAAGAGGCAATCGGATATAAACATTAACAGCAGTCTTTCAGATTGATCACCAATGAAGGCATTTAATTCACTTTTGACATCTCTACTGCTGTTGATGTCTTTCCAGAATGAATCATTTGCACACACAAAAAGTGTCTCCTACTCCTCGTGGGATATTCAAGAAGAAGAGATTGTTGTTAATTTCACTGTCTCATCAAGAGAAATCACAAAACTAACGGAATACAAGGTTAACTATCCAAATCTGAATGAGAGCCTAAAAAGTCATCTAATTCAAAAGATTTACTCAGAGCAGATTGATTCAGAGCCATTGGTTACAGTTCTCAACACTGATTCTGGCACAACAGGATTATCTCTTAAGTTTGATGCAGGTCGGACTGAGAAATATATTTTTAATGTGAATTTATTTTTCAATCAAATCCCTGGGCATATTCACTATGCAAAAGTCAATCATCACTCGGGACAGAAAAGAACCCTTGTTCTCAACGAGAACAACCATCAAATGATACTTTCAACTAAAGCGAGTGAAGTTATGGATCAAGGTTCATTTGATTCATTCAAACAATATATTGGCCTTGGTTTCACTCATATTCTCGAAGGCATTGACCATTTACTGTTTTTGCTCGCATTGCTTATTTTATGTAAATCCCTCAAGAGTCTCATCTTTGCTGCAACAGGATTCACGATTGGTCATAGTCTAACACTGGCCCTTGCTGCATCAAATATCGTCATTCCCCAAGTCAATATCATCGAATCATTGATCGGTTGGACAATCATCCTAGCCAGCATTGAATCATTCAATATTCCCAGCCATGAATTAAGAAAAATACAATCAGGAATATTTGTGGCAGTGATCACTTTGATTGCCTTGAGCTTATTTGGTGTCACTGAACTTGAAACTGGTTTTATCCTTGGGTTGGGTGTTTTGACTCTAGCAATACTGAGATTGAGTGAAGATGCTGAACAGTCTGAAAAATTAAGGCCCATGCTGGCAGCCATTTTTGGAACCATACATGGGTTTGGTTTTGCAAATATACTCAGTGAAATAAGTTTGGATAGAACAAATTTTTTAGTCTCACTTTTGGGGTTCAATATGGGGGTTGAGATTGGACAAATACTGGTGCTTGTCATGATGTGGGCTTTGATGTCTTTTCTTGTGACAATAATTCTTAAGAAAAACATGAAAAAGATAACTGAACTAGCCTCTTCTATCTTATGTTCAATTGGTCTATATTGGTTTCTAACGCGTTTATTAGGGTAAAATTTTTTAGAGGATAATGATGGGGAAAGTTAGTAAATATCTACTGATTACATTGGTATTAACTTTAATGGGTTCAGCGGCTTATATTCTTACAATCTCACCTCATAGTTATAAAAAATTTACAACCAACTATTACGATACCAATCCATTTACGCCCCAAAATCCAACAAATATAAATAGACCGATCGAGCTAGCAGAGAATGATTCAAAACAGATACTCTGGGGTGACACGCACGTTCATACAACCTACTCCATGGATGCATTCTATATATCATTGCCTCTTATGCATGGCTCAAGGGGTGCTTTTCCGCCTGCCTTTGCATGTGACTATGCTCGGTTCATTTCACAGATCGATTTTTATGTGTTGACTGATCACGCGGAATCATACACTCCAAGGACATGGAAAGACCAAGTTGAAAGCATACGGCAATGTAATGCCATTTCTGGTGAAGAAAATCCGGATTTAGTCGCATTCATTGGATGGGAATGGACACAAGCTGGAAGCACCCCAGACACTCATTATGGTCATCATAATGTGTTCTTCAAAGATTATAAGGAAGGCCAAATTCCAGATCGACCAATAGCAGCAGGAGGAACAATTGCTTTAATTTTAAGAATTCAGTTGGCTGATGTGAATCGTAATTTATTTCTCTTTGATCCTGTGAATAGTGAATATTATTTTTCATTCGCAAGCTTCCTGGACACAATTCTTGAAACGGATTCTTGCCCAGAAGGGCTGCCATCAAATTATTTACCCAAGGACTGTTGGGAAACTGCCGCTACACCGGCTGAACTCTATGGCAAACTCGATGACTGGGGATTTGAAACCGAGGTCATTCCACATGGAACAACTTGGGGATTCTATACGCCTCAAGCAGCATCGTGGGAAGAATACATGAGCGATCAAGACAACATCAGACCCGATTACTCAAGCATGATCGAAATCTACTCAGGACATGGAAACTCAGAAGAATATCTAGATTTTAAAGAAGTGGATTTCGATTCAAATGGAGAAATGATATGCCCAGAGCCTACTGAAAATTATCTACCAACTTGCTATCAAGCTTCTGTTATCAACAAGAGAAGGTGCCTAGCGGAAGGTAAGTCTCAAGAATTTTGTGAAGCGTTGGCTGAACAGACAAAAAAACGGGTCAATGAAATGCCAGGAGCCTCTGGAGCTAGAGCCTTATTCGGCGTCAACGATGAGGATTGGTTGGATGCTGGCCAAGCAAGAGGCGCCTATCTTCCTGCATTTAATTACCGCCCCAAAAAATCTGCTCAGTATGGTTTGGCATTGAGAAATAATGACTATGAAGATGAAAAAGAACGTTTTAAATGGGGATTCATTGCATCCAGTGATACCCATACTGCCAGAGCTGGACATGGCTTCAAACAACTGCTTCGCGTTGGTGGAACAGAAGCAAGAGGTGCAGTGAGTGAGAGATGGAGAAAGCTTTTAAATAATGTGACTGCTGAAAAAACAGAATCCGGACTCAGAACCGTTGAAGAATTGAATGAATTGTCAGGTGTCTCAGCAATCGATGTTGAAAGACAAGCCAGTTTCTGGTCTCTAGGGGGCCTCATGGCTGTTCACTCAACCGGAAGAGATCGTGACTCAATCTGGCAAGCAATGAAACGAAAAGAGGTCTATGCAACAACGGGGCATCGAATCCTTCTTCATTTTGATCTATTGGAGAATGGCTCAATAAAACCCATGGGCAGTTTAATAGAGTCATCGTCCAATCCAACATTTCGTGTGAAAGCCATGGGCTCATTTAAGCAACTCCCTGGATGTCCCGATTATGTTCATGAGGCACTTTCTGAAAAAAGACTTCAAAAGATAGCCAATGGTGAGTGTTATCACCCCTCGGATGAACGCCATCGCTTGGAAAGAATAGAAGTGATTAAAATCACACCGCAAAACAATAAAGATGAAGACCCAACAACATTGATCTTCGATTCATGGAAAACATTTGAGTGTAGTTCGAATCAAATGCAATGTGAGATTGAATTCACGGATGATGATTTTGAGAATGGACAAAGGGATGTTGTTTACTATGTTAGAGTCATTGAAGAGGACACTCTTTTGGTGAATGGCAGCAATATGAGAACCCAATTTGATGCTGATGGTCATCCAATCTCTATCGCTCCTTGTTACGCTGATTACAGAGAAGACTATGAAGAAGAGTGTTTAGGGCCCGGTGGTCATCGCGCATGGTCATCTCCAATATTTGTTGATTACAAGGAAAGAGTGAATATTGATAACATAGTCAATCAAATTGATATCGTATCTGAGGCCAATGAGCAATCTACAATTAACTAAACGTGACTTTCTAAAATACGGCACGAGTCTATTGACTGCAGCAGCCCTTCCCTATCCTTATCAAGCAGCGCTTGCAAAAGAGGCATGGGATACTATTGTTATTGGTGCTGGAACGGCAGGCATACCCGCCGCAATATTTGCTGCTCAAAGAGGCCTGAAAGTACTGGTCATCGAAAAGGCATCGGTCATTGGTGGCACTCTTTTTGTCTCCACTGGACAAATATCTGGAGCCGGTACAGTTTTTCAAGAGCGAAAAGGGATCAAAGATTCTCCCGATCAACATTACGATGACATCATGAGGCTGAATCACAATACTTCTGATCCAGCACTCACAAGAGTGCTCGCTGATCATGCTGGTCCAACGATCAATTGGTTGGCAGCAAATGGTTATACAATCTTTGAGAATCATCCCGTTAAAAAGATGGCCCATGATGCCTTTTCTGTTGCAAGATATCAGCAAGGCCCAAAAGGAGCCACCGGCCCATGGGGAGGTGGTCTTGCGATTCTTAATACAATGAAACCTTTGTTTGAGAGTGAAGTCAGTAAAGGTTCAATTACGATACTCCTAGAAACGAGTGCGGTTGACCTCATTCAGTCGGCAAATGCTGACATCAAAGGTGTTGTCACGCAGAACAATCAAGGAAAAAGTTTGGAATACAAGAGTCGCAGTGTCATTCTTGCATCAGGAGGATGTGCATCGAATCCAAGGATGTATGAAGAGCTACATGGAGTGCCTCTTTACTGTCAAATGGCATACCCTCAAAGCCAAGGTGCAGGACTCATATTGGGACAATCCGTAGGTGGATTCTTAAGAGGTGGCGAAAAATACTCTCCGCTCTATGGCATGATCTTATCCGATGACAAAGTTCCAGCAACACCCTATGGTGTCGTTATCAATGCAATAGATCGAAAGCCATGGGAGGTTTTGGTTAACTCTGAAGGCAAAAGATTCGTTCAAGAAGACCATGAGAGCATCGATCATATTGAGCACCAAATTGGGAAACAGCCCGCTCACCGTCATTGGGCGATACTTGATCAAAGAATGTTAAATGAAATGCCGCCAATGATTTACGATTGGTCCAATCAAAGAATCATGGGTGAGGCAAACAACCATATCATGTTCAAGAGTGCATCCAGCATTAAGGAGTTGGCTATCAAATCAGGACTTCATCCCTTAAATCTTGAAAATTCAGTTGATGACTACAATCGAAAGACTGCAAATAATCAATCCGATTCATTGGGACGATTACATCGTCCACTAGCTATTAAGGAAGGCCCTTTTTATTCGGTTAGAATGAGTGGGTGGAGTCTTTGCTCATTTGCTGGATTGGGAGTGAATGAAAATTTTGAAGTCATCCGATCATCTGGAGAAACCATTAAAAACCTTTATGCGATTGGCGAAGTAATTGGGTTTGGTGCCACTTCAGGCAATGCGTATGTGAATGGGATGGGAGTCACCCCTGCACTGACTTATGGAAGACTTCTGGGTCAGAGAATCTAAACTTTCTGAATAGGGCTTTTATAAAACTCTTTGGTAGCCCAAGCACTATAAAATATTGATGAGAACAGCACAGTACTCATCATTAACCTCAGATCAAAAGGAATGGCTAATAGGTATGTTTGCGTGAGCGAAGCACCGTCATGGCCATTCAGATATACACCAAAGTTGACAACAATGTGCCAAATCAAAACACTGCCAACACCAAACTTCACTAGAGACATTAATGAGCCCTTGGCCTGATATCTAGCAATCAAAGATATCAATGCCAATGAGACATATACAAACAACATTGTCTGCCCATAGAAACCTAAATAAATATCAGTAATCAAGAGAACACTAACGGGCATTAAAATCTGGATTGACTTATTCTGAGTTACATAGGGCATAAAAAGAGCCAAGGCCAATACAGGTGTCCAATTGGCCGGTAAGAAAAATCTTGCGGCGATGACACATGCAAAAACAAATATGAGTGGTTTAAGTACCTGATAGTTTTTCATAAATAAGTTCCTGATTAGGTTCCTGAAATTATAGCAAAGCATTCAAAAAAATGGATCATATTTTATTTCTAATAGACTAATTTAAAATGTTCGACAATCACTGGCATATCATCGGTACAAGCCCGTCCATAAGGTTTTAATATATTGTTCCAATAATCCCTATGAAGGGGAATCCATATTTCAGGATCCCTGACTGGTGGGCCATCGATTTTTGTAATTTCATAATCGATCTCGCCAAATGTTGTCTCCTCAATATCTGTGATCTGGACCACAATCTCAGGTTTTCCGTCATATGATAAAAGGATTATGGGTTGTCCCTTATGGCTGCCAGGAATGTCTTCGTTTTCCATCAACCACGGCAATGAAAATGTACCGACTTTTTCGCCCTCTTTGATGAAATCAATGATCATCCCTGTCGTTTCTTCGTCAATCCCAATCGATCGAATCTGATGATCAACATCAAGTTCAGGGTTTGACTCTATAACCTCAATCCAATACTCATCAATTGGACCTGTATCAGGTGTTTTTTCTGCTCCACCACCGAGGATGGCATTGATTCTTTTCATAAATTTAAAAATGACTTTCTATTGCATGATAGAATTTTTACATATTCTGAGAAACTAGTTCAATGATAATTTATCTCAAAAGAATGAAATTCAAATTTGCAATTGGAAGTTTATTGATATTGATGACCATGTCATCAACCATCAATGCACAAATTGATGCGAATCAGGCCATATCTGAGCTATCGCTTCTACAGGAGTCACTCAATCAATCTGCTATCAATGAGCGCACGATTAAAAATACACGTGAGAAAGCGATAGAAATCAGAACGGATGCATTGATTTGCGTGAACCAAATTGAACCGCAAGTGGAAACACTTAAGTTGGAAGTTGAAGCACTTGAGCAAATCAGTCCCGATGTTGATATTCAAATTTATGAAAGACTCTCAGAAGCCAGGAGTCAACTGACAGCAGAAGATGCAACGCTAAAAAATTGTTCTCTGACGGTTGTTCGTTCAACAAGAATCATTGATCGCTCAAATAAATTACTCAATGAGCTAACAACGGAACTGCTCAGCGAGAAGAGCGAAGATATACTTGATGCCATTGCGTCCTTGCCTGCTCAATTCAAACAACTTCCAGACCTTTTCTTTAATGACAAAGCCATTCAAAGAATCTCAAAAGAAACCCTGTTTCTTCTTGTATTGTTTTTGATTCTCGGCTTTAGTTTTGGTTATTTCTTTGGGGATCAAATAAAGAAAATTCAATATTCAGACCCATTTAAATCAATTGATCGGTCAGTCATCTTAAAATTAAGGGCTTTATTTAAACCATTCGGTAGAGTTCAATCCCCCATTCTTTTTGGTTCACTTGGGGTATCAGCGGCCATTGCGCTCTCAATGTCAATATCACCCTCAGAATCATGGATCATTCGCTTAGGGCTCAGTCCTTTTCTTGCTTCAGCAATCTATTTACTAATCAATTGGATTACCGGGCCCTTTTCACCGGCAGATACAGATAACAACTCTGTATCAGAAGCAGCTAAGAATCTGAAACAAAAACTGAACTTCTTCACACTCATAGTGATCATCACTTATATTGTCTTTGGACCTGATTGGCTTGCAAGTGACCTGGCAAGTGATCAGCCGTTAATGAGAATTGTGCTTGTCTCATTGATGATCTTTGCTCTAATACCTGTCCTAAATAGATCGACAAGTTTATTCATGGAAGATGGACAGTATGGGGTCATCAAGTTTATCGGTTATTCAGCATTGGCTTTGAGCTTTATCTCTGAACTTTCAGGCTTTCACAATCTTTCAAACTTCATCTTAAGTGGATTCATTCTCACTCTTTTTTCAACATACTTTCTTTGGTCTCTTTTAGCGTTGACTGAAAATACTGTTACTTGGATCAATGAGTCAACAAATCTTATTGGAATTAGAATTAGATCTGCGCTGGATCTCACTAGAGATTCTGGGAAATCTAAATTGGCAATCTACCAGCTCTTCTTTGATGCGTCTTTCTGGATAGTTTATCTCTCGATCCTAATAAGGGTTTGGGATCCAACAGGGACGCTCGTTGAAACGCTTTCATCTTATGCGACTGACGGTATTCCAATGGGTGATATCAGGGTTATTCCAACAAATATCTTAGCGGGTATTATAGCATTTACGATACTTGCAGGTCTTACGGGTTGGATCAAGAGATGGATTGATAAAAGGTGGTTGAGACAAATCACACCGGACAGAGGCGCAAGAGAAGCCCTTGTAACTGTGGTTGGTTATACTGGTTTTACAATCTCGATATTGGTTGGTCTATCAATCAGCGGTGCGAATATTACCGGTATCGCTGTGGTTGCTGGTGCCCTGTCTGTTGGTATTGGTTTTGGTTTACAAGCTATTGCTAATAATTTTGTTTCTGGAATCATTCTCCTTTTCGAAAGACCGATTAAATCAGGTGATTTTGTGTCCGTTGGAGATGTAGAAGGATTTGTCAAAAAAATCAGTATCCGTGCAACTGAGATAGAGACACTCGATAATCAGGACATGCTGATACCGAATTCAGAGCTTATTTCTGGCAGAGTTACAAACTGGGTTCTCCATAATCCATATGGAAGGCTTATCGTAAAAATTGGCGTGGCTTATGGCAGTGATATTGAAAAAGTCGCTTCGATCTTGGAAGAGACTGCAAATCAACATGAGATGGTTATCAGCGATGGAAGAGCGTCCCCACCCAAAGCCTTATTTATGGGCTTCGGAGACAGTTCGCTCGATTTTGAGTTAAGAGTAAGGATTGTAGATATCAAGAGACGATATGATGTTTTAAGCGATCTCAATTTTGCCATTAATCAGCAATTTGCTTCAGAAAATATTGTCATTCCATTCCCCCAAAGAGATCTGCATATCAGGGATTGGACTGAAGATAAAAAGAAGAAAAAATAGACCCCCATTAAAGACTTAGATATGAGCATTCTAGAAAAATTCTCATCGGATAAAAATATTGAACCCGATCAGTATCAGATTGATATTGTCGATCGTTTCGAAAAATTTCAAAAAGAGATTATTGATGAAAAAAAACTCACAAGAAAACTTCTCGCATTAATTCGTAGCAGTGAGCCTAGCTCCAGTGGAATCTACTTATGGGGCAGTGTTGGAAGAGGGAAAACATTCTTAATGGATCTTTTTTTTGAAAGCCTGTCTATAACAGAGAAAGATAGAAAACATTTTCATCGATTAATGGAGGAAATTCATTATGGTATCAAGCATCTTAATGATCAGTCTGATCCAATTAATGAAGTTGCTCGATCCATGTCCAAAGAATACAAAGTTTTATGTATTGATGAATTTTATGTGGAAGATATCGCTGATGCCACAATTATGGGAAGACTGATTGAATCGCTTTTGAATCACGACATAAAACTCGTGATGACTTCTAACTGCAAGCCCGAAGATTTATATAAAAATGGACTACAAAGAGATTTATTTATTCCGGCCATAGAAAAAATCAATAGAAACCTTGAGGTCACTCACATTGGAAATGGAAAAGACTTTAGACACTCTTTTATGAGCAAAAGCATTGAGCGTATCTCAGTTCATGATGATCAAAGTATGGTTAGACTGGCCAATTACCTAGGATGCGTGGGTAACGATTTTGAAACGGATAAATCAGTCATAAGCATAAGAAATCGAGAAATAGAATGCGTCGTAAATACAGATCAATTGGCTTGGTTTAGATTTGATTCAATCTGTGGCAATAAAAGAAGTGTTAAAGACTATATTGATATTGCCGATCAATTTAAAACTGTTGTGATTACTGAAGTGCCAATATTTACTACGACATCTGAAAACGAGGCGCGAAGATTCATAGCCCTAATAGATGAATTATACGATCGCAATATTGACCTTTTCATGACAGCATCCAGTTCATATGAAGATCTCTATCACGGAAACAAGCTTCGAGATGAATTTAACAGGACCACAAGTCGTCTAGTAGAAATGAGCAATAGAAATTAGATTGTTTCTCGATTTTGTAGATAAGGTCTCAAAACATCGGGAACTGTGACTGATCCGTCCTCATTTTGATAGTTCTCAAGAACAGCAATAAGGGTTCTACCAACCGCTAAACCCGAGCCATTAAGGGTATGCGGGTAATCGGTTTGATTGTTGTCAGTGTTTTTGAATCGTGCTTTCATTCTACGTGCTTGAAATGACTCACAATTACTGCACGATGATATCTCTCTATATGTGTCCTGCGAAGGTAGCCAAACTTCAAGATCATAAGTTTTTGCAGCTGAAAATCCAGTGTCCCCTGAGCACAGAAGCATAACTCTATATGGTAAATTCAGCTTTTTTAGGATCGATTCTGCATTCTGAGTGAGTTCCTCAAGGGCATCATAGGATTCTTCTGGTTTAACGATGTGTACGAGCTCTACTTTTTCAAATTGATGTTGCCTGATCATGCCTTTGGTGTCTTTTCCATAAGAGCCTGCCTCTTGTCTGAAACAGGGTGTGTGTGCAGTCATTTTGATCGGCAATTCGCTCTCGTCAAGAATGCTTTCTCTGATTAAGTTTGTTAGAGGAACCTCGGCAGTTGGAATTAAGTAAAGCGCTTCTTCATTTTCAATTCTATATTGATCATCTGCAAACTTTGGCAGTTGTCCAGTACCCACTAGGCAATCTGACCTGACAATATTCGGAACATACATTTCGGTATATCCATTCTCCTCTGTTTGTACATCAAGCATGAATTGCTTTAAGGCTCTGTGTAATTTCGCATACCCATCTTTCATAACAACAAATCTTGAGCCCGATAGTTTTGCTGCTGATTCAAAGTCAATACCTCCAGTGTTTTCTCCCAACTCAGAGTGATCCTTTGGCTCAAATTCAAATTTAGGTATCTCACCCCAAGATCTTATTTCTATATTTTCTTCCTCACTGGATCCATGAGGGACAGAATCGTCAAGAATATTAGGGATCTCAAGACTTGAATTCTTGGACCGATCGGAAACATCATTGAGCGATTGTTCAGCGTCTTTTAGCTTTTTATTAATTTGACCGACCTCAGAAATGAGATCAGATTTCTCGTCATCCGATAGATCGGGGTTTGCGATATTCTTATTGATGACATTTTTTGAGGATCTTAACTCCTCAACATTCGAGATTAAATCTCTCGTATTCTGATCCGCTTCTATATAGCCATCGAGATCAAAATCAGATGCTCTTTTTTGAAGAGAGTCTCTGACTTTATCAGGATGTTTTCTAATTATTTTTGGATCTATCATTGTTTTAGGATAATTGTATTAAATCATTATAACTTTTTAAAAAGATGAAAAAAACTTAACAAAATCCCAAATAAATCTGCAAGCCAATCAAGCCACTCAAAACTTCTGTATGCAAGGTTCATTTGCAATAATTCCATACTAAACGCATATATGCATAAAAGAATCAATAAAGAGACTACCTGGTCTTCTCGAGCAATGAGGAAAAACCATAATCCAACAAAGTAAAAGAGGATTGCATGAGCAATTTTGTCAATTGGTAAAGATATTTCCATTTCTATTGATGGGGTTGTCATGACGTGAAGGTATGTGACGATGGCAATAATAAATATTGAAAATATGATTTTTATATTTTGAGAGAAATATTGAATGCGTTGAAGGCGATCGATCATTCAATGACCTCCGCATCATTTGGAATGAGATCAGAAAAGAATCCATCATCGATCATTTTATTCATTTCAATATCCATAAGATCAATATGAATCTTCTGTCTTTGTGAGTGCTCAATGTCAATGGAGTCAATGAGATTTCCCTTCATTGCAATTGTGATCGTGCTCATCAGTGAATCATTTATCAATGGCTTATATTTAATGAACATGTGTGAATTGGTTCCTTCCGTATATTGCTTATAGGATTTATTCAATTCGCTGTCACTCATGAGGATTTTTATCCAATTGGCTTCTTCGTACTGATTAACATCGGTTTTGATGACTTGATTGAGATCCGGATCAAATATCAATATGGAACCGCTTTCAAAAATTATGATCCGCTCAGTCGGTTCTTTGATATGCCAAAGCATCAATTCAGGCCTTTTGACGACGAGGTGTCCTTTTGTTTTAGAGATTTCAACATCGCCGTTGCCATCGATGGTCTGTATAAATGATGCTTTCATGGTATTGAAATTGATTATCTCTGAATCCAACGCAAATGATGCTTGAGTTAAGAATAGAGATAAAGTTAAAAGCTTAAGAACAAAGATATCAGTACTCGATTGATTAAACCTCAGGGGGTGGTGGCGCCAGAACTTCCCTTCTTCCATTGGACTCCAATTCTCCAACAATCCCAATTTCTTCCATTTTCTCAACTATTCTCGCTGCCCGATTGTAGCCAATCCTGAGTTTTCTCTGCACAGAAGAAATGGATGCATTTCTTGATTCTGTCACTAACGCCACTGCTTCATCAAACAATGGATCAGCCTCAGAATCTCCATCGCCATCTGAACTCGAAACATCGCCAGGAATCGGAGTTTCCATTTGACCCGATGTGACCTCATCAATGAATACTGGTTGAGATTTTGACTGCAGATCTGCTGAAACTGCATTTACTTCTTCATCTGAAACAAATGCTCCATGGACTCTCGCCGGTGTGGATGAGCCTGGGGGAATATACAACATATCCCCATTGCCTAAAAGGTTCTCTGCTCCCATCTGATCAAGAATCGTTCTAGAGTCAACTTTTGCCGAGACCTGAAATGCAATTCTTGATGGTATGTTTGCCTTAATCAAACCAGTGATGACGTCAACAGATGGTCTTTGAGTAGCAATTATCATATGAATGCCTGATGCCCTAGCTTTTGCAGCCAATCGTGAAATGAGTTGCTCTACTTTTTTTCCAACCGTAATCATCATGTCGGCAAGCTCATCGACCACAACAACTATATTTGGTTGTGGCTCTAGATCTGGAGCTTCTATATTTTCAGTGGTTTGAACTTCCTTTGTCGGATCAAACAAAGGATCTTTAATTGGTTGGCCAGATGCAATGGCATCTTCAATTTTTTGATTCAGGCCTTTTAGGTTTCTTACTTTAAGCTTTGACATTAGCTTATAGCGCCTCTCCATTTCAACTACACACCATCTCAGAGCATTGGCAGCCTGCTTCATGTCTGTAACAACTGGGGAGAGAAGATGCGGTATCCCTTCGTATACAGACAACTCAAGCATCTTCGGGTCAATTAAAATCATTCGAACATCCCTTGGGGTTGACTTGTATAGCAAACTGATGATCATTGCATTGATGCCGACTGATTTTCCTGATCCGGTTGTTCCTGCAATTAATAGATGGGGCATTTTTTGCAAATCGGCAACGATTGGGTTTCCTGCAATATCTTTTCCCAAGGCGATGGTCAATGGTGATGAAAAATCTTCAAACGTTCTTGATCTTAAGATTTCCCCCAAAGTCACTAGGTCTCTTTTCTCATTAGGGATCTCAATACCGATGAAAGACTTGCCCTCAATGACTTCAACGATTCTCACACTGGAGACGGACAATGACCTGGCTAAATCCTTGGAAAGGTTGCTAATTTGGTTGACCTTCACACCGGCAGCTGGGTTAATCTCAAATCGTGTAACAATTGGTCCCGGTAGAACCTCCTCGACCGTTGCAGTGATTCCAAAGTCCTTGAGCTTGAGTTCAAGCAAACTTGAGAGTGCTTCAAGAGATTCTTTGGAAGCACCTTGCTGCTGGACTGGTGCCTCGTCTAGAAGATTAAGATCAGGGATGATCGATTCGATAGATGAATCAAACATTTTAACTTGTCTTTGCTCACTGGCTTTTTTGCTTTCTTCAATCGGTGGTGCGGATTTCTCAATCTTAATTTTTGGTTCTTTCTTTTTCGCGTTTTTCTTTATTTTATTAACAACCTTTTCTTTGAGAGGTTTCTTTATCGCCTCTGATATTTCGTGTTTAGTTGTTTGCGCTTTCTTTATCGCCCTCTCTTTTAGCTGCCCCTGAAGAGTCGATAGAAGTAGAGAGAAAAGTTCAAAAATTTTATTCATCAAATAAAGCAGAAGAGTTCCAACAGAATCAGCAACGCTCAGCCAAGAAAATCCGATCATCAATGGCAAGAAAGAAAGCATCATGGCCATTAGAATCACCGTACTGCCTGTCATACCAAGAATTTCAATAAACCAGGCAGATGCCAATAAACCTGAAATTCCTCCCGATCCTTCGGGGTAACCACTTGTCCCAACATGAATCGAAAAAAGTGTAGAAGATGACAAAAGGAGGATACAAAAAGATGCGACCCTGATGATGATTAAACTTCTGTCAATCTTACTAACCGAACCTTTTATTAAGGTAATGCCGGCGGACAGAAAGAGCAGTGGTAAGAAATAACTTGCTAATCCGAAAAATGAGAATAAGAAGCTAGAGAAGTATGCTCCAAACAAACCAATGTAGTTATTTACCCCATCATCGGCTCCCGTGGTATTAAATCCTGGATCAGTGATGCCATAACTGATGAGAGAAATAAAACTGATTGAAGCCAGACCAAGCAGAACAATAAAAATTGATTCTCTAAGAATCGGAAATGAAGTCACTAAAGATTTAAGATCTTGTTTCTTGATGACATTCCTCTCTTTATTTAATTGATGTATGAGTAATTATTTAAGAATAATTTTTTCATGATTGCATTATTATGATTCTTTATAGAAAATCTAACAACAGACTTTTGATATGACTGAATCAATACATCATAAATTAATCATCCTTGGTTCTGGGCCTGCAGGCTATTCTGCTGCTGTTTATGCCGCTCGAGCAAACCTTAATCCACTGATAATCACCGGATCTGAACCTGGTGGCCAACTCATGACAACAACAGATGTAGAAAATTGGCCAGGAGATCCCGAGGGCTTAATAGGGCCTGCTCTCATGGATAGAATGCTTGAACACGTAAAAAAATTTGATACTGAAATTGTATACGATCACATAGAAACTGCGGAACTGGGGTCAAGGCCATTTGTTCTAAACGGAGGAAATGCTACATATACTGCCGACGCATTGATTGTTGCAACAGGGTCAACAGCCAGATACTTAGGCTTAGAATCTGAGGAAAAGTATAAAGGCAAGGGCGTTTCTGCTTGTGCAACGTGTGATGGGTTTTTCTATAAGAATCAGGAGGTTGTGGTTGTTGGAGGTGGCAATGTTGCAGTTGAAGAGGCAATTTACTTATCGAATATTGCAAAAAACGTAACGTTGATTCATCGTAGAGATGAACTGAGGGCTGAGAAAATGTTGCAAGATAAATTATTTGAAAAGACTGACGATGATGGAAATATTAAAATTCTATGGAATCATGTCTTGGATGAAGTGATTGGAGATGAGTCCGGCGTTAATGGCATCATTGCCTCAGATGTCAATGAACCATCGGATAAGACAACTCTCGATGTTCAGGGCGTATTTATCGCAATTGGTCACGATCCTAATACATCTTTCTTTGGAGGCGATTTAAAATTGGATGACTCTAATTACATCGTTCTTGACAAATCCAATGATCGATTTGCAACTCAGACAAGTGTAAGGGGTGTATTCGCAGCAGGAGATGTTGCAGATCCAGTATATAGACAAGCTGTTACATCTGCAGGAAGTGGTTGTATGGCAGCATTGGATGCGGAAAAATTCTTAGAACAAAGCTAACTATTTCGAGTAAAATAAACAATTCTAAAAAATCAAACTATGGCAAAAGAAGAAGCAATACAAATGAACGGGGTGGTTAAAGAAACACTGCCCAATACTGTATTTCGTGTCGAATTAGAAAACGGTCACATGATTACTGCACACATCTCTGGAAAGATGAGAAAAAACTACATCAGAATACTGACTGGAGACAAAGTTTTGGTAGATATCAGCCCTTATGATTTATCAAAAGGGAGAATAGTTTTTAGAGAAACATGATTTACTATTAAATCATTAAATTTAATAATGAATGAATCAAAAATACATAGAGGACACAATAAATGATAAACCTATACAGATCCTTCTTTTTATGCTTTATCGCAATATTTCTGGTTGGTTGTAATTCTCACCTAGAAAATCATAATTCTCACCTAGAAAATCAGGTCAGTGATTTAGAGCAAGAATTAGCTGCTACCGAGGCCGAGCTTGCTGAAACAGAAGCTGAGCTTGAGGATCAGAAAACTGCTGATGACGTTTGGGAAGAACTTGCTACGAAAAAAACCAAGAAATAAAATACTTGGTTTATAGCTCGAGCAATACACTGCCCCAAGTAAAACCTGCCCCAAAACTTTGCATCAGGATTGTGTCGCCCTTTTGTATCCTTCCATCTTGGATTGCGCGATCAAAAGCCAAAGGGATTGATGCTGCTGAGGTGTTACCGTGAATGTCCATACTGAGGATTACTTTTTTCTCGGGTAATTCCATTCTCTTTGCGACCGCTTGGATGATTCTTACATTGGCCTGATGCGGAATAAACCAATCAACATCCTTGCTTTCAATATTGGATTTCATAAGTGCATCAACTGCGATCTCTTCCAGAGTTTTGACAGCAACCTTGAATACTTCATTGCCACTCATTTGCAGACAATAATCATCTTCATTTGGATGCTCTGGCATTCTAGATGTTCCATAGGGAACATGAAGTAGTTTTGCATATTCGCCATTGGCACCCAGCTCAGAGAATATAATCCCTTTATCGTCTGATGGCTTTAATATAGCTGCACCTGCACCGTCTGCAAAAAGTACACATGTATTACGGTCGTTCCAGTTTGTGATTCTTGAGAGTGTCTCGGCACCTACAACCAGGGCACACTTTGATTCACCTGATTTTATAAACTTATCTGCAATATTCAGAGCATATATAAAGCCGCTGCATGCAGCTTCAATGCTGAATGCAGGAAAATTACTTAACCCCAATTTCTTCTGGATCAGAGTACCGACATTGGGGGTCGCAACATCTGGTGTGCATGTGCCGACAATAATTAAATCAATCTCACTGCTATCAATATTGGCCCTCTCAATTGCAATTTTGGCTGCTTCATAAGCCAAATCAGAAGTGGCCTGAGAAGGGTCAGCGATTGGCCTTTGTTTGATTCCTGTTCTAGATACAATCCATTCATCCGTCGTATCGACTGATTTTTCCAAATCTTTATTGGTGACAATGTTGTCCGGTATATAACTTCCGATCGATATGATTTTTGAGTTCATGCAGTTTTTTCTTCTAATGTCTCGATGAGTTTTGGAATGATCTCTTTTTTGACTTCATTCACAGCAGTTAAGATAGCATGATAGTGGCCATAAGAATCTGATGATCCATGGCTCTTGACTACTATTCCATTTAAACCAACTAGCAACGCTCCATTGTGTTTTCTTGGATCAATGCTTTTCTTAAAAATATCCAGTGCAAACTTAGAGCCATCAGAAGCCGAGTCATCGGCTGACTCTTCACTGATCGATTCTTTTAAAACACTCGTCATCAATTCTATCGTTCCCTCCATTGCCTTAATGGCGATATTGCCAGTAAACCCATCGGTAACAATAACATCAGCTTTATTCTCAACAATGTCATTTCCCTCAACATAACCGACATAATTAATTGATGATTGTTCAAGCAATGTTGAAGCCTCTTTGATCATCTCATGACCCTTGATTTCCTCTTCTCCAATATTCAGAAGTGCAATTTTCGGTTCTGAAATGCCTTTTATCTCTCTAGCGACAACATCTCCCATTAATGCAAATTGGTAAAGTTGTTCTGCGGTGCAAGTTGAATTCGCTCCTAAATCAAGCATGTAGGTATAGTCCCCTTTTGTGGGAATGGCTTTCATGAATGCCGGCCTGTCAATAGAAGGCAATGTTTTTAGAACATATTTTGCGTTTGCCATTAGTGCGCCGGTATTGCCTGAACTGACGCAAGCATCTGCCATTCCTTCACTGACTAAATTGACTGCCAATCGCATTGAAGAATTCTTTTTCTTCCTCAATGCATCAATCGGTGCATCATCCATTGAGACAACTTCAGTCGTATGAACGATATCCACTCTTGGCATGAGTTCTTTTGGGAAGTGCTCCATGACAATGCTTTCATCACCCACCAAAGAGAGTTGCAGCGCATCATCGTTCTTGAGTGCCTCAATGGCAGCATCTATAGAGGTAAGAGGGTCTCTCTCGCCACTCATGATATCAAGTGCGAGTTTATAATGAATGCTCAATGGAAACCCTACTCTTGTTCGTCTAGGTCCGTAACCTTCTCTTTAATCGAGATAACTTGTTTACCTCGGTAGAAGCCTTGAGGGCTGATATTGTGTCTGAGGTGATCTTCACCTGTATTGGGATCACTAGAAATCTCAGGCGCTTTAGCCTTAATCTGTGATCTTCTCATATCTCTTCTAGATCTGGTTTTCCTTTTCTTCTGGACTGCCATCTTCGTCTCCCGTATCAACAATATTCAATTGCCGTCTTTGCCCATTATTTCTGATAAATCACTGAACGGTTTATTTTTGTTCGCCGTTTTTTCATCAGAAGATCCTAAAAACATGCTTAACTTATCGATATTTTCACATAATTCAATGTTTTTATGCATTATTGACATAGGAATCGAAGTCAAGATCTCGTCTTCCAGTAAATCCAAGAGGACAATTCCCTCGTCACTGATGGAAATGCAATCCATATTTTCCTGACTCGCTTGAGTATCGGATTGCCTAATGAAATCAATCGAATACTCGATTGTCTCATTCCATTCTAATGGACCTAAACAACGCTGGCATCTCAGGCTCAAGTCTGTTTTTATCTCCCCATAGATGCTTGGGTTTAACTGATCATTCAGCCTCAGTGAGGCACTGATTGAAACACTATCGACCGGATCATCTTGGTTAATAATTTGTAACAGCCGAGGCATCATTTTTGCCTCAATTTTTTGAGACAATCTTGATTTTCCGCTGCTGTGATCCAGTAGATCTTTGAAAAATAATTTTTGATGAAGCATCTCAATCACTCAAGATATATACTAATCAATTCATTTTACCAATAAACATAAGATAATATCGCAATCATAGAATGAATAATCTCATCCTGGCATCAAGCTCTATCTACCGTCAAGAGATACTGATAAAACACTACCCGAATTTTAGATGCATCAGTCCTGACATCGATGAAACACCACAGGAAGATGAAAAACCAATCAGTCTTGCTAAGCGACTTGCAGATACAAAAGCCAAGAAGATTTCAAAGGATTTTCCTGATCATTATGTCATCGGATCAGATCAAGTTGCTTCATTTGATGAACGGATTCTGGGAAAACCAGGTAACTATAAGAATGCATTGGCTAATTTCAGATCATTCAAAGGCAAGAGTGTTTACTTTCATGCGGGTGTTTCAATCAGAAATGAATCACTTGGTGTCGCAAGAACAGGCTTGGAGACAACTGAGATTAGATTCAGAAATTATTCAGACGAAACGATGATCACTTATCTGAATAGCCTTGATACCTTTAGTACCACCGCTGGAGTAAAAAGTGAATCTGATCAGTTCCCCGCTCTAGTGGAAGAAATCATTGCAGATGATGAATGTGCGATCATTGGTCTTCCAATTAAATGGATTCTAGATCAACTCTCAGAATTAGTTTGATTGCATGATTTTAGATTAAGCAATACAGTTTTAAGATCGTCAGGCAGGTCTGCTTTAAAATGATAATCCGAATCAGAATCAATAAATCCAGGGAATGATATCTCTGAGGCATGTAAAAAAAGACGTCTGAGTCCGTATTTCTTTTTGATGATGTCTTCCTGGGTACAGTATCTGTTATCTCCGGCTATAGGCATCTTTACAAATGCTGCATGGGCACGAATCTGATGCGTTCTACCGGTGATGGGTGATATCTCAAATAATGATGCCACGCTCATTCTTTCAACCAGCTTAAAGTTGGTAATTGCTTTCATGCCTTCTGGATCTATGACTGATTTTCTATACTTGTTGCTTCGATCAATCCGTATGGATTGGTCAATGACGAAGGTCTCCTCATCAGGCTCTCCAAGAAGCATTGCTTGGTAAGTTTTCCTGATTGATCCGTCTCTAAAATATTGATGAAGTCTTCTCAATGTAGATCTTTTTTTTGCGATCAAAATAATGCCACTGGTCTCTTTATCAATTCGATGAACCAACTCCAATGTTTCGTATTTCTGATCACGATGACGACGAAGCAACTCAATCAATCCAAAAGAAACACCGCTGCCACCGTGAACAGCAAGACCGCTTGGCTTATTGACCACTAGAAACCCTTTCTCTTCATGCAAAATGATTTCATCGATCCATTCCAAATCCATTTTCTTTGATTTCTTTTCAGGTTTCTTAATTGTGGATAGGTATGGCGGAATCCTAATCAGATCATCCAACTGAATTCGACTCATTGGTTTTGCCCTCTTTGAATTGATTCGAACCTCACCTTTTCTTATCATCGAATATATTTTCGTCTTCGGTAAACCTTTCAGTGACTTAATCAAAAAATTATCTAGCCTCATTCCATCAGAATTGAGGTCGATGATGAGGATATTATTTTTACTTTCTGTTGTCATAAGTTAATGATTTTCATATAAATTCAACGATTATTGTTGAAAATTGACGATCTCTGCTATAATGCGACCACAAAATAAAGATTATTGATAGGAAAATAATCATACGACTTGTGGAATGAATCCACAAACTAATGACGAAAAAGTCATAGACATTTAATTAAACAAAGACAATTTGATAGAAAATCTTTGTTGGTAAAAAGGAATTTTTAAACATTTGTTGCAGATCAACAAATGAACCTTGGGCTTCAACCAAGGAACCAATAGAAGGAAACGAAGTTTCTATCCTGTTGCCTTAGAAAAAAGAAGGTAACCATGAAAAGAATACTGATAAATGCGACTCAGCAAGAAGAGCTGAGAGTTGCAATGGTAGACGGTCAGAAGCTCTACAACCTAGATATAGAGTATGCATCTGGCTCACACAAAAAAAATAACATATACAAAGGGAAAATTACTAGAATCGAACCAAGCCTAGATTCTATATTTGTTGACTTTGGTTCAGAAAAGAATGGCTTCTTACCATTCAGAGAGGTTTCAAGAGAATACTATCTCACCGAACCCATACCCGGTGACAAGCACAACATTAAGAACCTATTTGAGGAAGGACAGGAAATTGTTGTCCAAGTCGTTAAAGAAGAAAGGGGCACAAAAGGTGCTGCACTGACCACGTATCTCAGTCTTGCTGGAAGATTTATGGTATTTAAGCCGAATAATCCTAAAGGCGGTGGTATTTCAAGAAAAATAACCGGTCGAGAACGACTCGATACTTTTGAACTATTGGACCAACTAGATCAACCAGATGGTAGCAGTATCATTGTTCGAACAGCAGGAGTCGGAAGATCATTGATAGAATTACAATGGGATCTCAATTATTTAGCAGGCATCTGGGATTCTATTAAAAAATTGGCACTAGATACCAAGCCACCGGCACTGATCTTCAAAGAAAACAGTCTCATTGCAAGATCAATGCGGGACCATCTTGAAGACGATGTGGGAGAAATCATCATCGATGATGAAGACACATATGAAAACTCTAAGAAATACATCAAACAGGTCAGCCCAAAAAATCTAAAGAAACTAAAGCATTATTCTGAGGCGACCCCACTGTTCACTCGTTTTCAGATTGAAAATCAAATTGAGTCCGCTTATTCAAATCAAGTAAGGCTTCCATCAGGTGGAACAGTTGTCATTGATTACACTGAGGCATTGATCTCTATCGATATCAACTCAGGAAGAGCCACAAAAGAATCAGATATTGAGTCGACCGCTCTCCAAACAAACCTAGAGGCAGCAGAAGAAATTGCCCGACAATGCAGATTGAGAGACATGGGTGGTCTTATTGTCATTGATTTCATTGATATGAGGCGGTACAAAAACCAAAAAGCTGTTGAAAATGCAATGAGATCAGCGGTGAGAAAAGATCGTGCAAGAGTTTCTGTGGGAGGAATCTCAAGATTTGGATTAATGGAAATGTCGAGACAAAGACTCAGGCCTTCATTGGATGATTCTGCTTATAAAATTTGCCCACATTGCAATGGCATTGGAAAAGTTAGAAGCACAGAATCATTGGCCCTCTCCGTTTTACGACTGGTTGGAGAAGAAGCTCGCAAAGAGAAGACAAAAAGCGTGATAGCAAATATACCCTCCGATGCTACCAATTATCTTATGAATGAAAAAAGAGAATGGATCAATGAGATTGAAGAAAGAGAGAAAATAGACATTGTCTTAACAGCAGATCCAGAACTGTCGAGCGTTAATTTTACGATTACTCGGGTCAGAACTGATGGGACTAAAATACAACACGGTAGTAACAATACTCAAGTGCACTCACATGGCAATGATCGTCATCGTAAAGGGGACGAATCAGGCAATCGCTTAAACACAGATCATGAACCTGTAAAAGCTTGGGACATTGAAGACATGAAAGGACCGAATTTGATGGATAAAATCAAGTTCTGGTTTGCATCACCGCCTAAAAAGAAGAAAACATCGACCAAAAGAAAGCAACAACCGAGAAAAAAACCTTCTGAGAATAGATCTAGAAAACAATCATCCTCATCAAGGCGAAAGACAAAACCTAATAGAAAGCCTAAATCAAATGCTTCTAGATCTGAAAAAGAGACAAAGAAGCAAAATAATAAAAGCACAAAAGGAAATAAAAGACCGCCTAAAAAGCAGCCTCAATCAAGCAAAGTGAAGCCTGATGAAAAAGAAAACCAGAAAAAAACAACCAAGCAAACAGATAAAACTTCAGTTAAGAAAAATGTAAAAAATAAGTCTGATACTGCTAAGAAACCCACAAAGAAGGCTGAGGCTAAGAAACCCAGAAAGAAAAATATAAAGAACGATAAAAGCTCATCGGTTAAGAAAAAAGAACCCAAAGGCAAAGTATCTAAGAAGGTCAATGTTTCTGATTCGAAGAAGCCTTCTAAAAAGAATTCCAAAGTGAGTAAAGCCTCCACAGATAAGGTCTTGCCTTGGGAAGACATTGTTCCCCCTAAGTAATTAGCTTATATCCTCGTAGAGTGACTCAATGGACTCTTCGAGGATATCAAGGACTTCCTCAAACCCTTGATTGCCTCCATAATAGGGATCCGGAACCTCATCCAGAGGGTGGCCAGGTAAATAATCAAGCATCAGCTTAATTTTATATCTGTATTCGTTTGGACAAAGACTCATTAGGTTCTCTTGATTCAGTTTGTCCATTGCCAGAATTAGATCGAAATATTCAAAATCCGAGTACTTAATCTTTCTAGATCTTAGATTTGAAAGATCAATGCCTCTATTTGCAGCAGCCTCTAGTGTTCTTGAGTCCGGTGAGTGCCCCAAATGATAGTCATGGGTTCCACATGAATCGATCTCAAATTTATCATTAGAATTTTCTGTATTCACCTTGTTGATGAATAAGCCCTCGGCACTGGGTGAACGACAGATATTTCCCATGCATACAAAAAGTATTCGAATTCTTTCTTCAGTCATTCTGTAATATTGACTGAACCAAGATTAGATCATCGGGTGTATCCACATCTGGCCCAGGGAGCGTTGAGGCTTCTTCAACCTTAATACTCATGTCCAATGAATATGCCCTGAGTTGCTCAAGTTTTTCTTTTTTCTCATCTTCACTTTGAGGAGACTGGCTAAACCTTCTCAAGCTGGCAACTTTGTATGCATATATTCCGATGTGGCGGCATAAGCCTTTTTTAGTATCGCCACTATTGATTTTTCTTTTGAAGAAGACTGCTGCATTTGAGACCGGGTCAATCAGTACTTTGACAACATTAGGGTCAATCATTTCACGTTCATCAATCGGTGCTGACAAGGTTGCTATGTCACAACCATCCATCATTTGTGCAATTTGATTGATGTTCTCGACCGGCATTAATGGATTATCCCCTTGTAAATTCACAACGACCTGATCATTTTTCCAATTGCGACGATCACACACCTCAAATATTCGATCCGTTCCAGATTTATGATCTTCATTGGTCATTTCTACGCTTGCACCAAATGATTTGGCGACAGAGGCGATTTCTTCAGAATCAGTCGCAATCAAAACATTTTTAGCAGAACTGGCTTCGGCTTTCTCATAGACCCATTGAATCAGTGGTTTGCCATGTATCATTCTCAATGCCTTCCTCGGCAGTCTCTTTGAGTTCAATCTTGAGGGTATTACGACATAAAAATCTTTCATTGGATAATCCCTATTACCTTATTCATTATGAACTCTTCTTGAGATTGATCTATCATCATCTCAGGAATTAATTCCCATGTGTCTTGAGGAAAGTCACCTTTCGAGTATTTTACTAAATCCTTGGGTGTTATGAATAATGTTCTGCTTTTGAGGTTCTTTATTTCTGATAAGTCAATTTTTTGATGATCCGCAACCTCCATGGCATGAATATTAGTTCCCAATTTAGAGAGTTTCTTAACCAAGGCATCAGGATTGCCAATCCCCGCAATTAAAGTGACATCACAATTCATGAAATCCTCAATCGATCGAACTTGGCCATTATGAATATTTGTGACTTCTTTATTTGCAATCTCAAAGCCAATCATGTTCTTCGTATGAATATCGTCATCGATTGTTTTGCCATTGAGTAAGAGGAAGTCCAGTGTATCGAGTCGCTCCAAACCTTCTCTTAAAGGTCCTGCAGGGAGCAACTGTCGGTTCCCGAAAGCCCTATTGGAAGAGACAACAGCAAATTCTAAATCCCTCTTTAGAGCATAATGCTGAAGCCCATCATCGGAAAGGATGACATCGACGCCTTGTTCAAAGAGTAAATTTGCTGCCAATGATCTTTTCTTGCAAACACACACGATTGAATCCGAGTACCTTGATAGGTATACCGCCTCGTCACCAAAATCTTGTGCATTACTGTCTTCATCAAGGATGTGAGGCGTTGAACTCGATTTCTTCCCCAAATAACCTCTTGTTACAATCCCTACTTTCTTTCCAGATCTAGACAATGTATTTGCTAAATATAAGGTGAATGGAGTTTTCCCGGTTCCTCCAATATTAAGATTGCCAATTACAATCACTGGAATATCGGGTTTGGTGCTCGAAAGAATACCAAGACTAAAAAGTGCTTTTCTTATTTTGAATAAAAAACCATAAATCTTTGATAAAACGATCAGTATCAAAGGGGGCTTCTTATCTTGATACCATATGGTTTCTAATATTTGGATGACCTTAGTCATTGAACTGCATTTTATGCAAAAAGGCATATTCACCATCTCGAATCAATAGTTCATCATGAGTGCCTTCTTCAATGATTTGTCCATTCGATAAGACCAATATTCTGTCAGCATTCTCAATTGTGCTGAGACGATGAGCGATGACAAAAGTTGTCCTGTTTTCCATCAGGCGATCGAAAGCTTTCTGAATAAGCTTTTCGCTCTCAGAATCTAATGCGGATGTCGCTTCGTCAAGTATGAGTATTGGGGCATCTTTCAGCATTGCTCTGGCTATAGCGATTCTTTGCCTTTGACCTCCAGAAAGAAGAATTCCTTGATCTCCAACTCTTGTTTGCAGTCCATCTGGCAAGTCATCAATAAATTCATCAATATGAGACGCTTTGATTGCATCATTGATTTCATGTTTTGAATGCCCCCCATAGACTATGTTGTTCTCAATCGTGTCATTGAATAGTGTGACCTCTTGCGTGACGAGGCTGATATTCGATCTCAATGATTGAAGCGTATAAGTTTCTATGGGCAAATCATCGATTTCTATACAGCCACTTTCTATGTCATAGAATCTAGGAATAAGATTAACAAGAGTGCTTTTTCCGCTCCCAGATTTTCCAACAACTGCTATCGTTTGCCCAGCATTGATCATTGTGTTGATATTTTTCAAAATCTCTTTATCAGGGCTATATGAAAAATTCACATCCTTAAATTGAATCGAACCACTCAACCTCTTCGCATCATTCGTGCCTTCATCCAATTCATTTCCTTCATCCAATAGATTGAAGATACTGGCCGCAGCCGCGATTCCTCTTTGAATCATGGCGTTGACGTTGGTAAGTCTTTTGAGTGGTGTCATCAGCAGCACCATGGCAGTAATAAAACCACTGAAATCACCAACTGTCATTGATGATTTAACTTCATTAAGCGTTGCAACGTAAACAACTCCTGCCACGCCGAGAGAAGCCACAAAAATTGTCAATGCATCACCAATTGCCTTGGTTCTTAATAACTTCATATGATGACGTCTGTTGATCTCATTGATTTCTCCAAACTTACTCCCTTCATCTTCTTGTCCATTGAAGATTTTAATGATGCGATGATTCTGAAGCGTTTCCTTTATCGAATGGGTCACATCTCCCATCGAATCCTGGATTCTCTCACTGTATTTCCTAAAAAGCGTGCTTAATATTTTAACAATGAGGGCAATGACTGGAGCCGCAGTGAAAATTACTGCCGATAGCATCGGGCTGAGATAAATCATGTATATGGTCAAGGCAATGATAGTAAGACTGTCACGAATCAATACTGTCAGGACGTTCGCTGTGGATTCTGAAACTTGTTCAATATTAAAAATAACTTTTGAAAGCAATTCGGCATTCGACTTTTGGTCAAGAAATGATGTAGGTAAGTAAAGAAACTTCTGGTAAACGTCTGATCTCACTCTTCGAATAACATGCCTACTGATCCAAGACATGTTGTAAGTGGAAAAGAAACCTGACACTCCTCGAATAATGAAAATGATGATTACACCAATTGGCAAAACCCACTTGAGTTCTCCTGTATCAAAAGACTCCACATTTCCAGCAAAACTATCCGTTAGTATTTTTATCAGAAATGCAAATCCAGTATCGGTTACTGCAAATATCAGCATGGCTAAAACACCGATTGAAAATACAAACCAATATTTCCTGCCGTAATCCAAGAGCCTTAAGTATATTTGTCGTCCATTCTTCATACGAGGGTCATTATACTTCAACCAAAAGAACTAAATGCTATTCATAATATGTTGATATTATGAATTTTTTTATTTCCTGATCAGTAAACCTCCATCAATTTGATAAACCTTTGACATCTTTTCAGACAAGGCCTGATCATGTGTAACCAGTATCAAACCAGACTCAATAGTATCTCTCAATTCAATAAACTGATTAAATACTGTTCTGGATGCATTTGGATCCAAATTTCCAGTGGGTTCATCAGCCAGAATGAATTGGGGCTTAGTAACCAATGCACGAGCAATGGCGACCCTTTGGCACTCTCCTCCGGATAGCTCATGAGGCTTATGGTTGAGCCGATGATGCATACCAATTGATTCTAAAAGTCGTTCACTTTTGCTCCTGGACTTAGCGATTGAAAGATTTCTTACCAGTAGTGGCATCATTACATTCTCCAGTGCAGTAAATTCAGGAATCAAATGATGAAATTGATATATAAAACCAAAATATTGATTTCTCAGTGATGACTTCCTTCTTTCTTTTGAAAATGTTTCATCTTGGCCATTGATGCTGACCAATCCGCTTGATGGAGAATCGAGCAGGCCAATGATTTGAAGCAAAGTTGTTTTGCCGCTACCAGAGGGTCCTGTGATGGCAACCGTTTCACCTGACTCAATGCTTAAATCAACACCTTTGAGAACTTCGATAACCTGATCTCCTTTTTTGAAGCCTTTTCTTAAATCTTTGATTTCAATTTTCATTGTCATTTAAAACGTACGTTTTTCATTAAAATTGCTGGGTCAGTTTTAGTGGCATTGTATGCAGGCACCAAAGAAGAGAATACGGAAAGTATGAGTGTAAGAATAGATATTTTAAATGTTTCTCTCCAGTCAATGACGCTCGGTATCTCTGCAAGAAAATAGATTTCTTGTTGATACAGTCTGACGGATGTTATTTGCTCAACAAACCCAACAATGTGTGAAAGATTTTCACTAAGAACAACAGACAAAGACACACCAATGACTAACCCAATCAAACCGAAACAAGTGCCAAGAGTAATGAATAAATAAAATATATTCTTTTTCCCAAACCCCACGGCAATCAAACTGGCAATGCTAGAGCGTTTTTCGCTGATCAACATGCTTTGCGTTGAAACGATATTGAAACAAGCAATTGTGAGTATAGACATGAGGACCAAAAATATAATCTGTCTAGTTAAATCAAGTGATCTAAAGAAATTAGGGTTTTCGGATGACCAATCACTTATCCAGCCTTTCACATTGATTGTTTTGGCAATCTCTTTAATTTTTTGCTGGGATGATGAGGGATCAATAAAATCAAAAACATAGCCAGTGATATTGTTTTCTAGTTGCAGAAATGTATTGGCATCTTTCATACCAATCAGTGCAATACTCTCATCGATCTCAAAGATGCCTGAATCAAAAATACCCGTCACAGTAAAATCTTTCATTCTTGGAAGGCTACCAAATGGGAGAATAAGCTTTTCATTTGTCAATAATCTTAATTTATCGCCAATACCTACGCTTATTTCTTCAGCAAGATCATTGCCAATAACAATGCTAAACGGTTCATCCAAGAGCTGTTCGCTTTGATCAATTAACACTGTTTTGAGTTTCTCTTCAGCTAAATATTCTTGATTCTCATATGCAATCAAACGGATTGGATTAAGCAATTCATCGTTCAGGATTAAAACGCTATCTTCAGAGAAGGCCGAGTAGTATTGAATATCTGGATCATTTTCAAAGACGTCAATGAATGCTTGTTTTGGCTGGCTCGATTGTGCTGTTCTTATGGTTGCGTGTGGTGTGAAATTGAGCATTCTTTCTTTGATTTCAATTTGAAATCCATTCATAACAGACATTACTGTTACGATCACACAAACACCCAATGAAATTCCGAATAAGCTCATATATGCAATGTTTGAGAATAGTAGTCCCCCACCTCTAGACCTCATGATAGATACCAAGACTTTCCAACTCAGAAATATTTTAGGCTGAATGCTCACGAGCGGTAAAGACGCATAAGGTCAGGGACTGAATACTTTGAGGTTATTCGACTGGGTAAGTATGAAGCGATTAAGCCCATCAGGATTGTTACGAGGGAGATCCAAATAAATTCATGTGACTTGATCACGAAAGGCATCGTATCAATTATGTATAAACCCGGAGGGAAAAAATCAAAATTAAAAATACTTCGACTGATCTCCTCGATGTGATTCATATTGTAGAGCACAAGCAAAGAGAGCATAACGCCAAAAATAACACCCAAAAGGTTTGCGATGCAGCCTTGAATGAGAAAGATTTGGGTGACATCAGTCTGGTTGTATCCCAAAGATTTAAGGATTGCTATGTCGCCTTTCTTGTTTTCAATCGTCATTGAAATCATCACCATAACATTGAAGATTGCAATTAAGACAACAAAAAATAGTAAGCCCGTCATGACTGCCTTTTCAATTGAAATGGCTTTGAAAAGATTTTCATTCAAATCAATCCAATCCGTTATCTCAATCTCAGTTGGGTCAACGATCATTTTAATTTCTGCAGCCGCAGATTGAACACTAAAGGGGTCTTCTAACCACAGAATCAAGTTATGCTCTGCACCCCCTTCGCTCGAAAACATGCTAAATGCCTTCTTGTTCATGACAATTTCTGTTGAGTTTGATGTCAAATCTTCAAGTGTCTGGATTTGATTCACCCGATAAGATCCGCCTCTTCTCAAAGATACTGCATTATTTCTGATCCGAGGAATACTGATGGATAAGAAATCTCTGTAACCCACATCTAAATATGATGCCAACGATGCACCGATGATGACTTCATCAACATCCAGAGAGATAGCGGATTTCTCTGACTCAGTATAAGATCTTATGACCACCCCTTGAATGACTGAATCCGATTCCACAACGGCATTCATTTGGAAATAGGATTTGCATCCAATTATGTTGGATACATTAAAATCACTACAATGAAAACTTTCTGATCGGTTATCAGATGTATCTTTAAGTATGAGATGTGGTTCAGATTTTAAGATCTTGTTATAAATTTCTTCTTCAAAACCATTCATGACAGAAGTCACAATCAGAATTGAGGCAAGTCCGATTGCAATGGCAATTGACGAAACCCAATTAACTATTGGAATATAACGCTTATCCATCCGATTGGAAAATAAACGAAGTGCTATGAATAACTTACCTTTCAACCATTTTCTCTTTAAAAATACACCAATCATAATAATCGGTTATCTAACTAAAGACGAAATAATTTGTTCGACTTTATGGAATAATACAAACCCTTTATGAATCATGATAACTCAAACTAAACTATTGATTGGAAAACAACTGGATACCTCGGTTTCTCATGTGAAATTGGGTCAGCTTTATGGTTCATCAAAGAATTTAGCGATTGCAGAAATATTGAACGAGGATCTGCTCTCAGTGATTGTCTGCCCAAACTCTGATTCGGCTCATTCGGTTTTTATGGATTTGAGATTTTTCTCCAATAATAAAATTGATATTGATATTTTACCTGACCTTGAAATGTTGCCCTATGATATAAATCCCCCGATTAAGGGGCTTAAAGCAGCTCGTTCTGAAACATTTTATAAACTTGCTAGCGGTGAGATAAAGGTATTGGTTTTGAATGCGCAGAACCTCCTTTGGAGAATCCCAGAACCCTCTTTCTTCTCAAGCAATGCCAAACTTCTTAGGAAATCAGATGAAGTCGCAATTCATCAGATTCAGGATATTTTTTCTAGAAGCGGATTTGAGAGAACGAATGTCGTTAGCTTCCCGGGTGAATATTCAATCAGAGGATCAATCATAGACTTCTATTCAACAATAAATCAATCACCTGTAAGACTTGATTTACTGGATGAGACAATCGATTCAATGAGGTGTTTTGATATTGAATCGCAACTCACAATTGAATCCATTGATAGTTGCAAGATTGTTCCTGTCGACTTCTTCTCAAAAACAAAAGAACAAATTGAATTCTTTAAAATGAACTTTCGAAACAGCAATGAAGGCAATCATATGGAATGGCCTTTGTATCAAAGTATTGATGAAGACTATGAAGCCAATGGTGCTTATAACTATTTGCCATTCTTTCACAAAAGAACCGTCTCATTGTTGGATTATTTTGAGCCTAACACACGTTTTTTCTGCATTGGAGAGACTCAGGAATCATTAAATGCTTATCAAGAGCTGATAAAATCAAGGTATTCAGATTTTCAGATAGAGGGGCAGCCAATGGTTAGTCCAGAAAATTTATTCTTTCAGTCCTCTGAAGTGTTTGAACGAATCATAAACAAAAATGCTATCGCCATCCATGAGGAAAAATTGATATCACCAGGTTTCATCGGGAGCAATCAAGATACCCGTCCAATCTCCTTCCTCTTTCAAAACAATGAAAAATCGGAATTAGTAAATATTCTTGAATTCAAATCTAAGAATAATCTTTCAAAGATCTTGATCTCGATCCCCAGTCTTCTCAAGAGAAACTCACTCATTGAGCAGATAAAAGATGACGATTTGGAGTATGGAATAATCAATGACTGGTTTGAGTTTTTGGAATCGGAATATGAAGTATTGATTTGTCAGAAAGATATTGATCAAGGCTTCATCCTAAAAAATTTCCATCTTGGGGTACTGACTGAAAAAGATGTCTTTGGTTTTAAAAGGAATAACAAAGAAAGAAAGCAGCTAAGAGATCCCGAGTCAATCATCCAAAACTTAAAGGATCTAAGGCGTGGATCGTTAATTGTACATAGAGATTATGGAATTGGGGTCTATGACGGCCTAAATAAAATGAAAATTGATGGGATTGATTATGAGTTTATAAAAATCATGTATGCAAACGATGATCTGCTTCAGTTGCCTGTTACTCAGCTTGATAAAATTTCTAGATATATTGGAGATGCCAATGATGAGAAAACCCTCTCTAAACTGGGAACAGATCAATGGAGCAAAGTCAGCAATAAAGCCAAGCAGAAAGCCCATGATGTTGCGGCAGAACTACTGGAGCTTTATGCATTCCGAAGTATAGAAACAGGAAAAATCCAACCATCAGATACGAAAGATTATCAGAATTTTATTACAGACTTCGAGTATGTTTTAACTCGTGATCAAGCCAAAACAATAGAAGAAGTTTTGGGTGATCTATCTTCCAGTAAGAAAATGGATCGACTGATTTGTGGCGATGTTGGATTTGGTAAGACTGAAGTAGCCATGAGGGCGGCTTTTATTTCAGCGATGAATGGAAACCAAGTTGTGATTATGGTGCCCACAACTATTCTGGCCAATCAGCATTATCAGTCATTCAAGGAAAGATTTGAAAAATGGCCACTGAAAATTGCACTCCTTACAAGGTCCCAATCAATGAAAAGGAAAGAAGTTATATTTGATTCAATACAATCGGGAGAGTGCGATATCCTTATCGGCACACATGCCGTCTTATCTGATAGGGTTAAATTTGATAATTTGGGCTTGATCATCGTTGATGAAGAGCATCGATTTGGCGTAAGACAAAAGGAGTTATTACAAAAACTAAAACACAACGTTGATTTCTTGGCAATGACAGCAACACCAATTCCAAGGACGCTTAATATGGCAATTGGAGATCTAAGAGATATCTCAATGATCATGTCCGCACCAGAAAGCAGGGTTCCGGTGAAAACATTTGTGACCGATTGGCATAACAGCATCATCAAAGAAGCGATCACCAGAGAATTGGATCGAGGCGGGCAAATATTTCTCGTTCACAATAAAATTGAAAACATCAGCACCATTGCTGAAAACATTTATGATATTTTTCCTAATATTAAACTTGAGGTTGCTCATGGGCAGATGAAAGAAGGCAATCTAGAAAAGATTATGATGAGATTCTACAATCACGAATATGATCTTTTGATATCAACTTCCATTATTGAAAGTGGAATTGATATCCCGAATGCTAATACAATCATAATCAACAATGCCAATCTTTTTGGGCTTTCACAACTGCATCAAATGAGAGGCAGAGTTGGCCGTTCATCAAAGCAGGCGTATGCATATTTAATTTCTCCACCAAAAAATGAAATCAGTGACGATGCAGTCAAACGGTTACAAGCCATTGAAGCGGTTGAAGAACTGGGTATTGGATTCATGCTCGCAACACATGATCTAGAGATCAGAGGAGCTGGAGAACTGCTGGGTGAGGCTCAAAGTGGTCAGATTCAGAAAATAGGGTTTTCACTTTTCAAAGATATGCTGACCGAAGCAGTTAATGCGCTTCGATCTGAAGAGAGTGTTGATCATGATTTTCAAGAAACTGATATAAATATCAATATTCCAGTATTGATTCCCGAAGAACTGATCAGTGATGTCAATTTACGCCTTATTTTCTATAGAAGAATCTCAAATGCCACAAATAAGAATGAACTAGATCAGATCTCAAATGAGTTAGTCGATCGATTTGGGTACCTCCCTGATGCTACAAAGAATTTATTGGAAATAACAAATCTCAGAAATAAGGCAACCAAGCTGGGCATACATAAAATACGATTTGGGTCAGAATATGGTCGCATCTACTTCAGCGATAATTCCATGATTGACGTGGATCATATGCTCAAACTCATCAATAAAAATGACCGATATCGATTATACCCAGATCAGTCCCTTGGGCTGAAGGGTGATTTTTTAGATGAAGATCTCAGAAAAAAGGCCTTATCTGAGGTCATTTCATATTTAGGAGCGAGTTAAGCTCACCAATGCACTGCTCCACTTCTTCTAGATCGACCGATTCATACGATGTTCTGAGTTCATTGTAGCTTGATGTTTTATCGATCATGGCTTCGTCCAGCTCTTTTAAAACAGAATGGACCGATTCATCTGGGTGGCACCAAAGAATAAAATCACACCCTGCATCGATTGCCTGATGAATTCGTTGTGGCATTGGCCCAGTGTCAACTGCAGACTGCATCGTTAAGTCATCTGAGAAAATAAAACCTTCATATGAGTATTTCTGCCTAAGTATCTCGCTCAACCATTTGTTCGAGAAGGTTGCAATGGTGTGATCAATTGACGGGAAAACAATATGAGCAGTCATTATCCCTGTTAGATTGGTTTTTATCAGCTCCAAATAAGGCCTGATGTCCTTTTCAATATCAGACATTGATCTTGAGTCGATTGGTTGATATTTATGTGAATCTGCTACGACAGCGCCATGGCCAGGAAAATGTTTTGCAACTGATTTCATGCCTGCATTGCTCATGCCTACTATATAAGATTTTGCCATTTCACCAACTATGAATGGATCAGAATGAAAGGCACGATCTGAAATTACTTCCGAGACTCCATGGTCAATATCAACGACGGGAGAAAAGCTTAAATCAACACCCTGTGATATTAACTCCGCAGCCATTATATAACCCGTCAATTCAGCAGACCTGATTCCGTCCTTTATTTTGCGATCATAGACTCTACCAAGATCTCTGTGCGAAGGAAGGTGAAAAAAACCATTCCTAAATCGTTGGATTCTTCCACCTTCCTGATCAACAAAAACCAATAGTTCAGGATCCTTTATGTTTTTTATTGAGTGAACGAGTTTTTGCAGCTGTAGTTTATCGATAAAATTCTCTGAAAAAAGAATGACGCCACCGATTGCAGGGTCGCTGAGTATCTCTTGATCATTCACCGATAATTCAGTGCCAGGTATAGAGATGATGATGGGACCGAGCATCGGTTATCCTAATTGATATAAACTTCTGTTCCAACCTCAACTTGATCAAACAGATCCAGGATATCTGAGTTGAACATGTTGATGCATCCTATGGATCTAGGTGAGCCTAAATCATAATGGTCTGGTACACCATGAATATAGATGTATCGTTGCATCGTATCGACATTCCCAAGCCTATTCTTTCCCAGTTCCTTGCCGCTCAACCATAGAATCCTTGTTAATATCCAGTCTTCTGAATTGGAATTGACCTCATCATTATAAATTTGACCGGTTGGTCTTCTCCCTTTAAAAATCATTCCATATGGCTCACCTTCTCCAATTTTAGCCCTAATGATGTGCTTTCCTCTTGGTGTTCGATGACTGTCTTTTTCCTCTCCGGGGCCAAATCTAGATGTAGAAACCTTGTAGATTTTTGATTTACTATGATCCGCAAACTCTAAAGATTGGTTTAAAATTGAGATTTCAATTCGTTTCATTCTATTGTTTATGATTTTTGAGTATCGCCAAATGATTCGGATTATGATCTTTGATGCAATCGATCAACAATTTAATTTTCTCTTCTTTCTCATATGAATCAATTTCTTTAATGAATAATTGATAATTGAGATATATGAGATAGGTATTGATCACATCAGATTCACAGTATTGAACTATTTCTTTAAACTCTTTATTTTCATATAAATCCCAAACTAACTTTCCAGAACTTAAAGGCTTGCCTGATGATCCTAACTGTTTAGAGACCGTATCTAAACCTAGAAGCTTATTTGCATGTCCTAAAGACAGTTTTTCTTTCAGATCCAAATGCCTTTCTTTTGAGAGCAGCGTGTCAGATGAAGATAATCCATGGATCATAGATCGGGTAATCAATACAGGAATATCAAAAGCTTGCCCATTCCAGGTAATCAATCTTGTCAATGGATTCTGATCCAATAATTGATGCAAATCTTCGAGTATTTCTCTTTCTGAATACTGCTCGATTGATAAAGAATGGATTTCAATAAATTCAGGATTAGAGATGGGGGTACGCATTGATGAAACCGATACAATCTTATGCATATTAAGCGGTGGAAACTCCGATCCAGTTTGCTGCAAAAACCTGAATGTCATGGCACGAATGATGTCTTCATCTGGAAGACCATCAAGGTTCATATGCTTTTTGCCAAATTCCAGATCAGGAATTGTTTCAATATCTAAAATGACATCGGTCATGGTCAGGTCTCTAAGACAACCATTGCAATGGACCAGGGATGATCATCGCTGATACTGATGTGTGAAGATGATATTCCTAAAGCATAAAATTTTTGTCTGATTTTATTTGTGTAATGCAACTCAGGTTTGCCGCTGGTTTTGCGACTGAGACCAAAATCTTTCCAATGCACGCCTTCAGAGAATCCGGTGCCAAGCGCTTTCACAGCTGCTTCTTTTCCTGCAAAAGCATTGCATAAGTAACGCTCTTTGTTTTCAGCTTCTTCAAAAAGCGTCATCTCATCGTCATCGAGTATGCGTTGAGCAAAGCGATCACCATACTTTTCATGTAGAGCTTGAATACGGTTGGCATTGACAAGATCAACGCCAATTCCATAAATACTCATTTCCTTGAAGACTCCATGATTGCTTTCATCTCTTTGACTGCCTCAGCCATCCCAACAATCACAGACCTTGCGATGATGGCGTGACCAATATTTAATTCTGTGATCTCTGATATTGCTGAAATGGAAGCCGTGTTCTGATAGTGAAGTCCGTGTCCTGCGTTCACTTGTAATCCTATTTTTTTAGCGTGCTTTGCACATTCTTTGATTCGCTCGAGCTCATGGTCTTGATCTTTTGGGTTCAAGCTATCTGCATAGATTCCGGTATGAATCTCAACGGCATCTGCTCCTGCCATCAAGCTTGATTCAATCTGTTTTGGGTCAGGATCAACGAATAAAGAGATTTTGATGCCTGATTTCTTCAAACGCTGAATCGAGAGTGAAAGCTGATCGACGTCACGCATGACATCCAGTCCACCTTCAGTCGTGAGCTCTTCTCTTTTTTCAGGAACCAAACAACAATCATATGGCTTCAGGGAACATGCAATATCAATCATTTCTTTGGTTGGAGCCATTTCTAGATTCACTCTTGAATTGGTAACTGCAACCAACCGTTCAACATCGTGATCCTGTATATGCCTTCGATCCTCTCTCAAATGAACCGTAATACTATCCGCCCCATTCTTTTCAGCTATCAAGGCAGCCTCTATTGGATCGGGATAATCAATTTTTCTGGCTTGCCTCAATGTTGCGACATGGTCTACATTGACGCCGAGCAGTATTGATGATTTTGCATTCATGATGTCCTACAATTTCTTTTGATAGTATAATAATACCATTCTTCAAAGCATGAATAAAAAATTGATCGCAATGAATAATCAACAGTTTTTATATAGAAAATAATGAACAAATTATCAGCATTCGCAACAGTCGACCCAATGAATGGAATGAATCAGCATTCGCAGGCCCGTTGTCAAAACTTGATCAGTGGGAAATGGAAAGATGATGACAATGATTACATCGAAATACCTGACCCTCTCAATGGCGATGATTTTATCTCAGTTCCTAACACTTCAGATACATATGAATTCATAACGAATCTCAGCAATTGTCCAAAAAGTGGATTGCATAACCCAATAAAAAATGTGGAACGTTATGTGATGCTTGGCGATGTCTGTGCCAAGTCAGCAGAATTGATGAGAGATCCGGAGATTGAGCTCTTTTTTGCAAAACTGATTCAAAGAGTGATGCCGAAAAGTATCAATCAGTGTCTTGGAGAAGTTAGAGTCACTAGAGTCTTTCTGGAGAATTTTGCTGGCGATGGGGTCAGATTCCTCGCCAGAGGGTTCAGCAATCCAGGGGATCACAATGGTCAAGAATCCAACGGTTATCGATGGCCATTCGGTCCAGTTGTGGTGATTGCTCCATTCAACTTTCCATTGGAAATACCGGTACTGCAATTTATGGGTGCCTTGTTCATGGGGAATAGACCGCTGGTAAAATCAGACTCAAAAGTGAGCATCGTTTTTGAACAGTTCCTGAGAATGGCTATTCACTGTGGTCTGCCAGCCACGGATACAGATTTCATACACTGCGATGGAGAAAACATGAATCAACTGATTAAAAAAGCTAAAGATTCTATAAGGCATCTGCAATTCACTGGCTCTTCAAAAGTGGCTGAGCACCTTGCATCAGAAATGAGTGGTAAGATTAAAATTGAGGATGCTGGTTTTGATTGGAAAATCATTGGGCCTGATTTCAAACCTGAATGGTTGGATTATGTTGCTTGGCAATGCGATGAAGACGCCTACAATGCCACAGGCCAGAAATGTTCGGCACAAAGCATTCTATTTGTTCACAACAATTGGTCAGAGCATTTATTACCAAAAATCAATGATCTTGCTAAACGAAGAAACCTTGAGAATCTAACCGTTGGGCCAGTGCTCACCTGGAACAATGATCAAATTAAATCACACATTGATGCCCTACTGAAGATCGATGGTGCAAGTGTTCTTTTTGGGAATGAGGAACTGGAAAATCATAAAATACCAAGCATCTATGGTTCAATTAAACCAACGGCTGTCGAGGTCCCAATAAGGAAGTTGCTCACAGAGCACTTTGAGCTTATCACCACTGAGGTGTTTGGGCCTTTTCAAGTGGTGATCGTATATGATGACGAGCATCTAGCCATTATTATGGATGCGCTTGAGAAAATTCAAATGAATCTCACAGCGGCCATCGTGTCGAATGACTTAGCATTTCAGCAGAAGATTCTTGGTAATACTGTGAATGGTACAACTTATGTAGGTATGCGAGCACGAACAACGGGTGCACCCCAGAATCACTGGTTCGGTCCATCAGGAGATCCTCGGGCTGCTGGAATTGGAACACCTGAGGCAATCGTTAATACATGGAGCAGTCACAGAGAAATCATTCATGATATTGGTCCAATAAAAACTGATTGGAACACACCGGATTCGCAATGACGATAAATGATAATCAAAAAAAATACATGGATCAGGAATCCATTCATGGGCCTGATAACTATAATCCATTGCCAGTGGTGCTCTCTGAAGCCAAGGGTGTTTGGGTATGGGATGTCGATCAGAATAAATATTTGGATATGATGTCTGCATACTCTGCCGTCAGTCATGGTCATGCACACCCTGAGTTGGTCAAAGTCTTTCATGATCAATCAGAAACACTGTCACTGACCTCTAGAGCTTTTTACACAAATACTTTGGGCCCGTATCTTGAGACCATCACAAAAATGAGTGGGTTTGAAATGGCCCTACCAATGAATTCAGGTGCGGAAGCTGTAGAAACAGCCATCAAATCTGCAAGAAGATGGGGTTACCGATCAAAAAATATTGAGGCAAACAAAGCTGAAATTATTGTTGCTGATGGTAACTTTCATGGACGAACAACAACGATCATCAGTTTTTCAAGCGATTCCAATTCAAAAGATGATTTTGGACCGCATACGCCCGGCTTTATCTCTGTGGAGTTTGGTTCCAGCCAAGCTGTTGCAGATGCCATCAATGAAAATACCGTCGCAGTATTGTTTGAGCCCATTCAAGGTGAGGGAGGAATCATCGAGCCCCCTAAAAATTGGCTGCATGATGTGAGAAAGCTTTGTGATGAAAACAATGTCTTAATGATTCTTGATGAGGTCCAGTCTGGTCTTGGAAGAACCGGTAAGTTGTTTGCATATGAGCATACAAATATTAAACCAGACGGGCTGATATTAGGCAAAGCACTCGGCGGTGGGTTTATGCCAGTTTCTGTTTTCCTCTCATCAAAGGAAGTTTTGCAATGGATTAACCCCGGTTCTCACGGCTCAACATTTGGTGGAAATCCTCTAGGCTCAGCCATTGCTAAAAGATCCTTAGAACTTCTGGAGGAAGAAGGCTTAATTGAAAACAGTCGAATCATGGGTGAATACTTTAAAAAATCCTTGCTGGAACTAAATTCTAGCGTCATTAAGGAGGTCAGGGGCAAAGGGTTATGGCTGGGTGTTGAGATTGATCCAGAGTTTATCTCTGGCAAAGATCTTTCTAAGCTCCTCCTCAAAAAAGGAATCTTATGCAAAGAAACCCGAGAGACCACGATTCGGTTTGCACCTCCTTTAATTATCAAGAAGGACCAGATTGATTGGGCCGTTGAAATCATTGGAAATACTTTTAAAGATCTTGAAGATAAGGCTTGATTCATAAAAAATGGCTTCACAATCTACAAATCATGTTTTATTGATTAGACCAGCGGAATTCTACTGCAATGATCAAACCATTGAAACCAATCATTATCAGATCAATGACCATTCATTTTCACGCAAAGAAACACTCTCGCTGGCCATCAATGAATTCAATCAATTCGAAAAAACCTTGATTGATAACAAAATCAAAGTAACAACCCTGGATGGAAACATAGGTTGTCCTGATAATATTTTCCCAAATTGGGCAGTCACCTACCCAGATAAAAGCATGCAGATCTTCAGTATGCTTGGAAAAAATAGGCGACTAGAAAAATCTCAAAATCACATTGATATCTTGAGAAAAATGTATCATCTTGATCAAGATTACTCTCCTTACGAAAAAGACAATTTATTCCTAGAGGGTACCAGCAGTCTAGTAATGGATCGACTCAATAAAATCGCTTACATGGGCATCTCTGCTCGTTCACATTTAGAGATTGCAGAGATATGGTCTCAAAAAAATGACTATACACTGATTCCATTTGAAACAAAAAGTCATTCCGGTGATGCCATCTATCACAGTGATGTCATGATGTATATTGGAACCAATCTTGCTGTTGTCTGTGAGGATTCTATTACAAAAGGTAAGAATAAAGTCATTGAAAGCTTGTATAAAACTCATGAATTGATGTTCATCAGACAGTCTCAACTGCTAGACTTTTGTGGCAACTGTATTGAAGTGAAGGATGATGAAAATCATCCATGTCTCATCATGTCATCAAAAGCACTTTCTGGATATGATGATTCCCAGTTAAAGATACTGAATCAATTTTATGATCGAATCATTCACTCAGATTTAGCGACAATAGAAAACCATGGTGGCGGGTCTGCGAGATGCATGATTATGGAACTTTATTGACCACTCACTGTCTTATTATAAAGATCTGGGTTGGTGTCACCCTCTGTTGAGATGCAAAATATACTGGATGAGTCGTTGATACCAATCAGGTCATCAAACTCTGAATATTTTGGACTTGAACAGATTGCCTCTATAAAGCCCGTAGTCACCGCCCCACTCTCTCCAGAAATAATTGAATGATCTCCTGCTTTTTGTTGAGATAACTTTCTCATTGCATCCAGCGTAACCTCATCGTCACATTTAGCAAAGAAATCAGCGGTTTGGCTGATGATGTCCCAAGCTAGAATACTTGGAATACCACAGGATAATCCAGCCATTAAGGTATCTAATTTTTTTACAGGATGAGGGTGTCCATCTCCCACTTTAATTGATTTAAAATAACAAGCAGCGCCGGAAGGCTCGACCAAAATAAATTTTGGCTTGGGGCGGCTGATGTTACAAAATGCATCAAATATTGAAGCAGCAAACGATCCCACACCTGCTTGCATGACAACATGGGTTGGCCAGATGAATTCATCATGAATGAGTTCATGGATGATTGTCTGATAGCCTATCATGATATCTTTGGGTATATTCTCATAGCCAACCCATGCCGTATCTTGTATCAAGATCCAGTCATTTTCCTCAGCCATTGTTGCTGCATATGAAACTGTCTCATCGTAATTAAATTCTGTCACTTCAGCATTAGCACCGTGAGACTCAATGGCATCTATTCGATGTTTAGAGGTACCTTTTGGTAAATAGACTCTGGCTTGACAGCCATATTTTTCAGCAGACCATGCAACGGCCCTTCCATGATTGCCGTCTGTGGCAGTTACAAATGTCATATCTTTGATCGCGTTCTTATGTTGCGTAATGAGCTGATAATCCAGATCAGATTGGTCGCATCCAATGCTTGAGACAATGATTTTCGCCATTGCATATGAAGCCCCTAGTGATTTGAAAGCATTCAGATTAAAACGCTTGCTTTCATCCTTGATTTGAAGACTCTTGAGATTCAATGTTTTTGAAAATTGTTTTAGATCAATCAATGGAGTATGCGAATAATTAGGCAATGAGCTATGAAACCTTCTACACTCCTCTGACTCAAATTGAGCAGTGTAGTCCTCATTCCTAAAAGGATTGGATATAAGCTCAATGTTATGATTCATAAAATATTATTTGAACCGATCGGCAAGAAGGCAGAGGATCTCATACATCATGGTTGCTCCCACCAGGGCTGTATTTCCAGTTTGATCAAAAGGTGGAGCTACTTCAACAACGTCTGCACCAATCAGATTCAGGCCTTTTAAGCCTCTAAGCAGTGCTTGTGCTTCAATGGTAGTGATTCCACCAACTTCAGGCGTACCGGTTCCTGGAGCAAAAACGGGATCGAGACCGTCGACATCAAAAGAGAGATATGTTGGCCCATCGCCCACGACTTTTAACGCCTCTTTGATTATCTCCTTGACCCCAACCTCAAAGAACTCTTCCATAAATACAACACGCATGCCAGAATCCATTGAAAAATCGATCCCATCCATAAAATTCTGAGCGCCCCGTATTCCGATCTGAATCGTTCTTTTTGGATCTAAGAGGCCATCTTCAACAGCCAACCTAAAAGGCGAACCGTGATGGAATTTTGAGCCCCATATTTCACCCCAAGTATCCGTATGAGCATCAATATGAATCATGCCTATCGGCCCATCATTGGCTATGCCTTTAAAAATTGGATAAGTGATAGAGTGGTCTCCACCAACACTAAGAGGAATAACCCCTGAGCTTTTGACCAATCTGAAGAACTCAGCTATTTCTTGATTTACTGTTTGATGATTAAATGGTTCTGAGAAGGAAACGTCTCCTAAATCTGCAATGCTTGCAATGTCAAACGGACTGACTCTGTTGATGTGGTGAATGGTTCGCATCAGACTGGACTGATTCCGTATTTCTCTTGGTCCATGCCTTGCACCAGCCCGATTGGTTACCCCTCCGTCATATGGAACTCCGATTAGACCGATGTCTATGTCTTTCAATGATTTTGCATGAGGGGTCCTCATAAAAGTTGGTATACCTGAATATCGTGGCTCGAGGTTCCCCACATACTCTTTTTCTGTAACGGGTGACTTAAATGTTCTTTTTTTAGTCATGGCATAAATCGTTATAATGTTGATACCAATCATATAATAAAAGCGGGTCAATAGTTTGAATCTTAAGAAACTAGATTTACATGGACTGAAGCATCATGAAGTACCAATTAGGGTCGAAAATTTCGTGCTACTTAATCAGCAATCTCTTCCGCTTGAAATTGTTTGCGGAAAGAGTCAAAAAATGATTGATATTGTTACGGATGTTCTCGATCAAATTGATTGCGAGAACTATATAATCAAAGATTTTGGAAGCGTTGTCGTAAGAAAGATATAAATTTTCTTAATCTCTTTTTATGGATTTATACATTTTTTTTGTCATCAATTCCTTTCCATCAAGATGAAAATGGATCGTTTCTCTGGTTAACTTTTTAGCAGCCAGTAATGTATCACTTTCTGAGAAATCCATTTTTTGAATGCTCTTGATCTGCCCTCCAGAATACTTTTTAATCTGAGAGTCACTTGGTAACAAATGAAAACCCTGTTCAGGTTCATACCTGTAATATTCATTGATATTGATAGTTTTAGAGCTTAATGCTTCTGTTTGAAAATTGATCGCATATCCGATCTCTTCGAGTAATTTGATTTCAAACATTCTCAACAATGGCTCGTGTTCATCAGATAGGTTGAACTGTCGCAATGCCTCATGATAAATCTCAAATAGACCAGGGTATGGATCAGCATTGGACAAAAAATGCAGTATGAGCTCATTCATGTAAAGAGCGGACAAAAAATGATCAGAATGAACCAACGATTGATGGTGTTCAACGGCTTCGATATTTCTGAGCGTTTTTAGTTGTGAACGTCCTGACCAAGAGGCACTCAACGGCATAAAAGGCTGTATAAATGATCTAAACTTTGACTTTGGTCTCTTCGATCCTTTGGCGATGACGTCTACTCTTCCGTAATTTTTTGAAAATAAGTTTAGTATTTGGCTGGTTTCAGAATACGGTCTTTGATGAATAATAAAAACAGGCTCATTTTCAATTATTGATCGACTTGGCATGGTTATTTTCTTTGTCCGGGCTTCACAACTTTTATGTATGTAGACAAATAGACTTGGCGACCCAATATTTTCTCAATCTCTGCCCTCGCCTGTGAACCAATCCTCTTTAATAATTGACCCTGCTTCCCAATGATTATCTTCTTATGGGCTTGTTTATTCACCAGGATGGCCATTTCAATCAGGAAAACTTTTTCTTTGTCTTCGAGTGTCTCAATGACGCAATCAAACTTATAAGGCAGCTCATCATTAAGATTCTCCATAAGCCTTTCTCTGAGTGCCTCAGATATTCTGAAATGCAGATCCTGATCTGTCGATGCTTTGTCATCAAAATCTAGGTGTTTATTAGGAAGGTGCCCCTTGATGACAGCAAGCAATGCATCAAGGTTCTTTTGGTATTTTGCTGAAACAGGGATCACATCAGAAAAAATATCTAGATGTGAGTGATCCTTTAGAGAATCCAATATCTTTGTTTTATCTTTGAAGCGATCAACTTTATTAACAACATGAATGGAAGGCATAGATTGAGCTTTAATCTGATCCAATAAATACTCATCGGTCTTGGTCCATTTGTTAGCTTCTGAAAGCATCACGATGACATCTGATGAGGATAAAGCATCCACAACGGACTTATTGTAGGTCTTGTATTGACTTGCGATTTGTTTATTGGAGACTAAACCAGGTGTATCGACGAGTATGATTTGTGAATCATCATCATTGAGAATCCCGAGAATATTCTGAACAGTTGTTTGTGGCTTGGATGTTACGATTGTCACTTTCTCGCCGATCAATGCATTAATCAGTGTGGATTTTCCAACATTGGGCCTTCCGATGATTGCTACGTAACCGCTCTTTTTATCAGTCATCATGATTCAAGATGATCTCTAGTGCTTTTTCGGCGGCTTGTTGCTCTGCATATTTTAGATTCTTACCGATGCCATTTGTAACCAGGTTTATTGAAGAAACAATGCATTCCACCTCAAACATTTGATCGTGCTGCTCACCTTCTGTTTTTATAAGGTTGTAGCGAGGAAGCTCCATATTGTTTTTCTGTAATGCTTCTTGAAGGCCGCTCTTAGAATCTTGAAAAAGATCATCAGGATTAATTTCAAGGATCATCGCATCAAAGAGTTTTAGGATAATGGCTTGAACCTTTTCAAATCCACCATCGATGTATACGCCTCCTATCAGGGCTTCCAATGAATCCGAAAGTATTGAGTCTCTGTTTTTTCCAGTCGTTCTCTCTCCCTTTCCTAAAATGAGGTGTTTATCTAATTCAATTCCTCTTGCAATCTCTGCAAGGGCCTTCTGATTAACCAAGTGTGCCCTCATTCTGCTCAATCTACCCTCTTCTAATTCTGGAAAATGTTTATATAGGGCTTCACTGAGTACCATATCAAGAACTGCATCGCCAAGGAATTCGAGTCTTTCATAATTCTCAGAGGAATGACTTCGATGAGTCAATGCACGAGACAATATTTTAGGATCGTTAAATTTATACTGGAATTTATCGTTGAGCGATCTATGTTCGTTTTTAGAAATCAAAACCAATCTGATTTATTTGATCTTGTTGCCGATCCTATTCCATTTCGGAAAGGTTGAGAAATCCCAATTGAACCATATTCTTGTTGCCGATCCGACCACATGATCACTTGGCACAAAACCTGGGCAATCGTAACGACTGTCTGTACTGTTGTCTCGATTATCACCCATCATGAAGTAAGAGCCTTCCGGAACAGAGTAAACGCCTTCTCTGCCTCTGCGGGATGGAGTGAGGAGTAACCGATGATCGATCTCATTGATCACCTCATTATATACATGCGAACCATATTGTTTGGGATCCCTAAAAACAGAATCATAACTCGAAATAATGCTTTCTCCATTGATTGTCAATTGCTTATTCTTATAGGTTATTTCATCTCCTGGCAAACCAATCAATCGCTTGATGTACTTGATATCCCTATCACATGGAAAGTCAAAGACTACAACGTCTCCTCTTTTTGGTTCCTTATTGGTGATTATTGTGGCTCCTGTCAAAGGCATTCTGAGGTTGTAGGCAAACTTATTGACCAATATAAAATCCCCTTTTTCAAGAGTCGGCATCATAGAAGCCGATGGGATCCTAAAAGGCTCATATGCAAAAGATCTAAATAAAAATATAACGAGTAGAATCGGGAACATCGCTCCACACACTTCATAAAACTCTGAGTCTTTCTTTAAGATCCGTTTACCAATAAGCCAAGAAAGCCCCAGGAAGAGAGTTATAAAAAACAGTATTGTTTGAAAATCAAATATCATCTGAGCATTATAGATTGGAATTATGTGGAATCTGTGATTTTTCTATAAAATGGTTAGTCTTTTTTCATAATTGTAAGGAAGGCTTCTTGTGGAATTTCTACCGCACCAAATTGTTTCATCCTTTTTTTTCCAGCTTTTTGTTTTTTGAGTAATTTCATTTTCCTGGTGACATCTCCACCATATAGCTTTGCAGTGACATTTTTTCTAAACGCTTTGACATTACCTCTTGCAATAATCTTGCCGCCAATTGCGGCCTGCAAAGCCACCTCAAACTGCTGTCTGGGTATGATTTTTGTCAATCTGTCTATGATTTCTCTTCCCCGTGATACGGCGTTTAATTTATGAATAATCACAGAAAATGCATCCACTTTTTCATGATTAACCAAAATATCGAGTTTAGCCAACTTATCGGGCTGAAATCTAAGAAAACTATAATCAAATGATGCGTAGCCTTTTGAGATGGATTTTAAATGGTCAAAGAAATCCAAGACGACCTCTGCCAAGGGTAGCTCGTAATCCATAACCACTTGTTTTCCTAAGTATTGGATTCTTTTTTGTATGCCTCTTCTGGATTGACAGAGCTTAATCACATTGCCTACAAATTCTGGGGGCAACAATAATGTTGCAGCAACAATGGGCTCTCGAATTTCTTTCACACTATTCATCATCGGAAGATCATCTGGATTATCAATTTGGAGAACTTCTCCATCGGTTTTAACCACCTCATAGACGACTGTAGGAGATGTGGTCACTAGATCAAGATCGTATTCTCTCTCCAGTCGTTCTTGGATGATCTCCATATGCAACATTCCAAGAAAACCACACCTAAAACCTATCCCTAATGCGGATGATGACTCTGGCTCAAAATGCATGGATGCATCATTCAGTTTTAATTTATCCAATGCCTCTCTGAATGCCTCTAGATCTTCAGAAACTGAAGGGTAGAGTCCAGCAAAGACTCTGGGTTGTATTGATTTAAAGCCTGGTAAGGATTCGGATGTGGGGTTCTTAAAATGAGTAATGGTATCTCCAACGGGTGCTCCATAAATATCTTTTACACCTGCAATCAAATAACCGACTTCTCCAGACGTTAAGGTCTTCTTTTCTTTTTTCTTTGGCGTATATACTCCGATATCATTGACAATAAAGTCCTGAGCCGTTGACATGACTTTGATCTTATCCCCAACCGATATGGTTCCTTCAAATATTCTTATGAGAGAAACAACCCCCACATATTGATCAAACCACGAATCAATAATAAGCGCTTGAAGTGGATTATCGTCATTGATTTCTGGAGAAGGAATTGTTTTGACAATCTTCTCCATCAGAAACGTTATGCCTTCACCTGTTTTAGCACTGATCAATGCTGGATCATCGACCTCAATGCCAATGATTTCATCAACATCATTCAGAACTTTATCGGGATCTGCTGCAGGAAGATCGATTTTATTGACCACAGGAATGATTTCCAACCCCTCCTCTATTGCGCTATAAGAATTTGCAACACTCTGAGCCTCGACACCTTGAGAGGCATCGACAACCAATAGCGCCCCTTCACATGCTGCAAGCGATCTGGAAACTTCATATGAAAAATCGACATGTCCCGGAGTATCAATCAGATTAAAAATATACTCATCGCCATCCTCTGATGTATATTCCAATGAAACCGATTGAGCCTTAATAGTAATGCCTCTCTCTTGTTCAAGTTCCATACTGTCAAGAACCTGTTCTTTCATTTCTCTGGCTTCCAAACCACCGCACAACTGGATCAATCGATCAGCAAGCGTTGATTTGCCGTGATCGATGTGTGCAATAATCGAAAAATTTCTTATTTTTTTCATTTAATTTGGAATGAATCTGTTGAACCCAAGATGATCCTAATCACCTGATAAACAGAAGTGTCGCTTATTCCTTTCGGGTTTGCAAAATAATCGATGATTGTGGGATCTTGTTCAGAAAGTATTTTCTTAAAAGATTCCTGATCTTCTTCACTGGCTATCAGGTAATGATTTTCAAAATACGACAAAAGAAGGTAATCCAACTCTTTCGTTCCTCTCCTACATCTCCATTTGATCCTTGAAAGATCGTGTTGTGTATCACTCATTCAGATCTTGAGTAGCGATCATTTTTTTAATTTCTGCAATGGCCTGGCCTGGATTTAACTCTTTAGGACATGCCAAAGAACAGTTCATGATTGTATGGCAACGATATAGCTTGGATGAATCATTGAGGTCTTTAAGTCGATCTTTAGTGGCATCGTCACGACTGTCTTGAAGCCATCGATAAGAAGCAAGCAATGCTGCCGGGCCGAGATATTTATCGCCGTTCCACCAATAACTCGGGCAACTCGTAGAACAGCATGCACAGAGGATACAAGCAGAGGGTTTATCAATTTTTTCCTGATCATTTTTACTTTGAAGCCGTTCCGAACCCTCCGGTGCAGGGCTGTCAGATTTTAGCCATGGCTCCACTGAAGAATATTGTTCATAAAAATTGGTTAAATCGACGACCAGGTCTTTTACAACGTCCATGTGTGGCAGGGGAAAGATCCGAATATCCCCTTTGAGATCCTTAATTGGCTTGATACACGCCAAAGTATTGACTCCATTGATGTTATGAGAGCATGAACCGCATATGCCTTCTCTGCAAGATCTCCTGAATGTGAGAGAGGAATCATAATCAGTCTTGATTTTAATGAGTCCATCCAGAACCATCGGCCCGCATTTATCCATATTGATTTCATACGTATCGACGCGGGGATTGGCATCGTCAGATGGATCGTATCGATAGACATGAAATTTCCTAAGATTTTGAGTCGATTTATCTGCACTATAATACCGACCCTTTTCCATTTTTGAGTTCTTAGGTAAAGTAAATTCCGCCATGATTATCCCTTTAATAAACCCTTGCTTTTAGAGGTATTGATTCTACCTCATCTGTTTGTGTATCCAAATGTACGGGGGAGGATCCGATGGTGACATTATTATTCTCATCCATCCATCCCAAACTATGAATCAACCAATTCTCATCATCCCGATTGGGATAATCATCCCTTGCATGTGCGCCTCTGCTTTCTTTTCTTGCTTGGCCGCCTTGCATGGTGATGATGGCTTGACCCAAAAGATTTTCCAATTCAAGCGTTTCAATCAGATCTGTATTCCATACCAACCCTCGGTCGCTCACAGAAACATCTTTAAATGACTCGATGCACGCAGATAGTTTTTCAACTCCTTCCTGCATCAATTCGTCTGTTCTAAAAACAGAGGCGTGTTTTTGCATAATGCTTTGCATTTCAGCTCTGATCTCTGCAGTTGGGAGCGATCCTTTTGAAAATCGCACAGAATCAAATTTGCCGATGATCTGATCCAATACATTTTGATTAACCTTTCCTTGTGTATCCATTGGCTTGATGGTCTTTTGGCATTGTATGGCTGACTCTCTTCCGAAAACCACAAGATCGAGCAATGAATTGGAGCCCAATCGATTGGCGCCATGCACAGATACTGAAGCAGCTTCTCCAACCGCCATTAGACCAGGGACAATCTCCATGTCACCATTGGGATTCTTAGTAATGACCTCGGTGTGAATATTTGTGGGTACTCCACCCATGTTGTAATGCACTGTGGGCAAAACAGGAATTGGGTCTTTGGTGACATCGACATCTGCGAACACCCTTGCTGTTTCAGCGATTCCAGGAAGACGCTCTTCGATTACATCCGGACCCAAATGTTGAAGATTGAGGTGAATATGATCGCTTTTTTCGCCAACGCCTCGGCCTTCGAGTATCTCCATGGTCATCGATCGGCTGACAACGTCTCTTGACGCGAGGTCTTTGGCATTGGGAGCATACCGCTCCATAAATCGTTCACCATCGGAATTAGTGAGGTAACCTCCTTCTCCGCGAACACCCTCTGTGATCAAGCAACCAACCCCATAGATACCGGTTGGATGGAATTGAACAAATTCCATGTCCTGGAGAGGCAAGCCTGCTCTGAGAGCCATTCCTGAACCGTCACCGGTGCATGTATGGGCAGCCGTGCATGAAAAGTAGGCTCTGCCGTGGCCCCCTGTAGCCAATATGACTCGTTGTGATCTGAATGCATGAATTTTCCCAGTGGCCATCTCAAGAGCAACAACACCTGTGCAGACACCATCCTCCATAATCAAGTCAAGGGCAAAGAATTCTATGAAGAATTCAGCATCATTCTTAATCGATTGCTGATATAAAGTATGCAACATCGCATGACCGGTCCGATCAGCTGCTGCGCAGGTCCTTTGAGCTATTCCATCACCAAAATGCGTGGTCATTCCACCAAATGCTCTTTGATAAATCTTTCCATCCTCTGTTCTAGAGAAAGGAATGCCGTAACGCTCTAACTCCAAAACTGCATTGGGAGCTTCTTTGCACATGTAGGCAATTGCATCCTGATCTCCCAACCAGTCTGAACCTTTGACTGTGTCATACATGTGCCATCTCCAATCATCATCACCCATATTACCCAGTGCTGCACTGATTCCACCTTGTGCAGCAACGGTGTGACTCCTTGTTGGGAATACTTTAGTGATGCATGCGGTTTTAAAGCCAGACTCGACAAGCCCTAGAGTTGCTCTCAATCCAGAACCACCAGCGCCAATGACGACAACATCGTATTGATGTTGAATGATTTCGTATTCTTTGTTCATCTATAGTTGCCGTTAATCAAATTCTCATCAAAGAAACAAAAGTAAGAACAATCGCCAACAATCGGATGGTCCTTACGAGGTATAAAATTGTGTTTTGTGTTGTTTTGGATTCAACATAATCCTCTGCAACAACTTGCAAACCAAGTTCTGAATGATACAAGGTATAAAGCACTGTGAGCGCCAAGAGCACAGAGTTGAAGGGTTGAGACATCCATTGTTGGATTTCTGCAACTCCAGCATCATTTAGAGAAAAAAAGATTTGTGAAATAAACCAGTATCCAAGCAGAAAAAGAGCGACGGATGACGAACGCTGGCTTTTCCAATGTTCACTGTGATGCTCGAATCCAGCAATGCCAAAAAGCCTTCTTATCTTTGTCAATACACCCATCAGATAAACCACCAGAATAATCCTGTCATAACCAATGTGAGTAGCACCATTGTAATTCCTGAGTTCCTAACTTGCTCTGGCTCAAACCCCTTTCCAACATCCCAAAATAGGTGCCTGATCCCATTGAGTGAATGATAAAAGAAAACAAACGATAGACCCACGAGCACTATATTAAAAAGGGAATAGTCTAATAACGAAACAATCAGCCGTGAAAAAGGTCCTTCAAAAGCAACGGCTGCAATCCATAAGGATAGATACAATCCACCAAAATAAAGAATCACTCCAGACAGTCTGTGAATTATAGAAAGCGTGTTGGTCACTTGCCAGCGATATACACTTAAATGAGGTGATAATGGTCTAGTTTCTTTAGTCATCTATTTGGTATGTTTTCTGCTGATCAATTATACTTTATCTTAATGGTCGGAAAAGTTAATTTTATGTTTATGAAAACTAAAAACAAAGATTTATGAAACACTTGGAACATCTCTCAATATTAAGCTTTTCAGGAGAAGATGCTGCGGAATTACTTCAAGGTCAAATGACACAAGATATTCGCTCAGTCAATGATGAAATGATTCATGTGACATCCTTCTGTAACGTCCAAGGCAGAGTCATTGCTTCCTCATTTATTCAGGGTAAAAATAATCAATATGATCTAATCCTTTCCTCGGAGCTTGCTGATGATCTTAAGAATCACCTTCAGAGATATCTCCTGAGCTCCAAGGTCGTCATAGAGAAAAGTGAATCGATGGTTTTTGGGGCTTATAAAAAAGATACGGATAAAAATCATCAACAATTTAGGCCGCTTAAAAATGATCCCGAAAGAATGTTATTTCACTCTAATCAAGTGCCTGAAAATACTGATAAGTTTATTACAAGCGAAGAATGGATCCGATGTGATATTGAAAAAAGGATCCCAATAATAAACAAAGAGAGCACTGAAAAATTCATTCCGCAAATGCTCAATTTAGATATTTTAGATGCGGTTAGTTTTTCAAAAGGTTGTTACACGGGTCAAGAGGTTGTAGCAAGAGTGCAACACAGAGGCAGAATCAAGCAACGCATGTTTATGATTAAAGCTGAGAGCCAAGATCTAATTTCTCCTGGTTCTGAAATACACCATGGATCTAAGAAAGTTGGAACTGTGGTTATATCGATATTAATGGATAACTACAACACTGGTCTGGCAGTAATTAATAGTTCTGACTCTAAGGGTCAATTGAATATAGGCGACAAAAATATACATCTCTAAAGAATTGAGTGACCATTAATTGGTTTCATGGCTTGTCTCACAAATGTAAGATCTACCCCAATCATCATATATGGGCTGATGCTCGAAAATTATCTTCCTAACATAGTTTCTATTTTCAATGATTGCCCAATCTGCTCTTTCACTATAATTCTCTACATTATCCCACCATCTTTGAGGGTTAGCTCCGTGCAATTTTGTTAACTCTTTATCTCGATTTAACCAACTAAGACCTCCATTGTATGAACTCAAAATCATTGCCCATTGTTCACACTCATTTTCGGATGCAACCTTCTCACTCAACCAGTTGTCATACAGGAGCATTGCTCTCATAGACCAAACTGGGTTGTATACATTGGCTCTTTTTAATTCTGGATAAACTTCTGCAATCCAATCAGCTGTAGTTCCAGTAAATTGAGTTAAGCCTTTGGCATATTTACTTTTGGCAAGGTGATTCCATGAACTCTCTTGGTGAATCTGAGATGCAAATAGTGGCACTGGAGCATTTAAGCCCCAAACAATTCGAGAATGCCTGATTAGATCCCTTTTGTATTTAAGGCTAGACCTGGGTTCTTCAGCATTGGATTCAGGAGTGACAAGAAAGAAAAGAAAAAGGCTGAGAAACAGTCTTATCACAATGCCATAGAGATACCCAGTATGGTACCGAATATAATAATCGCCCTTCTGATTGCAATAGAAGCTCTGATGATTGGATCTTTTTCTGTCTTGTCAATTATCCCTGGTCTCATGTGAGGGAATAGTAAATAGTCGATCCAGTATCCAAGTATGGCCGCTAATGAAACCAAGCTTGCTTTGAATATAATCACAGGAATTTGAGCTGGGCTGATCATGAAAACCATGCCTAATAGAAAGATTGTCACCAAAACAAACAAAAATCTATTTATCGGATTTTGCATGGGTTACTCCATTAAAACTATTTTTTTCTCATATGTGGGAAAAACAATACATCCCTTATGGATGCTTGATCTGCAAACACCATTACGAGTCGATCAATACCAACGCCGAGCCCAGCAGTTGGCGGCATTCCGTATTCAAGCGCTTCAATGTAATCTTGATCAAAGAACATCGCTTCATCATCGCCTCCATCTCTTGCTTTGACTTGGTCTTCAAAACGCTGTGCTTGATCCTCGGGATCGTTTAATTCCTGAAATCCATTAGCCAACTCTCTGCCGGCAATGAAAAACTCAAAACGGTCTACTATCCAAGGGTCCGCATCATTGGCTCTCGAGAGTGGTGATACCGTTCTTGGATACGATGTTATGTATGTGGGCTGTTGAAGTTCATGCTCAACAGTTTTCTCGAAAATCTCAAAAAGTATTTTACCTGCGTCTGTATGATCTTCAATGTTGAGATTCATCTCCTTTGAGTATGAAATTAAATACTCGGCATCCCTTATTTTCTCTTTATCGATGCTCGGATTGTATTTTAAAACAGCCTCCTCCATGGTCAAACGATTGAAACTTTTAGAAAGATCAATGGTTGTGTCTTGGTACTCAATACTTTCAGATCCAAATAATGCTTGAGAGATAGATCTCATCATGTCTTCAATCATGCCCATCAGAAAATCTGGCGTTTCATGGGCAACATAGAGCTCCAACATTGTAAATTCAGGATTGTGTTGTGTTGAAACACCCTCATTCCTAAATGAACGATTGATTTCATAAACACGATCAAAGCCTCCTACTGTGAGACGCTTTAAATAAAGTTCAGGCGCGATCCTTAGGTAAAAGTCCTGATCGAGAGTATTGTGATGAGTGACAAATGGTCTAGCAACTGCCCCGCCCGGTATCGGGTGCATCATTGGAGTTTCAACCTCCATCATATCCAGATCATTGAGAAATGATCTAATCTGAGTGACAACTTTTGATCTCACCTTAAAGACTTCGGCACTCTCCTCTGACATCATTAGATCTAAATACCTTCGCCTGTAACGAGTCTCGGTATCGGTCAAGCCATGGTATTTTTCAGGCAACGGTCTCAAAGACTTACTCAGAAGAATAAGCTCAGTCACATTAAGCGTTAATTCATCAGTCTTGGTGCGAAAAAGAGTGCCTTTAACCCAAACGATGTCTCCTACATCCATGGTTTTGAAATTGCCATAGGACTCTTCGCCTAGATCTGCTTTACTGAGAAAAACCTGGATTGATCCAGTTCCGTCTTTGATGCGAGAAAAACTAGACTTGCCCATGACTCTTTTTGCCATCATTCGACCGGCAATTTTGAATTCCTTATTTAATCCTTCAAGATCCTCTTTGCTCGATGAATCATGCTCACCAATGATCTCTTTAGAGAATGAGTCTATCGCAATTGTTGAGGGATAATTAAATCCATTCACTCTGAGACCTTGGAGTTTCTCTCGTCTCTCTTCCATTAATCGATTATCACTTTTGGAATTTCTATCTGACATCTGGTTAAACTCCCTGCTTTAAACTTGCTTCCAAAAATTGATTGATATTGCCATCCAGTATAGCTTCTGGGTTACTGGATTCAATTTGCGTTCGCAAATCTTTTACTCTTGACTGATCAAGAACATAGGATCGGATCTGGCTGCCCCACCCAATATCTGCTTTGGTTTCTTCCAATGCTTGCGCCTGATCCAGCTTTTTTTTGAACTCATGTTCATATAATTTTGCTCTGATTTGCTTCATAGCAGTGGCCTTGTTCTTGTGTTGAGATCTGTCATTTTGGCACTGCACGACCAAACCGGTTGGTACGTGTGTGATTCTCACAGCAGATTCGGTTGTATTGACATGTTGACCGCCGGCACCGCTTGCTCGATAGACATCAATTCTTAATTCGCTTGGATCAACATCAATTTCAATGTCATCATCAATCTCAGGGGAAACAAAAACTGCCGCAAAGGAAGTGTGTCTCCGATTACCCGAATCAAAGGGTGATTTCCTAACCAATCGATGAACACCGGTCTCTGTTTTTAGCCAACCGAACGCGAAATCACCCTTAACATGTATCGTCGCACTCTTGATTCCTGCAACCTCCCCGGGGGAACTTTCAATCAATTCAGCATTAAAGTTGTTCGATTCACAATATCGTAAATACATTCTCAATAACATATTTGCCCAATCTTGAGCCTCAGTGCCACCCGAACCAGCTTGAATATCCAAAAAAGCGCTTGAGGAATCCATTTCACCAGAAAACATTCTTTGTTGCTCAAGTGCTGATACCTCTTGATCACAAGCTTTCATCTCACCGGCCAATTCAATAAGTATTTCTTCGTCCTTCTCTGAGATAGCTAGTTCAAGCATAACCTCTGAATCTTGAAGTCTTTGTTCTATAGTGGAGATCTGATTGAGTGATTTTTCAAGCTTTGATCGTTCTTTATTGAACTCTTGTGACTTCTCTAAATCTTCCCAAACAGATGGATCATTTAAAGCCTCAAGCACATCTTGAAGGCGAAGCTCTTTCTTATCAAAGTCAAAGATACCCCCTGATCGAAAGGAAGCGATCATTTAATTCAGAAAGTTGAATTTTTAATTGGGACTCATCCATGGCATTAATCATTTGGATGTATTATGTCATATGATTTTCTTAAATCGATAAACTCTTGAATATAATCCAATGGTTTCTTTATGAAAACCTGTACCTCGAGATTCTCAACAGCAATCGCAATGACGATCTGATTGATTGCGATACCGGTTCTTTCCTCATACATCGCTGCATAAGCCGAGGATTGAAGATAATAACCTTTGATCCAGTGGTCTCTTTTTGGCTTTGTACTTGTTTTGAAATCTATGATTGATGGAACACCATCCCATTCTGCAATCAAGTCCACTCGCCCACCAACCCTAAGATGATCGCTGTACAAAGGTGCTTCAACTGCATTGATGACACCCAGCTTGTGATCAAGAACAGATGACAATCTTTCAAACATCAGTTGCGGTGTTGTTTTCTTTTCTTCGAACAAACTTTGTTGCTCTTTCAGTTCATTTTTTACATATAGCTCTGCCAATTTATGAACCTCATTCCCTCTGGAAATTGCCGCTCTTGTAATCTCATCAGCGCGTTTCTCACCGACTCTCATTCTCCATGCCTGAATATCTTCTTTGGAGAGGACACCAACAACAGTTGTCACCGAAGGATATGACAAGCCATCCGGTGTATCGTAAAATCTACGTCCATCAACTGTTTTTGAATTCAGTTCTTCTAAGTTAACTAGATCGAGTTGAAACATAAAAACTCATTGTGTGGATTAAAAAATAATTTGAACTGAATATAATAATCGATTTTAAAAATGAATATGACAACTAACTCTACTATTGAAGAGAGAACGGATACAAAGATCAAGTTTAATGGAGCTTGGTATGAAGAGAGCTTTCTCATTCATGACAATACAATCATATCTCCTTGGGGCCATCCAAGCGTTGACCGGATGAGCTTGAAGGATTTTTCATTCATTATTGATAACAAGTGTGAATTGGTTCTTTTTGGCACGGGAATCAGTCAGACATTCCCGCCGCTTTCAGTGATCATAGAATTGCAAAAGATGAACATTGGAATCGAGATTATGGATACAAAAAGCGCCTGCAGAACTTTCAATGTCCTAACGTCTGAGTATAGAAATCCTACGGCTTTGATTGTGATTGACTGATTCAGTCCTTCGGCAACCTTGAAATCAAAAAATATACCGCTAGAAGCAGGACAACAAAGATTATGACTCTGGTTAACACCTCAAAGCACTGACCAGATCAATCCAATCATGAGCAGTGCCATGAATAGATAGCCTAACTTGTCTGCATGATCCATGATCTTGTCGACAGCCATCTGGCCACCTTTTTTTGAGGCATAAGCCACGATAAAGAAACGTGCCCCTCTGGAGACGATTGAAGCCAAGAGAAATAAAAAGACATTCATCTTCATGCTTCCAGCCATAATGGTGAATATTTTAAAAGGAATGACAGTGAAACCTGCTATCAGAATAACGGCTGATCCCCATAGTGTAAACCATTCTGTCGCCTGTGCGTAAGCATCCATCAAGCCGATTGATTCTATGTAGGTCATGGCAAAATCAATCGCAAAAAAGCCGATCAGATAGCCCAAAAGACCTCCAATGACTGAACTGATTGTTGTCATATAAGCATAAAAATAAGCTTTGCTTGGTTGGGTAATGGACATTGGGATGAGTAATGCATCCGGTGGAACGGGAATGATGAACCAAGCCTCAACAAAACTCCACCCAATAAGCAAATAGATAGCGCCTGGCCGTGAGGACTGATCAAGAACAAAATTAATGATCTTTTTTGCGAGTTCTTGCATCACTTATAGCCAGTCTTTAAATTTTTCCATTGATCTAAAATCAGTAAAATCTTTTGCCAAAGGAGTGATTGAAACTTTATTTTTTGAAATGGCATCAAAATCAGTTCCTTCTTGACCCAATACAGGATTGGGTGGAGGGCCCACCCAATGGATCTCATTTCCGTAGGCATCCGTATTGATTCTTGCATTCTCTGGCATCTTTCTTCTACCTAAACGCGTGAGTGAGTAACCTTGAAGCTCTTCAATCGGTATATCTGGAACATTAATATTAAGAATCGATGACTGATTTGGTAGATCATCCAACTTTTTCTCAATGATTTCGCGTACCACTTCAACGGCTGTGGAAAGGTAATTGGGTTTTAAGTTGGTGATCGATACTGCCAAAGACGGAAGCGAATAAAAACGAGCACCCATTGCTGCGCCAACGGTTCCTGAATACAAAACATCATCACCGAGATTTGCTCCATGGTTGATGCCACTGATCAGAATATCTGGGGGGGACTCTAGAATCCTAGTGAGCGCCATAAATACACAGTCCGCTGGCGTCCCATTCACATAAAATCCTTTGTCTTTAAATTTTCTGATTCGAAGTGGATTTTTTAGAGTCAACGAACTGCTTGCGCCACTGTGATTATTCTCAGGAGCGACAACTGTTACCTCACCGAACTCAGCAAGCATTTCATCAAGCTTGGTTATGCCATTTGAGGAATAACCGTCATCATTTGTCAGCAGTATCTTCATCGATTATAGATTCTCAGCAATGTATTTCATTCGTGCTTGTACTTCATCATCAAACCAACCGTCTGCATATCCTTCTGACATAACACTTAATTGTTCATCAAATAGGTCATTGATTTCTGATTTGGTATTTAAACGCGTTTTATTCATAGCTGATGGTGGCAGCTGAGTGAGGCCTTTCAACCAATCAAGAGCTTTATATTTAACCTCATCGGGTTCGACCAACTCATCTATGAAGCCGATTTCGTGAGCAAAATCAAAGTCCATTAATTTTCCAAATACCATAAGATTGGTGGCGTGCTTTTCTCCGACGTGTCTTGCAAATCCTTTGTAAATAACTTTAGGAACCTCCAGTCCGACAAAAACTTCATTCATACCAATTTTGAAACTTCCTTTTGCAGCAACTCGATAGTCACAAAAGTTTGCCAGCACTGCACCCCCTGCAGGACTGTGTCCTGTGATTGCTGCAGCCACTGGAATGGGACTCTTTGAGATTTTTGCCATCAAACCCCAAAACGATTTAAAAAATACAGATATTTCTTCTGCATTCATTTCGAGTAGTTTTTTCACATCCAATCCAGCAGAGTAGATTCCTTCTCTCCCACTCAATATAAGGCCTTTTGCGCCATTTTTGGTGTGTGAGTCAATTGCTTGATGCAGTGCTTTTACCAACTCAAGATTCAGAGCATTGACAGGTGGACGGTTCATTTGAATATCAATGATCCCATCATTGTCTGTGATTAAAATAAGTTCTGTCATCTATCCTCCATTTGGAATATTTACTCAACAATTAAATAAAATTCCTCTCCCTCTTTAATCATTCCAAGATCCGTCCTTGCTTTCTCTTCAATGGATTCGGTTCCGGATTTAAGCTCCTCTATCTCTTGTTCCAATTGTTGGTTTTTTAACTTTAATCTTTGATTTTCATCATTTTGACTTTCTATCATTTGCTCAAGCTCCCTTAATCGATAAAGGCCATCGTCTTTGATCCAAATGTCAAACTGAATCATCAAAAAAAAGACAATGAGTATGGCGATGAAAAAACGAGTCATTTGAACTGATTAAAAGCCTTCTTTCCAGGATATTCTGCCTGATCACCAACTACGGATTCAATCCTCAACAACTGGTTGTATTTTTCAATCCTGTCTGATCTGCACAAAGATCCTGTTTTAATTTGTGAGATTTCTGGACTCATTGAGATATCTGCAATCGTAGAATCCGATGTTTCGCCGGATCGATGAGAGATCACGGAGGTGTACCCATGCTTATTTGCCAATGAAACAGACTCCAAGGTCTCGGTCAGAGTTCCAATTTGATTTGGTTTGATTAAAATTGAGTTTGCGACCTCTCGTTCAATTCCCTGCTTTAGAATTGAAGGATTGGTGACAAAAAGATCATCACCAACAAGCTGAACCTCTTCTCCAATGGCATCGGTCAATAATTTCCATCCCTCCCAGTCATCTTCTGCCATCCCATCCTCAACAGTGATAATGGGATACGCCTTAACCATTTGACTGAGGTAATCTACAAATTCTGATGAATCAAAGGACTTGCCCTCGGAAGATAAATGGTATTTTCCATCACGATAAAACTCAGTGCTGGCAACATCCAGACCGATCAAAACATCATTGCCTGCTTCATATCCTCTCGATTCAATGGCCTCAATAATGGTGTCTATTGCAGCGACATTGTTCTCTAGATTGGGTGCAAATCCTCCCTCATCTCCAACTGCGGTACTCATTCCATTTTTATCGAGAACACCTTTAAGGGAGTGAAAAATCTCTACGCCAGCCCTTAATGCATCAGAAAATCGATCGAAATTAACGGGCAAAATCATAAACTCTTGGATATCAATATTATTATTCGCATGCTCCCCACCATTGATGATGTTCATCATGGGTACTGGAAAGCTGTATGGGCCGTCAGATAAGTATTCAAATAGGTGTGTTTGCTTAGAGGCTGCAGCAGCTTTGATGCAAGCAAGTGATACTGCAAGAATCGCATTGGCGCCGAGCCTCGATTTATTTTCTGTGCCGTCAAGAGTGATCATGGTTTGATCGATGCTCTTTTGATCATAAATATCTAGACCCATGAGTGCCGATTGTATTTCTGAATTGATATTTTCAACGGCATTTGAAACGCCTTTCCCAAGATAGATTTCCTTAATCCCGTCTCTCAATTCAACTGCTTCTCGACTGCCTGTTGAAGCACCTGAAGGCACGGATGCTCTTCCGATAGCGCCATTTTTTAGTAAGACTTCTGCTTCAACTGTGGGATTCCCCCTTGAGTCGAGTACCTGAAGAGATTTCACAGAAATAATTTCACTCATTATCAATCTCCTGTATCAAACGATTATCGCTTAACGATTTTATCTATTGCCAATAACTGCTCAAGAGCTGGCTTGAGGTTATCCAATGGGAGTGAATTTGGTCCATCACTCAGAGCATTTGCTGGATCAGGATGAGTCTCGATGAATATGCCTGCAATTCCAACACCCACTGCGCCCCTAGAGATAGGAATAATAAATTCACTTTGGCCATCCGATGATGCACCCTTCCCGCCGGGAAGCTGAAGAGAGTGTGTTGCATCAAATATCACGGGGCATGACGTTTCCTTTAAGACAATCAGCGAACGCATGTCTGAAACAAGATTGTTATAACCAAATGTATAGCCTCGCTCGCAAACTAAAATGTCATCGTTACCGGTAGACTTTGCTTTTTTTATAACATTCTCCATGTCCCAAGGTGAGAGAAATTGACCCTTTTTTATATTCACGGGTTTCTGCTGTGAGGCCACATTGATAATGAAATTTGTTTGCCTGCAAAGAAATGCTGGTGTTTGCAAAACATCAACCACTGAAGCAACCTCATTCAATGGAGTATCCTCGTGTACATCCGTTATAACAGGGACGCCTAACTGATCTCTCACGCTTTCAAGTATAGATAGACCCTCTTCCATTCCAGGACCACGAAAACTATGAATTGAAGTTCGATTGGCCTTATCGAATGATGACTTGAAAATATAGCCAATGCCTAATGATTCAGTGATCTCCTTGATTTTACCGGCAACATCATGAATCAAATCTTTTGATTCAATCACACATGGTCCAGCAATCAATGTCAATGGTGCTTCATTGTCAATATTCAGATGAGAAACTTTAACTGCCATAATTTAGTTCTTTTTAGAGTATTCTACAGCAGCTTTGATAAAAGATTGAAATAAAGGGTGACCCTCGAGAGGCGACGAAGTGAATTCTGGGTGAAATTGGCAGCCAATGAACCAAGGATGATCATCAATCTCTATCATTTCTACCAAACCATCTTTTGAGAATCCTGAAAAAATTAAACCATTATTTTCAAGTTCTTCTCGATAAGTATTATTGAATTCATAGCGATGACGATGCCTTTCTATGATAGATTCTGCATCGTAAATCGTTTTAGCCTTTGTGCCCTTTTTAAATAAACACTCTTGAGCACCCAATCTCATTGTTCCTCCAAGATTTGAGTTTTCATCTCTGTTTTCAGTGGAACCATCTTCATTCATCCACTCTGTAATCATGGCAATGACTGGTGCAGATGTATCTTGGTTAAACTCAGTACTGTTCGCATCTTTGTGTCCTAGGATATTCCTCGTATATTCGATCACCGCTGCCTGCATTCCAAGACAAATACCCAAAAAAGGAATATTTTTACTTCTTGCGTATTCAATTGATTGAATCATTCCCTCGATACCACGATCACCAAATCCCCCGGGTATCAATATTGCATCCATCTGAGAGAGGCAATCTATACCGTTCATTTGAATATCTTCAGATTCAACATAAACGATCTCAACTTTTTTATTGTTCTTGAAACCTGCATGCCTTAAGGCTTCACTCAATGAAATATATGAATCCTTAAAATCGACGTATTTCCCCACCATCGCTACTTTTACTTTTGAATCACTATCTTTCGATGCTTTAAAAACATTTTCCCAAGGGGTTAGATCTGCTTTAGGTACATCCAGTTTTAATTTTTCAACAACGATATCATCCAAGCCTTGTTCTCTTAGAATAAGCGGTATCTGATAAATATCTTCGGCATCGTGTGCAGATATAACAGCATTTTTTTCAACATTTGTGAAAAGGGCAATCTTGTCGAAATGCTCTTTAGGTAGAGGTAACTCAGAACGACACACCAAAGCATCGGGCTGAATTCCGATTGCTCTAAGCTCTCTGACTGAATGCTGAGTTGGTTTGGTCTTAATCTCTGCTGAAGCTTTGATGTATGGGACCAATGTCAAATGAACATAGGCCACTTCATAACCGTCTTTGTAAATCCCCATTTGCCTGATGGCTTCTATAAAAGGAAGTGACTCAATATCACCAACGGTTCCACCGATTTCTACAATTGTTACATCATGACCCTGTGATCCTTTGACAATGCTTTTTTTGATCTCATCGGTGACGTGTGGGATCACTTGAACGGTTGCACCTAGGTAATCTCCTCGTCTTTCTTTGGCGATAACAGTCTCATAGATTTTTCCAGCAGTGTAATTGCTATGCTTCCCGGTTGTGGTTGAGACGTATCTCTCGTAATGACCTAAATCCAAGTCAGTCTCGGTTCCATCTTCTGTGACAAAAACTTCGCCATGCTGATATGGGCTCATTGTTCCAGGATCAACATTGAGGTATGGGTCAAGCTTCATCATGCCCACGTTTAATCCTCTGGTTTCTAAGATTGCGCCCAGCGATGCAGACGTCACTCCCTTGCCGAGTGCTGAAACAACTCCACCTGTAACAAAAATGTAATCCGACATGCCCGGGCACCTGTAACTAAAAATTTAACTTTGGGAATTTACTCGAGAAATACTGATGTGTTTATCGCAGTCCCGGTATTACAAATTAACAGACTATGATTACGCCCTCAATGATCATTTTCATAAGATCATCATCTTTGTATTCCACTGAATGATGAAAGAGCGTTCTGATTCTTTAGCCAAAAAGTCCTCGTTGATCCAGAAATCCCCTATGCATATGAGATGCTGATCATCGTATATCAATGGAATCTTATCCCTTGCCCAAGGAAGAATCTTTCTTTCATTGAAAAAATCCTTCAATGTTTTTGACTTTTTTTGAGCACTGAATGAGATTTTCTCTCCGCCTTTGCGGAACTTGATTTGGAGATGTTCTGAACATTTATCCAATGAAACTCCATTGCCATCAGCAATACCAGTTTCCAACGAGCCAATGGGGTGATCGAGATCAATGGGTTGATTGATTGACCAAGAAATATCTTCGGGTGCTGCAAACGGGATGACCTCATACTTATTGAGAAAATAAAGTCTTCCATTGAATCGCCTTATCACATGATCGCCCCATTTAATTTCTGCAGATTTTTCATCATTTATGATCAATTCACTGAGGCCTGAATTAAGAATGTACATCGATGGCATTTGCATATCATTTTTTTCAATCAGGAACCTAATCATGTTCTTAATTCTGGGAATGGAATGTGAATCAAAATTACTGATACTGATTGAGTTGAATTGAGCTTCTTTGGAGAGATCCTCTGAAGCAATCTCATTCAATAATTCAATATTTTCAGCTGCTATGAGTGAAAGTCGATGAGCAGAATTATCTGCTTTGTTCCATCGATCTTTGATTCTTGGAACAATGTGATTTCTTATATAATTTCGATCAAAAGAGCTATCTTCATTGCTCCCATCCTCGATCCATTGAATATTGTTCGTTGATGCATACCGCTCCAAATCAGCTCGAGAATAGTCTAAAAGAGGCCTAAAAATAATATTGATACTATCATCCTGAAAGGGAATGACTCCCCTCAAACCATCTATCCCTGTTCCTCTAAAAATTCTAAACAAAATGGTTTCAAGCTGATCATCTTTGTGGTGTGCAGTTAACAATGTTTCACGCAAATTCAGGGAATCTCTTATGACTCTGTATCTTTCATCTCTCGCCTTAGACTCTAACCCAAATCCGTCGCTCTCAGGATGAATGGACTTAATCAAGAGATCTATATCCATCTTTTTACATTGTTCTTCACAAAAAATACTCCAAGCATCAGAGTTTTCATGAAGATTATGATTCACATGAATTGCACGAATTTTGTATCTTTCAGCCAGATGGGCATGCATGAGATGCAATAAGACCATGGAATCAAGACCGCCACTCAGCGCGAGACATATTTCTTCAGTTTCTAAAGAGGAAAACTGACTTAAAAAACTATCCTCAAAATCTTGAAGATCGCTCATAATCAACTTTCATTGAATTCACCAATTGCCTTGTATCTTGCTCTTCTTTGAGCAAGTAAGGTCTCTGGATCAATTGATTTAATGTTTTGGAGCGAATTGATGATGCTTTGCCTGATTGAAGTGAAAGTCTTATCTGGGTTTCTATGAAAACCACCAAGTGGTTCTTCAATGATCTCATCAACCAAACCTAATTCATTCAATCGGCCAGAAGAAATGCCCATTGCCTCAGCAGCAGTTTCTGATTCATCCGGTGTTCTCCATAAAATGGATGAACATGCTTCCGGTGAGATGACAGAGTAAATGGAGTATTCAAGCATAATGAGCTTGTCCCCCATGCCAATTGCCAATGCGCCGCCTGATCCACCCTCGCCAAGCACTAGATTGATGATTGGCGTTTTTAGAGATGCTAGGGTAAAGAGGTTTCTTGCGATTGCTTCACTCTGGCCCCTTTCCTCAGCACCAATTCCAGGAAATGCTCCCGGTGTATCAATGATTGTAACAATGGGAATACTGAATTTTTCTGCAAGCTTCATCATTCTTTGTGCTTTTCGGTAACCCTCGGGTCTTGGCATACCAAAGTTTCTTTTCATTTTTTCATTGGTATTACCGCCCTTCTCCTGAGCGATAATCATCACCGATTGACCATCCATTTTTGCAAGTCCTGAGACAATTGAGGAATCGTCTGCATACATTCTGTCGCCATGAAGTTCTTGGAAGTCTTCACTGATTGCATCAATCACTTGAATTGATTTTGGTCTAAGCGGATGTCTTGCGAGTTGAGCGATTTGCCATTCTGTCAGATCTCCAAAGATCTTCTTTGTCAGTGATTCACATTTTTTATGGAGTCTTTCGATTTCATCATCCAGCTCAATAGCAGTATCTGCATCTGTATTGGTCAATCTGAGCTCTTCGATTCTTCTTTCGAGCTCAACAATGGGCTTTTCAAAATCTAAGAAATCCATAATATTTCATCGGTTTGGAAATTTATTATTAATTGTACAACAACTATGAATAACTTATTTGTTCTCAACTTGAAATAAACTGAAAATTCTCAATGCCAAGTTCTTCAGCCAAGGTCTCGCGCAATTGCTTTGTTGGATTAACCTTCCACTCTTCCCCCAATCTCATTTTTGTTTGATTTACATCACTAAGATAATTTAACTGGACGGAGCAGCTGCCTGGTGTATGGGACTTAAGAATCTTTTGAAGTTTATGGGGATTAAAATTTGAGTCGCATCGAATCACTAATTTTTTCGCTTTATTGCTGATCAAATCTTCAAGCTGAGAGACTTCTTCAATGACCAACTGCCACATATCTGCATAACTATCAAAACGAAGCTTTCCTCTGAGAAAAAGTAACTGATTATTGATGATGCTGCCTTTGAGGCTTTCCATTTTTTCACCAAAAATAATTCCCTCAATCATTGCGGTCCCATCATCAATCTTAAATGCAAGATTATTACCTCTTCTTTTGACATCAGAAATCAACCCTGCCAGATCAATTAGAGAGTTGCCATTCCCATAGCTTTCCCTTTTTTTTGAATCAAGCATTCTCTTTAATGATGAAATGTTATAGCGAGTAAAGTGTTTGCAATCATTGCGATAAGCATCGAACGGATGCCCACTAAAATAAAACCCCAATGTGGAATACTCAAAACCTAATTTCTCATCAACTTGTAATTCCTTTGCTCTTCTTAATTCAGGCAAGTTCTGATCCTTGTCGCTTTCAGAATAGAATAAATTTGTCTGCCCAGCCGATTGCTCAAGATTTAACTTATTTGAGTAACTCAAAGCAATATGGACTGAATTCAGCAATGTCGATCGATTCTCACCAAAAGTATCCATTGATCCTGATTTTACAAGTGCCTCAAGCGTTCTTTTGGAAGGTTTTTCGACTGCTAATCTTGAGCAGAAGTCAAAAATACTTCTATACTCACCGTTTTGCTTTCTTTCTTTATAGATCGCTTCAGAGATGGATCGCCCAATACCTTTGATTGCTCCTAATGCATATCTGATTTCGTCTTTCTTCCAAACACTAAATTCATAGGCGGAATGATTTATACACGGCGGCTTTACTTCGATTCCAAATGCCTCGCAATCCTCTTTGATACGGATCAGTTTGTCTGTATTTTCCATATCGTATGTGAGCGATGCTGCAAAAAATTCAGTTGGGTAGTGTGCTTTCAAATAAGCGGTTTGATAAGCAATTAGAGCATAAGAAACCGAGTGAGACTTATTGAAACCGTATCCAGCAAATTTTTCGATCAATTCAAATATTCTTCTGGCAGAGGCTTCGGGAATATTGTTTTCGATCGCACCCTGAATGAAGACATCTTTTTGTTTTGCCATTTCTTCTGGGGTTTTCTTCCCCATGGCTTTTCTAAGGATGTCCGCGCTACCCTGGGTATAATTCGATAGTTTCTGAGCAATTTGCATCACTTGCTCTTGATACACAATCACTCCATAAGTAGGTCTCAATATTGGTTCTAGAGAAGGGTGAAGATAATCAATAATTTTTGTCTGCCCTCCTTTCTTTCTTTCTATAAAATCATCAACCATTCCTGATTGGAGTGGACCAGGCCGGAATAGTGCAACCAAGGCAATGATATCCTCAAACCTAGAGGGCTGCATTCTTTCAATGAGATCCCTCATACCCGGTGATTCCAATTGGAAGATGCCAACTGTTCGTGCCGATGATAACAGTTTAAATGTGGACAAATCATCCAGTGAGATATCCTTAATGTCCATTGGAGAATCAGCATTAAAGTTAATCAACTCAACTGCATTTTGTATCACTGTGAGGGTCTTTAAGCCTAAAAAATCGAATTTTATGAGTCCAATGGACTCGGCGTCGTCTTTATCAAATTGAGTGACTGTTCCCTCCTCATCATTAACCTTGTATAAAGGCATAAAATCAGAGAGATTTGACGGAGCTATAACAACACCGCCAGCATGCGTGCCTGCATTTCTAACCAAACCCTCCAATTTGAGTGATAAGTTAATAATGGATTGAACGTCATCATCTTCGTCATATTTATCTGCCAGTTCATTGGACTTCTTTAAGGCATCACTCAGAGTAATTCCGATTTCAAATGGAATCATCTTGGCAACACGATCCACTAAACCGTATGGGTAACCAAGAATTCTTCCGACATCTCTTACCACTGCTCTTGCAGAAAGGGTTCCATAAGTAATGATCTGTGAAACCTTTTCATCGCCATACTTTTCATTGACATAATCAATGACTCGATCTCTTCCGTTGACACAAAAGTCAATATCAAAATCAGGCATCGAAATTCTCTCAGGATTAAGGAATCGTTCAAAGATGAGATCATATTCAATGGGGTCGATATCTGTGATCCCAAGAGAATATGCAACAAGAGATCCAGGTCCAGATCCTCTTCCAGGGCCAACAGGAATATTTTGTTCTCTTGACCATTGTACAAAGTCTGCAACAATCAGAAAATAACCTGCAAAACCTGTTCTTCCGATGATCTCAATTTCATCATTCAAACGTTTCTGATAGATACTAAGATCCTTGGTATCATTGGGCAAAATCTTTTGAAGGCCTTCATTTGCTTTTTGTTCTAAGTACTCATCAATGGATAATTCTTTTGGTGTCTCAAAATCAGGCAGAACATGTTCAGTATTTTCAAATCCAAAATTACACATCTCTGCTATTACGATCGTGTTTGATAATGCCTCAGGTATATCGGCAAATAGTTCAGCCATTTCTTCAGAACTTTTGAAATACTGCTCTGATGTATAGTCCTTTGACCTTCTTTGATCATCTAAGATAGTTCCCTGGTCGATGCAAACTCTTGCATCCAAAGAAAGGAAATCGTCTTTCTCTAAAAAGATTGGATTATTGACAGCTACAATAGGAATGTTGAACTTTGAAGACATTTCTATCATTGATTTATTGATCTTTTCTTCATTTGGAATGCCCATTCTTGATATGGATAAAAATAGACGTTCAGGAAAGAGTCCCTGGAGTCTGCTGACTTTTTCTAGAGACGTAGAGTCATCCATAGACTTAGAATCCTGAAGATAACCGCTGTTGTATGAGGAGATTGCAATCAATCCATCTGTCTGACCGTCCAACCATTTTAAGTCAATGAGTGGTTCGCTTTTACTCAATCCCTTAATATAAGATTGTGTGATAAGGCCGCATAAATTCTTGTAGCCAATCTCATTTTGACACAGAAGTGACAGCTTACACTTAGAGTGTTCTACTTCGTCAATTATGGTGATGGTAGAACCGATAATATACTTAATGCCTTTCTTTTGAGAAGACTTGAAGATCTTATAGGCAGAAAAAAGATTGTCACGCTCTGTAACCCCAAAGGCCGGCATGCCCATATCAATACAAGCATCAATTAATTCATCTCTTCTGATGGTGCTTCTACCCAGAGAATACTCTGTATTCACATCTAAATGTACAAATACAGGGTTATTCACTGAAGTCTCTCACCGTGATAAAGTTCGGGTTTAAAGCTAAGTCTGTGATATGGGCTTGGCCCTAATTTCTTAATGACCTGGATATGATCTTTTGTTGGGTACCCTTTATTCTTTTGGAAATTATATTGAGGATACTTTTGGTGCAATTCAATCATAAACTTATCTCTATAAACCTTAGCAATTATAGATGCTGCTGAAATGCAATGAAATAGTTTATCTCCCCCAATCACACCTCTTGTAATGGAGTCTCTTTGGTTATGCATAATTGGTTTATGAGGACCATCGATAATTATTTCATCTACAGAGATTGCAATATCATTTATTGAATCCCTCATTGATTGTAGAGTTGAGACTAAAATGTTTTTTCGATCTATGACACGGTTATCAATGCTGGCTATGGAAAAGCTCAAACATTCGTTTTGAATAACGCCATAAAGACTTTCCCTCTTCTTAGGGGTCAATAATTTTGAATCGTTCACACCATTGATAATCTGATGCTCATAAAGTACAACGGAAGCACTGACAACAGGTCCTGCTAAACAGCCTCTCCCAGCCTCATCAACGCCCATTAAGATTTTTTCATCTTTTGAGCTCAAGACATACCTAAGAATCTTGTGATTACAAAAGCGGCACTCTCTTCTTTAGGTGTTTGTAAATCTTTATGAAGCTGTATGAGTGGATCAAAGTAGTCATCTGAATCGATCTTCAATAATTTTATTGCTTCATGCGAGATATCTTCAGCCTTAAAATCATTTTGTATAAACTCTTTGAAGAACTCATAACCCAGCAATATGTTTGGCAGTGATGCATAACTAACATTTATGAGATTTAATCGTTTCAACAGGAAAAATGACACGGGTGACATCTTATAAATCACGATTGTTTTCTTTTTATATAGAGCCGATTCTAATGTCGATGTCCCTGATTTTGTGATAATGAGATCACTGGTTGATAAGCACTTGCTTGTATCTTCATAAATATTGATATTCAGATTCTCATATTTTGCATAAGAATTAATCCAATGTTCCATCTCTTTAAATCTTGTGGGTATTGAAAAAATACAATCTTTTGAGATTGAAGATAATCTTTCTTGGATGATCAATGCCGCATCGAGCATGATTTCAAGATGATATTCGATTTCTTTTCGTCGACTTCCGGGCAGAAGAGCGATATTCAGAACTTCATTATTGGATAGAGAAAGATTGCAATGATCAATTCCAATCTCATCAGCGAGAGGATGACCAATGAATGCAGCCTCAACATTTTTTTCCTTAAGTAACTTAGGCTCGAATGGGAACAGGCACAGCATCAGATCTACGGCTGATTTGAATTTATTTGCTCTCGCTTCCCTCCAAGCCCAGAAACTTGGGCAAACCATATGAATGGTTTTTATCTGTCTTTTTTTTAATGCTCTCTCTATGCTCAAATTGAATTCTGGATAATCGATACCAATGTAAGCATCTGGTTCAAGTAATTTGACCTTTTCAATGACTGCCTTTCTGATTCTAAGAATTCTTGGAAGATGCTTGATCACTTCTATTAAACCCATCACGGACAAATCTGAAATATCAAACCAGGGTTCACAGCCCTCGGCTATCATTCTTGGCCCTGCAATGCCTGAGAATTGATGATTGGGATTGGCTTTTTTTAAATCTGAAATTAATCTTGCCCCAAGTACATCCCCAGATGGCTCTCCTGCTACTACTACAAAATGTGCCATCTGTTTCAGCCTTTTCTGACAATACCTCTTGTCGCATTTGTTAAAAAATCGACAAGAATATTAAGCTCTCCATTGATATCTTCCAGCTCCTGAATCGCCTCAGTCGCTTCTTCTAGGCGAAGATCAGACATATACAAGGCTTTATATGCTGACTTGATGTTTCTGATTTGGTCTTTAGAAAAATCTCTTCTCTTTAGCCCTTCAAGATTGATGCCTCTTGGTTCAGCTGGTTGTCCCATGACAATAACATATGGAGGCAAATCTCTTGCAACTCCTGAGTACATTCCCAAGAAGCTATGTGCGCCTATCTTGCAAAACTGATGTGCGCCAGAAAACCCACCGAATATTACATAATCTCCAACCTCCACGTGCCCGCCCAAGGTCGTGTTGTTTGCAAATATTGTACTGTTTCCAACTTGACAGTCATGAGCGATATGTACATAAGCCATGATCCAATTGTCATTTCCCAGTCTTGTTACGCCGACATCCTGAATGGTTCCTTTATTGATTGTCGTATATTCCCTTATTGTATTCCTGTCACCGATTTCAACTTCAGTATCTTCGTTGGAATACTTCTTGTCTTGCGGGTCATCACCGATAGAGGAAAAGGAATATATGTGATTATCCTGGCCAATCTTTGTTTTTCCCTTGATGACAACATGTGATTCAATTTTAGTATCTTTACCAATCTCTACATCGTCACCGATGACCGAATAGGCCCCAATAATAGCGGTCTCATCAATATTTGATTTTTGTGAAACGACTGCTGTTTTATGAATATTAGTCATCGCTTTTTTCCGATTTTTTTAGACGTCTAAACTTGGCAACATTTTTTTGCCAATCCTTGATCTTCTGATGTGGAAATAAATTACTTGAATATATGCCAGCTTTTGAGATCGATTTCATGACCGATGTTCTTGCTGTCAATGTTGTATGATCTGCAATCTCAACGTGGCCTGTAATGCCAACTTGCCCGCTGATCCGACAAAATTTTCCGATCTTTGAACTCCCAGCTATCGATGTAGATGCGACTATGGCTGTGTGGTCACCAATAACAACATTGTGTGCGATCATGATTTGGTTATCTAATTTAACGCCATTTCCTATGACGGTATTTGAAAGTGCGCCTCTATCAATTGTCGTATTTGCTCCAATTTCAACATCGTCTCCGATGATCACAGCTCCAACTTGCGGAATCTTTTCCCATGCATGATCCTTATTTTCAGAGAAACCATAACCATCACCACCGATTACAACTCCCGGATGGATTACTGCTCTATTACCTATAACACAATCATTCATGACGGTTACATTTGGTGCTACCCAAGAGTTATCTCCAATCCGAGCATTCTTCTCAATTACTGAATTCGCTCCTATATAGACCGATTCACCCAAATTTACACCTTCAGCGATGAAGGCTCCTGCCTGAACATTGCAACTTTCAGGAACGTTTGCAACTTCATGAATGAACGCAGCGGGATGCCTCTCTGGTGGAAATGATTTTGAATAATCAAGCAAGGATGAAATTCTTGTAAAAACAAGATAAGGATCTTCACAGATAAGCGAGGCACAAGGAGAGCTTTGCTGATCCTCCCTGGTAAGAATGACAGCAGACGCCTTGGTTTGATTTAAAAGGGGTCTATATACAGGATTTGCAAGAAAGGAAATAGAACCATGATCGGCATCTTGTAAAGTTGAGACTTTATTTACTCTGATTTCATGATCACCGATTAATTCACATCCAAATCTGGATGCCAATTCTCCAAGTGTAAGTGAGTCATCAGGCAAAAATTTCTCCTCTAAATAGTCAGTGTTTAACCGCCTGTTTTAATCTCTTGAAAGCTTTTCTCTAGAACTTTTGCAATGTCATTTGTAATGTCAACAGATGCACCTTTGTATAAGGTTCCACCATTCAGAATAGTATTTTGACTGATTCTGCCTTCATTGATAATTAAATCATATCCGCTATCCCTGCCAAATTTGTTTACAACGTTAATTGTTTCAACAATGATTTTATTGGTTTCTATTTGAATCCGGTTGTTTCTATCTTCTTGAAAGCTTTGTGCCAGGTATTCCAGCTCTCTTTGAGCAGAGGCTAATTTAAGTGTGGCATTCTGTCTCTCATCATTGCTTAGAGCTAGATTATCTTTATTGAGTTGCTCTCTGCTTTCAGTAAATGATGCTTCCTTCGCTTCAATATTTCTGACTCTCGGTGCAAACTCCTCTTCTACAGCTGATAGCATGTCCTGATACTGTGGAGATTCTTGTAGTAATTTATTCATATCAACTACACCAATCTTTACAGCTGACTCTTGTGAGATAACTGGCTGCGCTAAAATGACCAGAGCAGCAAATATTGTTAATAGGTATTTATTCTTCATAATTATTTCCTTTCTTATAAAAATTTATTAAGACATTATCTAAAATGCACCGCCAACTGTAAATTGGAATCTCTCTGTCTCATCAGAATTATAGTAGTTATTGCCTTCTACTGAATTCAATGGAATAGCATAGCTGAACCTAAATAAACCCATGGGAGCTAGCCACTGAGCTGCAATACCATAAGATCTCTTGAGGTTGTCTGCATCAAAATCATAATCGAGAGGATTCCCTTCGTTATCAAAAAAGTCTAATTCACTGGTTGAGAAAACATTTCCAATATCAAAAAATAAGCTGAATCTTGCTCGATTTGCCCAATCACCCGGTATGGGTAAGATGAATTCTGTCTGACTTGAGATCATTAAATTACCTCCATAAGGATTTCCGTAATTATCCTTAGGGCCTAATCTATGCTCCTTGAATCCTCGAACAGTATCTGGTCCTCCAGCATAAAAGTTTTTATAAGGCGGTACACCGATTGAATCACCATATGCGTCATTGAATGCAAGATCCGCTTTCACCATTATTGTGAGTCGACTAATAATTGGGAATGGAATATTAAAATATTGTTTATAGGAATAGTTGATTCCATAGTACTCTACATCGCTTCCGGGTATTGAGGCATTTGCAATCAGCCTATGACTCATACCTTGGTCTGCAAACATGTATCTATTTCTAGAGTCATAAACCCATCCTGCAGTAATTTCAGCGTTGTTAAACTTGGTTTTACAAAAATCAAAGAATTCCTGCTCAAAACATTCGCTATTCCCATTGCTTGTGACCCATTGCAAAGCTTGGTCGGCACTGTAATCACCTGCCAGAAGCTCTGAACTTTGAAGAGAGCCTCCAAAAATAAATCTTTGGAATTCTGATAATGGGTAAGAATACTGCGCTCCCAATGAGTATGTTTGTGTTGAAAAATCAGATGATGAGGCTGTGAATTGACTGTAATTAGAGTATGAAAGGTTGAGCGTTCTGGCGATCTCGTCGATACCTGTGTATGCATTCGTCGTTGAAATACTATAGAGATCTCTGTATTTACTGGCATTGATATCAAGCCCTACTCGATTTCCAGTTCCAAAGAAGTTGGTGTGCGTAAAATTGCCATTTAAAATAAGTTTTTGATATCCAGAGTAACCAATCCCGCCTCCAAACTGGCCTGGAAGACCTTCTTTAACATTAAACTCTGCATCTACGAGATCTGTAGAACCTGGAACTGGATAGGTTTCATAGTCAACCTCCTCGATAAACGGAAGCCTTTGCAGTCTGACTTTGGATCTCTCGAGTTTACTTTTTGAGTAAAACCCACCTTCGAGTTGCCTCATCTCTCTTCTTAATACATCATCATTGATTGATGTTGTGTCTCTGAAACTTATCCTTCGGACGTATACCCTATCTTTGGGCTGGATATAGAATACGACTTTAACTTCTTTGTTCTCACGATCCAACTCAGGAACTGCCTCAACTTCTGCAAAAGAATAGCCTTCCTCACCCAATTCGTATTCAATGAGTTCTGTGATTGAGGTCAGTAATCCTTGTGAGAATGTTTGACCAGGCTTGGCAAAAATGTAATTCTCAATCTCCTCTTTAGGAATTACAAACTCTCCTGTGACTTTTACATCAGAGAGCGTATAAATCTCATCTTCTTTAATGTTTATCGTTACAAAAATACCCTGCTTATCCTTGGATATTGCGACTTGAGCCGATTCAATCATAAAGTTTGCATAACCTTGATCAAGATAAAAATTCTCAAGTGTTTCCAGATCCCCTTGAAGATCTTCTCGTGAGTATCTGTCATCTTGGTTAAAAAATGACAACCAGTTTGGCATCTGCAGTTTCAGTCGTTCAAGAATGTCCTCATCACTAAAGATCTTATTGCCGACAACATTGATTTGCCGTATTTGTGCTCGATCGCCCTCACTCACATCGACTTGAACACCGACGGTATTCCCCGGGAGCTCTTCGATCGTTGTTTTCACTCTTGCATTGTATTTTCCGAAACTAAAATACTGATCAATCAAGGAGCGTTCAATCTCATCGAGAATCGAAGGATCATAATTTCTTCCAATCTTGAAACCAATACTATTGAGTGAATCTTCTAAATCTTCAGTTTTGATATCTTTGTTGCCTTCAAAGTTTATTGAGGCAATGGATGGTCGTTCCAAAACAGAAATAATCAATACTCCTGAATCATCTTTTCTAAACTCGATATTCTTAAAAAATCCACTTGAATAAACTGAGCGAATTGACTCCTGAATCTTATTCTCATCGAGATCATCCCCGATATTAACAGGGAGATAATTAAGCAAAGCGCCTTCAGAAATTTTCTCAAGGCCCTCTATTTTTATGTCTTTTACGATGAATTCATCACTGGATAATGTTGCCATCGGAAAAACCAGCAACCAAATTGCAATGTTTAGAATATTCTTTTTAAGAAATGATCTCACCCAAAAATCCTCGACAAATCATTATACAGAGCAAAACCCATCAGAAATAAAAGAGCCATTACGCCGATCTGCTGGAATGCCATTTGTATTTTTTCGTGCAATGGCCTCCTGATCACTGTCTCAATACAAATAAAAAGAATCTGGCCGCCATCTAAGACCGGGATTGGTAACAGATTAAGAATGCCTAAACTAATACTTATAATTGCCATAAAAGAAAGTGTTGCTATGATTCCTCTCTTAGCGACCGTGCCGGCATCTTTTGCTATCCCAACGGGTCCACTTAAGTTATCACTGGAAATCTGACCCGTTACCATCTTCCCTAACATGTTTAAGGTCAGCCCAATCATTCTGTTGGTTTCTTGGATGGACATAAGAAAGCTTTGAGTATAAGAATACTTTTCAATCGCCATGTATTTCTGTAATTGATCTTGATCCAGTGTTGTCTGAAGACCTATATATCCCATTGCTTCATTGTCCTCTCTTACTGAAAGCGAAACCTTTGTGATGTAATCTTCTTCGTTTCTTTTAATAAGTAGATCAATTTCAGTATTTGGTCGATCCATAATCAATTGGCTGAATTGATCGATATTCATGATCTCAACGCCATCAATACTTTGAAGAATGTCATCTTTTTTCAATCCTGATTGATCTGCAGGACTGTTTGAAACAACTGAAACTACGATTGGTTTGAGATTAGGAGACTGAGGAGAAAATCCAAGCCCTGGAAATAATAAGTCTGGTGATGTGAGTTCTTTTGTCCTTCCACTGACATCAAGCAATGCGCTTTTTTGTTGTCCATTAGAGTCTTTTAGCTGAATCGATATTTGCTCATCATCCAGCACTTCTCCAATCATTGAAATCAACGCTGATTGCCAAGTTTTCACAGTTCTATCACCAACAGAAATAATTTCATCGCCAGCACGAATACTGGCCTCCCATGCAATAGATTGTTGATCCACATCACCTATGATCGGTTTTTGCCCTGGTACACCAGCAGAGAACATAAGCGTATATGCTATGATTGAAAATATAAAATTGGCAGCGGGGCCTGCAAAGAGAATAAAAATCTTTTTGATTGGGGTTTGATTATTAAATGCTCTATCTTTTTCATCATCAGAGACATCTTCACTTCTTTCATCGAGAAGCTGGACATAACCACCTAGCGGTATTAAAGATAAACAATACTCTGTTTGGTCATCGCCCGCTCTTTTGCTGGCTAAAACTTTCCCGAAACCAATTGAATAGCGTAGAACCTTAACATTGCATAATTTTGCAGCAATGAAATGTCCATATTCATGTATGGCGACAAGAACGCCGACCAAGACAATAAATGCAATTATTGAAAATAAAAAATCCATTTTTTAATTATCCGCCTCCATTATGAAGGAATTATAAAGATTGAAAGGATTAAAGAAAGCCAAAAACCCAATAAAATAAGGAATATCACATTAAAAGCATCGTCTTGAGTTTACAATCTTAATGATTTGGGGCATTGCGTTAAAAATTTCCTGGTAGGCTCATGAGGAAGAGAGCGAAAAAAGGCAGTGAAGCGATTGAGCCATCCAAAAGGTCAATAAAGCCACCATGACCCGGAATCAAGTTACTGGAATCTTTTACCTTGGCACTTCTTTTAATGAAACTAAAGGTGACATCTCCCATAAAGCTAATCGGTGTTATAGTCAAACCAAGAATGATTGCGCCTGATAATTCAATATCCAATAAGCCTGATAGTAATACTAAAAAAACTGGGGTGGTAAAAAAAGCGCCAATCAAACCCTCAAGTGTTTTTCCTGGACTCGTGTTTTTGAGTAGAACTTTACTCCCATATTTTTTACCAAAAAAATATGCAGCAGAATCTGCAAAAGACACGGCAATTAAAATTAATATTAATAATTTTGCATAGGATTCAAAAATAATGATTCCGGATATCATTGAAGGAATGATCATTAGGTAGCCAGCAAAAAATATTTCTATGCTGCCCATATTTGGACTGTCGTATAACAAGATTCTTGTAAATAGGCTGAGCCAAATAAGACATCCTAAGATGACTAACCATAAATAATATTCGCTCATTAAGAAAAAGGTGGTAAGGGCAAAAAGTATAAATAATACGGAGAGTATTTTTTCCTTAAAGAAGCCCGAGTATTCGTAAATTACTAAAAGTGCCAATAAAGCTATGGTATAAAGCGCGAAATCAGGAGTCTTTTTCACTGAGTAAGTAACAATTGCTAATGCTATCAGGAGAACTATGCCTGATGAAATTCTTTTCTGTAGGTTTGTCACGTAATTTATGCTTTCTTTAATTCGATATCTTCTTCAACGTTGCCAAATCTTCTCTCTGACTGCGAGTACGTCTGAAGAATCTCAAGGAACTCTTGTTCTTCAAAATTTGGCCATAATGTCTCTGTAAAGTGAATCTCTGAATACGCTGATTGCCAAAGCATAAAATTACTGATTCTAGTCTCACCGGAGGTTCTTATCATAAGGTCCAAATCAGGAAGATCTTGAAATAGAAGGTACTTTTTGAATGATTCAACTGTGATTTCATTTGCATCTATGATTTGACTTTCATGGTCCTCTATTAACCTTTTGATGCCGCTTACAATCTCCTGTTGACCGCCATATGCAATTGCTAGAGTCAATATCAAACCTGTATTCTGAGATGTAATAGATTCCATTTGTTCCAATTTTCTTTTCAAAATACGTGGTAACTTTGAAGGATCTCCAACTGCTTTGAATCGAACATTATTATTAATCAGCAAGCTGGTGTACTTTTCGATTGTCTTTTCAAACAGTCTCATTAGTCCGCTGACTTCTTTTTTTGGCCTAGACCAGTTCTCTGAGCTGAACGCATACAGTGTCAAAGCTTCGAGCTCAATCTTAACAGCAGTTTCAACCAATTCTCTTGCCTTTAGTACCCCTGCTTCATGCCCAAATATCCTTCTTTTACCTCTGAGTTTTGCCCACCTACCATTGCCATCCATAATAATGCCAACATGTCTTGGTTGATTAGGGTTTGGATTTAAGTAACTTTCTTGGGATGAGCTCATCGAACTAGATTGTCATGACATCTTTTTGCTTTTCCTGACTAACAGACTCTATTGAACTGATCATACTGTCTGTGATTTCTTGAACGTCATTCTGACCCTTGTGAAAATCATCTTCTGATATCATCTTTTCATTTAGATATTCCTTAAGATCTTGAATGGAGTCTCTCCGAATGTTTCTGATTGAGATCTTTGCTTGCTCTTCCTCAGTCTTGACTTGCTTAGTAAGATCAAGCCTTCTCTCTTCAGTCAGGGGCGGGAGAGGTATTCTGATGATATTTCCAGTTGTGACTGGATTAAGACCAATATTCGCTTTGATGATTGTCTGTTCAATTTCTGGTATGAATTTTTCTTCCCAGGGAGATATCGCCAATGTTTGCGAGTCTTCCACAGAAATATTTGATAACTGGTTTAAAGGGGTTTCGTTCCCGTAATAATCAAGAGTAATACTATCAAGGATATCTGGTGATGCCCTTCCTGTTCTAATCTTTGTAAGGCTCGACCTAAAAGCATCAATTGTCTTTTGCATCCTTTCTTTAGTGTCTTCGTAAATTTCTTCTAACATGATAGATTTATCCTATCAAAGTACCTATGTTTTTACCTTCAACAATATTCATTAATGCTCCCTTAATCCCCATGTCATATACCCTGACAGGAAGATTATTATCTCTGCACATCACTATGGATGTTGTATCCATTACCTTCAGCCCCATGGAGATAAAATCATCATAACTGATTTGGTCATAATGCTTTGCATCTGGGTTTTTGAGAGGATCATCCGAAAAAACACCATTAACTCTAGTTGCCTTGATGAGTAAATCAGCTTCTATCTCAACAGCCCTAAGAGAAGCTGCTGAGTCTGTTGTGAAATAAGGATTACCGGTTCCGGCTGCAAAGATTGTAATACGACCCTTTTCGAGGTGTCTTGTTGCTCGCCTACGAATGTAATCCTCGCATACTTCGTTAACCTTCAGAGCAGACATGACCCTTGCATACATTCCCTGTCTTTCTAATGCATCTTGAATAGCTAAAGCATTGATGATTGTTGCTAGCATGCCCATTTGATCGCCTGTTACCCTATCGATTCCTGATTGGGCTAGTCCCTCTCCTCTAAAGATATTGCCACCGCCAATAACAATGCCTAATTCAATGTCCTTAGCAGTTATCGATTGAATTTCCCCAGCTAAATAATTAAGTACCTTGGGGTCAACACCAAAAGAATGATCACCTAATAAAGCTTCACCACTTAACTTAAGAAGTATCCTTTTTATGTTATTAGGCGACAACTTAATTCACCGCATCTACTTGGGCTTTGACTTCATCAGCAAAATTTACTTCTTCAACTTCAACCCCTTCGCCAACTTCATAACGAGCGAATGAAACGACTGAAGAAGCGCTCTTCTCTAGCAGCTGAGCCACAGTTAAGTCAGGGTCTTTAATAAATTCCTGTCCCATTAGAGTGATAGAGTTAAATTGCTTATTCAGTTTTCCATCAACAATTTTAGGTACTATTTCTGCAGGTTTACCTTCATCTTCAACCTGCTTTGTAAGTATACTTCTCTCTTTATTCAACTCATCTTTAGGGATATCTGACATCTTAATATATTCAGGTTGCGATGCAGCCACGTGCATTGCAATATCCTTTGCTAGCTGCTCAGTTCCATTATCAATTATCACCACAGAAGCAATCTTATTTCCATGAATATATGAACCAGCAATTCCTTTCAGTGGAATCCTCTCAAATCTCCTAACTGTAATATTTTCTCCAATTTTAGAGACTACATACTTTCTAAAATCTTCGACTGAAGCATAGTCATCAATAGCTTGATCATTTAGTTGGTCTAACGTATCAACTGAGTCTGATAAGATTAGCTTTGATACCTTATTGACGAAACCATCAAAAAGAGCATCTTTTGCTGCAAAATCAGTTTCACAATTCACTTCCAAGATACTGATATGACCATTATCAATTTCAACCTTTACGAGTCCTTGAGCTGTAGTTCTGCCAGATTTCTTATCAGCCTTTGACTGACCTTTTTCTCTCAGTAATAACTTTGCTTTCTCAAAATCACCTCCGGACTCTAAGAGAGCTTTTTTGCAGTCCATCATTCCTGCATTGGTTTCTTCTCTGAGTTTTTTTACATCGATTGCTTTAATTTCCATTATTTCCTCGGTTACTTCTCTTTCTTACCTTCTTCCTCGGCTGGGGCTTCCTCTTCAGCTGGTGCTTCCTCTTCGACTGGGGCTTCCTCTTCAACTGGGGCTTCCTCTTCAACTGGGGCTTCCTCTTCAACTGGGGCTTCCTCGGCTGGGGCTTCCTCGGCTGGGGCTTCCTCTTCAACTGGGGCTTCCTCTTCAACTGGGGCTTCCTCGGCTGGGGCTTTTTGAGAAGTTTTCTTTATCACGATTTTCTTTTTCTTTTTTATTTTGGTAGTCGAGATTTTTCCTTCGCTGTCAACTTCAACAAAATCGTCTTCAATTTCCTCTAGGACTGGAATTGTTCTTTTACCTTCCTGATAACTTTCAACTATGATCGAAGTAATAAGTTCGGTTGTTAGTCTTGAGTCGTCATTTGAAGCAATCAAATAGTCAACACCTTCTGGTGATGAATTTGTATCAACAATAGCCAAAATAGGTATACCTAAAACAATTGCTTCTTTGACAGCATTCTTTTCGTAATTCACATCTACAATAAAAATCGCATCAGGTAATTTCTTCATATCCCTAATACCACCGAGACCTTTTTCTAATTTTCCGTGAGATCTTTTGAGTGTAAGAACTTCTTTCTTTGAAAGTCCCAGGGTATTTTCTTCTTTTAAGGCTTCCTCAAGATTCTCTAGCTTCTTTATAGATTTTGAGATTGTCTTGTTATTGGTAAGCGTTCCTCCAAGCCATCTATTAGAGACATATGGCATGCCACAAGTAACGCCCGCATTCTTAATGGCATCTTTTACTGACTTTTTTGTGCCTACAAAAAGAATGGTCCCTGATTGAGACGCTAATTTTTTAACAAAATCACAAGTACTCTCAATTTGTGGAATTGTTTTTTCAAGATTGATTATATGGATCCCGTTTCTGTCGCCATAGATGTTGTCTTGCATCTTAGGATTCCAATATTTGGTTTTGTGACCAAAATGTGCGCCTGCCTCGAGCAGCTCACGAATGTTTACTTTTTTCATTTTTTTCCTCTTTGGGTTAAACTCCCACAAATCCCAATCAATAACCAAATAAGGGCACCCATTGACTGTGTCGAATTGTGTTCGATATTAATGCAAAATTGCGGTGGGATTTATAACATAATAAACTCCGTGCAACAATAAAAAAGCGAGTAAAATTCTTAATAGAAAATGTCTGTAGAAATAAAAACTCAGGAACAACAAGAAAAAATGAGGATTGCCGGGAAACTTGCCTCCGAAGTACTTGATATGATTAGTGATTATGTAAAACCAGGTATCAGCACACTTGAACTCGATGAAATATGCAATGATTACATTATCAATACTCAGAAAACTATTCCGGCTAATGTCGGCTATAGGGGTTTTCCAGCTACAACATGCACATCAATAAATCACGTCGTGTGCCATGGAATACCCAGTGAAAAGAGACTAAAAAATGGAGACATTCTTAATATTGATATAACTATAATTAAAGATGGCTTTCATGGGGATACCAGCAGAATGTTTATTATTGGAAAGATCCCGAATCAAGCACAAAAGCTCATCGATGTTACATATCAGTCAATGTGTGAAGGGATAAGAGTCGTCAAACCTGGAAATAAGTTGGGCGATATTGGTTATGCAATCCAAAGATATGCTGAGGAGAATTATTTCAGTGTCGTAAAAGAATACTGCGGTCATGGGATTGGTGAGATATACCATGATGAACCACAAATTCTTCATTACGGTATTTCTGATACTGGTATGGAGCTTAAATCAGGAATGACATTTACCATTGAGCCGATGATTAATTTAGGCGGATCTGGAATCAGACTATTATCTGATGGATGGACGGTAGTCACTAAAGATCATTCACTCTCCGCGCAATGGGAGCATACCATTCTAGTCACCGATGATGGCTATGAAGTGCTCACTTTGTCTCCCGGCGAGTTAATTTAATTATCTTATAAATGATTAATACTAAGTTTCTAGATTCCAAGATCGAAAAAGATTTTTCATCATACGAGACTAAAAAGAAGGCAATCTCAGATTTAAAAAAATTTATCCAAAAAGAAGCTGGTGTGATCGATGAATTAGTCACAAAAGCACCAATTAAGGATATCCTATCGAAAAGATGTCAGCTGAATGACGATATTATCCGCTTTATTGCAAATCAATTTTTCTATGAAAACAAAGAAAAGCTTAGCATTATTGCTGTAGGTGGCTATGGAAGATGCGAACTTTACCCAAATTCTGATACTGACTTACTGATCCTTCTAGATAAAAACAGTAAAAATAATCTAAAAAACAATATTTCAAAATTCCTAACATTTCTTTGGGATATTGGTATCGAGGCCAGTCACAGCACTAGAACAATTGCTGAATGCATAAAAGAGTCAAAAAGAGACATCTCGGTAGAGACATCACTGCTTGAATCTAGGGCAATTTTTGGATCAAAAGAACTCTTCATGGATTATGAGAAAAAAGTTCTTACAAAGCACTCATGGGAGAGTGAAAAATTCTTTAGTGCAAAAATTGATGAGCAGACCTACCGCCATAATAACTTCAATAACACTGCGTATAACCTTGAACCCAATATAAAAGATGGTCCGGGTGGCCTAAGAGATGCTCATACAATTTTCTGGATTGCCAAAAGACTCGGCTTTACAAATATTGAGGACCTAAAAAAAGATAATATCCTGAATGATGATCAAATTAAATTACTACAGGAATCTTGGGATTCAATATCAAAAATAAGATATGCACTCCATTCATTGGCTAAGCGAGCAGAAGATAGACTCTTATTTGACTATCAAAGGATTCTTGCGAATGACTTCGGATATAAAGATTCAGATCATTTGATGGCTGTTGAAGTTTTCATGCAAGATTACTACAAAGCAGCAAAAACTATTTCTAGATTCAATGAAATTTGTCTACAAATATTTGATCAGAAAATTAATTCGAAAAGATTTGTAGCAAAAAAGAACATTGACGATAACTTCCATATCAGAAATAAGCTGATTGGACTAAGAAAAGGCAAAGATTTTAAGGATAATCCAAGCTTACTGCTCGAGATATTTCTTCACTTCCAGGAAAACAATATTTTGGGGATTGAGTCTGAAACAATTAACCATATTCTTGAAAATTTAAATCTAATCAATAATCAGTTTAGATCTGATCCAAATAATAAGAGACTATTTATCAAAATCTTAAAAGCATCAGAGGGCGTGACTCATGAACTGAAAAGAATGAATCTATATGGTGTTCTTGGCTTATACCTTCCGGTCTTTGGTCAAATAGAAGGGAGAATGCAATTTGATCTCTTTCACACCCTTACAGTTGATGAACATACATTGAATGTAGTCAGCAACATCAGAAGGCTTGCCCTTAAAAGATTCAATCACGAATATCCGGAAGATAGCAAAAAGATGCAATCTTTAGAGTCTCAGGAAATACTCTACTTAGCAGGCTTATTTCATGATATTGCAAAAGGAAGAGGTGGAGATCACTCAATTTTGGGCGCGAAGGATGCAGAGGATTTTTGTATATCTCATGGGATGACAAGATACCAATCTAAACTTGTTTCTTGGCTTGTGGAAAATCATCTGATCTTCTCATTGACCGCCCAAAAAAAAGATATACATGATCCATTGGTAATAAAAGAGCTGATAGAAATTATTGGTGATGAGGAAAGACTCGAATATTTATTCCTTTTGACAGTCTGCGATGTCAGAGCAACAAATCCAAATTTATGGAATAGCTGGAAAGAAAGGCTTTTTAAAGACCTTTACCAATTAACAAAAAATGCTCTAAGGATGGGTCTTGAGAATACTCTTGGTAAAGAAGATATTGTTAAAGAAAAAATAGAGATAATGACTAATTATATAGAAACTCATGACCTTGATCTGAGCGGACTGGATACAGAGCTTGATAAGCTGAATGAAAACTATTTCCTAAGATTTAATCAAAATGAAATCAACTACCATCTTGAGAAGCTCTTATCTAACGGGGGTGAGGATAAAAAAAATGCCATTGTTCACCTTAAACTTATTGAAGAGGAAAGCTTGATGCTTCTATTCATCAGAACAATCATGGATTTCGATACTTTCTCGATCATTACAAATAATTTAGTTGACAAGAATCTATCAATTAGGGACGCAAAGGTCATTGAATTGAATGATGGAAGTTGTATATACAATTTCTATATGGATATGCCCAAAGGCGATGCTTATGACATTGAAATAAAAGTAGAATCTCTGATTGAAAATTTAAGCCTGAGGCTCGAGAAGAAGCAAATAATGAAAAAGAAAAAGTTTAAACTTTCCAGAAGACTGAGAAGTTTTACAGCCTCAACAAAGTTAAGTTTTTTGGAAGATCATATTCATAATCGTACTGTTCTTGAGGTGGTCTCTCTTGATAGACCAGGTCTTCTTGTTGATATATCCGAGGTTTTAAGGAGAAACAATATTTGGATTGAATCAGCAAAAATAGCAACAATTGGAGAAAGAGCTGAGGATGTCTTTTATCTAAGGGATGAATACCAGGATGCCATTTCTCTTACAACAATAAATAAACTAGAATTAGAGTTGATTGAATCTTTAGATAATTAATTCATTTCGTTCGAAGCTTTTAGGTTTGACCAAACTCCATAGATAGCTAGAACTGATAGGGATATGATGACCCATGCCGGCATGCTTAAGCCTAGAAAAGACCAATCTATATTTGCACACTCACCAGAACCTGAGAAAACCATTTCAAATATCTCTGCAAGCGGGAAGTTTTCCACCATGAAATCAAGTCCTGGGCCACATCCTGGAACTTTTTCAGGAGGAAGATTTTGCAACCATACATGTCTTGATGCAACTAGAATTCCAGAAAGAGATGTAACCAGTATCAATAAGCCGATGATGAGTCTTGAGGATCGACTATTTATTGGGAAGGAACCCATAAAAAATATCAATCCAAGTAAAATGGTTGAAATCCTTTGGAATATGCACATTGGACAAGGCTCTAGACCGAGAACATGTTCAGCATATAACGCGTAACTCATTAGAAAAAGACATGCGCAGAAACCAAAAAAGCTATGGGTTCTTACAGATAGGTTCTTAAAAGCTTGTATCAATTGGCTACCTCATCAAAAAGGTAATTTGGCTTTAGGCTCATACAATCTATTGTATTACCTTTTTTAAATTCTTCTAGGGCATGATCAATCAAAGTTTTTGAATTGAGATATACCTCTCCAGGTTCTCTGAGCATAGAGTTCGAATTAATTTTCATTTCAGGATATCTGATTAATCCGCTACCAATGATTAACCCATCCGTGTCAGAAATTTTCATTTCCTCAGTGTGCCTTACTTGATCATCAGAAATCCTAATACATTCTTGATCCTTTAAAGCATAAGCGCCGAGGTATAGATTACCCCTGCCAGCATCTTCTATCAGAAGTATTCTATCTACATCATTCTGATCCATAATTTCTTTTGCAATAAACTCGAGACTAGAGATCGCAATGATGGGAATATTAAGGACATAACTTATTGATTTAATGGCACTTATTGAAACACGAAGTCCTGAAAACCGACCAGGACCAATACCGACAGCGAGAAAATCAAGCTCTCTGATAGTAATATCTGCACATTTCAAGGCATGATCGATTTTTTTGAATATTTCTTTGGCATGATCGGTCGTTTTATCAGAGGACATATCGATATAATCATTGCCATTCTTTGCCCCGAGACAGAATCTCCGAGTTGAAGTATCTATGGCTATGCATTTAGTCATGGTTTGGTTAAAATACAGCACTTAAATCTAGTTGGGTTTTTTTGAATAATAACAAAAAGATTTGATCAAGTATGAACCATAAAATCTATTAACTAAAAAATAACTATGTCTACATCAAATAAAGAACTTCAGAATTGGGTTGAGGAAGTTTCAAAAATGACCACGCCAGACAAAATCTATTGGTGCAATGGGTCAAAACAAGAATACGAAGAATTCATCCAACAAATGCTTGGGACCGGAGACTTAATGCAACTCAATGAGGAAACCTTCCCAAATTGTTATTTGCATAGATCGGACCCATCGGATGTAGCCAGAGTTGAACATCTAACTTTTATTTGCACAGAAAATTCCAACGATGCGGGTCCCAATAATAATTGGATGGATCCTAAAGAGGCTCATGAGAAGCTGGATGATTTATTTGAAAACTGCATGGAAGGAAGAACCATGTATGTCATTCCATATTGCATGGGGCCAATAGGATCAGACCTTTCAAGATGCGGTGTTGAAATCACTGACAGCCCTTATGTTGTCGCAAATATGTATCTGATGACAAGAATGGGTGATGAGGCACTTTCAAGAATTGAAAAAGATGGAGGATTCGTAAAAGGAATACACTCCACAGGTGACCTTGATCCAGATAAAAGATTTATCATGCATTTCCCTGAGGAAAAAATAATAAGAAGCATTGGATCTGGTTATGGTGGAAATGCCCTACTCGGTAAAAAATGTCACGCTTTGAGAATTGCAAGCTATCAAGCACTTGAAGAAAAATGGCTGGCTGAACATATGTTGATTGTCGAGATTGAAAATCCAAAAGGAGAAATTTTTAACATTGCAGCAGCATTCCCATCGGCTTGTGGAAAAACCAATCTCGCCATGCTGATTCCGCCTGAAGAATACAAAGGATGGAAAGTGAGAACAATTGGTGATGATATCGCCTGGCTAAACATGGATCAATCCGGCCAAATATGGGCCATTAATCCTGAGGCCGGTTATTTTGGAGTGGTGCCTGGTACAAATGAAGACGATAATGAGAACGCATACAAAGCCATTCAATCTGATGCAATCTTCACAAATGTTGGTCTGACGGACAATAATGAACCTTGGTGGGAAGGCAAAAAAGATGGCAACCCAGTCATCGATTGGAGAGGCAACAGAATCGAACAAGGTGAAGATGCTGTTTTTGCTCACCCGAACTCTAGATTCACAGTCTCGGCTAAGAATAATCCGAAATACTCTGATCTTGCGGATTCATCCAAGGGGGTTCCGATCTCAGCCATCGTCTTTGGTGGTAGAAGAAGTGAACTGGCACCATTGGTCTATGAATCAAAGGATTGGAACCATGGCGTTCTTGTGGGTGCCAGTGTAGGGTCTGAAACCACTGCTGCTGCAATAGGAGAAGTGGGAGTGATCAGAAGAGATCCAATGGCAATGAAACCTTTTTGTGGGTATAACTTTGCAGATTATTGGACTCACTGGCTCAGCTTTTCAGAACGTTCTGATAATCTTCCTAAGATCTTCCATGTCAATTGGTTTAGAAAAAATGAAAATGGATTCATCTGGCCAGGATTTGGTGATAATTTAAGAGTCCTCGAATGGATCATAAATCGTAGCAACAATGAAATAGATGCCCATGAAACACCCATTGGATTCCTGCCAAAATCTGAAGACATCAATACATCTGGTTTAACGATCACCAATGATGCAATGGAAGAACTCGTCCATATTGATAATCAAAAATGGCTAGATGAGATGGCTGATATCAGGGATTATTTTGAGGAATATGAAGAGAGACTCCCTGAAAAGTTGCTTGAGGAGCACACAAAAGTCATTGATGCACTCAATGCTGAGTAACTCTATCCTCCACAAATAACTTCATTGATCTCACGAGATCTTCGGCGCTGCTTTTTTTAGAATCCAAGCCACCGACTAATTTTCTCCATTCTTTTGCGCCCGACATTCCTTTGAACAGTGCTGTCATATGTCGAGTAATGAAATGAACGCCGGTCCCATAATTCGATTCTTTAAGAATATATTCAAACATTCTTTCAAAGAAATCTGTCATTTCCATCGGTGAATCCTGATAGATGGAGTTTGCTATATCCCGAAGAAAAAGTGGATTGTTGCAAGCCTCCCTTCCAATCATGACTCCATCGACATATTTGCAATGCTCTTTGATTTCATCGGTTTTCTTTATCTCACCATTTATCTCAATCTTCAGATCACTGTATTGTTCTTTGATTTTATAAACCCTTGGGTAATTGATCGGTGGTATCGATCTATTTTCCTTAGGGCTTAATCCATTCAATAGTGCTTTTCTGGCATGGAGAATATAATGATCACAACCATACTCTGATGTCGTTTCAATGAATTCACAAAGAAATTCATAAGAGTCGAAATCATCAATTCCCAATCGGGTTTTTATGGTGACAGGAAGATCACAGGTATTTCTTATTGATTCAACCATCCGACCAACGGTCTTTGGTTCATCCATCAATGCTGCACCAACCTTGCAATTCTGAACCCTTTCGCTAGGGCATCCAATGTTGAGGTTGATCTCATTGTAATTGCAATTCTCAATAACCTTTGAAGCGGCAGAAACAGATATGGGATCGTTTCCAGCTATCTGTATGGCAACCGATCTAGAGTCTTTGTTCTCTTTCTCTAGAAAATTTTTTTCAGATTGAAGGATTGCATCAACATGAATCATGGGTGTATAAAGTGAGATTCTTTCGCACAATAAGGATGCCATGAATCTATAGTGGCGATCAGTCATTCCCATCATTGGGGCTACAGATATCCTCTTATCTGACATTATGCTGCAACGTCTCTCCAGACAAAGTAGCGAGTCGCCAGAAAGAAGCTCAAAATCAACCAAACCAAAACACCAATGAGATTTTGATCAAAAGATAATAGGCTCAAACCATCATTTGCGATTCCCCTCAAGCTTGATGCAATGACACTTAAGGGAAGAAACTGGGCTACAGGCTGAATCATTTCAGGCAATGAACTGATTGGAAAAAACACGCCTGAAAGAATCAACTGTGGGAATGTGAACGATGTGACTAAAGGCCTTATTGCCTCCTGAGTCTTGGCGATGCTTCCAAAGCAAAACCCAAAACAAAGAAATATCAATGATCCCAATGCAATCATTCCATAAATAGACAGCAATCCACCAATGAGTTGGATGTCGAGTATCAGTAGAGCAAACCAAAGTACAACTGACAATTGGATGAGCACGATCATCAATCTTGCCAACACAATAGAAATAATAAAGTCTTTCGGCCTAATGGGGGTCACAAAAAGTCTCTTCAGGATCCCTCTCCTCCTGTATTCAACCAGATTAAATCCACTGCCGGCAATGCTAAGATTCATTAGCATAAATGCCAATAATCCGGGTATCAAAAAATCAATGTACCTTTGAGGCCTGGCCTTCATATCTACTATTTCAAGAGAGAACATTGCCTCTGTGCCTCTCAATTCCCTTTCAATTGAAAGCAATGTCTTCTCTATAGAATCTTTAATGCCATCAAGTTGCCTCACTTGAGATGCATCCAAAATAAGCTTCAACTCAGCTGTCTCATATGCATAGTCAAATTGATCGGGTATCTCGATAATTGCCACCAATTCCCCTTCGACAAGCTTATTGTTCAGTTCAGTTTCTAAACCTTCTAAGACATCAAAATTGGTATCCTCATCTAATAATAAGCTAAAACTCTTGGATAGTTGATTTGAGGCCTTATCGACAATGCCAATCTTGATCGGATCGGGCTCACCTCCGGTGAAAATAAAAACTGTTATGAATGCCATTGGGAAAAAAAGATTGAATATCATTGACTGGATGTCTCTGAGAAACATTTTTAGGAAAACAAGTGCCAGGTGGATTTGTGCCTCAGTCAACATTTTAGTCCCTTAAAGAGTGTCCAGTAAGATTCAGAAAAACATCCTCGATGTTTCCGGTCACAGGAATATCTGAAGGCTCAGGTGCGTATTTCTCGATCAATGCAGAAGGTGTATCTTCTGCAATCAGCCTGCCTTTATCCATGATCGCAATTCTGTCACATAGATACTCAGCTTCTTCCATATTATGCGTGGTCAAGACAATTGTCATTCCAGAAGAGTTGAGATCCTTCACAAGTCTCCATAAATTTCTTTTTGCTTGGGGATCAAGGCCTGTTGTCGGCTCATCTAGAAACAATATTTTAGGGCTGTTGACTAGAGCGCATGCGATTGAAAATCGTTGTCTTTGCCCTCCTGATAGATGCTGAGTCTTCGATTGGGCTTTATTCAGTAAGTCAACCTGATCCAGCAATTTAGATGCATCCACATTTGTTGAATAAAGCTTAGAAAAAAGAGTAAGCAATTCGCTGAGATTCAACTTGTCAAAATATTCATTGGTTTGCAACTGAACACCAATTACTTTTTTAACGTTGTAAGGATCTATACTGACATCAATACCATCAATCAATGCCGTTCCATCATCAATCTCTTTAAGGCCTTCAAGCATTTCCAGTGTTGTTGTTTTTCCTGCGCCATTTGGTCCTAGAATCCCATAAATTTCCCTACTTAAGATATCAAAAGAGATGCCATCAACAGCATTAAACTTTTCTTTACCCTTTCCAGGAAGAAAATAAGCTTTTTTTAGATCTCTTACCTCAATAATTGTCATTTTTGGGAATTCCTATTAGTGGAGAATCAGCCTGATTGAATTAGTTAAAATTATTTTACAGTTTTTTTATGGGTCAAAATCCTATAAATTAGTAATTAATTATACTTGTATCTGATTCTCTAAGGGACATAAAGAAATGAAAAAAATAATTCTACTCTCCACATCACTCTTTTTAATGTCATGTGATGGAGGGATTGCATCACTCTTCCCTAAGCTACTTATGAGTTCTAATCTTATGAGTGTAAATGTTGGGACCAGCATAAATATTAATTGGTCTGGTGAAAATATTAATGATTGTTTTGCTTCAGGAGCTTGGGCTGGGAGTAAAGATATATCAGGATCAGAAAATATTCTGATAGAAAAAGGTGGTCCGAATGAGTTCTCAATATCATGCAAGGATCTATCTGGAAATAAATTTCAAGAAACCCTGATCGTAAACGGAGAAAAGATTTTTTCAGGCAGAGTGATTGATGGTTACATCAGGGGTGCAACTGTATACATAGATCAAAATAATAATTTAGAGCTTGACGAGACAGAACAATATACAAATACAGACAATGAAGGTTTCTTTGAGCTGACATTTAAGCAAGGTGTTTTGGTCAGCGAAGGGGGGATTGACCTTATCACAGGAAATCTTGTAGATAACTTAGCTCTAACGCTACCGCTATATCATTACAATGAATTTTTGATGGTTACACCACTGACTTCATTAAGAATGCATTTCAATAAGCCCTCAAATCTAAATCTGGCTTTGGGAATTGATAACAATATAGATCTTTCAGAGCTTGACCCCGAGGCCATGAAAAACGTTGATCAAGTTTATTCATACATTTATGAGAAAGGCAATCAAATAGC
>Ga0208766_1000016_pt1 | contig 95278 bp, 74 predicted proteins | sample ETN01SmetaG_3_FD_185792 | JGI IMG/M metagenome (GOLD analysis project Ga0208766, IMG submission 185792) | Marine microbial and viral communities from oxygen minimum zone, Eastern Pacific Ocean - ETNP2014F12-01SV263 (SPAdes) (version 2) | ecosystem: Environmental > Aquatic > Marine > Oceanic ... | reverse complement strand
TTACAATTATCGTAGTAATTTTCTGGACATATATTCTATCTCGTGAAAAGGCTAAACCTGCCATTCAATCTCACAGGACTGCCGCACTTGCTTTCTACGTCCTTTTCCCGTTCGTAAGTTATCTGCTGCTTCGTGTCTTCTTCCTCCAGAATGATGGTACAAATCCTGTGATGCTTAATCGATGGGGAATTGAATTCGATTTCATGGATAAAGTTAACACATTCAAAATTAATCCATGGCCTCTTGATGCAGAACCTAATCTTGACTCCAGATGGATTTTCCTGAAGGCTGCGATAATCAATTCGACTAGAGTAACACTGATCAGTATCTTCTTCTGTACAATTCTAGGAATTATCGTTGGAGTTACTAGACTTTCAAACAATAAACTCGCTTCTTCAGCAGCTACAGTATATGTTGAAGTATTCCGAAATCTTCCTCTTGCGGTTCTTCTTTTCCTCATATCAACTCAATTAGGTACTCAAATGCCTGTATTTACAGATGAAAAATATTTGTTGGGTGGTGCTATATTTTACAGTAACCAAGGTTCTTGGTTCGCAACTGTTTCATCATATGGTTCACTTCTTCTTGCTTTATTCGGCCTAGCAGTTCTACGAATCTTTCTTCGGTTTAAGGACCGAATTGAACCAAGAAAATTTTCAACACCCGAAGGCTTTTCTTTTAGGAGACCTTTCTCAAAGATGGGTTGGAAATTGGAGAATCTATCCTCTGATATTTTCCTACTATTCACTCTAGTTTTGCTTGTTACACGCGTCCCTCTTGGTGAAATGGCATTCACTTGGCTTCCTGAAACTGTTTTCGAGGCTCTATTTTTCCCATTCCTCGACACACCTTCTGATGGTAATGTCCAAACCCTTGCAGATAATTTCAAAATCGCATTAGGGCCATTATTTTGTTTGTTACTCGTGATTTATGCATTATTAATCAGCACCAATATTGATGATGATGGGATGAATGCCCTAGAGATCGATGATTCTGAAGAGGGTTTGAGAGTAAGATTCACAATCTGGGTGTCTGCTATTGCTACTGCTTTAGGAATAACACTAGCAGGAGGTTGGCTACTTGTCGGAGAAGCTCTTTCATTCCCTGAGTACACCAAGGATTGGAATAATGATGGAGTCATTGATGCCCCAGGTAGCTGGGATATAGTTGCAGGGACAGGGTTTGAGATTACTCCCGCATTCCTTGCAATGATCATAGGTCTGACTTTATTCACAGCAGCCGTAGTCGCGGAGATAGTTAGAGGTAGTATTCAGGCTCTACCAAGAGGTCAGGTTGAGGCTGCAATTTCACTTTCTCTAAATCCTTACCAAAGACTCAGATTGGTAATTTTGCCTCAGGCTTTGAGGAGCATGGTTCCTTTACTAAATAACCAATTCATGAACGTATGGAAAAACTCCAGTCTTGCTGTTGTTGTTGCATATACTGATATTTTCTATGTCATCTTGGTAATGATGAACAATGTTGGTAAGTTAATTCCGTTATTCCTTTTACTTCTAATTACATATCAGGCTGGCAGTCTGACAATTTCAGCGATTATGAATTGGTATAACACTAGAGTTACGAGCGTGAAAATATGAGTGCTACTACAAATCACTTGCATTTCGCAACAATTGTTGAAGCATCCCGTTCCAGTTTAACATCACTTTGGAACCGTATTCCAAATCATCAAGATTTCGAGGAATCTATAGTTGGAAAATCAAGTTTCACACTTTCAAGGACAAATAATCATTTATTATCATCAATGATTATTGCAATATCAGTAGTTACTGGTTTGGTTTCTGCTGTTAATTCTTCTACTGTTCATTTTTCTTCTTCGGCTTCTGATTCCGATTTACTATTACATGGAATTATTACTTTCTTCGTGGCCTTCTTTGCTTATTGGGTCACTCTCACTGCTATGTTAAAATTCACATTTAGAAAGAGTCTTTCTAATACAATTCTTGGAATTGCTACTGCTTGGATTATTTTCATAGTAGTTAGGGGGCTCAGCAACTTTGTTTTGATTGATGCCGATTGGGTTGTTGTTTGGGCTAATCGTGATCTTGTAATGATGGGTCAGTTGATGAAAGAACAGATGACTCAATCACCGGGTTCACATGTCTGTATTGATGTGAATGATTGTTATGGTATCAACCAGAACTTCCGACTGTGGTGGTCTCTATACTTGACCAGTGGTTTGTTTGGTACAGCCTATGGAGCATCCGGAGATAAGTCCGATAATGATTCGGTGAAATTTTGGAAACCTGTAAAATTCTTGATTTCATTCACATTGTTCGCAGTTCTAATCTCTCTTATTGCTACAAATCCAACCGAGGTTAGTTACAACACAGATGTTGTGATGCAGAAGATTTTGATTTGCATGGCGATTACCTATGCTACCTTTGGTGCCTCTTATTATTACAGTATTAATTCAGAGGAATATCAAATCAACCGACTAAAGTCATATCTTACTATTGCTGCAGTTTTTGTCTTTTTCTTTGCAATTCTAATAATGGATCCTCCAACTTTTGTTAAGGATATTGCCGCATTCCTTGGAGGAACTCCTGTACAGAGTATGAGTGATGACATTATTGCAGGAACAGTCGTTCCTAGCACATTGGATAAGTTAGCAGGAGATGGAATTCAGGCTTCTCAATGGGGCGGTTTATTCGTTAACTTGATTGTTGCAACTGCAGGCTGTGTCCTCGGTTTTGGTATCGGTGTGGTATTGGCCTTTGGGAGGCAAAGTGAGCTTCCATTCTTCAGAGTTCCATCTGTTGCTCTAATTGAATTAGTCCGCTCTGGTCCTCTAATCTGTTGGCTCTATTTCGCAGTATTCATGATGCCAGATATGATGGATCCATTCTACAATGCTGAAGATATCATTAGGATGTTACTAATGTTCGGAGTCTTCGGTGGCTGTTACATTGCTGAAGTTCTTCGTGGAGGTCTCCAAGCAGTTGATAGTGGTCAGAAAGAAGCCGCAATTGCCCTAGGTCTTTCGCCGTTCCAAACAAAAATTCAGATAGAACTGCCTAACGCTGTTCGCACAACTCTTCCTTCTATTGTTAGTGTATTCATCGGTCTGTGGAAGGACACTACACTTCTTTTCATTGTTAACATCCTTGATTTCTTCAAGTTGGCAAAGGACTTACCGAATACGGATCTTAGATTCCTCGGTGACTTCCTTGAGCCACTATACGTAACCGCAGTTGTATTCTGGGTATTTGCATTCTATCTTTCAAGAATCTCGATGGGAATCGAGAAGAGCCTTGGCTTGGTCAAAGAAGGAGGAGGAGAATTAGCATGAGTGAAAGTAAAAAATGTGATGATGAATGCTGCGATGGAGATTGCTGTGAAGAAAAAATTATTGAAACTGAAGGTGTCAAAGTTAACTTTGGTGATTTTTGGGCATTGAAAGGAATTGATATTGAAGTAAGAAGAGGAGAAATTATCGTTATTCTTGGGCCATCTGGTTCCGGGAAATCAACTTTTATTCGAACTTTGAATCGACTTCAGCCACATAGTGGGGGGACGATTAAGATTGATGGAATTACAATTGATGATGACACCACAGTTAGGGACTTGAAGTATGTTCGTTCAGAAGTCGGATTTGTTTTCCAGCAATTCAATCTCTTCCCTCATCTGACTATTATGGAGAACATCACATTGGCTCCTATGAAGGTCAAAGGTGCATCTAAGAGGGAAGCAGAAGCTAAGGCAATGGAATTGCTTGAGCGGGTTGGAATACCTGAGCAGGCCTACAAGTATCCTAGTGGATTATCGGGTGGTCAACAACAGCGTGTTGCTATTGCTAGAGCCCTAGCAATGGATCCAAAGATAATGCTCTTCGATGAACCAACATCTGCTCTCGACCCTGAGATGATTAAGGAAGTTCTAGATGTAATGGTTGATCTTGCGAGAAGAGATATCACGATGATTGTGGTAACTCACGAGATGGGATTCGCCAAGGAAGTTGCCGATAGGTGCATTCTTTTCGATGAGGGTCATCTAATTGAGGAAGCCACACCTGAGGAATTTTTCTCCAACCCTAAACACGAGAGAACTAAACTATTCCTTAACCAAATTTTGTGATTTCGTGCTTGCGCAATAAAAATAACCTAATCTTCACTTGAAGATTCGATGATGGCGGCTCTGACCACCTACCTTGACCAAATTGAAGAGGCTGGGACTTTGGCCCAGATCGGCTTTGGTTTGGTAGCCAGCATAGTCTTTACATTCATTTTCCGTACCATAATTAACGGACCTGTTCTCAAGAGAATTAAGTCTAGTGAAAATCTCTATGATGACCGTGTTTTTGTCCTTGCAACACCAATTCTAAATCTAGGTGTGATGTTAACTGGAATTTGGATGACCTTCCAATGGGCCTACGAAGAGGGTTCCTTTGAGCGCTCGGCATTTGCTGGAGGTTCGGTGGCAATTCTTCTCGTAATGATGGCTCAGTTCCTCACCGCGTTGGTCGACGAATTTATTCCGCCTATTTTCAAGGAATTGGATGATAGAACCCATCTCGATCTTTCTACAATGCAGACAATTTCAGTAAGTGCAGCTAAGGTGATAGCATGGCTCGCTGCGATTCTCCTTGCTTTAGATCAGATGAAAATAGATATAACTCCAATTCTTGCATCTGCGACGATTCTAACTTTAGTGGTTGGACTTGCACTTCAGGAGACAGCAGGTAATCTCGTTTCAGGGATGTTAATGCTCATTGACAAGCCGTTTTCCAAGGGTGATAAGGTGATTGTCAAAGGGGTCAAGGGCAAGGTCATTGATGTTGGAATTATGACGACCAAAATAAGAACCGGGAATGAGAGAATGGTCGTCATTCCAAATACCTCTTTGGCGGGCGAGGTTGTTGAGAATTACGCTCAAGGCAGTTCTCTTGATAATCCGGATTCGATGAATTTGAGATTCCGAGTTAATACTACTCTTGACCAAGATGCAGAGCGTGTCAAAGAAATAATGCTGAAAGCCATTAATGACTGTGAATATACTGTGGATTATCACAAAACAGAAGTTCTCTTGTATGATATTTCTGAGACTGCACTGGTCTTCCGGTTGGATTGTTGGGTCGTTGATTACAATAATGAGAGGAAAGCCAAAGATTGGATTCTGATTGAGATTCTAAAGCAGTTCAAGACCCAAGGTATTTCGGTGCCTTTCCCTCATCTTACCGTTAAGCAAGAAGATTGAATCTCAGTGCAAACTTTCTATTGCATTTCGCATTTCATCACTAAGAGGAACCGATTTTGAATTTTCAAAGTCGAATAGGACAATTATGCACTCTCCACTAGCACAAAGTTCTCCTGCACCATTGTAAACGACATTTTCCATTCTAAAACTGGAATTTCCTATGTGAGCAACACGAGTGCCTACAGTGACATTGTCGGGGTAGAAAATTGGCTTGTGGTAGTCTATGCTCAAACTCGCAAGGACTGGGCCAATAGTTTCTGATTTTATCGTGCGGAGCTCTACTTTCTGGAAAAAATCAACACGAACTGTCTCCATCCATCTCAAATGCCTCGTGTTATTTACGTGACCGAGTGCATCCATGTCTCCCCAATGAACGACAAAGTCTCGCAGAACCGGATATCCTTCCATTGGCTCTGCACTAAGCCACTTGGTTTTGAGGTTCTCTATTGCATCCAATGTGCAACACGGTCGTGAATTGTACTTCGGAAAGTTAGGAGTTGCAATTTAGGTCCCTCAATATCAACTGTAATCGTTGCCCCTCTGGTGAAATGTGTTTCATCCCATCCGTCACTGACAACATATCCTCTATGCATATCACTAGTGATTACGGAGGGGTGCTCGGTCCAGGACCAGTAAGAACCGTCGTCTTTACGTTCTGGACGAGGTAAATCTCGTGCTACGAATAGATAGTGGTCATTGATTTCCTCTGCTGGGAAAATAGTGCCTTCGATGTTTGCCACGTGACGAAACCAAGCCCCTTGACCAAGGAATGTAGAGAATAGACAACCCGATGAATGTTGTTTGCAATCTACTGAATCATCCCTCTGAAGTCTGTACTTTGAGGGCTGATATTGGTGTGTGTTTGCGACAAGAAGATCATTCAGCGCAGGATCACAGCGGATACTATTACCGCTGGTAGTGATTATTTCTGCTTGAAGGCGTGGAAGTGTGTTGACTATCGCTTCACCAGCCAAAACAGCACGGATATCCGCGCTGAAGTGTTTTGGGTCACTACCCATGTAGAACCCGTATGAACCATTATCATCATCCTCACGAGGATGTGAATTGACTCCCATCACAGGAGTTTGAGAATCTACTGAATGAGCGATGGAGGTTAGAGTGCCATCTCCCCCTAGAACAATTACCATATCACAATCAATGAAATCAGTGCGACGAACCGTCTCGCGTGCAGAGTAGTCTACTCTTAATTTCGATTCAGCAACTAACGTGTCTAACTCTTTGCGAATAGTTTCTAGAGCCTGATCATGAACTGGCTCGAAGTTCTTTTTGTAGACAACTAGAACATTTTCAATCAATACAGCACCCCCTTTCTGCAATATTCGCGTCTAGCCGCTTCCATATAGGCCCGACGCAGGCAAATCATCGGTAGAATTGACCTAGAAAGCATAGACTCATCAAAGGGTTGCGACGGCGAATAGGTGTGGGCAAAGCGCCAATCCTAGTACTCCTTCTTCTAGCGCCTGTATTGTCGGGTTGCCTTGAAGTGCCTATCAAACCATGTGAAGATAGCGAATGTTTCCCACTCAGCAATGAAGTACTACAGGGAATCTTGAGCGACCCATCATCTTTTGATGTAATTTCTATGGCGACTACTGAATCTAAACTAAAGGTGGAATCATTGACTACTTATTCTACTGAAACTCAACAAGGTGAGATATTTTGGAGTGTTGCTAAGGATGATGATGCGCAGCTCCGTTCAGTCGCTATGCGATTAAGCCTCGGCACAACATCAATTGATACAGAGATAGTTGAAGGAGCCTCGAATACTAACATCCGATTGGGTAATGTTTGGTACGAAGGAAGGGATGCAGTACCAGAATACAAGGAACCGTTCTTCGATATAGCCGAACAGGCGGCTGCAGACCCAGAAGGATTCTGGCCTTCTTTCGGATTTGATACAACTTCTATCTCCGAACTTGACTGGACTATAACTGGAGATATCCTAGATCAGCAGCAGGTGGCTACTGGAGTAAATGAGACTCATACTATAGTACTCGAGATGAGGGGTGTTCCCCCTAGAATCGTTGGTATCGAACTCTATGGGTTTGATGACTCTAACTTTGTTTTGAGGGTCTATACGGATGATGAATTTGAATTACAATTACAGGATGATTTACCTCGTTCAGCGATTGAATTTACCATAGGAGACTCTAATGTTTTGAACTCAGAAATCACCATGTGGGGTGGCTATGTTCCTTCAGGTTTTACTTCTGAGGTCAATCCTTCTGAATTGAGTTTTCATGTTTTAGTTTCTCAAAGTGATACTGAATCATCAATCGCGGAAATGAACCTAGCGGAAATAGAGACTAATGTTACTGATGAGGATGGCAATTGGTGGGCCTTCAATTACTGGGATTATTCAGGAGATGGATGGTTTTCAGCCGGTGACTTCTACGAGATTCGAACCAATTCTACAGTCGAAGCAAGAATTGGAGTCTGGGATCATTGGGCATCTTCATGGACTGGAGAATTATCTCTTCCAAACTCAATCTAGTCATCTGTGCTTGCTAAGGGTTGAATAATGACCGAATTAATCTGAACCCAGATGAGTGGAGAGGGGGATGACGAATCCATCGAGGACCGAATTCATCATCTGATTCAAAAAATTGATGTCTTGTCTCATGAGGCATCAGACAAGGCATCGGATAAATTTTCAGAATTTTCAGGTCTTGCTGCGGAAAAAGGTGCAAATGTCAAAGAAAAATTGTCAAAGATGAAACCTCAGCCTAAGAAGAAAAAGCCAATGCAAAAACCCGAAGAAGAAATTAGAACGATTTCGAATACAGTCCCGATTATGGCAGGTAATACACATTCAACTTACACCGTTAATCCATTTGAAACCAATTCAACAATGAAATCCCCCGAATGGAAAATCACTCGGTTTTTTGATAGATTATTCAAAGCAATAGTAAATCATCTTCAGTACACTTTCCCGGCCATTGTACTCTTCAGTACTGTGATTTGGATGGGTTATCTCACCGACGGAACAGCCATAAGCCAATATCTAGAAAATTTCTGTGATTGGTCTGGATTTTCTAAGGGTAGCGTCGCTCTCTTATTTTTTTGGGGCTGGCTACCTGGTCTAATTATTTCAGTTCCATTACAAAACACAGTTAGCGCAGATCCAGTAGTGGCAATGAATTTGGTTAGCGTGTTATTATTTTGTTCATCATTAATGTATTTCTTTAGAATCAGATACGCAAAACACGCGATGGCGATGGGTTTCATTGTTGCGATACTAGCTAGAATTCAATATCCACTGAGTGAGGTTGCCAAACTTGCTGATTTTTCCCTTCCAGTTACCCTAACGGTAATATTCTTCACAGCACTTTTCCTCTTCCTCTTTTCCCTCCCTCGCTTTGAGATGGGTTCTCGTAAACCTGTTGAAGGCTTTGATATAGATAATGAATTAATTTCCCCAGATGCCCTTGAGATACAAGAAGCCTCAAAGGTGATGGGCGAATTTGAATGGATGGATACAGACATGACTGACCCAACAGAAACCCTGCCAAGACCAAAGAGACCACGCGGCCGATCAGAATTAGAGATGTATGAATGGGTGTTATTACTCGTCAATACAATTCTTTGGCCAATCTCAATCATCTGTACGATGGTTGTAGGTGCCAATACTGAGTTTATGGGTATGGGTCCCTTCAATGTAGATGAACACTGGCTTCTACTAGTGGGAGCATGGGCGCCTACTATGTTCTTCTTCCTTCTTCTCTTCAAAATGGATAAGGCGGCTCGTGATGGTCAGACCTTCCAAATGGAAAAGGTCGCATATCAAGAAGGTATGAATCGTTATACTGAAGCTAAAAACGCGTACATGGAATTGTTAACTCTCAAGGCTGAGGTTCGTAAGCAACAGATTCTCGATGAGAATCCTAGTGTAAGTGCTGCTTCCGCTCCAACTTCTAGTGAATGATTAGCATATCCACCTCTAGGTCAGATTGAAGCGCCGTCAACCAACGGCTAAGGGTATGACGAGCGAGAGTCACCCTCTACCTCGTCTCGTCTCCCACCTTCGTGATTATCGAGGCCAGGTCATATTAGCATCAATTTGCTCTGTGATGAACAAGTTCTGGGATCTCGCACCCCCTATCTTGATCGGTATGGCAATCGATGTCGTTGCCTACAAAGAAGAATCGATGTTAGCCGACTTTGGCTACAGCGACCCCTATGATCAGTTCCTCATTTTAGTAGGAATCACGGTAGTAATTTGGGTTCTTGAATCATTATTTGAATATTGGTTTGGAATTTTATGGAGGAATTTGGCCCAAAGTGCCCAACATGAATTGCGAATGGACGCCTATGAACATATTCAGAATTTAGAGATGCAGTGGTTTTCTGAACAGACTACTGGCGGTTTGATGGCAATAATGAATGATGACGTTAACCAACTAGAGAGATTTCTCGACCAAGGTGCTAATGATTTACTACAAGTCGCTACTACAGTAATTGTAGTCAGTGCAGTAATGTTCATTCTAGCACCGCAAGTTGCAATTTATGCTATTTTACCAATACCGGTAATCGTGGGCGGCTCGTTCCTTTTTCAAAGGAGAATTGGGGTTCGATATACCAAGGTGCGAAAGGAGGTTGGAAATCTCAACGCATTGTTGAATAACAACTTGCATGGAATTACAACAATCAAATCATTCACCGCTGAATCCCGTGAAGTAGATCGAGTCGGTATCGCCTCTCAGTCATATAGGGATGCAAATCGCGATGCAATTCGACTTTCTGCATCGTTTGTTCCACTTATACGAATGGCGATATTATTTGCCTTCACAGCCAATATGCTAGTTGGAGGCTGGCTGGCGTTAGAAGGTGAGTTATCAGTTGGTGCTTATTCGATAATTGTCTTTATCACCCAGCGATTATTATGGCCATTAACTCGTCTTGGACAAACATTCGATCTTTACCAGAGAGCCATGGCCTCGACATCAAGAGTTCTTGACTTACTAGATACAGAAGTTGGCCTAGTGGAAGGTGACTTAGAACTGAATGACGTTCAGGGAACAATTTCCTTCGATTCAATCCAATTCTCTTATCCTGAGAGAGAATCTGTACTGAATGATATTTCTCTAGATATACCAGCTGGTGCTACAGTAGGCCTAGTAGGTTCAACTGGCTCAGGAAAAACAACATTGGTTAGACTTCTTCTCCGCTTCCATGACCCCATTAATGGCTCAGTGAAACTTGATGGGCATGAAGTTAGTACACTCACTCTTTCATCTCTGAGAGGTGCAATCGGCTTAGTTTCGCAGAACACTACTTTATTTCCAGGGTCTATTCGTGATAATGTACTGTATGGAAGACCAGATGCAAGTGAAGAAGAGGTGCTTGAAGCAGCAAGAATTGCTGAGGCAACTTCATTCATAGATGAACTTCCTTTAGGTTGGGATACTGATATTGGAGAGGAGGGACACAGGCTATCTGGGGGTCAGCGTCAACGTTTGGCCATAGCAAGAGCGGTTCTGAAGGATGCACCAATCCTAATTCTTGATGAAGCAACCAGTAATGTTGACAATGAAACTGAGGCTGCTCTTCAGCGTTCAATAGAGCATCTTTCTGTAGACCGAACAACTCTGATAATTGCACATCGTTTGTCAACAGTTAGGAATGCTGACATTATTGCAGTTCTAGAAGGCGGGAAGATTACAGAATTAGGGACTCACGAGGAATTGAGTGAAAAAGGAGGTCTCTATGCTCGCCTGTGGGATGTACAAACCGGTCAGAGCATATCTGTGTGAATGCCTTAGTTTGAAGAGTGTATGACGGCAAAGCATTCATGTCATCTTAGTGTACCGAAGGGCTGATGGCGAGGGTAGACTCACTGATTTGGTTCCTCGCCGGATTCGCTCAATTACTAGTTGCTGGTGCAGTTGGTGGAGATCCCGTTCTTGACATCTTGGCAATTATTTTGCAAGGTACTGGCGGCAGTTCCTTAGTTCTCGGTTTTTACTTTTTGATATTCATTGCTAGGCACCAGAAGGAGTTTACAGATACATATTCAAAGATTGAAAAATCTACTCTCTTACGTAATCCTCAAACAGGTGAAATAGAAATTGTTGACAAAACACCTACTGTAAACAAAGCCCTATGGTATGCTGCACCTATTGCACTAACATTCATCAGTGCATTATTCTGGCTATCGTCCTGAGGAGAGACTCTTGTCTAGGAAAAGGAATTTCGAAGACACGGTGGATGGAGTCATCAACAATCCTGCATACGATATGCTTGGTGGTTACCAAATTTTCATCAGAAGGATGGCTATTCCTACCTTTATTCTGATATTTGCATTAATAATTTGGTCTATAACATCAAATAAAATTCTTACAGCATTCATAACGGGTATTGCCATAGGGCCGATATTAAATTTTGATAGGGCCATAGCCCATTGGTTTCGACTTAGAAAAATCAAAAATGAGTAGATTTTCCGCCGAAGGGGTGAAAGCCATTTGCCTTTCTCGTATGATTGATGGCAACTCTAGACGACTTCGATTTGATTTCTCTTGTGTTCGGTGAAGCTGGTTCTTCACTTGAATTCTTATTCGCGGCTTCAGCCTTAATTGGAGGAGTTCTATTTCTTCTTTGGTTCATTCTAATGCTTCTTGGAGGAGTTGCCGAAGGTGTATTTGAGGGATTATTTGGATTAGAAATGGATGTGATGAGCTCAGACGGATCATTTGATGCGATGACCTTCCAAGGTGTGATGGCCTTCATGATGTTCTTTGGACTTGCAGGTTTGTACACATTAAAATCAGATGGTGGAGATACATTGGCGATTGGCGTCGGCGGTGTTGCAGGAGCCGCATCGATGTATGGTACAGGGAAGATTTTCCAAGTCTTCTTTGCCCTAGAAGCTAGTGGTAATATTGAGATTTCTGATGCTGTAGGGCAGAAGGGGACCGTCTATCTACGGATTCCAGATGGTGGAGTAGGGCAAGTCCAAATCCAGTTGGGTGGAGCACTAAAGACCTACAATGCCAAGTCAAAAGATAACCAAGGGATTGCTACAGGTGATTTCATAGAGGTGGTTGATACTATTGCTTCAACTCTTGTCGTAGAACGTGCGTCCTCAATTGAGGAATAATAGCCATTTGTCATTAATTATTCTAGACTATGCCGGCAAATCCTTCTTAGGTTAATGTATAGTGTGATGACTTGGAGCAATCGCTATGGCCGCCGCAGGTGCACTACTAACAATAATGATGTTCGCAACCTTACTATTCTTGGTTGCAATTGTAATTTTCTTTGCGCAGAGGTACAAGCGCTGTCCACCTGACAAGGTTATGGTTGTCTATGGACGTACCGATAAGGGTAAGGCGAGTCGGACAATTCACGGTGGTGCTGCATTAGTTTGGCCATTGATTCAGGACTATGCTTTCCTGTCTTTGACTCCAATAACCATCAATATTGACTTGAAGAACGCTCTTTCAATGCAGAACATTCGAATTAACGTTCCATCCACCTTCACTATTGGTGTATCCACAGAATCTCACATTATGGCAAATGCAGCCGAGCGTCTACTTGGATTGCAGCAACCACAGATTGAGGAAATGGCCAAGGAGATTATCTTCGGTCAACTTCGTCTAACTGTTGCTTCCCTTACTATCGAGCAAATCAATCAAGATCGTGATACATTCCTAGAGTTGATTAGAACCAACGTGGATACTGAATTGCAGAAGGTAGGAATTTACCTAATCAACGTGAACCTAGTCGATATTACTGATGAGTCCGACTATATCGAGAGCATTGGTAAGAAGGCTGCTGCAACAGCGGTCGAGAATGCACGCGTCGACGTGGCAAATGCAGAGCGAGACGGTGCTGTTGGTGCAGCAAAGGCTAACCGAACTAAAGAAATTGAAGTCGCAAAGAACCTTGCTGAGGCAGAGAAAGGTCGTAAGACCGCAGAAGCAGATCAGCGTGTTTACGTCGGTCAGCAAGAAGCACTCGCAATCTCTGGTGAGAACACAGCAAAGGCCGAGGTGGCACAATCCGATGCTGACCTCTCTGAGGCTGAGGCCGCTGCAAAGCAGCGAGCCGATGTTGCGACAGCGCAATCGCAGGCAGCGATTGAGCGCGCTCTCTACACAGAAGTAGAAGAGCGTCTACGCGCTAGTGACATTGTTCGTGAGAATATCCAGAAGCAGCAGATTGAGATTGCTGCTGAGGCTGAGGCTGAGCGCCAACGCCGTGTTGCACGGGGTGAAGCAGATGCTATCCTAGCCCGTTACGAGGCTGAAGCAGCTGGTGTTCAGAAGGTTCTCGAAGCTAAGGCTACTGGTTACAAGGGTCTAGTTGACAGTACCGGTGGCGATGCCAAGGCAGCAGCAACTCTCCTAATGGTCGAGAAGATTGAGGGCATGGTCGCAGCTCAGGTTGAGGCTATCCGCAACTTGAAGATTGACAGCATTACTGTATGGGATTCAGGCGGCGATGGAGATGGGAGTTCCACTTCCAACTTCATCTCAAATCTAGTGAAGAGCCTGCCTCCTCTACATGACATTGCTTCCAATGCTGGTGTGGATCTACCAGACTACCTTGGTAGTATGCAGAACGACGAATGAGCCAGTGAGTCGACTATCCCTTTGGGATAGTCAGCCTCATGAACAATAGCAGGCTCGCTCGTGACATGAGCAACGAGGAAGTAGTCATCATCGGAGGTGCCCGAACGCCATTCTGTGAGTGGCTAGGTGGCAAACGAGGAGATGGCGAGGCTGGCGGCCGCCTAGCTTCTGTAACTACTGAAGATTTAGGCTCAATCGCAATCAAAGGCGCCTTAGAGAAGACTGGAACAAGTCCTGAGGCCGTTGACCATGTTGTCATGGGACATGCTTTGCAGACTAGTTCCCAAGCTATCTTTGGGGCTCGTCATGCTGGTCTAAAAGCCGGTATACCTCAAGAGGTACCCATGTTGACTCTCAACCGATTATGTGGTAGCGGAGTACAATCAATAATTTCCTCTGCCCAGATGATAATGCTTGGAGAAGCCCAGACAGTAGTTGCAGGTGGGATGGAGAATCTCAGCCAGGCACCCCATGTTCTTCGTGATATGCGGGACACCTACAAACTCGGACGCCCGCCTCGTGAAGGAGATACACTATCGAAGGATATGGAGGATTACTTATTCACCAATCTCTTGGATAGAACCTGTAACTCATTCATGGCTCAGACCAGTGATGAATTGTGCCGAAGAGTAGGAGTAAGTAGAGAGGAAACAGATGCTTTTGCAGTCGAATCTCATACTCGGACACAGAATAGTGTTGACAATGGAGTTTGGGCAAACGAGATAGTGAATGTTGAAACTGCAGACGGAATTGTTACCGCTGCTGACGAGGATCACTTTGTTCGTGGAACTACTGAAGAATCTCTAGCGGGTCTAAGGACACACTTTGGTCCAGAATCTTTGGTAACTGCAGGTAATGCTTCAGGAGTCGTAGATGGTGCAGCAGCCGTTGTTCTGAAATCAGCCAGTAAGGCTGCTGAAGATGGTGATGAACCACTAGCTCGCATTGTAGATTGGGGAATTGTTGGTCTTGAACCAGCGATTATGGCATATGGTCCTGTACCTGCTAGCCGCCTTGCTCTAGAGCGTGCTGGAATGAGCATTGACCAGATTGATAGGTGGGAGATTAACGAAGCCTTTGCAGGTCAAGCAGTTGCTTGCATGAAAGAGTTAGGAATTTCTCATGATATAGTAAATGTCAACGGTGGTGCAGTAGGTCTAGGTCATCCTCTAGCAGCAACCGGAACTCGACTAACTCTGACCCTTGCTCATGAACTGAAAAGATGCGGTGGACGTTACGGGATTGCTACAGCTTGTATTGGCGGTGGTCAAGGAATTGCTATTATCATTGAATCCTTGTGATTCAGACCTATGTGATAATCTCATAGATATCAACAAGATATCTAATCAGAGCTAATGTTACTAATAGAAGAAAAGGGTACGACAAGACTTTTTGAGGAACATAATTGATAGCAACTGTTGCTCCAAAGTATGAACAAGCCATCATTAATATTGGTGCGATAAATAGCCAAATTCCTAGTATATCCCACAACTCAGCCCCCGTTTCATCTACAATTAGGTGAGTAATAATTCCCATAGGGATCATCCATGATTCAATTATGTAAGATGTACCTGCAGATTTCCTATGTCCCCAATCTAAGAATTGCCTATGTACCGTCACGAAGATAGCCCCTCCTCCAATTCCAAGGAATCCTGAGGCCATACCGCCTCCTGCACAGAGTTTTCGATAAAGGCTCAATTGCTCATCATTAATTTCTTGATTTTCTCCAATGTTTGCATTATGTCCATTGACTTCACTATGCATTTTCTTGGCAGTTCTGTGAATCACCCATACCATCAAAAGAGAAGCCAAAGAAATAATTATTATTTCACCAATATGTTCTACTAGAAGGGCACTAAGTATAGTTCCTAAAATGGTCCCCAAAATTGCAGAAACAGTCCCCTTGCCTCCTACTTCCTTGTCGGCGTATCCATCTTTTGAGTGGGCTATACGACTACCCAATGAAACCATCCAGACTAGAATCAATGAAGAGACTAGAGATACATGAAGACTCCATTCCATTACATAGAGGAAAATTGGAACATATAGAACGCCCCCTCCAAGCCCTAGAGGCGAGATTATCATTGCCAGAGTCAGAATAGACAATAATACCAAGACAGAAGTAGGATCCATATTCATTCATCCTTGATGTAGAAATGCTCTTTTTTAGGAGACAGGGGGCGCTTCATCCAGAGTGGTCGTCTTTCATTTCGAGGATGTGTCTCTCTTTCCTTCGCCCATTCATTCCACTTTTTGTAATATGTGAATGACTTTTCCCTATCAACTTCAATATCCCCATATTCTTCTCCAGATTCAGGGCGAGAGAGTTTCACTTTCTGTAACCAACAGTGATGACCAGATATGGGGTCTGGTTGAACCGCATGAGTAATATTCTGATGTACTCCTCCATCACGCCACCAGATTCGGTTTGTATCGGGATCATCAGATTTCCATGGTTCTATTCCATTGACTGTGCGCATCCTCATTTTCCCATTACCTCTGTCTTCGATGGAGACTGTATTAGTCATGAATCGATTCCCTTGATCTTGGTCACGTCTCCATCTACCAATATGGTGTGAGCATCCAACTACACCGGGTTTGATGCCTTCTGTGACCCAAACCTTGTCGATAAACCAACCTATTTCCGTCTCAATCTTCAATAAATCACCCTCTGCAATACCTAGTTTTGCAGCATCCTTTGGGTGAATCCAAATTGGGTTTCGATGAGCAATCTCAACTAGCCACTTTGCATTTGCTGAGCGAGAATGGATATGTTGTGGTAGGCGGAAATTTGGAAGTAGACAATATTCATCGTCTCCAGTTAGATTGTCAGGATGTACATGTGATTTCTGCCGATAATGGGGTATTGAGTGCTCGGGATAACCGAATTCAATCATGGTCTCTGAGTAGAATTCTTGTTTTCCAGAAGGAGTGGGCCATCCTTCTTCCTTGTATTTTTCATAAGTTGATTCTTCAATTAGGAAAGCCCCATGTTTCCTCATGTATCCTAGTGCATCAGTACCTTCTGATTCGGCGGCTTCGGGCAATCCTGGGACGCGCTCGAAGAGATATTGGTAGTACTCATCGATGTTGATTTTCTCACCCTCACGGTATGGGCTCATGAAATGTTCACGAATACCCATAGTGCCATCATCAATCCTCCATGATAATTCAATCCAGAATTCATCTTCTTCCCATACCTCTCCTGGATTGACTTGGTGAGTAAATTCTACATCTTCCCCTTCACGTCTTGCAAATTCACGTAATACGGGTTGACGGAATGCTACCCATTTTCCAGAACTTGTAGCATAAGAATTGACGTCGTGCCTCTCAGAAGCGTGACCCATTGGAAGTACATAATCTGCAAAGAAGGCAGTTTCGTTCCATGTGGGTGTTAGGGCAATGTGACAACCAACTGCTTCTTCATTTTCTAACATTTCAATCCAGGAAAATCCATCTGGAAATGTCCAGACTGGATTGAACACTCTTGTGAAGTAAACATCCATGGCGCCTCTTCCATCTTTCACGAGATGCGGCAAAATATGGCTCATCTCATAGTGAGCTAGCGTATATTCCGGAGGGAAGTGCAATTCATTCCAACCATCGGGGTCGGGAGGCACATCGAAAAGCTCGGGTTTGAATTTTGACCAAGAGTTTGGACTAGTCCCTCCAACAGTTCCTACTGAGCCAGTAAGGACATTTAGGAAGTGCAACGTACGACTAACTTGCCAACCACCTAGATTACCAATCGCTGCACTGCGCCAAACATGAGTACAAAGTCTAGATCCAGAGTTGGCAACAATTTCTCCAACTTCTATTACTTGTTCTACAGGAATCCGACACTCTTCTGCAGCGAACTCAGGAGTATATTCTGCATATTCATCAATTAGTAGTTCGATATATCGCTCAAAATCACAGTCTTCATTTGGATGAACTGCCTTCATCCACGAATCCCAATTAACTTGATTCTCCATGAAATCTCGATCATAAAGGCCCTTTTCGAGTATGATTTTCGACCATGCTAAGAATAGAGCAGGTTCTGAACCGGGCCATGTTGGCAACCAATGATCTGCCATTGCTGCTGTATTGGATAATCGCGGGTCAATCACAATCAATTTCGCTCCATCCATCATTCCTTCTAGGATTCTCTGAGCGTGAGGATTGAAGTAATGTCCAGTTTCAAGATGTGATGATGTCAATAATATGACCTTGGCATTGGTATGGTCGGGACTAGGGCGGTCATGCTGCTGCCAAATTGCATAGCCTGTACGTGCACCTGCTGAGCAGATATTTGTGTGTGAATTGTGTCCATCAACGCCCCAAGCTTTCAACACTCTATTTGCATAACCTTCGTGTCCAGGTCTACCTACGTGATAGACCACTTTGTCTACAGCTCCAGTTTTGAGAGAAGCACGAATTTTTGCTGATATTTCATTCAAAGCCTCATCCCAAGTAATTTGTTCCCATCCTCCTTCTCCACGCTTACCGACTCTCCTAAGTGGGTGCAGTATCCTCTCAGTATCTTGAATTTGATTAATTGTAGCCGGACCTTTTGCACAATTTCTCCCTCGACTTCCAGGATGATGTGGATTCCCTTCAAATTTACTGACTTGTCCCGATTCTTTGTCAATATATGCTAGCATTCCACATGCAGATTCGCAGTTGAAACAAGTCGTGGGGACTAGGGAGTAATTTTTCTCAACTCGAACCGGCCATGAATTCGCATCTAATTCCGTATGATTATGCCATTCTTCAGGTGAAGGGAACTTACGGAGTTCAGTTTGTGTACTTGATACATGTTCGCGGTCGAGATTAGGTATGATGCGCAATTTCTGCGCAATTTTCTCAATAAATGTCCGCGCCATCATCTCACCTCAGTGTAGAGTCTCCAATTGTGGTTCTCTAACCGCTTTATGACCATGAATAATTACCCAAGAACACATAATAATGGCAATAATCCAATTCAACATATCATTAGCAGTCACAGTCGCTGTAAGCATCAGAGTACCTGCAAAACCTGCTACTAAAGTCTCGAAGGACATCTTTGCAGTGAGCCATTTATCACGAGACCAAGAGCGTCCTTTGGCTTGAGCAAAGAGCCATGCAGTGTAGACCCCGGTCAATGCAGATAATGGAATTCCTGCAATAGCTAGATATTCAAGAAATGTTCTATCTAAATCGAAAAATAGTATTAATCCACTAAGTGCTAGAATACCTCCAAATCCACTTAGAAATATTGCACCACGAACAAGCCATGAACTAAAGTTGGGTCTTAGGAGTACATAGACGAATCTTTCAGGCCGATCTAGGTCCATGATGAGAAGAATCCCCGTTATTCCAAGAAATGTAGTGCACCCAATAATTAGTTTCCACCACAACTCATCTGTCATCTCTAGAATTCCAGCAAACATTGCTATCATTGCTATCAAATAAGTGCCTGAAGCAATCGCTTTTGTTGTGATATAGGCTGATACTTCCCAACCCCATAGTACTCCTTTTGATGGTTGATCATAACTTCTCTTGGGTCGCTTTGATTGTATCTCCAAACGTTCCATTACATCATGAATTATTGCCTTATCACGCGGATTTGCTGCTCGAGCCTTTTTCTCAAGCGCCAATTGTACAATCATTGAGTTAGTATCGGAGGCGCCAATCCTTTGTTCTGCGTATTTTGCATAATGCCCCACCCCTGCTGCTTGGTCTGTCCAAAGGTACTCTCCAGTTCTTTCTGTGGCGTGTGGATCTAGCATATCTTGACTTGTTTCGATATAGAATAAATTCGGTTTAGCTCCAGATTCAGGCTTACGAACAGTTGTATCATGATCTCGTAAATAACCTGAGATTGAGGAGTTTTGGTCATCGAGGTCACCGGATACAATCGCTTCGGTCGGACAGACAATCACGCAGGCGGGCTCGTAAGAATGCTCAATCCGGTGGGCGCAGTAATTGCACTTGGCTGCAGTGCCCTTGTTTGGATCGATGTATAGGGCGTCATATGGACAGGCTTGCATGCAGGACTTGCAACCGATGCAGCGATCATCATCGAAGTCGACGATTCCATCTTCTCGGTTGAAGAGTGCCGTAGTTGGACAAATCGTAGTGCATGGCGAATCCTCACAGTGATTGCACCGATGTACTGAGAATTCTCGAGTGACATCGGGATAATGCCCCTTTTCGATGTATTTGACATGAGTCCTGTTGACTCCAATTGGCACGTCATGTTCTGACTTACAGGCAATAGTACAGGCATGACAGCCTATGCATTTTCTGTTGTCAATGACGAATCCAAAATTGACCAAGAAAGGATACCCCGTATGGTCTGCTTGGCTTTCAGCCGATAATCATGCCCACGATGGCACCGCCCGCAAACCAAGCACCTAGTGCTGAACCTAGGTTGCCAAGTGCAGTTACCAATAGGACTCTACCGACTCGATTGGACCAGAAAACACTGTAATCGTTCAACTCCAAAAAATCAGCAGCATCTTTGCCAGTAGGTGCTGCAACCTTGATTTGTGTATATCCAGCAAACCACCCTGCCGCTAAAGTAGGATTCAGACTAGTTATTGGAGATGCTAAAGCACCCACAAGTATCGAAAGGGGATGTCCTCTTGCTATCGCCACCCCCAATCCTGCAAATATGGCATTGGCAACTAGCCAATACCACAATGTGTCCTTGAGTGCTCCAAACTCACCATTGTAGGCCAACCAACCTAAAACTGAAGCTAGGAAGATTGGGATTGCCCACATCATCACTTTCGGCCAGATAGGTTTTGGTGGTTCTTGAGAAAGTTCAGTCAGTCTTGAAGTGGATTCTAGAGGTGGTTTTTCAAGATGCTCAATTATTCCATTGATATGTCCGGCTCCAACTACTGCTAGGACCCTCCCTTTTCCTCGAATTTGCTGAATTCTACCTGCAAGATAGGCATCTCTTTCATCAATCAAAACTGTGCCTGCATTCGGTGCTGCTTGTCGAGCCTCCTCCATAACTTCTGAAAGTAAATCGGAGTCCTCAAGTAATTCATCTAGGTCTATTTTTTCATCATCGTCTTCTTCATCCCAAAGTAGTGCATTTAGGACCCGCCATTTTTCTCGAAGACCCATTTTTCTCCAGGCTCTTCTTAGAGTGATAATTACATCACGATCAATCAAAGCATGTTCAATTTCTGCTTCTTCAGCCATTTCAATCGCTGCAAGTAGTTCTGCTCCTGGTTTTTCACCGGTTTCTAAGCCCATTTTGCGTTGCTGGGCCGCTAAAGCGGATTGCAGTAGAATCATCAAAGAGCGACCTTCATTGATAATTTTTAGAAGGTCATCATTGTCAAGTTCATCAGGAGTTTTTAGTGACTTAAGACGTGACTGACAGAGTTCAACAGCAACTAAATCAGGTTTGAACTCGGCAATCTGTTCGCGAACTAATTCAACAGATGCTGTTGAAACATGCGCCGTTCCGATTAGACGTAGATTTTCATCGATTTCTACAACATTACGCCCCATGTCATCCCCCCTTATTCCACAGCACGCATCGCAGCGTACAGATCAGCATGCTCGCGCACATCGTGCACCCTGATGATGTCGACCCCTTTGGTAGGAGCCATTGCTGCAATACCCAAAGTACCGGCTAACCGTTCACTAGCATCTTCTCTTGATAGGAGGTGTGCGAACATTCTCTTTCTACTGACACCCCACATCAAGGGCATTTGTGTGTTTGGAACAATATCTCTTCCAGCAGCGAGCAGGGTGGTGTTATGATGCAATTGTTTGCCAAAGCCAATCCCTGGGTCGGCGATGATATTGTTTGCAGAAACCCCCGATTCCAACAAAATATCTGTAACAGCAGCTAAGGATTGTCGAACTTCAGTAATTACATCTCCATAATTTGGGTCATTTTGCATATTTTCAGGCAGACCTTGCATGTGCATTATACAAACAGGCAAATTAGATTCAATAATCACATTAAGCATATCAGGGTCAGAAAGAGCACTGACGTCGTTAATCATGTCTGCACCTAATTCAACAGCAGCACGTGCTACCATGGCTCTTCTCGTATCTATTGAGATTCCAACTTCTGGCAATAGTTCTCTTACAGCCTTCACGACAGGAATAACACGCTCTAATTCTTCTTCTGGATTTACAGGTTCAGCCCCCGGTCTAGTTGATTCACCACCGATGTCTAACCAATCGGCTCCATCTTTGACCATCTGCTCTGCGCGAGAAAGCGCATCTTGTAGTGAATTTACACGCGAATCCGCATAAAATGAGTCTGGCGTGACGTTGAGAACTCCCATAATTCGTGGAAAACCGTCATCTCGGCGATTCAGGATTCGTCTCCAGTCGGCCATTTCACCCCTCGGATTCTGCGTATGCTTTATGATGTGACGGAGAGCCAATCCGACAATGGTTTTGGGCGAGGAGACTATGGATGACGTTGTTTCAAGCCCTCAATCGGGTCTTGCAGCAACCGCAAAAGAGGAATTACCCTCTAATGATGCTCTTGAATTAATGGAATCTATCCTTCAAAGATTGCAGCCAGCCGATAGGCATGAAATCCGTGATATGATAACCCAAAGAGGTTGGTTCTCGGGTGCCCTGCTAATGATGTCTGGTTTGTTCTGGTGGATTGCAGTAAAGCAAGGGGGAGAATCACTCGGTGACTCCAACATTCCTGATTCTATGTTAGGTGCGTTTGATTTTCCTACAATGGCTCTGATGGTTCCCGCAATTGTCTTCATTGCTACTATGATCTCTTCAATCGGCCGAGAAAGAGGACTTGCATCAGCCTCAAACATAGGCGGACTTCTAGTTATTCTAGCAGTGTATTATACTCTAGAACCACTTGGTTTTTCCATTATAACAGATAATATCAACATGCAGGATGGCATTATGGCTACTGGTCGATTACTAGCACTTGCAGTAATGATTCATTATTCCGCTCGCTTCTTCATAGATGCCATTCTATTACAGTGGGTCAGAGCTCAAATGATTCACATGCCAGTAGAGCTAATTCCAACTATGAGTGGGTCTTCTGTTGAGGGTCAGGCTGATGAAGTCGGGCCTGCTGCCTGACTGTATGCGCGACCAGCGTCAACCGATCTCGGTACTTCGCTTGGGGCATCGGCGAGAGCGTGACAAGAGAATCACTAGCCATCTTGGCCTTACTGCTCGTGCTTTTGGTGCGAATGAGGTGATTTTGGCGGGTGAAGAAGACCCTTCTGCGCTAGAGACATGGAATTCAGTCACTGAGAGGTTTGGTGGTGAATTCAAGTGCCACTATGAGCCAAAACCACTAGGTTGGCTGCGTCGATTTTCTCAGGATGCTGGTGACGGCAAGGCTGGAGTCATAATTCATCTAACAATGTATGGTGAACATTGGCATCATGCTATTGAGAAGATTGATAGAAACCGACCCACAGTAATTGTGGTTGGAGGTACAAAGGTTCCCGGAGAGGTATACAAATTGGCTACTCACAACGTCTCAGTAGGCAATCAACCTCATTCTGAAGTGTCTGCTTTAGGTATTTTTCTCGATTCTTTTGTTGGTCCAATTGATGATGTATCTCACTTTTCAGGAGGCGAAATTAGGGTGCTACCCAGTGCCTCCGGTAAGCATGTTCTCAACCTTGAAGAAGAGTGAATCCACACTCAATGACTAAGAATCGTATTCAAGCAGCATCGTTGATGTCGGGTATAGGTCCCATCAGGGGCTTCTCACCCGGCGCTTCTGTTTCAGGTGTCAAAACCCCTCCTATTTTCACAGATGCAGCCGATTTATTGTTGGATTCTGACACCCCTGAGCCACTATCTGGAGCAGACGGATTACTTCTTTTGGCCGACGGCACTAGATATCGTGGTAGATTATTTGGAGCACCAGTAGTGGCTGAGGGAGAACTGGTATTTACTACTGGAATGACTGGCTATCAAGAGAGTCTTACCGATCCTTCTTTCGCCGGCCAAGTTTTAACTTTCACTTGGCCTCTATTGGGAAATTATGGAATACATGCAGGAACCTCTGAATCAGCAGGAGTTTGGCCTCGAGGAGTAGTTTGTAGACAATTAATGGAAATTCCAGACCACCGTGATTCGGTTGGTAATGTACACGACCTTTTGTTTGCTCATGGAGTTCCAGGTATACAGGATATCGATACTCGTGAATTGACATGTCGTGTTCGTGAACATGGAACTGTATTGTGTATATTCGGTCCTGCTGAAATGGAGAGAGAAATGTTGGTGCGTCTTGATGAGATGACTCCACCTGATGTTGAAGATTTGGTGTCTTTAGTAACATGTGACAATGCAGTACTTCTCAATGAAGGAGCGGTTGATAATGAAGGTAACAAACTTCCTCGTCTTGCAGCAATAGATTGTGGAGTGAAATACAATATTCTTAGAGAACTTTGTCGTAGATTCGAGGTCGTTTGGTGTCCTGCAACAACTACATTTGACGAAATTCTTCAATGGAATCCCGACGCTTTCTTCGCTTCTAATGGACCTGGTGACCCTGCTCATCCTGGAGCCGCTACTACTGCTAGAAACACCCTTGCCTCGGCGGTAAGAACGGGTCTACCAGTGATGGGGATCTGCCTTGGTCATCAGTTGATGGGCCTTGCGGCTGGTCTGCGCACATACAAACTTCGATATGGACATAGAGGTGCTAATCAACCAGTTGTAGATTTAGAAAGTGGCAGGGTCTACATTACTAGTCAGAATCATGGCTTTGCGGTTGAAGACCCTGAGAAAGGAATGCTGGCTCCGCACCCCACTGGTGCATGTTCTGACCGAGGTGCCAATGAGTTAGAGGCACCTTTCCGTGTTCGTCATGTCAATGCTAACGACCGAACTGTAGAGGGTTTGGATTTGATTGGGAAGAGGGCCTTCACTATACAGTACCACCCGGAAGCATGTCCTGGACCACATGATGCCTCTCCTCTCTTTGATCGCTTTGCTGAGATGGTAGAAGATCATCTTGCAGGTAAGCCGATACCTGCTGTAAGAGGTGAGAATTGATGCCGCGTAGAGACGATCTCCAACGAATAGTCATACTAGGTAGTGGGCCAATTAGAATTGGACAAGCGGCAGAGTTTGATTTCTCAGGCAGTCAAGCCTGTCGAGCATTGCGTTCAGATGGCTACGAAGTAATTCTGATTAATTCCAATCCTGCAACTATTCAAAACGACCCTGAGATGGCAGATAGAATCTACATCGAGCCTCTGCTACCCGAAGTAGTCAAGCGCATATTAGAAATTGAGAAACCAGATGCATTACTAGCCGGAATGGGTGGCCAGACCGCTCTCAACATAGCATCTGCTTTGGCCCATGATGGCAGCCTAGATGAGTTGGGAGTTGAATTGATTGGATGTGACCTTGTATCAATAGATGAGGCAGAAGATAGGGATTTGTTCAAGCAAGTATGTGAAGAGATTGACCTTCCCGTTTGTAAGGCTATAGCTTGTGATTCTATTCAAGAAGTAATGGCTGCCGCTGAAACTCTAGGTGGATTCCCATTACTAATTCGTCCCGCCTTTACTCTAGGTGGTTTAGGCGGCGGGACTGCCTTCAATATGGGTGAATTGGTAGAGATTGCGAGTCAAGGAATTCTCCACTCTGCCATTGGTCAAGTATTGATTGAAGTAAGTATTCTAGGTTGGCAGGAACATGAATATGAAGTCATGCGAGATGGAGCGGACAATGCCATCATAGTGTGCACTATGGAGAATATCGACCCAATGGGGGTACATACAGGTGAGTCGGTAGTTGTCGCACCTCAACAAACACTCTCTGACAGAGATCATCAGGGTCTAAGGGATGCTGCATTGCGACTAATCCGTCGTCTCAATATCAAGGGTGGTTGCAATGTTCAATTTGCAGTAAATCAAGACGACGGTCAATTCCGAGTGATAGAGGTCAACCCTCGTGTATCTCGCTCTTCTGCTCTTGCGAGCAAGGCGACAGGTTACCCAATAGCTCGAATGGCTGCTCTGATAGCGGTTGGTTATACTCTTGATGAGTTACCTAATCCAATAACTGGAGAGGGCACCACAGCTGCCTTTGAACCCACATTAGATTACTGTGTTGTGAAGATACCTCGCTGGCCTTTTGACAAATTCCGAACCGCAGATCGGACTATTGGAACTTCGATGAAGTCAACAGGTGAAGTTATGGCCATAGGTCGTTGTTTTGAGGAGGCTTTCCTCAAGGCATGGGCCAGTCTTGAGTATGGCCAACCCCACCCTAGGCCACTTACAATGGCTGATGCTTCAGGCGGTGAGAGTATGGATGAGAGAGCCGCAGAATCTCTTCCTGAAGCATTACTAGAAGATTGGCTCAGGGTACCTACCGATCGTAGAATGGGTGCTCTTTTCGAAGCCTTCCGAAGAGGTTACACAATTGAAGACGTAAGGGATTTATCCGGTGGAATCACCCGTTGGTTCCTTCATCGTTTTGAGCGTATGGCTGCTATGGAGACTGAGATTAGAGCAGCAGGTGAATTGGGTATGATGCCTGTTGATATTCCTGTGCTTGAAATGAGGCGCTGGAAAGGAACCGGCTTTACTGATATGCACATTGCTGATGCACTTGCGGGCTTCCCAGCAAGTGGTTTGAAATCGCTTCCAGAGGAGTCTTCCGAAAATTCTGTGACGACTCGTAGGCATAGTCTGTCTATTCATCCACGCTTCCGCATGGTGGATTCTTGCGCTGCAGAATTTGCTGCAGTCACTCCTTACTATTATGCCACTTACGAGGGTGGTTCTGCACCAACTGGGATTGATTACACACCAGGTGTGGATAAATCGACAAAGAAGCGAATTGTCGTAATTGGTAGTGGGCCTATTCGTATTGGTCAGGGTATTGAATTTGATTATGGCTGTGTGCATGCAGTTGGTGCAATTAGAGACTTAGGTCAAGAGGCAATCATAATCAATAACAATCCTGAAACAGTTTCTACTGATTTCGATACAAGTGACCGCCTTTATTTTGATCCACTTACTCTTGAGCATACAAGCGAAGTATTACTTCGAGAACAAGCACATGGTATTCTTTTACAGTTTGGCGGACAAACTGCAATTAATCTAGCCCTCCCACTTTCAAGTCGTTTACCTCATCTAAAGGAAATGGGTCTCAATCTCTCTATGGAGGGTACATCTCCAGATGCTGTTGATGAGGCCAGCGATCGAGAGCGATTCGAAAGATTCGCTGAACGAGTAGGGTTGAGAATGCCTAATGGGACAACCGCCAGCACCCCTGAAAAAGTTCGTGAATCAGTGCATAAAATTGGATATCCTGTTCTTTTGCGACCTTCGTATGTCTTAGGAGGGAGAGGTATGGAGATACTTTCCAACGACCGACAGTTAGAGGCATACATGCAGGATGCCTTCCTTTCACCCGAACGCCCTCTTCTTGTTGACGAATATCTTGGAAACGCCATTGAGTTGGATGTAGATGCAGTATGTGATGGTGACGAGGTCTTGATTGGTGCGATAATGGAGCATCTTGAGGAGGCCGGCATCCATTCAGGAGATTCGACCTGCTTCATACCCCCTCAGAATGTTTCACGAAAAATCATAGCTCAAGTCGAGGAATGGACTGAAAAGATTGGTATTGAACTTGGAATCAAAGGTTGCTTCAATATTCAATATGCGATTCGTGGAGAAACACTCTATGTTCTTGAGGTGAACCCACGAGGTTCTCGTACATTCCCATTTGTCGCTAAGGCTACAGGAGTCCCTCTTGCTCGAATCGCAGCACGTCTTTCACTTGGTGAAAAACTACAAGACTTGACAATCCCTAAACCTCAAAATGATGCAGTTTGTGTAAAAGCACCAGTATTTCCATTCATTAAACTACGAGGACTAGATCCAGCACCTGGCCCTGAAATGAAGAGTACCGGTGAAGTGATGGGAAGCCATGCTAGACCTGCTGCTGCCTATCTAAAGGCCCGTCTTGCAACTGAACTCCCCGTTCCAACAGAAGGTGGCGTGTACATTACTGTGAAAAATGCTGACAAGCATGATGTAATCCCTCTGGCTCAAGAACTGGAAGAGATGGGATTCACTATCTATGCTACTAGAGGGACCGCCCATGTTCTACGAGACTCAGGAGGAGTAGAGGTCCGTACTTGCTATCGTATTGCTGAAGGTTTGACTCCAGATGCTCTTGACTTAATGAGACAAGGCAACATACAACTTATTATCAACACACCAAGAAATACAGGGGGGGCGGTTCTCGATGGAAATATGATGCGTAGACTTGCCGTTGAATTGAATATACCATTTGTGACCACTATGGCTGGAGCGCGAATGGAGGTTCAGGCTATTGGTGAAGCAATGATAGGTATTCCAGAACCCCGATTACTCGACATTGCTGTACTGAAATGATTGCAATAGTCTTTTCACTCCATCCCTTATCCGGCAAATATGGTTGAACTCGATAGCGTGGGAATGAAGGGGGGCGCAGGTCTTGCTCTTGGCGCTACCACTGCAGCACTACTGAAATTCCTCAAAGAAGTCTTGAAAATATTTGCATTAATTCAAGTAGGTATTCTAAGTTTCTTGGAATTATCTGGAGTTATTACTGTCAATTGGAGTAAGTTATGGGATTCAATTACTTCACTTGGGGGACTAGTTGGTGATGCAGCAACATCAGCCTTTGATGCACTAATGGAAATGGGCACTTTCGGCGCAGGATTCACAGCAGGATTTGCCTTAGTATGGTTCCGCGGCGGCAAAAAATCAGAATAGTTACGGAAGTAAACTCTCTAATTTTTCCGAGCCTATTTCAACTAAGAGTGAAGACGCTCTTGGTCCGAAATATTGTCCTAGAACTGCCCAATAGATTGCAATATAGGCTTGCCTAGCTCCGATTGAGTTTGCTTCAGCAGTATCTTTGATTGCTTGACTTATCTGCTCATCATTCCAAGTAATGCCCGATATGGCTTGCTTGAAATTAATGAGGAATGACATTTGCTCTTCATCAAGATTCTTTCTAGCATCTTCAGTCAATTCGGATTGAATGACGATTCGAGCATCATCAGGGAAGTGTATGCCCTCAATCCAGTTTCGCATACGTGAGAGTCGATCACTTAGTGCATCACTTGGATTTGGGTCAAAGATATGATCACTCTCAAAAAGAGACTCCCAAATATCATCGTCGTTTGATTTAATCTGGGCAAGCATTGCTAGATGTCTGAAAGATACTCCGGCCAAAGAGTCACTGGGATTAGTGCCATGCTTTACTTGACTGAGTCTCAATGCTGCGTTTTGAGTGTCTCTGGCAACTCGCTGCCGTTTATTCAATTCTTCATCAGTTCCAGAAGGGGGATTTGCGACTAGTCTTTCGTATTCATCAGCCATTTGGAATAATGCTGGTCCTGTGTTGAAATCAATATGTTTGTTCATTTTAGAGCCCGCAATGAGGTAACGCAATATCTCAGGTGGAACAAGAGATAGTGCTTCAATTGGCCCTATTGTGTTCCCAGTTGAGGAGGACATAGGTCCAGACCCCTTCAATTGAATCCACTCATAGACCATTTTTGCAGGAGGTTCTGATTCTAATAATTTACAAATTGGTATACCAGTATCAAAAGAGCCGCCTGCTGCCCCATGATCTTTACCTGCTGGTTCACAAGTAATTCCATGAATTCCCCATCTAGCGGCCCAATCTATTCTCCACGGTAATTTCCCATCTGCTTTTCGTATATCTGCTGAACCCGATTCCCCATGCCTATCTACCCAGTGAACATATGGTTTTTCGTAGCCGGTAACAGTTACTCCATCCATACTTCTATCTGATCCAAGAGGCTTGTACGGAAACCAGTCATCAGGCAATTCTCGACCTGAAATATTTTCAATTATATCTCTAATCGCATCAGTATTCTGGATAGCCAAATCAATTTTTTCCGCGAACTCGCCATTGTTATAGGTTTGATGATTCATTATTACTTCCGGAACTACTCCAATTTGCTGAAGTGCCTCTAGGAATGGACCTAGGAAATGTTCAGCATACGACAAACCATTTTGACTAGGGGTGCCGTCTGGATTTGGTGCAGGAATAAATGCAAGAGGGCGTCCAATATACTGTTCGTATTCATCTGAAAGGAAGGGATATACTCTACGAAGTGGGTCCATAGAATCAACAATGAATATGTAGCGGGAATCTAGTCCAGCGTCTAGACATGCCCTGTGAATCATCTCAGCCGAGAGAATTTCCCTAAAATGACCCAAGTGGAATTCACCAGATGGAGTTATACCAGAAGCGGCGACCAGTTTATCTCCGCATTCACGTTGCAGCCGCTGAGCAGTAAAATCCGCCCAGTGCATCGAATCTACCTCAAACAGTTACAACTCTCACGAGTCCACGAAGAGGAACCCCTTCGATTTCATTCATCTCAGTTTTATTTGCTAAAACTAAGCAGAGTTTTACATCAGCTCCTGCACTTTTCAGGTGCTGAACTGTCTTGCGCATAGTAGTGCCACTAGATACTACATCATCAATTACGACAACACGCTTACCACTCACACTAGCAAATACATCAGAGAGGTGTCCTCCTTCCGATTCACTGATACTTCGTGAAACTGCGATTTCAAGATCCATTTGGCCCGCTATGGCTTGAGCAAAAGGTATTCCATTAATCGATATTCCAACTAAGCAATCTACTTCATTCCCTATCTCTTCATCAATAATATCACAGAATACGTATGACACTGCTTCTACCCTAGCGGCCTTGACTGCGACAGAGCGCCATCCCACTCGAATATCATGAGGCGCATCTTCATCAGCAGGCACGTGGCTTGAAGAAAGCCATTGGATAGTTGTCTGTGAGAGGGATAGTTCATCCGCTATCTGTTGGCTGTTCAGGCCCTTGTTGCGGTACTCCTCGACTTTGGTGCGAAGTTCGTCAATGCTAAGTGGCATCGAACTTGCCCCCACTACGACCACTATGAAGCATTCGTATGAAGACTATGTAGAAGCACGGTTCTAAGAACCGTGTCACATTTGCCGTCAGAACCTTCCTGTAGAACCGAATCCACCTTCCCCACGGTCAGTCTCACCTAACTCATGGAGGGGTACTTCTTTGAAGGCAGATCTGGGAATTGGTGTAATCAATAGTTGTGCGATTCTCTCTCCCTTCGTGATAGTATAGGAACCTCCTTCTCCAATCCAAGTCATCATAACAAACAATTCCCCTCTGTAATCTGCATCAATGGTTCCAATCCCATGAGGTGGAATTAACCCCTTTTTGCCCAAAGAGGAACGTGCTCGAACTTGCCCCTCGTAACCTACGGGGATGGCGACATGTAGTCCAGTACGGACTAATGTGGCATTTCGATAGATAACCTCGGTATCCTCAAGTGCGTATAGGTCCCAACCTGCTGCATGAACTGAACCTCTTGTTGGCAATTGTGCATCAGGATGAACTCGAGAGACTTTGACTTCAATGAGTTCGTCCATGGCAATGGGCGAGCAAACTGGTCTTTGACGGTTGGTATCCTCATTCATGACTGTCGGTGGGGTGAAAAGGAGGAGGTGGTTCGCAGGCTCGTGGCTGACTTCGAGTACGATGCACTTCTAGACAGAGCGCGTGATAGAATTCCAAAGGATATCAGCGAGAGGGCACGATGGACAATGCCAACTCCTGAAATTTTAGTTGAAGGGAATCAAACAATAATTCGTAATTTTTCCGCCATTGTTGACTCAATGGATAGGGATCCTAATCATGTCTATCAATTTCTAATTAATGAGTTAGGAACTTCAGGTAATAGAGAACAAGTTCGTGTTATGTTCAAGGGACGAATTCCTCCTAAGAGAATTAAGGAAAAGATTGTTGGTTATGTCAAGACATACATTCTTTGCAACCAGTGCAAAGCTCCTGATACACGTTTCATCAAGGAAGAACGCACGACTCTACTGAAATGTCAGGCCTGTGGTGCAACCCGTCCTGTACGGATGTAATCGTTCAACTGAGCTTAGTCAACTCACTTTTTTCTCATTTTAACATGAGATAATCAAGTGGAAAAAATTATACTAATTCAGATTAAAGGCCAATCATGCCAATAGCAAGATATTGGGTCGTTAAGACTGGCGGCAATGACGTGACAGAAGAAATGGTGAATGTATGGAAGGAGAACTTTCTGCAATATGCAATGCAGAACGGTTGTCTTAGAGGAGCACTAGTTGCTGATGGTGAAAGAATCATCGCAGGGACCATATGGCCCGACATGGCGACCATGAATGCAGTTGTTGAGAGTGACCACTACTCCGTAATAGGCGAGGCCGTCAGTGCATCATGGGGGGCGGGTGGAATTAACCTCCCCGACGACATTGAATTGGTCTGTAATGGCAACGTTCTCGCGATGATGGTGCCTGGCGGTCTGTGATTAAGAGAAGTCGAGGAGAACCTTACCTCGATTTTTCCTATCATGCATATGTTGTTGAGCATCTGCAACCTGTTCGAATCTCCAGACACTATCTACGATAGGATTTATTTTTCCTTGTTGAAGCATCTTTGCTAAATCCATCATATGAGATTCGAAGACTGTCGAGTCATCCATCCTACCCATGTGTACTCCAAAGATAGCTTTGTTTGAAGTCATCATCATTAAAGGATTGAATTTCGGTGTACTTCGCCACATTTTGAATGCTGAAAAGTAACTCCTTTTTGGGCCCGAAACTGCTGCCGAGGCTCCAAAACAGTAGAGTTTCCCTCCATTTCTTAGGGCTTTGTATGATCTCATTAGGTGCTTACCTCCTACAGGGTCAATAGCGTGATGAACTCCTTTGCCATCGGTTGCATCTTTGCATACACTGACGAAGTCTTCCGTATTTCTATCTACAAAGCGCATTCCAAGACTTTCTACAAATTCTTTTTTGGATGAACTAGCGGTTCCAATGATATTAGTCACTCCAAGTGCTTGACAAATCTGTACCGCTGCTGTTCCAACACCTCCTGCAGCATGATGGATAAGAACAGATTCTCCCTTCTTCATATTCCCTAAATGAACAAGCATGTGGTATGCGGTGCCATAGGTCACTCCAAGTGTAGCAGCATCATCATAACTTACTGAATCGGGTATAGGAATAACTCTGTTTGTAGGTGTAACAACTTGTTCCGAATATCCACCAAACCCCGTCATTACTATGACTCTCTGCCCTACTTCTAATCCCTCAACTCCTTCTCCAAGTTCTATGATTTCGCCACTGACCTCATATCCTGGAGTAAATGGAAAATCAGGGTTAGAACCGTATAGTCCCTGTCTCATCATCAAATCTGCAAAGTTGATTCCGGCTCTGTGTACTCTTACTCTAACCTGCCCAGTTTCTACAATGGGGTCACTAAAATCGCGGATTTCAATTGAGGAAGGACCACCTATTTTTGTGTAAACTACTTTCTTCATTCGCTCACCATTCGAAATTCTTCTGCCGGTTTCCCTCCAGCTAGATGTTCCACAATACGAGATATTGCCTCATCATCGTCCGGAATCGTATACCAAATCCCCTCAGGATATACTACACAACTAATTCCTTGTTCACAATTATCTAAACACCCTGATTTATTGACTCTAACGTCAGTAATTCCTGCTGTTCTAGCGGCTCTCTTTAGTTTTCCCATTACATCGAGAGAGTTCTTTGCAGCACAGCATTCTCTAGACTTAGTCGCGTCTCTTTGATTAGTGCAAACAAATGCATGTAATCTGAGTTTTTCGTCAGTCATTAATCTCCACTCCATCTAAGAAATACATATTGTATTTTCAACCGTGAACGTTTAGCCCCAAAGATGGCTGTCATCAGATCCACCATCGGCCTGACGTTCTGCTTGTTCATGAACATTTGAGCGTCGGCGTAAATCCTCTTTCTCAAAGGTAAGGAGCTCTTCATCTTCGATATATGATCGCCTTAAGTGACTAACTAAGCGAACTTCAACGATAACATCTCTCGCAATAGATCGAAATCGTCCTTCTTCATCGAGTATTTCTACAGAATGACGAGTAGTAGCGAGTAACATGCCTCTAGCCCATGGGTCTGTGTCCTTCGAAATAGCCCTCGCATCAATCATGATTTCAATTAAGTCATCTTTGCGCAGTCCGCTCCTTCTGTCAATTAGAGGGCCAAAGAAAATGTCCTGAACACCATCAAGGTTCTGTGCCCCATATTTCATTGCAATTGAATTCGCCCAATCTGGCAGGTCATCGATACTCCTTCCACGGCGCTCTCCGCTCATATACCACCGCGCGCGTGACTATAGAAAAGCCCGTTGATTCAAAAGCGTCGGCCTCGGCGCCGTTAACGGAGGTACACACTATGGCTTCAGTCGAGTGGCGGCGAATTCCTACTGTGCTTTATCCACAGGAGGTTTTGGACAAGGCCTTCAGGCGTGCCAGCAAACAGTCGGATTTGGTTGAGGATCCAGACAAATATCACCGCGTTCGAAAGCAAATGGCCCGAATGGTCCAAGCTGCTTCCGACACAATGGCCGAGACTCTTCTCAATTGGATTGACAAGTGGCCGAGTCTTAATGCTCAATCCTCCTTTGATCAAGCACTAGTCGATGCTGCTGTTGGAGCAGATGAATTTCGTAAAAATCTAGGTGCGATTCAGTGGGCTGCCGAGAGAGTGAGAAAAATAGCAGGCGAATCACAATCTAAGATGTTGAAATATCGCAATATTGAGGCATTCCATGCTGAAAGAAGGCATGCATATGGGCGTATGTCGTCAATAATAGAACAGATTGGAGATAATATTCTATGGCTCGGAGAGGCTAGAAATATACTCCGTAAACTGCCTTCTATCGACGCATCTGAACCTTGTATTGTGGTTGCAGGGGCTCCAAATGTGGGTAAATCTGCTCTAATTACAATTCTATCGAGCGGTGAGCCAGAAGTTGCAGCTTATCCATTTACTACCAAGCGACTTCACGTTGGTCATTTTGAGCATCGTCGCCGTAAGTACCAGATGGTCGACACTCCAGGTTTGTTAGACCGTCCTATGGCTGAACGTAACCAAATTGAGATGCAGGCAATCGCTGCTTTGGAAAATGTCGGTGATGTAATTCTATTCTTGATTGATTTGAGTGAAGGTAGTGGTATGAGTCAGGAGAAGCAGTTGCACTTGATGAATGAAGTAAAGGAATTGTTAGCAGAGAGGCCAATGATAGTGGCCTACTCAAAATCTGATTTACTTGAGGAAGACGACTTAGAATATATGAGAATCAGTTCTCAATCAGGCGAAGGAATAGATGAACTACGGAGCCAATTAGTTGAAATTATCGATGCTGATGCTATCATTGACCCTCTAGAATTACCCGATGACTGGCATCGTCAAAATGAATCAATAGGGCCTATCGGTTCTCCAGAAGAAATAGCCCAACGTCGAGAGAAGGCTGAGATGCACGCTCCTCGTTGGGAAAGAGAAATGCGAAAACGGAAATGATTTCATTCAACGTGAAATGTGACTCCGCAAGTCACGCAATAAATTTGATGGCCACCATATGAGGAGTGAAGTCCCTCTGCACGAATTTTTGCTCCACAAGATTCGCAATTGGTTACGGCCATGACATTACGAGACGTCTTAGGTTCTTCAAGCGAACTGAGACTAAGGCACTCAAGAGTCTACGAACTTCTTCCAAAATAATTTGATTGGATAAATCATTTCAATAGCTCCAACCATTAGAAGAATTCCTACAATTGCAAGTAATATTTCTCCCGTGGTCGCCATCTGTATTGTAGTACCTATCGTTACTAATTGATCATCTAAGTTTGAACTACCTTGGTGGCCTCCACTAGTAAATCTGTAATTACCGGGCTCAAGGGAGAAAGTGAATGAGTCATCAACATCAGGGCCCCCGGCGACAAATTCGAAATCATCGGCTTCACAACTTGTTAGTCCATTGGTATCAGGAGGGCAGGATTCGGCATATTTAGCATCCACAACGCCAATCCAAGCCTTTCCAGGTTCACTCCATGATATTGTTACATCCACATCTAGCATAATGAATCCCCAAGGAACATAGAAATCATTTCCAGTCATTCCAACTGGGCATACACTTGTCTCCTCATCTAGACAAGGTACTGTTGTGGCTTGTACCCTTGTTTCATCAAGTTCAATTCCATACAAACTTCCAGCCACTAACAAGAGGCAAACGAAACCGACAAATCCCGGTAATACACTGAGTACCCGAACCATCTTCATAGTGACCCCTCACATCAGTATATGTTGAACCTGACGCTATAATGAACTGAGTAAAGCGAGTAATATGGCGATTGCCGGAAAGAGATAGAGCATAATCGTCAGTCTCTTTCGAGAACCTTGTCTTTTTTCATGCGTAGATTCACAATCTTCTTTGTCACAAATAGGAGGTTCGGCATTAAGTGGGATAGGTGTCCAACATACCGAACAGTGTCTATGAGGCTGAGTTCCACTTGCTTGAGTGCTCCTTCCGCTGCGCCTACGCTCTCGCGACGCTGTTTCACGTGCTTGAGCAGCTGTGCGAGTTGCAGCACGTTGGATTTTTTCCTTTCGGCTCATTTTTTCACCACAGTTTCATTCTTCTTCTGATTCGATTACGGTTCCAGGAAATGAACCACCTTCAATTGCCGCCCTAATTAACTCTGGATTCCGTCCATCTAGGACGTTGAGAGTTAGATTTGCTCGTGCTGCATCAGCAACACCCATTGGGTCTACTACACCACTGGGACCTGCAGCATCATGTTCGGCAGGGCCGACAATATTTTGCAATTCTTTGTGAGTGAGAGTGTCAAATGATTGTGCTTTAGGGTTTGTTTGAGGGTCTGAGTCGTAGACTCTTTCTACATTTGTGCCAATAATACAACGATCTGCTCCAGTCATTATAGCCAGTCGAATTGCAACAGCATCCGTAGTGTGCCCCGGGACAGTACCACCCATAACCACAACAGGGCGTTCATCGAACAACATCGATGCTTCATTTACTGAATGAGGGATACTTCCAGAAACCATAACGCCTGCCTCTGCAAGTGCTTCTCGAATTATTGTGGCATTTAGACGGGTAGCTGCGATACCAATTCTATCAAGTCTGTCTTCGTTGTCGATAATTGGACGTGCCAGACTTATTCCTTCCCGAGCAGGAGCGCCTCCTCCAACTACAATTCCGATGCGGTCATCCGCCGCAACGCGGTCACGAATGATGCTAATCATGCCTTCAATCCAGGAGTGTCTTTCCTCTACTTCTGGCCTCAGAAGACTGCCTCCTAGGGCTAAAACAATGGTTGCCATCGCAACCTCGGGGTGGAGTACGCCTTTCAATGCCTTCGCAATATAGACTTGAGAGGGTTGAAATGCCGCTGGCTATGGCCTTGCGACGGAGGCTAGTCTATGGCAGATGACTTGGAGATGCAACAACGTAGGCTTCGTCTAAAGAAGTCACTTGAGGAACTCCAAAAGATGCGCGGCATGGGTACGGAATTAGTTACAGTAATTGTACCGCCAGACCGTCTCATAAGTGATGTCCGAGGTCAACTAAGTCAGGAGGCTGCTCAGGCTGCTAATATCAAATCAAAGTCTACTCGAAAGCATGTTGCTGATGCCATCGAATCTGGGATTGCTGTTCTTAATCGTTACAAAAATGCAGGGACAAATGGGATAGCAATTTTTGTAGGCCATGTTATTGTTGGTAATAACAAGAGTCGATTAGTCACTATTGTTGTCGATGAGCCCCCTGAGCCTTTCACTTCATTCAGGTATCGTTGTGATTCCACCTTTGAATTGTCGCAATTGGAAGAGATGCTCATTGATAGAACCGCCTACGGGTTATTTGTTATTGATAGAGGAGAAGCAGCTTATGGAGTTGCTAGTGGTAAGAGATTACATTGTCAGGAGGAATTGCAGAGCAATATCATGGGTAAGCACCGACAAGGTGGGCAATCTGCTCAGAGATTCGAGCGATTAATTGAGGAGGCCGCTCACAATTTCTTCAAACGTGCAACAGAGCATGCTTGTTCATACTGGCTTCCTATGATTGATGACATTCAGGGAATTATTATTGGAGGCCCGGGCCATACCAAGGATTTCGTAATCAAGAATGAGTACTTCCATCATGAAATTCAGAAACTTATTCGAGAGCCTTTCTTTGATGTTGGATATTCAAATGAGAGTGGTCTACGTGAACTAGTTCAACGAGCGGGTTCCTTGATGGATCAGATAGAACTCGATGCCGAGCGCGCTCTAGTCGATAGATTTCTGCGTGAAGTCATGCAGGCTCATCCCAAGGCTACCTATGGTGAAATGATGATTCGCAGTTCTCTTGAGCAGGGTGCAGTAGATACTCTTCTACTATCTGAAGGGCTTCGAAAGAGGAGAGTGGGTTGGACTTGCAAACCATGTTCTCATCAATGGGAAACCACTCAAACCAGTCGCTCAGATATCCCTAATTGCCCTCAATGTGACTCAGAAGATGCCCGCGAGGACCCTGATAGAACTAGGGATATTATCGATGAATTAACTGAACGTGCGGGTCACACATCGGCAAAGGTCAGTTTAATTTCTCTAGACACAGAAGAAGGTGCTACGCTCTATACCTCCTTTGGAGGAATAGCAGCCCTACTGAGGTATCCAATTTCTTGAGGTGATATTAATGAGGGATTTAGTCGACTCAATTTCTCCTGTTTTGAGAGATGTAATGTCTGAATTAGGTGTTGAGGAGAATGATTGGTCCGACAGTCTTGCTGGTTCAACAGATTCTGCATATGCTGATGTCACCCTTCCGTGTCACTCATTGTCTAGAATCTTGAGAAAGTCCCCTGCAATCATCGCCGATGAGGTTGCATTATTACTGGGAGATTCTCTAAATGGCATATGTTCGGTTTCATCAGTGAATGGTTTCCTTAATTTCTCTGCTGATGCTGATTGGCTTTCGAGTATTATTGAGGAACGTGCCAGCGATACTAGAATAGGCGTTGATTCTGAAAATCCACGTGTAATCGTAATTGACTATTCTTCACCAAATGTGGCTAAGCATATGCATGTAGGTCATCTACGTTCGACAGTTATAGGAGATGCCCTAGCTAGAATGTTAGCTCACAAAGGGCACCAGGTAATCGGTGAGAATCATATAGGCGACTGGGGAACGCCCTTTGGGATGTTAATTGAACATTTACTAGATATTGGGGTTGACACTCCTGCAGAGAAAATTGATCTTGGAACATTCTATACGAATGCTAGGGCTAAATTCGAATCTGATTCTATATTTGCAGATAGGTCAAGGAAAAGGGTAGTGAAAATGCAGGCTAGTGAACCTGAAACTATTACTCACTGGCAGATGTTAGTGGATAGATCATTAATTCATTTCAATGAAGTCTACCAAATGATGGGTGTCCTTCTTACCGATGACAATCTTGCTGGTGAATCGAAGTACGAGTCATCACTTTCTGAGGTAGTAGAAAGGCTTGATGTTGCAGGTATACTCAAACAAAGTGAAGGGGCTCACGTTGTTTTTCCAAAGGGTTGGGTCAATAGAGAAGGTGAGCCACTTCCTCTAATCATCCGTAAGGCCGACGGTGGCTACAACTATGCTACCACAGATCTTGCTTGCATCATTGATAGGGTAGAGGAAATCGGTAGCACAGAATTTCTCTATGTCGTAGGAGCCGAGCAGGCTCAGCATTTTGCTATGTTATTCCAAGTAGCTCGAGAAGCAGGGTTCATGGATGATAGAATTAATGCAATTCATGTGCCATTTGGAATGGTCTTGGGTACCGATGGGAAGAAATTAGCCAGTCGAACCGGTGGTGCTGTGCACCTCAAGGATTTGTTAATTGAGGCGGTTGAAAGAGCAGACTCAATGATTTCTGAGAAAAATCCAAATCTCTCTGACGAAGAACGAAAAGAAGTTGCAAGAATGCTTGGAATTGGAGCAATAAAGTATGCGGATCTCTCTACTGACCGCACTAATAATTACACCTTCGACTGGGAGAAAATGCTCTCTTTTGATGGCAACACGGCACCATATCTGCAGTATGCTCATGCTCGTATTTGCAGTATTTTTGCTAAATCAGGGATAGTTCGATCTTCAATTCAGAATTCATCAATTTCCTTAATTCATGAACGTGAACAGAATCTTGCAAGACGTTTAATCGGTTTCCCTGAAGCTCTTGACAATGCAATTTCTCATCATTTACCTCATAAATTAGCCACACAATTACACAGTATTGCTCAGGCATTCGCATCATTCTACGAAGTGTGCCCTGTATTGAAAGCCGACGACGAAGCCACAATTAACAGTAGACTCGCTCTTTGTGATTTGACCGCTAGAACATTAGAATGTGGTCTAGGTTTGTTAGGAATTGAGTCGCCAAATAGAATGTGAGTACACACGGGTTGAAATCCTAAATGCCATCGCACAGGTATGGTTGCAGTAGGTGAAGTTGCCCCTGATTTTGAGTTGATGGCTAATGACAGAACTATTGTTCGACTCTCTGAATCAATTGGAAATAGGGTAGTTTTAGCATTCTATCCTGCTGCATTTACCGGCGTTTGCACTAAGGAAATGTGCACCTTCACGGATTCGATGACCAGATTAGAAGTGGCTGAGGCCGAGATTTTTGGTATCTCAGTGGACAGTATATTTGCCAACGCAGCCTTTTCAGACGCTAATGAATTAGGATTCCCATTGCTCTCCGATACAAACAGGGAGGCAACTGAGGCATATGGCATTGCAATTCCATTCGTAATGCCAGGATATATTGCCAGCCAGAGAGCAATTTTTGTTATTGATCCGAATGGAATAATTGGCTATTCTTGGGTTGCTGACAACCCAGGTCAAGAACCCGATTATGATGCCGTAATCGCTTATTGCGAGTCCTAATTTCTCTCTATTCTCCATATGAGAGGTAGTAAACTAGGGAACCATAGATGATTCCGGACACTGCAAGGCTTTCTTCATTGAACCTGTCCATATTGTCTAGGTAGGTGTGATATTCGGAAGAACCAGAACCGTAGCAGACTACTGCTTTTCCATAGGTCTTACCATCCGAATCATCTTCATCGATATTGTAAACGAATGGTGCATGATCTGAGTTGTAGGGCATCTCAGTATTCCCCATCTTTCTCACATTGATTGAATACTTATCGGCAAGTTCAGGATGCTGTTTCTTGAACTTTGAAGAGATACCTTGTATATGTTCTACATCTTTTGCACTATTCCCAAAGAGTGTCACTCCTGAGTTTCTTTCAGCATCGACATGATTCATATCTAAATTCACATATAATCTCAGATTTTCAAACAAATTATTTCGGTGTTTATCCACCCAATGTGTTGAGCCATAGAGTCCTTCTTCTTCACCACCCCATGTGCAGAAATATATCGTATGTTCTGGTTTTCCTAATTCGTTTTCAATTAGTCCAAATTGCCGTGCCATCTCAAGAACCGTAGCCGTCCCAGAGGTGTCATCAACTGCCCCTTGTCCCATATAGACGGTATCATGATGTGCTCCAATTACAATTAATGAATCGGTTTTTCCTTCAATTATTCCACACGGAACTTTGACTGTAGCCTCTCCTGAATTTTCTACATAGGTGAAGAATTGTAATCTGGCATCTTGATTTATTACTTGTTCAACAAGTGTTTGTCCAACACTTTTGCTTACCATAATGAATCCCAAATCAACAGGTATGTTGGTCACTGAAGAAATGTCAACGGATTTGAAATAGGGCACACAGTCGCCTGAAACTAGTTCGTCACAATTCTGGCGTTCGTTAACTAGAATTAATCCTGAGACATCGTTCTCGGATGCTCGTGTAAAGAGAGCGGTGTTTGATTCAGTTTCATTTGTCATGTGAATTAGAGCCACAGAACTTGCTGCACTAGCCCAATCCGCTGATTCATTTCCATTGCCTAAATCAATTAAGTCAATATCATCAACAAAGCGTATGAATGCAGATCCACTATAACCCTGTAAGACGAAGTCAGTTCGATGATTGAATTCTATGAATTCGGCGTTAATATCAGAAGCACCACAAGCAAGGGCAGGGAATGTTTGCCCAACATCACCCGGATTACAGATAGTTAATTCAGGTTCATTATCGATAACGAACATTGGGACTTCAAAATCTTCTATTGTAGAAGGTATTCCCATACTAGTGAAATTGGCTTTGATGAATTCAGCAGTATTGTGTTCCTCAACAGTTCCAGACATTCTCCCTTCCCATTCGGGATGCCCCATGTTGATTATTGACTGGGCATAACCTCTAGCTGAAGAAGGGTCGAAGTCAATCAATTCGTAGTCGGGCTCTCCTTGTATCCAATCAATGAAATCATCACCATATAGGACTGCGCCACCCATAGTGCCCAATAGCATAATTCCAGCTACTGCAAGAACCGGAATGGGCATTTCCTTAATTCTTCTAATTCTATTGCGAACATTCTCCGGAGAATTGTAGTAGAGAATTTTCTTGAACAACCCATTTTTAGGGGCATTCTCCTTTTCATCAACAACTTCCGCTTCAAGGATAATTCCTGTCGGTGGAACCGCCTCACACAACCTCTGAACAAGCTCTGATTTTTTCCCGCTAACAGGTAATCCTAGTTCTGCTAGCTCCCGCTTTAGTTCAGCAACTGTCATTGATTCCCAATCTGACACACTAACGCCTCATTATCACCCGGTCAATGAACCCCTCTTGAACCCAACCTGTATTAGAGTGGGTAAGGAACCGCTTTACTGCGAGCCTACTTCATCACCAGTCCAGCGTTTTCCTAAATTATGCTGAATATCTAACTGGTCAAGGATGCGAGCAACCACAAAATCAACCAAATCTTCTATTGATTCAGGTTGATTGTAAAATCCAGGGCTTGCGGGTAAAATAACGACCCCCCATTGAGAAAGATTTGCCATTGCTTGAAGATGAGGTGTAGAGTAGGGGGATTCTCTAGGGACAAGGATAAGTTTCCTTCTTTCTTTCATTGCAACGAGCGCACTGCGTGTAGCAAGATTGTCACTAATTCCTGCAGCAATTTTTCCTATAGTCGTACCACTAGCTGGACAGACAATATAGGCTGAGAATTTTGCTGAACCCGAGGCTGATTTGGCTGCGAGATTGTTATTATCTTCAAGTGTGACATTGAGATTATTGGCCAAATCCGTAGGTGTAATGCCGCATTCTAGTTTGAGATTAATGGCTCCTTCTCTGGTGATAATCAGATGTGTATCCCATTCAGCTTCGTTTAGAGCCTCCAGCAAGCGTACCCCGTAACGAGCCCCTGAGGCCCCTGTGATTGCAACCACTGCCTCTGGCATGGTATCTCCTCAAGCAATTCAAACTTGAATATGACTCATAGATAATTTAGCAATTTTTCTGCCAAAAATTTGTATTCCTTTTCAGAATTATATAGGTAAGAAGAAATTCGCATATATCTTGTTTGGTGATGTTGCCAAGGGAATACGGGAACTTGAATGCCGTGTTCATCTAGTAGGCTATTGTGTAATGGATCACCGGTGAAATCGGGCGGACCCGTATGACCTCCTGGTAATTCAATTGCCGCCATCGCTGTAATCATTGAATCTGGGACGGGAGGAGTTGTATTGAGAACCTCGCAGAGTAGCTCTCTCCCGTCTCTTGCTAGTTTGTTGTTATGCTGTATAATCCCCGAAAAACCATCCGGAACTAATCCTTGCATAAATTCTAGAGCCGTTGGAATGCTGAAGAATGAACTAGGGTCGTGGGTACCTTGCCAGTCAAATTCGAATCGGAATTTTTCTTGTTTTGAAGCCACAGATGAGTATCCATGTCCAATTGTCAGAGGCTTTATTCTGTCTTTCCTGTCTTCTCGGATATGAAGAAAGGCGGAACCTTTCGGTGTACACAACCATTTGTGACAATTTCCTGTGATGTAAGCAGCATCTAATGCTTGCAAATTAAGTGGGACAATTCCAGGTCCATGAGCTGCGTCGAGCAGAACATCGATGTTTCTCGATTGGAATTCATCAACTAACCTCTCAAATGGCATTCTTAGGCCTGTTGGGCTCGTCACCGTATCTATCATTGCAAGAACTGTTCTTGGTGTAATGGCATCTAATAGAAGTTCGATTAACTGATCTTCATTTTCTACACGAAATGGGATATCAACAACTACTGTTTTTGCCCCCCACCGCCGGCAAACAAAATCGACAGTATTCCAGCATGCTTGATAGGCATGATTGGGCACAATAATCTCATCACCCGGCTCAAGTTCTAGACTCCTTAGGATAGTGTTTACACCTCCTGTTGCGTTATGACAAAAAGTCAATCCATCCACATCAGCATTGAGAAATATTGCTAGAGAATTGAGTGCCTTAGAATGTAAATCATGAGATTCACGTTCAAAGAATCGAACTGGGTCACTCTCCATCAGATGTCTAATTCGATTTTGTTCTTCAAGCACAATAGTTGGTGTAGCACCAAATGAACCATGATTGAGAAATGTGATAGATGGATCTAGTTGCCAATGTTCAGCTAACGGGCTTCTTTCAGGTCTCAAGCGACCAACTCCGGGCTCCAATCTTCAGGAACCATTGCTTTTCTTCCAAGGAATTCTTCTAGGTGTATCAACAGTGCTTCTTCTAATCTCGAACGGTCAATAAAACGGCCTTCTAAGTCGTGAGAATGCCCTAGTGCAGTCAATGAAGTGGTTGTACCAGGGGTTAATCCACAACAAGGAAGAGTCTCTATTCTTCGGTTAGGAATATCAAAATTGATAGCGGTTCCATGGCGGCTTACCCAGTGCTTGAATGAAAGTCCAATTGAGCATATTTTGTGTTCATCTACCCAAACCCCCATCATCCTTTCATCCCTGTATCCGTCGACTCCACAGTCTGCTAGAGAGGCCATGACCCAGTCTTCAATCCGATTGATAATTCCACGAATTGATTGCTCTTCCTTTTCCCACTTGATGATGGGGTAGCAAACTAACTGTCCAGGCCCGTGATAGGTAATCCCACCACCCCTGTCGACTATTCTCGTGGGGTAACTAGGAAGATTGATTCCATCTCTTTGTGCCTTTGGTCCGAGGGTCACAATTTCAGGATGTTGTACCAAGATTAGTGTATCTGGTATCAAGTCATCAATACGTTGTTGTTGCATGTCACGCATTACCTCGTCTATCACAGAGTGTTCTTCAAATCCCGCGCGAAGTATACGCAGGGGCCGCATTTGAAGCACCTCAGGCTGTGTGAATAGCATGTCCGAGTGTTTTCAGAACACCTTCGTGGAATGCCTCTGTCATTGTGGGATGAGCATGAACGGTATCTGCAATGTCTTCGAGTAAGGCACCCATTTCTAGTGCTAAAACAAACTCACCATGTAGTTCTGCTACGTGGCTGCCTACGGCTTGAACACCAAGAATTACATGATCTGACTCTCTTGCGGTTACACGAATGAATCCGGCAGTCTTTTCTGCCTCAAGAGTCAGTGCCCGGCCATTTGCAGCTAGAGGGAATTTACCGATAATAATCTCCTCACCACGCTCTTTTGCTTCTTCTGGCGAGAGTCCGACAGAAACTATCTCTGGTTCTGTAAATACAATAGCAGGGATGGCCACTTTGTCAAACTCGCGATTATGTCCTGCAATAATTTCTGCAACCATTTCCCCTTGTGCTGATGCTTTATGGGCGAGCATTGGTTCACCTGCTACATCTCCAATAGAGAAGACCCCCGGGATGTTGGTTCTACATTGGTGGTCTATTCTGATAAAGCGGCCACCAGTATCCATCCTAATTCCCATATTTTCCAAACCCCAACCCTTTGTGTTGGGTTTTCTACCTACTGTGACGAGCACTTTGTCCACTTTGATAGTCTGTTCTTCTCCTTCCTTCTGGAAAGTTAAGTGAACCTTTCGACTAGCGCCTTTTCCTTTGATTTCAGCGCCACGTGCCAAGGCATTGGTGTGAATGGCAACTTTGTGTTTCTTTAGCCAAATTTCCAATGGTCGCCGAATTTCTTTATCCATGATAGCTAGAATTGAATCCATACCCTCAACTACAGTTACTTCGGCACCTAGTTTGCTTAATGCACAACCTAACTCTAGTCCAATATAGCCGCCACCTACAATGGCAGCGGTCTTGGGTAACTTCTCCAAATCTAGTGCACCTGTTGATGAAAGAATAAATTCCTCATCACAAGGCATGAAGGGCAAGTCAATGTGGCTCGAACCCGTAGCAATGATGACATTTTCCGCTTCTATATTGACGTTGACATTTTCACCTTCAACAGTACATTTCTTCGGCCCTGTAAAGGTAGCCCAGCCACTGATTAATTCGGCTCCAGCCCCCTTCAACAAAGCTTCAACACCTTTGTTGAGACGGGTAACAATAGAGTCTTTCCACCCCACCAATGCTTGCATGTCAATTTCTGGTTTGGTATCCACTGTAATCCCCATATGACCGCCATCATTGGAATGTTTCTGTAATGCTTCGAATCTATCTGCAGCATGGATTATTGCTTTGCTAGGTATACACCCCCTGATTAGGCATGTACCTCCTGCTTTATCCGCTTCAACGATGATGGTATCGAGTCCTAGTTGAGCACTGCGGATTGCGGCAACATAGCCGCCGGGGCCAGCTCCTACTACAAGCACCTGACATTTTCGCGTATCCGTCATAATCTCGCCTCACATGAAAATTAGAGCAGGGTACTCTAGCATACGTTTCAGTGACTGAATTAGTGCAGCCCCATTGGCCCCATCTACTATTCTATGGTCGAATGAACTAGAGACATTCATGATTCTACGAACTACCACCTCTCCCTTGTGAACTACCGGCATTTCTCGAGCCTTGTGAATTCCAAGTATAGAGACTTCAGGGTGGTTTATGATAGGGGTAGCACCAAGACCACCATCTCTTCCTAAGCTGGTGATAGTAAATGTAGATCCTGTCAAATCATCTAGGCTTGAAGTTCCATTTTTAGCCGCGCCTGATACTCTCTGCATCTCAGCGGCTACTTGCCAGACATCCATGGCTTCAGCGTGCTTGACTACAGGTACGAATAAACCTCTGTCTGTCTGAGTCGCAATTCCAATGTTAAGTGCTCCATATTGCCGAAATAGACCATTTGCTTCATCATAGTGTCCATTACATTCAGGGTGATTCGGCATTAATTTGGCAAGAGCCAACATGATAAATGGAAGATAGGTCAACTTTGGTTGATTTTCATCCCGACTTGAGTTCAACATTTGTCGTAACTCTTCGAGTTCAGTAACATCAATTTCCTCAAAGTAGGAGAAGTGTGGTATATGTCGCTTCGAGATAGTCATCTGCTCAGCAATTTTTCGACGTAGTCCTACTACCTTGATTTCTTCAACATCAGTTCTACGTGTTGTATAGGCAACTGGAGCTGCTCCTTGCACCATGCCTCCTGCAGCAATATAAGCATCTAGATCAGCATGACGGATGCGTCCAGCCGGTCCACTACCGCGGACTGATGAGAGTTCAACGCCAGCCTCTCTTGCTCTTCTCCTTACTGCCGGGCTTGCTAGTGCCTTGCCTCCCTTTCTTCCTTCTGTTGCAGTTGCTTTAGCTACTGGAGGTAGTGGTGCTATAGTTTCGATTTTTGGAACTGTTGCAATAGGTTCAGGTTTTGCTTCGACAACTACTTTCTTTATTTTCTCTTCTTTAGGAGGTGATTTCTCTATGGGGCTTTCTGCAGGAGGTTCGACGGAATCACTTTCACCAAATTCTACTAATGCCGAACCAACAGCAATCATATCTCCAACTTCACCATGCATTATAGCAATCTTACCATTATATGGTGATGGAATCGTAACTGTTGCCTTATCGGTCATAATATCAACGAGGGGATCATCTTCCGAGATCGTATCTCCAACAGATACGTGCCATGTCACAACTTCTCCTTCTACTACTCCTTCTCCTATATCTGGTAGTTTGAATACTTGATTTGACATTCTTATCCCTCCATTGTTTTCTTTATTGCATCCATAATTCTAGCCGGGCTGGGCATATAGTCCCATTCGGTTGTGTGTGGGAATGGCGTATCCCACCCCGTGACTCTCTCAATAGGTGCTTCGAGGTGATAGAAGCATCTTTCTTGAATACTAGCCGACATTTCTGCCCCGAATCCACTTGTCTTCGGCGCTTCATGTACAATTACACATCTTCCGGTTTTTTCAATTGATTTGACAATAGAATCTCTATCCCAAGGAACCAAGGTTTGCAAATCAATGAGGTCGCAACTTATTCCGGATTCCTTGATGGCTTGTTCGCTGACATGTACCATTGCGCCCCAAGAAATCACCGTACATTCAGTTCCCTCCATGGCTAATCTAGCTTCTCCAATTGGCACTCTGTAATGCGATTCGGGCACTTCAGCCTCAGGATGATTCTTCCAAGTAGGAACATTGTGTGGATCTCCATAGAACGGACCTCTGTAGCATCTTTTCGGTTCAAAGACGATGACAGGGTCGTTGCATTCTATGGCTGATATTAGCAAGCCCTTGGCATTGTAGGGTGTTGATGAGTAGACAATTTTGAGACCCGCCGTATGTGTAAATTGAGACTCAGGACTCTGTGAATGGTGATGGCCTCCTCGAATACCTCCTCCTGCTGGAGTTCGGATTGTGAGAGGGCACCAGTATTCGCCCCCTGATCTGTGTCTTACTTTGGCGATTTCATTGACAATCTGGTCGTATGCAGGGAATATGTAGTCTGCAAATTGGATTTCTGCTACGGGGCGCAGTCCGTTGATTCCCATTCCAAATGCAATCGCTGCAATCCCTCCTTCCGATAATGGTGTATCGAATACTCGGTGGCTGCCAAACTTCTCTTGAAGTCCATCAGTGGTTCTGAAAACTCCGCCGAAGTAACCCGCATCTTCTCCAAAGAACAAAACATTCTCATCCTTCTCAAGCATATTGTCAAGTGCTGAGTTGACTGCTTGAACCATGTTCATTTCAGTCATCTTAATCACCACTAAATTTCTTCATTTCATCCCATTGTTCCTGTAGGTGCCAAGGGACTTCTTCGTATACTTCTGTGAATATTGAGTCATTTGAGGGATGTGGTCCATTGTCCAAGTCACCATATTTGACAGCCTCTTTGTAGGCCACCATTACTTCGGAATCAATACGAGTTTCGAGTTCTTCCTGTTTTTCTTCACTCCATTCGCCTATTGCGATTAAGTGGCCAACTAATCTTTCGATTGGGTCGCCACCAGGCCATGCGTCTTGTTCCTCTTTAGGTCTGTATCTTGAGGGGTCGTCGCTTGATGAGTGTGCTCCGGCTCTATATGTCAGAACCTCGATGTGCGTAGCCCCGGCTCCACTAGATGCACGTTCTCGTGCCCACTTTGTCACTGAATAGAGTGCGAGAAAGTCATTTCCATCAACGCGGAAACTAGGGAGGTTGTATGCTAAACCTCTCGCCGCAAATGTTGGATTTCCGCTGGCTAAGTTTGTGTGCGTTGATATCGCCCACTGATTATTTACAACATTGAGTATAACGGGTGGTTTGAAAACCGAAGCGAAGTTAATTGCGTAGTGGTAATCTCCTTCTGAACTAGATCCATCACCTATCCATGTAATGCAACACTCATCCAACCCTTTGTATTGAGACGCCATAGCGACCCCTACACTTTGACTGAATTGTGTACCAACAGGGCTTGAAACAGAGATGTAGCGACCTTCTTTGTAGGTGTAATGTACCGGCATTTGCCGTCCTTTGACATTATCTTCAACATTACCTAGGCAATGGCAAATCATACTCACCATGTCGCGTCCTCGAACGAATTGAGCACCAGGCTGTCTGTAGGTGGGAAAAACCCAATCCTGAGTTTCTAGAGCCATTGTTTGAGCTATTGCTACCGCTTCTTCGCCAAATGAACGCATGTAGAATGAAAGCTTTCCAGTACGCTGTAACTTCATCATCCGCTCGTCAAAAATACGCATTCTGACCATGTGTTCAAGTCCTTCTATCATTTCATCTGCTGATATTTTTGGATCCCATTCCCCACTTGCATTACCATCAAAGTCGAGAACACGGACAAGTCCGAATGCGTGCTCATTAGTTTCTGCTGCCGAACAATTGGCGGGATCAGGTCGGGGTAAATCGCCAGGCTCATATTCCCATGTGTCGAAGTGAGCCTTGTCTCCTGGACGAAATGGAGCATTTGGAATCTGCAACGTTCCTCGCTTCTTCTTCTCCGCCATGTTACTATCACCTATTACTCATTCATATTGTTTCATGTTCGTTATTCAGTAAATGTTCACTTGGATTTAAGTGGCTGATTGCAGATCCTGTCGAATCACGAGTAACCACTGGTTCCCCTCCTTGTGATTCATCAAATAGTAAACCCGCTCTATATGATGAGCGCACTAGTGGCCCACTAGCGACAGCTAAGAAACCTAGTTCTCTAGCCGCTTGATCCCATTCTGCAAATATTGTAGGATCTGGGAATCTATCCACTGCTAGGTGTTTCCAACTAGGTTGTAAGTATTGCCCGAGAGTTATGATATCGACTCCAGCGTCTTTCAATAATCTCATAGCATCAACTACCTCCTCATCAGTTTCACCAACCCCTACCATGATACTAGATTTAATTCTAATATCTGGGCGCAATCGCCTCGCTTCCCTTAGAATTTTCAAAGATTGGTCAAATGAGGCTCTTTTATCTCTAACAATTGAATCTAATCGCGGAACACACTCTACATTGTGGGCAAATACCTGCAATGGTAGGTCATGTAGTAGATATTCTAGAGAGTTTAGTTTTCCGTCTAGATCCGAGCAGAGTAATTCCAAGCCAATTTCGGGCGCTTTTTCGTGAACTGCTAAAATACAATTCTTGTAGTGATTCGCTCCGCCATCTGGTAAATCATCTCTATTGACAACTGTGATTACAGCATGTGAAACTCCCATTCTGACTACTGCTTCAGCCAATTCCTCGGGTTCGTTGGGATTCAGAGCAGGTGGGTTTTTTTGTGTATTAATTGCACAGAATCTACAACCTCTTGTGCAGATATCTCCGGCAATCATGAATGTTGCAGTGCCGCGGCCCCAGCAATCGTGAATATTAGGGCATCTAGCTTCTTCACAAACAGTATGTAGTCCATGTTCGAAAACATTCACTTTTGTCTCATTATAGCGTATTTGTGAGACTCCTGTTGGGAGGGATGTTTTGAACCAAGGTGGTAGTCTCTTGCGTTCTGCTTTTCGTCGCTCTTTAGAATTCATTTGAGTAGAGCCATTACAACCATTGTCAGGCTTTCGACGACCATCAGCCTGTGGCAGCCTAGCACCCATGATGACAGAGGACTGGACATTTACCGTTAATCGTTCTCATTGTGGCTATTAGTGAGGTCTAAGCGACCGAGTTGAAATATACGTGTCCATGCCCAATGATTCTATGGTTCGCAGTACCGCCTTAGTTACCGGCGGTTCTAAGAGAATAGGTCGTGCTATTTGTCTTCACCTAGCGGAAATGGGTTACTCGGTTGCAGTTCACCATAATTCAGCATCAGATGAGGCTGATGCTCTAGTTAATCTAATCCAATCCAAAGGTGGCAGAGCATGTTCAATTCAGGCTGATTTGTCAGATGCCAATCATGCATCTTCTCTAATCTCACGAGTTGGTGATGAATTGGGTCCAGTTTCCTGTGTTGTAAATAATGCGTCCATATTCCAATTTGATGATATTGAGAGTTTCAGCCAAGAATCCTGGAATCATCACATGGATGTGAATGCCAGAGCTCCAATGTTATTGATTCAAGGACTAATCAATCAATTACCAGAGGGCAAACAGGCAACAGTGGTCAATATTCTTGATCAAAAAATAGCCCAACCGAATCCAGATTATCTATCCTATTCGGTCTCAAAGTATGCTTTGGCGGGACTTACTGAAACTCTAGCCAGAGGCCTTTCCCCTCGTGTACGAGTTAATGCAGTTGCTCCAGGACACACACTTCCTAGTTCGGAACAAACTCAAGAAGGGTTTGACCGCGCTCAAATTGAAAGTCCACTCGGGTATGGTCCTAAGCCTGAGGACATTGCTGATGCTGTGGTGTATCTAATAGGTGCTAGAGCAGTAACGGGACAAATCCTCTTTGTCGACGCCGGTGAGCGATTTCTCGCTAGAAGTCGCGATGTGATTTTTGAAACGGAGGATGCTTAATGGAATCAGAAATTTCGGCGATTCAGAGTTTTTTTGAGAATTCAAACAACGGTATCACGTGTCTATTCCTTGAAGGGGTAGTACGCGAAATGGACATAGGTATCCATGAGCACGAGATAGGCTCAATGCAAGACATACGGTTTGATGTTCATGTTTGGCTGGAAGGCACCGAAGCTCCAACTTCTGATACAATAGAATCGGTATTAGATTATGAGTACCTGCATGCTGCAATTGAGAGGACCACCAAAGGTGATAGAACCGGACTTCTAGAGACGATGGCGTCTCGCCTTCTTGACGAAGTCCTGTGTCCTCCGGAAGCAGTGGCGGCAAGTGTACGTTTGACCAAATTGAACGTCAAAGGCTTTGACGGGAAATTTGGATGTTCTATGTCTAGAATAAAGAAAGACTACCCTCTGTAATTCCTACTGTAACACTTAATTTTTGTTGGTGCAGGGGGTGGGATTTGAACCCACGAAGCACTAAGCACCGGAGCTTAAGTCCGGCCCCTTTGACCAGCTCGGGTACCCCTGCACCCCCTCTGAAGAACTAATCTATCTTGAACCGAGCGGCTCCAACGCCCCCTTTTGGGGGCGTATGAAATTGATGCGCTAACGGCTCGGACCCAAGCAACGCTTTAACACCCCTCCGAGAGCCGAAGGCTGATGATTGCGAGCAGTAAGGCGATTACCCGTCGCACCCGAGTTAGCCTCACAATTCTCGTCACAGCCCTGTTGTTGACGCCATCTATGCTATTTTTCGCGCAGAATTCTTCTGAATTACAAGAAGTCACTAAATTTGAGGCTTCAGATGATATCGATTTGAAATTATACACATTATATTTCGCTGAAGCTAATGCTTCTTCAGGAGGTGATGGGTACATCACTACTCAAGTTCCGGAATCAGGTGGCCAACTGAGTGATAGTGCTTTAGACTCCACATTAGAATTCAGTTCGGGTGAATTAATGAGCAATCTTCAGATATTTGGTCGACCTAAGCATGGCAGTTCTTCTGATACTTACGTCCCAATCGAGTTATTCCTTAGGTCACAAGGTCCTAGTAATTCACAAGTTACTTGGGATATCACAATCAGCGTCGATAGTGACGTTGTTGGTTCAGTGTCATGGGAAACAGCTGCTTGCAATGCAGGGATTACTAATTCCTGTAATTTTGATCACGAATCATTTGAGATTATTCTTGATGATGGAGATGAGAGTTTCATTATTTCTAAAGATCGAGAGTTAATTGTAGAAATTACTGCTGAAATGACAGGTTGTGAATCGGGCGGTAGCCCATTTGGGGATAGCTGCGAGGCTGAAGTTGCTTGGAATGAGATAGATGGAGAAGAAAATCGCTTTTCTCATCTAGAAGTTGAATCCAATGCTATAGAGGATAGCGAAGTGCTGTTACAACGCGATGGCTCTGAGTTAGCTGATGGTATTGAATTAGAGTGGTTTCCTAACGATGTTCTGGCAGACAGAACAATGCAATTCACCTTCGATGTCAAGAGTGCTTTCGGCAGATATGATATGGATTCAGTACGTCTTCTAATGAGAGATCCTGACGGTATTTACCAGATTGATCACGAGATTTCTTCTGATGACGATGGGATTAGAGACACTAGTCAAGGTATTTTCGGAGAGTACAAATGGGTCTATCCTAGCGGTCTTCCATCAGGAGAATACACAGTAGAATTAGAGATAACTGATATCCAAGGTAATGCATTCATTGTTGAGCACGAACCTGTAGAGATGAAGCAATGGGGTGTGGCTATCAATCATCGTCAAGATAGGAATGTAGAGTACGTTGCACCGGGTGAGACTACACCAGTCCCGCTCCAATTAGTACATCGGGGCGATTCTTCAAAATCGATGTCGATTGAACTTGAGTTACTTACTGATTTAGGCAGCTCATGGTTAGTCGAGTTTGATTCTCCAGGGGGGTATGAGTTGAATTCTGGTGGAGATATATTGAATCCTATTCTAACTATCACTGCTCCTGATGATTTGACAGGAACTCCCGATAGAATAGAGATTAGAGCAGTTGCTGAAGCGGACATAGAGGGTGTTGAAACAGTAGTTGACCAAGATGTCCTTACTCTAGATTTAGAAAAATTAGAGGTATACCAACCTCCAGATGTCTCTATTTGGGATGAGGACCACGAGGTGCCTTTTGCCAATTCATCCCGCCCTGACGACATCGACCCTAACATCCCAAGATATGTTGAGGACAATCAATTCAATACGTTCCTGCTAGAAATTTTCAACACCGGGTTTGACACCGATACTTTCCGTGTTGATGTATTACAACGCGCGAAGTCGATAATTCAGATTTATGATAATGACTCTGGTGAGAGAATTCTTGAGGATGCAGGTGATGGGACATTCCACATCCCTGCCCTTGAACGGCATTCAACCCAAGTTCTTCGCTTCAATGTGAAACCATCTTCTGATCGCGAAGACCCTGATATTGGAATGATTGAATTGGAAGTAATAAGTAGTGGAAATGCCTCACTACGTACTACTGTAGCATTCACAATACAGCGTACATTTGGAATTAGAGCAGAGGTCTCACAAGACTGTGACGGTACACCGTTGGGTCACATTCAAGTCTCATTGTGTTCTTCTGCCGAAGATCCTGAAGTCAATTTACGTGTCCGAATTACAAACAGTATGACTACTGGGGAATCCGCCACCCAATGGCAAATCATTAATCCTGTGAACTTGGCAGATAATACCGATCGTAATCCTGCTTATGGTCAGTGGCAATATCGAATATTAGATGAGAATTCTTCTGCCGTGCCAATAGTTTCTCTTGGTCCTGGAGATTACACAGAGGTATTCGTAAAGGTCACTCTAACTAATCAAGTGGTGGTTGGAAACCATACGGTGTACCTTAGAATAATGGAGGACACCACAGATTCAGATCCAAGGTACTTCGACCTTCCAATGGTGTTTGAGGTTGATGCTGATGAGCCGAATCTAGAGATAGTCCAAGTCACCTCAAATAGGAAATTAGCACCTGGAGAAGTTTATGACTTCCAACTGAAGGTCAAGAACAAGGGAAATAGTCCATTGATAGTACTTCTAGATGCTGAAGTAGACAATGCAGGTTGGTCTGTTGATATAGGGGGGCCTACAGGTTCCAAACTTATTGAGTTAGATCCGTTTGAAGAGGTAACTTTCATTCTTGAAGTAACAGTTCCCGCTTCAGCTAATAATGGTGAAGAAGCTCGTGTTACCGTAGTAGCCGAACCACACGATACTGAACAAAGTTGGCCTGAAAGTTATACTGCTGAAACAACAGTTGTTATGGTTGTTGGAATCAATTCCATTGTTGAACTTTTGATAAATGAGATAACTCATCCGAGGCTCTCAACCTTGATTATTACAGTGGTTGGTATATTGCTGATTTTCGGTGGAATACAAAGTAGATTAAATCGTAGAAAATGGGCTGCACATTTAGCCTATCTTGAGGCTTTAAATGGAGATGCTGAGGCTGATGAAGAAAATGACGACATTGATGATTTACCAGATCCAGTTGTCGAGGATGAGGTAGTTGATGAGATGGTTTATGATGATGACGACATTGAACTAATCTGACATAATTCCCACTTATCGTCCGAACGATGCTCCATTCCTCTTAAGACAGGTATGAACCGCCGTAGGCGGTAGGGGGCTTCTTGTTTGACATTCGGCGACGCAGTTTTTGTAAATCCTAAATCAATTAGGAAGAAGCGTTCTGCTATTCTTTTTAGTGCTATGATGTTACTAACAACATACTCGGCAATCGAATTCGGTGCTTGGGAGGCAGTTGGTTCTACTGATGCCGATGGCGATGGACTGACTTACGGTCTCGAATTTTACATTGGTACTCAGCCTCAAGATTGGGATTCTGACAATGATGGTCTCCCCGATGGGTGGGAATGGCAATATGGACTCAATCCTTTATCTGCTACGGGTGACAATGGTTCGATTGGAGACCCCGACGGGGATTCTCTGACAAATCTGAATGAATATCAATACTCTATACCATCTAATTGGGATTCTTCATCTACACCTAACGAACTAGACAATGGTGTTTGGTGGAATGGAACAGTTCCGGTTAGCAACTGGGATGAGGAGAGCGCCATGCAATTGATTCAAGGGCTAAACTCAGATGGTGCGGACGAAGATCCAATGGGTAATCTTTGTACCAACAACTTCGACGATGATCATGACGGATTAGTTGACAATTGGGATAACGACAACGACGGCGACGCTGATTGTGCAACTAATGATGATGATGGAGACAATGAAACCGACGAGGATCCAGACGGTTGGGATACTGATGGCGATGGAATGCCAGACGGTTGGGAGGTGGCCAATGGTCTAGATCCTACTTCCAACAGTGGCGATGATGGTACTTCAGGGGACCCCGATGGTGACGGTTTAGTAAATCTGTACGAATATGTAAATCCGGCTTGGAGTACAAGAAATGGTTCTGTCTATCCCCCTAGGCAATACTGGAGGCCTGGCCCCGAAAACCGAACTAGTACTGAATCTCCTTGTAATCCAGTTCAGCAGATAGGCCCAGGCGGTTGTCTTATTTTCACAGCTGAAGTAGATGGTGTGACATATACTGATCCTAATGATAATGACACTGATGGAGATGGTCTGAATGATTCTTATGAAGCTCTAATTCTATTGACAGATCCTACACACATAGATACAGATGGTGATGGTATTTCTGATGGAGTGGAGGTGAATGGCTCATATGGAGACCCACCTCAAGCCTCGGATCCAAGAAGCAATAATACCGATGGCGATCAATTTGATGATGGAGAGGAGGATACTAATTTCAATGGGATTGTAGACGAGGGGGAGACTGACCCTACGAGAATTGAGGATGCAGGAGATATTGATGATGACGGTATCCAAAACTGGGAAGAAAATATGACTTGCACTCAATGGAATAATTCTGACACAGATGGAGGAGGAGTAAGTGATGGAACTGAATTAACGCCAGCTCATGGAACCGATCCTTGCAAATCTACTTACGAGCTCTACCTTGATATTGTTGCTTGGGATCCAACTGAAAGTTCACTGACTGTCAATAATACATCAAAACTTGACCCGACTCCAATAGATTTCAGACAAAATGGAGAGCCTATGGCCTATTTCGAAGAGTCAAATGGTAATAGAACTCCGTTCATGTATGAATCAGTCAGTAGCAACACTTTACGTTCTCTTGATACTTTGATGCCAGCAGGGGCTTTGTTCATTGTTGTACTCAATAGTTCATGGTGTTGGGATGCAAGTCCTGGAGCCATAAATGAGATTCATTGTGATGATGATTACGAGGATACTGATGGTGATGGTTTAGCCGATTGGGAGGAATCTCTCGGCTCATTTGGTTACATCTCTCATCCTAACATGACTGATACAGATGGCGATGGTGTGAATGATTTGGATGAGATACTCAACGGTACTGATCCAAGTGAGCCATGTAACAATCTTGCAGATTTTGATGAAGACGGACTGAATAATTGGTTTGAGAACACTACTGGATGTCCCTTGATGTATGGTATAGATGGAGGTAATATGTCCATTGATAACTATACTACACTTTGGAATAACTCAGATACAGATAATGGTGGAGTAACTGATTATCAAGAATATATCGATGGCACCAACCCTCAGAATAATCCGAATGATGACATGAATCCTCTAGATACAGATGGAGATGGAATACCTGATACAATTGAGCAGGAACTCGGTTTAGATTGGTTAAATCCCGATACCGATGGAGGGGGAATACCAGATGGAGATGAATGTCCACCTGCGTTTTGGGATAATGATTGTGCAGATGCTACAATGAATCCTTGGGATCCTTCTGACGATATATCCTCTAACATGTTGTATTTCATTGCCTCAAATACTACTGCTGGAGTTGATTACAATTTAACTCAATATTGGCGTTGGCACACTTATGATTCATACACAGGCGTTTCATGGGGTGTAAACTCAAGCCTTGTTGGCTATACTCCAATTTGGCCTGCTTGGTCGACCACACAAGGCGTGGCACATCAGGACTTCTGGGACGACTCTACACTTTTCGGTTGGGAAATTTTCTTCAGAAATAATGGGATATTGTATCCTGGTGATGAATTAATTGCACCATATAATGCCGTTAATTATACGAATTGGATTGACGTCGATGCTGGATTAAATTTCTCTAATTATACGAGGGATATTCTAATTGATTCATCCACCATTGATGGCCTCTATGTCACAGCACCACAAGTAACTATGAATGCAGCGATTCGAGATAACACCACCGTATTCCTGAATAGCTCTTATGCGAAGGATTTGGGTAAAATTGAATCTTCAGATAATATAACTCGAATAGCGTGGCAAATTGTTAATGAATCAGGTTATTCTTCTGCTTGGGATCAAGTAGAAGCAATTCAACAATTCCTAATTAATGGTAACAATACTACCACATTCCTCCGTAATTACGACGGTTCTGGAGCAAATAGTTCTTCATTTATTGGATCAGGTTCCCTTCTCTGGGATACAAGTTTATGGATTTTAGAAGAGGTTCATGAGGGTAGTTGTGATGAATATGCTACTGTGTTTGCGGCATTGCTTAGAGCATTAGACATTCCTACAAGAAAGGTAACTGGATTTTCCGGTGGCACTTGGATTGACAACGGCTTTGAAGTGTATGGTAATGATTTTACTTGGTGGGTCGAGGTACATCTTCAGACAAATGCAAATCAAGGTGAATTGGATTTGGGTTGGATTCCATTCGAGGCTTGTCCTGCCATGTCGGTAGTTGAAATTGTCAATGAAACATATTCTCCTGACTCTATAGATAGAGATTTTTCTTCTGGTAACATTACTCTAAATGGAACCTTGCAGTTTGCAGAAAATTCCTCAGTAATTGAGGGAATTGTAGTCGATCTCTATCTAGTTCCATCTAATGAGACCGCCAACGTACCCGGTAGTTCCGCAATTGAAAATAATTTGGTCGGTTCTTCCACTACTAACTCCTCAGGATTTTTCTCTTTCAATGGTATATCTCCTCAGATTATCCAACCTGGATTCGGTTCTCTTGTTATTCAGACTCATAAATCTGGCTATGTAGGAGTTCAGGGTATAACCTTCCCTTGGACAATCAATATCACTGACGATTCTGTTTTATCGATAAGCAGCCCTCTACCTGCTAACGAGCCTATGTTAGGTGCGGGGGTCAATACTACAGTTACTGGAACTCTTTCTTTGGAGAATACTCCCTTTATTGATCCAACTCAGATTGATACGTTACAAGTTCTATTGAATTATACAACAGTTCAAGACGGTTCTGTGAATCTAATCGCTGATGTTGGTTCAAATGGGTATTACGAGTTCAACGTACCAATTTCTGAAGTCGAACCACTAGGTTTGATTAACGCATCCCTCGCTTTCCTTGGTTGGCATCAAGACGACCTTAACAATGCCACCATACCTGAATACCATCTAAGGCCTAATACATACGATTTCAACTTTAATGTCACTCCTTCGCCAAATTTGACCGTGACTTTAGAAGGAATTGATTCGAATACTAGTATCTTGGATATTAATCAATTAGTTTTCATCAATGGTACTGCAGAAAGTAGAGGCCCTACACCCGAGCCGATGAATGGAACGTTGACCTTCCAAATGAGAAGGTCGGGTACAAACGGTCCTTACACAACCTTAGCTACATGGAATCTTAATTCCTCAAATTGGACTAGCATCCCTGGTCAATTTTCTCTTTCCCTTGACTTTAACGAATCAATTGTAACGATTCCTTCTGGCGAAGTGGAGGTTAAATTTACTTACAATGCTGATGGATTATTTGCAGCAGATGAGGAAACCTTCTCGTCAACTTATGGAATTCGATCTTACGTAGAATTCGCGTATACTTTGGCACCTACAACAAGAGGTAATCAGGCAGCAGTAGATGTTCAATTGTTTGATCACACTGGTACTTCAGTAACGGAATTCCCAGGTACATACACTGTTAATTTCAATGGCACTCAAGTTTGGAACACTACAAATCCGCCTTCTGGCAGATATACTGTGACTTGGATGCCACAATGGCAGATGGAAGCTGGAGACTATTCTTGGGATATGAATTATAGCGGTTCAACTTGGTTACTACCCAATTCAGTTCAAGACACAATTAGAATTCAAGGAAGGGCCAATGTGACTGTCAACATGGGTCTGAATTGGACTCACTTGGGTGGTGCAAACTGGGTTTCTGGATTTGCTCAAGACATGGTTCTACTCACGCCAATCACAGGAAACAATTCTTCAATTCTATTACAGATGGAAACACCTTCTGATTTACCACCTGCCCCTGATGGTAGCCCCGCTCCCCCTGTGGTACACAGATTGGCGGATGGATGGATAAACACCACAACCGGTGCATACAACCTTTCATTCGTCATGCCTACGGATATTCCTTCAGGGGTTTATGCACTAAGGCTACTTCTAGACTTCACAGAACATGCTACTCTGCCAGGGCCCTATTTCACCGTCTCTGATGCGGTACGCCACGATACAGGAATTGAAAGTGAATTCGTAGTTGAAGCTGAACCTGATACGTTGATTGTGGTTGCTGGTAATACTCTAATTATCAATGCTTCAATTACAGATGTTGCTGATGGTTCTGTAGTTCCTGATGCATCCGTGGATCTCTATCTAGATTGGGGCGGCCCCAATCAGGCAGTCATTGACACAGGAGTTACAGATGCTGACGGTATTGTTAGATTCAGTCCCACAATACTATCTAACACTGAACCTGGATTCTACAATCTGAGAGTTCATGCACCTGATGATTTGACTGACACTCTGAATATCACGGATGCAGGACGATGGTTTGGAAATGAGAGTTTTGCAAATTTAACTGTACAAGTCAATAGCCTTATTCTGATTGATTCAATCCCTCTGGAGGTCACGGCAGGTCAGTCATTCACCATGAGTGGCCGTGTTCTAGATGGATTCGACGTTAATAGAACCGTGTCGGGGCCCATGGGTTTGACAGTGTTCTTCCTCGGTGATGACAGTGAGGTTCTTGTTGAAAGTCATGTAACTGCAAATAATGGTTCATTTACTGTATCTACACCTACAGACCCTCTGGGTGATGGTGTCTCAAGTGGAACCAAAACGGTGATTGTTAGTGTATTGAATGAAAGCACTCCATTTTATCTCACAGGTACAGGAAATGCCTCTATTCTTGTTAGGGGCGTAACACGCTTTACCGATAGAACTCCAATCATCAATACAATTGTCGATAGAGGCTCAGAAATTACCTTTGGTGCAAGACTGACTGAATTCAGTAACAATGATTTGAGGTTGGGTGATATGACGATTGCAGCAAAGTTCCACGATACTTGGCTGAGTGAGGATGTAACTTCTGCTGATGGAATGGTCAATTTCACATTCGATGTTCCTCATACGCATCCATTGGGATTAATGGCGGTTACATTATGGTTTAACGGCAGTTCAACCCTACATTCCACTTCTCTTCAAATTAACACAATTATTGTCCGTTCACCTACTAATTTGACTGTCGATTCTGTGGTTGAAAATCCGATTGCTGGTGATTCATTCAATGTTAGTGGCACTCTATTCTCTAGTAATGGCTCTGGAATAATGGATAGAAGTGGGAACTCACTTTCATCGTCACTGACTTTTGATATAGATGGTGAAACAAATGGATTCCAAGTATCGGGTGGTAGCGTTTCAGCTAACGGCTCATGGAATGCTATAGTTACTCTAGGACTATCTTTCCCTAGAGGGACGCACAATATCACAGCAACATACACGCCTTCGGTTAATTACTATGGTTCAAGTTCTGGTGATGGCACATTTGACAGTAGGGGTTATTCTTTGGTGACTATCATTGATCCTGCGGATTTGGATCCGGATCGTAGAATTACCCGTGGAGAATCCATTAGCGTAAACATCTCACTGATTGACAATGCGGGCCAACTAGTTGATGGTGTAGATGTAGATGTACTAGTTGATGGCGTATTCCTTCTAAGTGTCCCTACTGATGTTAATGGATTAGCAAATGTCATGGTTCCAGTAGATGAACACCGCCTTCAAGGCCCTCTAACAATCACCATAGAGTTCGCCGGAATAGCTGGAACAACTGGTTTGATAGGAGACTCAACTTGGACTCGAGTAATTGTACTGGCCCCTACTGTGATTTCAGTAACCGAAATTTCAGGTTCAATGATTGCTGGCGAATCAGTTACCTTCACAGGAACTCTACTCGATGAACATGGATTAGTTCTAAACGAAGAAGGAATAGACACAGGAGGTGTTATTCACATTGATATCGATGGTATCGATGTAGGTCCTGCATATTCCACACGTTCTAATGCATCTACGGGAATTTGGACGGTTACCTACAATTTACCTCTTGATACTGATTATGGCCCACACACGGTTACTGCTAGATTCCTTGGAGGATTCACATGGGTAGATCCGATGGGCCAAGGTGATTCACTAAATCCTGAGTATTATTTGCCATCAACTGTTACTGTTGGTTACAATGTCACTCAAACATCTCAAGTAGTCTTGACCACACCTCCTGGTGAAGTAGACCGTAATGATTTACTATTGATTGAAGGAATGCTTACAGATGGAGCTGGAAGAGTTCTAGGTGATAGATATCTTGAGGTGTCGATGAACGATCAATTCCTAACTGGTGTCCAAGTGGCTTCTAATGGCACCTTCAGCATCTACATTCCAGTACCTCCAGATATGCCACTCGGTCCACGTATTGTAAAAATTAATTATGACGGTGAAGAATTCATTCTTCCTTCAAATTCCACAACGGTGTTCACTGTATTCGGCCCAACTATAATCACAGTCAATCCACCTGCTACTGTTGCTGTAGGTGATCAACTCAGGTTGACTGGAACCGTTCGTGACAATCTTCCTAACGGCGGACTTGCCAACCACACTCTAGAGATATTCATTGATGGTACTTTGGTTGGAATAACTTCTTCTGACGAAAATGGTGATTGGAACTTTACTTGGGTGATTTCCGACTTCTTAGATGTCGGCTTCCACTCTCTCACAGTGTCGGCCCCAGGTCAGGGATACTATCGCCCAGGTTCAGTTGATACAAATCTGACCATAGCCTATCATACTTCTTTGGATATGCAGGTAGATGCAGTATCTGTAACGAGAGGTGGTTCTTGGAACTTTAGTGGACGTTTGTATGACTCTGATACTACTGGCGCCCCGGGTTTAGAGGGCAGGGAGATTATAGTCAGTCTTGATGGGCTAGAGATTAGTCGTTTGACAACTAATTCAGATGGGACATTTGATTTCAAACATGACTTAGGCTATCTAATTCCTAGAGGTGGCCACGATATCAAATTCACATTTGAAGGACAAACGCTCTATTTGCCGGTTGAATACAATATGACTGTATATGCACGAGCAGACATAGAAATTGAGATACTATGGAAGACGGATATTATCATTCGCAGCGATGAAGTAGCGAAAATCAAGCTCGTTGGAAGAGTTCTTGAAGTCGGTGGCGAAGGAAACGTGATTGAAGACTTAGATATCGTGCTATTATGGAATGATGTAGCAGAGCCTGCTGTTGTAACATGGGAATCCGCTACAGGCCATTTCGACATACAATCTCCAGCACGATCAACAATGCCTCCTGGTGAATTGACTCTCGTAGTGCAGGTTCAAACAGACGCATCCCGATATCTGAATGGTGCCTCAAAGGATCACATTGTCAACATCAGAGTGCCTGTGCGATTTGATTTCAATCCAGATGGGCATGTAATTAGAGAAAACACAAGAGTGATTGCTGGAAATGTCACAGTGGTTGCCACCGATACAGGATTGCCTGTCGAGGGGATATCAATTGTGTCAATACTTGCTAATGGTTCGACAGTTAGATTCCAATCAGTGAAACTGACTGATTCTATAGGAGTCATGGATTACGAATTCATGGTGCAAGATCCAGTACCCGGTTTCTATGATATAGGTTATTGGGGGGATTTAGATCTATATTTCCAAACGGATTCGCAATTGATTGACCCTGCCGACAGATTCTGGCTTTCAACAGAACACGGCGGAGTGAATCTGACCTATGCCGAACCTCCTTCAGAAATAGGATTCTGGCAGATTGCCACAGCGATTGGAATAATTCTGATACTTGGTACTCTTGTTGGACTGGCCGTGTCTTTGCGTCGTCGAAAGCAGGCTGCTTTAGACGAAATGCAGGGCTTGTTTAGTTACACTGCTGAATTACTTGCAGCCGGCGATGAAGTTCGCGAGGCTATCTTCAATTGCTACGAGAATCTATGTCAAATTCTAATGCGTCAAGGATTCCTCCGTAGAGACTTCGAGACGGTTCGAGAATTTGAGATGGCTATCCGTAAGGCCCTGCCAATAAGTGAGCAAGCACTAATTGCGCTTGACCGCATCTTCGAAGAGGCTAGGTATTCTTCACACAGATTGGGTGAAGGGCACCGTCAGAATGCTCAGTTAGCTCTACAAACCGTGCTACAAGAGATTGATGAATTACAGGAAATTCCAGACAGGGACTCGATTGAATTGTTAGAATCTACCAGTTAATCATGTGAATTTTAGTTGAAGAATACCTTCGTCTAATATTGCTGAATCTACACTCATCCCTTGCGGTAATTTGTAAGTTCGAATAAGTCCTCCGAATCTTTCGGGCGCAATGATTCGAACGAAATTCACTCCATCCCCTAACATAGTACTAACAGATAGGCCTTCAAAATCGACTTGACGAAGGTCAAGGTCAAATCCTTGTTGAGCAGTATTCTGATCAATTTCTTCGATAACAGCGCTAGATGAACCGAATAGACGTGCACTTTCCAAGGATTTACTTACAATGCCAGAGGCCTCTGCCAAAACTCCTTGATGCTCTAACATCGCATCATTGAGGTGAGGTAAATCCGTTAGAAATCTCTGATGCATATTCTCTGCAGTTTCATCAAGTCCGGCATTACTAAGTCCTATTTCCACTGGCATTTCTGATGATTTAAGGCCATGGATGACTACTCTCTCCCACATGATTCTCACCTCTCCCAACCCTTCGTCTCGGATGAACCATTGCCTCATATTACTTCTATAGCAGGTTCTGGAAATCGCTCAAAGAATCTTTTAGTGAGCCGAGCAGTCCTTTCAGAGTCAGGTGTTTTCATTACTTGTAGGGAATCAGGTACACAGAATTTGTAGGGCCGCTGCAAAACTCGTTTTTCGAGAATTACCACCAATGCTCTATCTTCTGCCTTTCTGATAGGCCGACCAATTGCTTGTAGTAAACTGTTCACCGCTGGCTGATGACTAGAATATCGTCCTGCTAAATCTCTACCAAATTTATCCTGACAATATTCTCTGAGAGCATCTTGTCTAGCACTAGGTGGTGGAACTGGGAGACCTACACAGATAACAGCGTCAAGGATATTTTCAGGATAGTCAACACCTTCTGCTAACTTGCCCGAAAGTGCCCCGCAAATTAGGACTCGGTCTTTGGTTCTCCGACGTTGATATAGACGTTGAATCATCTCACCAACGTCTCGTTTTGACATTCGTGCTCTTTCTTTTTCAATTCTTACGCCCCACGGAATCCAGTTGTCATCTTCGAGAATTTGCTCAAGCATAGCATAACTCTGTGCGAACAATGCGACGTGTCCTGGTGTATTACGAATGACTGCTGCGATATGGTTTCGAATGTTTTCAGTATTTTGAAATCCACGTTCAGTATATCTAGAAGTTGCATTCTGTGCGATAAGTACAGGTCTTCGCTCCGATAGGAATGGAGATGAATACTCTTTGATTATCAAAGGTCTATCATCAGGGATTCTTAGCAAATCAGCGTACATCTTTGGTGGAAATAGAGTGCCAGACATCAATATTGATCCTTTACAAATCCCAAATAATCTGCCTGAAATGACCCCTGGGTCTAACAGAAAACTTCTGACTCGAGGCTCATCTAGAATTTTATCAAAGACAAGAACTAGAGCAGGGGAGTCTTTGTATTCATCACATGTTGCTATCAATGCTCCAAGTCGTTCACAACTTGTTTCTTTCTCATTTTCATCATCTTCGTTACTCTCCACTTTAACAAGAAACAATTGTTTAACCAATCTACGTAAACTTGAGTATGGAGTAGAATTAGTCCCTTCAATTGATTCATTAAGTATCGCATCGATTTCATCAAGCAGACTTGTAGTTTCGATTCGCATATCGTCAGAATTAGAACGGGACAACTCTTTTTCTCGTGTGGAGAACCAAATTGGCATGTCATTTTCTAAGCGTTTCAAGGCTTTTTCAACCCATTCCATTTCATCAAGATTGGTTTCTTCTGCCGATTGAGAAGCACGTTCCTGCTCTCTTTCGAGGTGTTCTTGAACTTCAAATCTTGAATCGCGGAATATCTTTGCTATCGCTCGACGTTCCAAACCATTTCTAACCCGATCAGGAAGATTGTGTGCCTCGTCAACAATCAATATACAATTTTCCAGTTCTATGCCCATAGAAGGCAGAGATGCTTCGCGGACATTGTCAATGAATACATGATTATAATCGCAGACTAGAATATCGCAAGATTTCGCGGCTTCTCTTGCAGTAGCCCAGGGGCAAAGTTCGATCCTTCTTGAAACTCTGATTACTTCATCGACATGCATTGATTGACGGAACATTTGGCTTCTTACATCGGCACGAAGCTCTTCGCGCAAATTTCCATCAAGATTTTCTTCACAGTCACATTTTCCACTCATACGGTCAACGTTGCGGCACATTCCTTCTCTACCAATCAGGTCGACGAGACGAAGTGTTCCTTCATTGTTAGGCATTTGCTGATTAATTTTGTTAACTGTGTCAACCACTATCTTATGTTGTGACTGTCGCCCCGTCAGAAATAGTATTCTTAGATGCTCAGTAGAGGTTCTTTGTGCTGCAATAGCACTAGCAAGGGCTGCGGCAGTCTTACCGATTCCAGTGGGTGCAGAAGCTAACAGAAAACCATCGCCAAGAAGTGCATCCATACCATCTTTGACCATGTCTATTTGTGATGGTCGAACCTCGCTATGAGCAAAGTATCTCAGTGCGGAGTCCGTTGAATCACCGCTCATGGAATACACTCTGTGAATCGGCCCACCAAGAAGATTGGCATTATCTCAACACTATTGCTTCGGAATCTCTACTATCTAGAACCACCTTCAGAGGGGATTTCAATTCAATATGTCGCAAGGGACCAATCTCTGAACTAGGGTCATTATCATCAAGCCATTCGAAATCAAGATAATCATCTGCAGTTATTGTCAGGTATCCAATATGAAAACTAACAATATTCTGGAAGAAATGAGTTCCTTGTGATGGTTCAACGTGGATGTCAGACATAGGGACTTCAACAATTGCTTTCGCACCTCTTATCTGATCCCAGGAGACAGGAATTCCCAAAGATGGATCCGATGAGCCCCAACGACCAGGTCCTATCAGAAGATACGGTTTCCCTGCAGCACGTAATTCTGCATCAATAGCCTCTATGTGGTCTGTTAGATTAGCCGTTTTCATTCTGTCAAGACGATTTGGATGGATATAGACGACGTCTTGGATATCATCAATTACTCCATTGCCTAATGATTTGCTACTCATGCAAATTGCTTCGTCTCTATTGACTTCGCTCATGTCAATATCAATATCAACAGATTCCTCTAACATAGGCCTCACTTGAAGAATGGCAAAAATTTGCCTTGAACTATCTTCATCTATAATGAATGCAAATTCAATCTCAATAGGAGAGTTCAGATATGATTCACAAGAAGTCAGTACATGATGCAAGATTTCTGCCAAAGGCACTCTTGAATATTTGAGAATTGGTGCAAATGTGACAACCCTTGGTCCACCTTGAGGTTTTATTGAATCAACAACTCTATCATCCGACACAATGTATGTAGAACCGACCAGACTTAATCTTCCATCTTCTTCGGCTTCTGTTAGAGTGAGTTGTATTAAATTCTCGGATTCTTCAGTGGACAACGGTGCTCCCGAGTCCCCCATAGGTATTGCCCAGAAAGTTGTTTGAGAAGTATCTAACATCGAATTGGTACTGTGGAACTGATGAATTCGTTTTGGTTGACCAGGACTGAATCTCAGACATTTTTCACCTGAAGCTACTTGTCGACCAAGCCCTATACAAACCGCAGCGATTCCATCTTCGGCTTTTAGTGGGTCTACAGGGTAATGATTTCGTGAGCGAGCAGCACCTGATATATGCGGGTAGAAATTACCATTAATTTCTCTTCCAACTAATTCTTGGATTACCACAGCCATCCTTTCTTCTTCAATACTATTTGCGGTCGCTGTAACATACGCTTTGGAACTACGGTGGTATGTTGAGGCAAATACTAATTTTATTGCCTCTTGCAGTCTCAATAGTCTCGTTTCAACATCATCATTGTTGTTTGCTATCATATGAGTGGCGTAAACTCCAGCAAAAGGTTGGTGACTTGCGTCTTCTAACAAACTCGATGATCGAATTGCTAATGGCCATGTGAAATGAGAGAGCAATCCTCTCAGTTCGTCCAAGATATCGTCACTGAAAGTACCTGCAAGGAATGCCGAATTGACTACCGAATCAGGATGTTCCTCATGGACAAAATGAGATAAGGAATTTCTTTCTATGAAATTTTCAAAAATATCTGTAGCAAGTACAACTGACCTTGGTACAATGAATTCAACTTCTGAAAATTCTTCTTGTAGCCCTAAATCAGGCATCCTAGTGAAGAAAAAGGCAAGCCCACGCCCCTTCCCACCTAGGCTGCCTCGCCCGATTCTTTGGAATCCAACATCTCCATGTTTTGAATTGTGATCGTGAATAGTTCGAGAGCGAACTTGTATTAGGTGCGTATTTATTGAATTGATGATAAAATTTCGTGTGTCTTCTGTAGAAGAAAAATCAGACATTGTCATGGGTCGTAGTTTTGAAGCAAGAGTAAACTCAGTACGGGTACGAAGCCAATGTGAGAAATGATTACGTTGAGCATGATACTCAATAGATTCAGACGGTATTTCCGCTAATTTACTGACTAATTGAGGTAGTGTGGATGAACGTCCCAATTCAGTGCCATCTGGTCGTCTGAATATGAAATCTCCAAAACTCATTTTTTGCAGCATGAATTCTGCAATTCTTGCATATAGTTGAGGATCCTCTTTGTGTAAGAATCGCACATCAAGAGCTTCGGCATCGTCTCTTAATTCGATATTCTTTGATTGGAAAAGAATTGGAAGATTCGAATGATGACCTCTAGCATATTTGACTAATTTCAGACCAGCCGTGTCTCTTCCACCCTCGGGGTCAGGAAACTTTCCATCAGTAAATATTCCAATGATATTACTGTGATATTTGTCGAATATTTTCTGAGCAGTGGGATAATCTGAAGCAAGCAATATTTTTGCACGTGCGCGTAATCTTAGCAATTTCTCGTACAGATTGCCTCCTTCACCCATGAGCCTGATAGTTTGTTTAACGAGTTGTGTGTAAAGCAGAGGTAAGTAGGAGGAGTAGAATCGTCTACTATCTTCTACTAGAAGTATGACTTGAACATCACCCTCCTTAACGTCGTTTTCGACATTCTTTTCATCCTCTATCAATTTACAGATTGAAAGAAGGATACGGCTATCTCCTGTCCAAACAAAAATTCGGTCAATCCCTTCGTCGGTATGTAGAGTAGCTAACTCTCTAGTATTTTGACTGAGCATCACTACAGGTAAATCGGGATTTATCCTCTTTGCTTCTTTTCCGAAAGCATAAGCGTCCATAGCCCCGACTCTAGCCATAGTAATCACAAGATCGATACTTCTGTTTCGTAGAACCTGCAAAGCATCTCTTGCATCCGGGCTATGTATCATCCGTGGCGCCTGAGAGAGATTTAGTTCCGAGTATTCTTGCCGCATTATTTCAGCGAGATATCCTGATTCCTCAAGCAAATAATGATCGAATGGACTGGCTACAAGTAATACGTCTCGAACTCGAAAAGGAGTCAGTCTCTCAAACCGAGCCAGGTCCGAGATGTCCACTGCCATGGTATCTGATTAGGCCCCCCTGTCATCAAGGTTCAGCAAGTCCATTCAGGGTGTCCCGCCCGAAATGGACGGGACGGTGTGTGTGTGATTATTCATTTTTCACGATTTTCGAGGTCGTGATGACGCCCTCTTGTAGACAAATCAGGTCTAGTGGGTCTAGGAGCCTCTCGGGGACTGTATCCAACAGCGTTTGATAGGGTTGCGCGTTTCCTCAGTCCGCTAAATCCAACTGTGAGCTTTGCAGTAGTGTGGTGTGGCGCGGAGGGGCGACTTTGCCGCCCCCCCGCATTTTCCGAGTGCATCCCATTCTCACCCAAAGTCTCTCACCTCATTCTTCAATCGAGCCATTTTCGCGATTACGCAACTCTTCTAGTCGCATTTTCAGCAGGGCATCGACAGTAGCGCCATCAGCCGCCGCGCGAGCAATATGCTCACGCGTTGCATATCTCAGAACCACATCCGGCTGCTCGCCTTGGATTCGACAGAAGTCTTCCAGACGAGCAGACAAATCGGGACCAAGATCGACCTCGACGCGAGTGCCGGAGGAAAAATCTGGTGTTGAAAGGTACTTTCGAACAGCATCGCGAATCACATCAGACCTATTTCGCATCCCATCGAATCCGACCCTGCGCTCGAGTTCAAGCAAGTGATCTTCGGGAATTCTGAGCGATACCATTGGACTGTGACCTGCCACCACGACTTCCTCCTAAGCCTGCGAGTGGGGCGGGGGGTTATTATTGTATTGCAAATGAAATACAAATGAAATACAACAGAACCCGTTTTTTCTTTAGAATTCCTAAATGATTGATTTTGTCTGCTTTTGTGGCAATAGTTCAGTTGAAGTCTGATGGTTCTCTCGGCGACTCGCAGGGTTAGTCATGAAGGTCATCAATGATGCTATCCATGGGCAGTTCTCAATTGATGGTGTCAGGTCTGAATTGCTCACTACTCCTGAAATGAACAAGCTTAGCCACATTAAGCAACTGGGGCTCGCTCATTTGGTATTCCCGGGTGCTCACCACACTCGATTCGAACATTCTCTTGGCGTATCACACATTGGAGGTATGATGGCTGATGCTATTGGTTTGGATGAACATGAAAAAACTCTAGTTCAGGTTGCTGGAATGTTACACGATGTAGGACATGGCCCCTATTCGCATACTCTTGAACATATATTGCATGAGCGCGGAGGTCTTGACCACATGTCGATAACAGAGGGAATTATTCTTGGTGAATACGATGTATTACGTGAAGGTGAAGAGAACTCGATAACAAATCGTCAACGAATCCCTGATATTCTCGAACGTCACAATATTGAGCCTGAGGATGTATCTTCTCTGATTCGTGGCCCTGATGCCCGCGGTACAGAGAGAAGCTTACTTTCTTGGACTGATGGGAAGGAAGATTTGGTTTCTGAAGATCGTACATTAGGAAACTTAGTTCATGGCCCTGTTGATTGTGATCAATTGGACTATCTATTGCGCGATTCTCACTTTACAGGTGTGAAACATGGTGTTGTAGATCATCGTCGATTAATTTCCTGTTTACGCCGCCATGGCGGAGATGTAGCTGTCGAAGAAGGAGGTCTTGCTGCACTCGAGGGCATGTTAATGGCGCGTGGTCTGATGTATAGTGCGGTATACTTCCACCGAGTTACGAGAGTAACTGAAATCATGCTTAGCCGTGCTGTAGAGCGAAGCGCCGATAACTTACCCGAACCTGAAGATTTGCAGCGTCGTGTCGATGCAGAAATCTGGCAGGCCCTGTATGAGGCAGGAGACTACTCTCGTGATATGATGCGTCGTCTCAAGTATAGACAGATGCTCAAAGTTGCAACTAGTCGTCGCCAAGAGGAATTGAATACAGAACAGATTGAGAGATTAGTGGAGATTGCACAGAATTCATCCAAGCGCCGTGAGGTAGAGGATGATATCGCTCATCGTGCTGGTTTAGAACCGGGATATGTGGCTGTTGACGTACCAAGTGTCAAATTACTTCTTTCTGAACCAAGAATGGCCCAAGTTGACATTAGAATTGTGGGTGATGATGGTCGCACTCGCTGGTTACGTGATCATACTCCAATAGCTGAAGCATTGCGCAAGCGCCAAGTCAGTCAAGCCGCAATGTACGTCATGACTCTCCCCGGTCATGAGAAGAATGTTGCTCGTTTAGCCGAACATCATCTTTTCAACTGATGCTTGAGTTTACCAATATGAGTAGATAATTCTCTACATACGTAGGGACATTATTCAAAAGGGTGATGTCGGTGGGCGAAGCGTCCGGTGCTCAAATTGAGAATCGGTTGAACCACGTCGGTGAATTCCATGGATAAGACGATGAAAGAAGTGTACGACAGCGTAATCGCACGAGACCCGAACCAACCTGAGTTTCATCAGGCGGTTGAAGAGGTCCTTGACAGCCTAGGCCCAGTTATCGAGTCACACCCGGAATATCTTCCTGTAGTGCGAGCAATTGTTGAAGCAGAAAGAATCATTCAATTCCGTGTTCCATGGTACGATGATGATGGGAATGTGCACATTAATCGAGGATTTCGTATTCAGATGAATAGTGCAATTGGACCTTACAAAGGTGGGTTAAGATTCCATCCTTCAGTTAACCAATCAATTCTCAAGTTCCTTGCATTTGAGCAGGTTTTCAAGAACTCTCTAACTCAGTTGCCAATGGGTGGAGGAAAGGGTGGTTCAGACTTTGACCCTAAGGGTAAGTCAGATGCTGAAGTAATGCGATTCTGCCAGTCATTTATGCTAGAACTTTGGCGCCATATCGGCGCTAACTGTGACGTTCCTGCTGGTGACATTGGTGTGGGTGGAAGAGAAATTGGTTTCCTCTTTGGAATGTACAAGAAGCTACAGAATGAATTTACTGGTGTTCTTACAGGAAAGGGTCGCTCATACGGCGGTTCCCTCATCCGACCAGAAGCTACTGGATACGGATTAGTTTACTTCGCACGTGAAATGCTTGCTACACAAGGCAAGTCATTCGATGGAGCAAATGTTGCAATTAGCGGAAGTGGGAATGTTGCTCAATTCGCTTGTGAAAAGGTTCTCGATTTGGGCGGAATCCCAGTCACTATGTCGGATTCATCAGGATGGATTCACGATTCAGCTGGCATCGACCGCGAGAAACTGTCATGGATTATGGATTTGAAGAATAATCGCCGGGGCCGTATCCATGAGTATGCAGATCACTTTGATGGAGTCACTTTCAATAAATCACAACCCGAACCTGCTCTAAACGGACTTTGGGGTGTAAATGTCGACGTTGCTCTTCCGTGTGCAACTCAGAATGAGATTAATGGAGAAGAGGCAAAGATGCTTGTTGCAAACAATGTGATGGCTGTTGCAGAAGGCGCTAACATGCCTTGCACACCTGATGCCGTAGAAGTGTTCCAAGAACATGGGATTCTATTCGCTCCAGGTAAGGCTTCCAACGCTGGTGGTGTTGCAACCTCTGGTCTTGAGATGAGCCAGAATAGCCTGCGACTTTCATGGACTCGTGAAGAAGTAGATCAGCGTCTTGAAGCTATTATGGTCAATATCCACAAGGAAGCGTTCGAAACCGCAGAGAAGTATGGAATGTCTGGTAATTATGTTGCTGGAGCAAACATCGCTGGATTCCTCAAGGTTGCAGAAGCAATGACCGCTCAAGGCATGGTCTGATTACTACAGTCTGCTTAATGCTCCTCATTCATAGAGGCAAGGAAGCGCTGCATCCTTTCTGTTTTAGGATTATTAATTATTGAAGAGGGTCCTTCTTCTGCAACAAGTCCATGGTCGAGATAGACTATTCGGTCTGCTACATCTCGAGCAAAATTGATTTCGTGAGTGACGATAATCATAGTCATCCCTTCATCAGCTAATCCACGAATAGTCTTCAGAACTGAGCCGATTAATTCAGGGTCTAATGCAGAGGTTGGTTCATCGAAGAGGATGACTTCTGGTTTCATTGCTAGAGCACGAGCAATTGCAACTCTTTGTTTCTGACCTCCTGATAGGTTTCCGGGATATGCATCCACTCTCTCCAATAGATCGACTCTCTCTAGAACTTCCATGGCTACCTTATCTGCCTCGCTCTTACTCATACCACGAACATGCCTTAGTCCAAGTGTCACGTTTTCTAGGACTTTCAGATGAGCAAACAACTCAAAAGATTGGAAGACCATCCCAATTCTGCTTCGTATTTCATTCACATTTGCTTTAGGGGTGTTAATTTGAGTGCCCACTAGTTCTATAACGCCACCTGTAGGTTCAATTAATCGATTAATACATCTTAATACAGTTGATTTTCCAGAACCTGAAGAGCCAATTATGGCAACAGATTCGCCTTGATGGACATCAAATGAAACACCTCGGACAGCTTGGACTCCTCCAGGATAGGTTTTTTCTAAATCTCTTATTGAAAGGACAACTTCTGGCATTCATCCACCTCCTGTAATTCCCAATCCTGGGATTTTTGTTTTTTCTTCTAATCGTCGTAGTAGCAATGCAAGTGTCCAAGTCACGACGAAGTAAGAAATCATCACCAGACCCCATGCCCAGAAGATTTGAAATGTCCAGGCAATAATTAATCTCCCTTGCCTTGAAAGTTCTGCATAACCAATCACCATGGCTAGTGAGGAGTTGAGGACTAGGTTAACCATCTCATTACCGATTGGTGGAATGCAAATTCTGATGGCCTGAGGCATGATTACCAGTTTCATAGTGCCCATGTATGTCAGTCCAATACTACGACCTGCTTCCATCTGTCCGGATGGAATCGCGGCAATTGCTCCACGGATGGTTTCACATTGGTATGCACCAGAGTTTAGTCCTAGAGTGAAGATTGCGCTGATGAATGCACTCTCCCCTAGTAGCCAGTAATCGAAACCATCGGTTCCAATTGCTCCGAAGGAACTTTCGTATGCATCTTGAATTTCCATACCAAGGCTGAGCCCGAAATGAATGAACATGAATTGTACAATTAGTGGGGTGTTGCGGAAGAAGTCGGTATACAGTGTTGCAATCCAATTTAGAGGTCTTATTTTCCAAGGATTTAGTGTCAATCGACCAATCTTCATCTTTGAGAACTTACCATTATTGCTGAGGAACAATAAACCCAATAATGTAAATGCAATTCCTAATCCAAATTTAGCGAACCCACGGGAATCTCCTACTGGTGTGAATATATATTCAATACCATCGAGACCAAGTTCTGAAAATCCACTTAATCCATTCCAAAATAGATTTATTCCAATTACTATTAATCCACCACCAATTATTCGTATAATCACGTTCGGTCTACCTTCAACGAGTCCCTTCAGATTAGTTGGGGCTGTTTTGAGCATAGCTAAAATAACTCCAATTAAGAAACCAAAAATAATACCGAATCCAACAATTTTCACTGTTGCCTTGAATCCATCTAACATCATGTCATCAGCATATTCTACGAATTCTCCGAAATTATTGTAATCAGGAATTTCATATCCGACTTGGTCATTTTCTCCAGAATTATCAGTGAATAAGATAACTCCTTTATCTCCAACAACAATTCCCTTAAACGCATTAATCATTGCATGATCATTGAAGGATGTATCGACCCCTTCAGGGATTAAATTATGTTCTACTTTGTTGCCTCCGTCTTTACTAAAACCTAGGTAATTATCAGGGCCGGAAAAGAGGATTTTGGAACCTGAAACCACTTCAATACTTGTCAAAGTCATATTGAGAGATGTGCTGTATCCTTCAGATTCGATTTCAACTAAATACCAATTCTGTGCACCCTCTGAAATCGATGCTAGAATTTCACCATTACTCGAAACTGCAAACATCCTAACTCGACTGTAGTAACTTACTGAGACTAAGTTTGAACTTGTGGCACCTAACGGCGATTCTCGAGAGTCCCAACTTGTTCCTCCATTATCCGTGAAAAGAATTGTGCCATCTTCTCCACAAGCAATCCCATTGTTCTCGTCAAGGAATGAAACATCATTGAGATTTTGTGTAAATTGAGTCTCTATCTTTAACCAATTTGAGGCTGAGTATTTCCAAATTGCCCCTTCATCTCCTACCAAGATTAGGCTTTCTTCTCCTATCAAAACTAGGTCAGTCATTCCTTCACTTGGAGTTCCAATATTGACCCAATCTGCATCTTGTCCTTGCTTTATGAGTACGGAGCCCGTTGAATCTAGTACAGCCATAGATTCGTAAGCCGAATCAGCAGAAATAAAATTCGCCGTTGTAGTTGAACTCACTGTACTCCAAGTCATACCCTCGTCTGAACTTGATAACATCAAACCTCCATCGCCAAATGCCCAGATTTCATTTCCATATACTGCAGCGGCATTTAGGTCACTATCTACACTACTTTCGGCTATATCCCAACCCGATTCTGTGCTTTGCCCAATTGCCGGTGAGATGGCAACCAATAGAAAAACAGAAACTAGTATTCCCACTCTCGTCTTTTCTTCTAAAGCGGACCAAGAGAATATCCTCTCAACACCGACGCGCCTAGAGTTCACATCTTCCTCAGAAGGAAAGCAGAATATAGACTAACCCGGCATGTTATCTGTATTATTTCTGAAATCTTTCTTGAGGAATGTTCATCGTCGGTTTGCTCTGACGGTTGCTTATGGGCGAGATGATTTACCACGGCAAGGTCAAGCAAGTTTGGAGTACGGATGATCCAAATGTCATCGAATTCCGTTATACTGACCAGATTTCTGTCTTCGATCAAATAATTCCAAGTTTAATTCCACGTAAGGGTGAGTCATTGAATAGAACCTCATGTCACTGGTTTAAATTGGTTGAAGAAGCAGGAATTTGTGACACTCACGTTATTGAGATGAATGCTGCTGACCGAGTATTGGCTAGGCGCTTCGATGTCATCCGCGAACCGGGCGCAATTGCTCAAGATAGAGAAAATGTCTTCGTTCCTCTTGAGGTGATTTGCAGACATTATCTTGCCGGGAGTGGCTGGCGTCGATACAAGCGGGGAGATGCTCCTGCTGAAGAGTTCGGATTTGAACCGGGCACTGTTTTGGAAGAAGGTGTTAAATTGCCCAAACCATATCTTGAGGTTTCGACAAAGTTTGAGAAGTTTGACCGACTATTGGATAGAGATGAAGCCCTTGAAATTTCTAATATAACTGAAGATGAGTTTGATGCGATACTCGATATTGTTGTGAAAGTTGATGAAATAATAAATCAAGAAGCTGCAAAGAGAGGTTTGATTCATGTTGATGGTAAGAAAGAGTTCGCTCTTGGCAAAGATAGGAAACCGGTTCTTGTAGATTCATTCGGAACTCTTGATGAAGATAGATGGTGGGATGCAGAGTCCTATGAAAATGGAGAGATAGTGCAGTTATCGAAAGAATCTGTCCGCGTTCACTATCTTGGAACCGGGCACCACGCTGAGTTGTATGCAGCCCGTCAGTCAGGAACAGAGGAACCTCCTATCCCGGCCTTACCTCAGGAGATAATCGAAAAAACCGCTCAACTTTATTCTGATATGTTTGAGCGACTCACCGGTCAGTCATTCTGAAGTGTGTTGAGGTTTGAGGGTCAGTTGTGGGTACTCACGAATACACCAACGACCCTCGAAATTCCGAAGTTTGGATTTCAATTGATGGAGAATTATTCAGACGCCCTGAAGCAAAGGTTTCCGTGATGGATGCAGGCTTCCTTCTAGGGGATGGTGTTTGGGAAGCATTTCGTTTACACAAGGGTGTACTAGTTTTTCTCGATGACCACTTAGATCGTCTCTGGCATGCAGCTGAGGTAATCGGATTGGTTATTCCAATGTCACGCAATGAAATGGTGGCGCGCATACGAAGCGTAATAGACATCAACGAAATGTATGACCAAGTCCACATTCGATTGATAGTTACTCGTGGGATGAAGCCGACACCTTATCAGGCGCCTTGGGTTATATCGAGCCCTCCAACCATCGTCATTATTCCAGAGTACAAGAAGGCTAATCCACAGCGTGCAATTGATGGAATCAGTATAGCCACTGTCGATGTCATTCGCGGACATCAAAATGCACAGGACCCCCGCATAAACAGTCTGTCCAAGCACAACTGTATTGCCGGCTGCCTCGATGCAAGTAGAAAAGGTGCTGATGAGGGTCTAATGTTAGATCCGAATGGTAATGTCGCTACATGCAATTCAACTCACTTTTTCATAGTTCGAAAAGGCGAGGTATGGACCTCTACAGGTGAGTATTGTCTTGATGGAATTACTCGAAGAAAGATAATAGATTTATGCAAAGAAAATAATATTCCTTGTTTTGAGAAGGATTTCACTACAGAGTATGTTCGTACGGCTGACGAGGCATTCGTGACCGGCACATTTGCTGGCTTGACACCGGTAGTAGAGTATGATGGTGAACTCATGAGTGGCGGGCATCGTGGTCCTATATCCGAGCGCCTGCAGAATCTCTACATCGATTTGATTAGAAGTCAAAGTGGCGGTTGAGATGAATAGCAAAAGAATTGCAATGTGGTCTGGCCCTCGAAACATTTCGACAGCAATGATGTACTCCTTCAACAGTCGTCCAGATACATATTGTTCCGATGAACCCCTGTACGCTCACTATCTAGCCAAGACTGGAATTGCTCACCCTGGGGCCTCGGAGGTTATTTCTAATGGTCAGACCGATTGGAACACCATCGTCAACAGTCTCTCTCAAGATTCTCCTGATAACTCAAGAATCTGGTATCAGAAACATATGTGTCACCATATCCTTAATGATATGAATTTAGATTGGATTTCCTCTTTGACTAACTGTTTCCTCATTCGAAATCCAAGTGAGGTGCTAATTTCACTATCAAAGAAGACTGACGCCATCGATGCATGGGCAACGGGTCTCCCTCAGCAGGCCTTGATTGTCGAACATGTGCGCGATCTGGGGCAAATTCCGATTATCGTTGACTCAAGAGATATTCTGCTAGATCCTAGAGGTATGCTTTCGCAGCTTTGCTTGCAACTGGACATTGAATTTGACAATTCTATGCTCTTATGGGATATAGGACCGAAGGAATGCGATGGTATCTGGGCAAAGCATTGGTATGATGCAGTTTGGGCATCAAAAGAATTCGCAAAATATCAACCCAGTGTGGAGGTATTGAAACCTGAATATGAGCCGATTCTTAAAGAAGTTAGGCCAATTTACGAGCAATTGTATGCACAGAGATTACGGAATCAAGCGTGACGTCGCATCAGCAAACCACACCTGCGCTTTTCGGCACCTCGTAGAATTATTATCAGATGTCTGAATGCATCGGCAACACCTCCATCAAGAGGTTCTTCCGGATCCACACTCCACTTTCCTTTCTTTATTGCTCTGCGTAGTGTAATGACTTCTTTCACATCAAGCCACCCACATAGGTGCAATCCTCCAGCTCCATTGCTGAAACCTTCTTCACCTAGATATTCTTCATCCAATCCTAGATTTAACTTTGCCAGCAATTCATGAAGAGTACCATCTCCTTTGTCAATTGTGTACTCATGAAGGTATGATATTGCATCACCCCCCTCGATTGGAAAACGCCCAATTCTTTCACGCGACACGCCTTTGTCTAATGGTTCCGGAATTGAACCATCCTTTTTCCAGTCGACACACGCTAGGAAGAGCATCATTGCGGGGTCAAAATTGGGTTTCTCTCCTTCGACCAATGAATTCAGTGATTCGGGAACCCCCTCAATCCCCTTTAATTCAGAATGGTCTCCGCCAATTGAAGCTTGAATCATAGGTATCAATTCTATGATATCATGCCGTAATGGTTCGAATGTATGGAATGGGCTAGGTGGTATATATCGGCCCAAGGTAACACCTCTCTATTCTATTCGCGTCGAGATAGACGCTTCAACCTGCTCTCAAACTCATCTAGTGCTTCTTCAACAACTTCGGGTTGACTTTCATCGGTAGGTGGTGGTGGAATTGGCAGTTCTTCAGCCTCATTATTGACAATGGTTGTAGATTCTGTTATTGGTTCCGAATTTTCCTTTTTCACTTCTCTCTTTCTAATCACCGATTCAGTCATTTGCAACAATTGTTTTCTTTCTCGTTGATTTTTTACAATCCAAGTCAAAGTCAAGGCGATAGTAATAATCAATATTGCAAATGCGATGCTGGTAATCCATTCGAACCCACCACCAGTTGTTGTCGAACTTCCCGATAATATCATTCTTACTTCATCATCACTATTATCCGAGTCGATGTCCCAAGGGAACGCACATGAAATTCGCACTACCATTTCGGTGCCATCTTCAACATCCGGTCGATCGAGTCTAGGTGTTGGAGAGTATATCTCAGTCATGTCGATTGTGTGAGTCGCAGTATATGTGTCAGCAGTAACAAATAGAGTACAGTCCGCGTCAGAGAGTAGGTGTTGATTTTCTCTTTTTGTCAGCACTTCAATTTCTTGAGACGCCCCTTCGCCTTTAATTTCTAGACCAATTAGGCCTACATTCCAATCACTCCTTCTTACATCGAAAGTAGTTTGATCCTCTGTAGTAAGAACCCCCCTATTGTCTAGAAGACGTATCGTCATTGTGCGCTTACCAGGTTCTGGATTCCAATCGGTCGCTGAGAGATTAATTGAATCAAGTGTAACTCCTGCCGGTAACGTCCCTTCTACTGAATCTAACATTAGTCCTTGATCATCAATTAACAAAATGGTATATTGGAATGAACTGGTGCCATTGCCAATACTGCATTCAGAATGTACATTCGAAACAACTCCTGATATTACACATGATGCAGTTCGTGCTGAAGGCTCAATGACATATGCAGAATAAGGCAGTATTGTAGTTGAATCTATTGTTAATTGGGTGCCCACTCCTCCAATAGAAGCGAGCCAAGCCCAGCCCCCTTGCAAATCCCATTGTAAGGTGAATTGAGCATCATCTGAAACTTCAGTTGTTGGTGTAGCTCCATGTAATTCTAGAAGAGTACTGTCTCCATCCATCGCTACAATGACTGGAGATGATGCCCATGAATGCAATTCCTGTTTTGTATCAAGCGAAACTTCTCTTTGGTTGCCCGCAGAGTCTTGAGCAAGAATTCGAATAGTTCTGCTACTTCCATCCCAATCCTCAGATGGTATAACTTCGACAGGTACACCTGTAATTTCACCAACTCCTAGTACAACCTCAGTTCTTCCAGAAATACTCCAGCCTTGTGGTAAACTAAGGACATCTAGAGAAATTGTAGTGGGGGCATTACCTAGATTCTGTAGTTCTGCTAGAGGATATCCACCATCTTCTGAAAGAATCCATTTACCTGAACTCGAAAGGCTGAACTCATGTATTATTGCAACTCTAAGAGGTAGTGTAATCAGAGATTCAGCAGTCCCATCCCCCTCTCTAAGTTTGATGTGCAATTCTACAGTTCTACCGTGTCGTGCTGTAGATGGGGGTGTGATTTCTAGATTAAGAGGAGTAGTCTGCCCGGGTTCAAGGGTGGGTAAATCACTTGGAGTAACTATTTCCCATCCATTTTCCCCAGTCACATATACTGAAGCATATGGCTGCGTGGGCGAGTTTCCTTGCTGCTTAATTGTCAGCGAAACCGTAGATCCTTCCGGGTCAATTTCTAGATTTGCATCATCTGCTTCCGCTGTCCACGATGCAACATGAGTCACTTCAAGAGAGAAAGTCAGAGTGTAAACAGCCTCATCAAAAGCGATACCAGTTATTGTAACTTCGAATAATGAACCATTCCATGCTTCACTAGGAGCAGTGACTATAACAGTCATGAACTCAGTTTCATTTACTGCAACATCAATAACATTTGAGCCAATAATAACCCAATCATTACTGCTGTCGCCCTCAACGTTACTTACAGTTCCAGTGCCTGACAAATCCAAATCATCTTGCATATTTCCTATATTCGAGGCCGAGATATCGACAGTAAATGATTGGCCTGGTAAAATAGGGAATGTATGTCCATCAACATTGCCGCCAGAGTAAGTCGTGGATACGAATTCCCATCGATGATCCTGCCTAGCTTCAAGATTGATGATTATTGATGATGAGATACTATCATTACCATTCGATGTCATGATGATTTCAATATTTACAGGAGTTCTTGCGGGGGTTGTTTCTGGAAGGAATATTTCTATGGGGAGAGTTCGCAGACTGCCTGCACTAAGTGAAATTTGTGAACTGCTGAAGGTAATTTGTACACCGGGGTCCTCTGTTAGTTCTGAATCTAACAGAATAGAGTATGACATGGAATAAGAGTCATCACCATTACCCGGATTGAATAATTTAACAGTAGCCGGGGTTGCAGTTTCAACATCAACCATGTGTGGGGATTCTGTCGGTGAAATTAATGTCAGAGTCGCACGGTGAATTTGGAGAACCTCTACAGAAAACTGGAGGCTGTAATCAGTGCCGATTGAACTTGAATCACTAAAAGAATGGAAAGCAGGGGGTGCGTCTACTGGCAATTCAAGATGTAGTGAACCTGATACTCTTGAACCAGGAGATCCTTGAATCACCAAGGTATCTGAATTTAGCACCAAGTCTCCCGAAGCAGACCACATCCAATCTTCGATGGACATTCCCGCATCGTTCAGAGACCATTCTGCTGCTGCGGATGCAGTGGGCAAATCAGCAGTCACAATCCAAGTCAGTGAGTTCTCAGGCATACTTTTCTGATGGATGGTTTCAGCAATAACTCCAGTAGCGACAAATGTCAATTCAATTGTTTGACAAGTTTCCTCATCTCCCATACCTACACACATCGTTAGTGGAGTCGAAACGCTACTTCCTAGATTTTCACTTGAGGGCACACTAAGCCTAGCAGTCATAATTTTTGATTCACCCGCTTGAAGTGTCAATGCAGGTACCAAGACTGCATTTTCGTCATATAATTCAAGATCATTGTCTGACGACGTCCATGATGTACTATCCCAGTACATTGAGATTGAGTTTTCATCAGCATTTCCGAGATTCTCTACTATCAGCCATGCCTTAGCTGAATCTCCGATTAGACCATATCCCGTACTTTCTGAAGTGCCAGAAGGTCCACGAATAGATAGACCACGAGTCCTATTAGCTTCCACAGGTAGAACTGCTGAAACACTAATGTTTTGGTCTTCATCTAGAGTAAGAGTGAGTTCAAGATGACCGGCATCTGAACCGGGAGCATTTGAGGGTGCGATAATTCGTAAAGAGGGCGACCAAGTCTCTTCGATTCCAATTTCAATACCTGTCAATCCATTTTGACTCTCATCACTCCAACTCCAACCTACTGGGAGGTCAGAATCATCCACACTCAAAGACCAGATTCCTGCTAATCTCCCTGTTGAACGAATGGTCGGGTTTGTCACTGTAGAAGACCCAGGATCTACTCTTGTAGGCTCAGTTGGAATCTCAAATGTGGCATTATAGGGTGGGACTATGTTGAGTATTGAAGTTTGAGCATCATTGTCGTATCTCGATTGAGTTACGTTCTGATATGGATCTAGAATCAACTCAAATGTGTGGGAGCCCAAACTACCATGCCATTCAATTGAGAATGACTCAAATCCTCCATTTCCAGTTGGGCCAGTAGGATTCAAAGAGGTAGCACGATGCCGGGCAATCTCTACTCCATCGGCGTACAGCACCGCATCAGCATCTCGGTCAATCTCAGCAGTCCCTGCATTTTCAAAAAATGCAGTAACAGTCACCTCTTCATTTGGATCAGGAGCGCTAGGATTGAATTCTATGCTTCGCCCATCAAGTAGCGGTCTTAGGTCTGCTAACTCAGTTGTAACTACTGTGTCGCCTAAGACTACATCGAGGGTTGCATCTCCATCTATATCTGCAAATGCAGGAGATGACCAAGTTCTATGTTCCAAATTCACTTCATTAGTCCAATCGCTGTTAATTGCGGCTTGAGTTCCTGTATCTCCATCCCAAGCCCATAGGGTACGCCCATAGGCAACTAGAAGTTCAGGGATTTCATTTCCATCTATATCCATCCACACGGGTTGTGACACTGCAATTTCGTCGTTCAAGTTTCCACTTGAGCGTTCAAGTTCGTGATACCATTCTAGTTGTGGATTGGTAGTTGTTACATCATGACAACCTGCAAGTCCATGCCGGTCCCATGTGGATTGATACCATGTTACCCAACATGCACGATCATGCACATCATCTTCATCCGTATCAATCATTATTGGGGGCGCGTCAGCAAATCCGTTTACTGCCTCAAAGGACCATAGTTCGGTACCATCATCAATTTCCAAACCCCTATACTCTGCACCGTCTACACCCGTTGCTCCGTCGGCGTCAGTAGGGATAGTGATGACCATTTCAGGCCCGGATGTGCCATCTAGTTCAGCGATAATAGGCCCTGGCAGCCGAATATGAGGTACATCTGAGTCTCCATCTAGATTTGATAACGATAGCCCACCCCATTTTTGATCGCCGGTTTCCGAATCTAGTTTCCATACCCACATCGCGCCACTAGATGCTAGAGTACTAGTCAGTAATACATATCCTGTATCTTCGTCTATTTGAGCAAAGGCTGGGTCAGAGGGGTGGCTGCCATCTTGGAGGGTAGATTCCCAGATAGTTGTTGGAACACCATTGACACCCAATGGTAAGGCAATGACTACTGGCGATTCACTTACTTCATCTATAGCTGCAATTACTAATTCAGCATCGCCATCTAGATCTAAGTCAGCCAGCAATGGTTGGGTTGTGGGTAAATGTCCTGCTGCTTCAGTCAAAGCGTAGGGTGCATTGGTGCTGCTAATCATTAGGCTATCATCTGTATATGTCCAAAGTAACTCAGAAGAATGAGAGCCACCGGATGACCAACCCGTTACTGAACACTCAAGTTGAGGTGACCAAGCATCAACGTGGAGTGTTCCAGCGGCATCATACACCACTATGATTTCCTGTTTCCCATCGTCATCCATATCCACTACTAATGGTGAGGCTTTGACGATCTCTGTTGCACCTAAATCAACTTCCCAAGCCAAACTAGCATCTTCACCTTCGATAATCCGCAGGAAACTATGGTCTGATCCGCTAACGGAAACAGTTTGAATCAGAATAGTGTAAAGTGAACTTCCACCACATCTCTGTTCAGCGTCAGGTTCCGTAGCTAGTTGTCCCTTCATGTCAGCAATAGGGGTGCCTAGAGCGTCAGTAGAAACCGAATAAGAGCCGTACATCCAGTTGACAACAGGGTTGACTACGGAGGTCAGTTCTGAAGCATTTGATGGAGAATCAAATCCTGCACCTCCATCTGGAGAGTGTGCCGGTCCGACAGATAAACGCCCAGGGTCTCTACCTGGTTGCGGCCAAGGTTGGTCTAATCCAGTCCATGGCTCTATAATTCCTGTATTCGATTGAATTGAAGAATCGTCTAGGGTTTTTGACCAATTATTTGCATCATGAAACATCACCATAGGTGATGCACTTAGAAGAAGCATCAACGAGGTAACAAATAAGGTGGACCGCTGATTCACGGAGAATGTGCGGCCTCTTCGCATGGGCATCAGGAGAAGACTTCCGCTTTGCAGCCCACTTGAACATTCGGGCTAAACTCTCATTCAGACCTACGGTCTGACGAGAATTGGACTCACGCCGACTTATTTTCTAGCCATTTGCCCATCCGTTGTGCTTATACGGGAGGCGTTGGTCGCCGGGTCGCACGGACCTCTCCTCTTGAGGCATAGCCGATGAGGGACGGGAGGGTTGACTTGCCTTTCCTCCGACTATCTTCGGAGCGGTCCGGCGATTTGGAGGAAGAAAAAATGTACAGCCTCATAACGATGGAGGACACAATACGAATACCGGCGGAATATATCCGTAAGGATCGAAAGTTGGAAGATCACATTGATGAACTGGCTCATGCAGCATTTGAGGGGCGATTCGATGAAGATGAGAATTATACTCTCCTGACTTTTGCCCATGAGACTGTTGGTCGTGGGAAGATTATACACGGAGATGGGGCAATCTATCAACGTGTAAGATTCAAGGCACTTCACTTCACTATGGAAGCAAACGAAGTCGTAGATGGGGCTGTCTCAGAAGTATCTGAATATGGTGCATTCGTTCGTATAGGGCCAATCGAGGCTTTACTTCACAAATCGCAAATTTTAGATGAGCCAATCCAAGTAAATATGGGAATTCGAAGAATAGAAGGTTCAAAATCTGGAAAACACCTCGAAGAAGGTTCATCCATTCGCTCACGTATTGTCTCAAAAGCAATCAATCAGAATGACCCACGTTCTAGTAAAATCGGACTCAATTGCAAGATGTCCGGACTAGGCGCTCATGATTGGCTAGCAAAAGGTGAATGATATGGCAAAGGTACCATTCGCATGTGGGGAGTGTAATCGTATACTTCCCGATCCGCCTAGTAAGAATGACCCAGTACAGTGTCACCACTGTCCATCGGCCCCAGTAACCACTGATTGGTCGGGTTATGTTGTGATTTTACACCCTAAGCGTTCAGAAGTGGCTCAGAGACTAAACATAACTGATCCTGGTTCTTATGCATTGAAGGTAAACATCCGTTGATGGAGGGGAAAATATGGAAATTGTAAAGAGAAAAGAGAATCCATTACTAAATCGTGTCGAATTACACTTCTGTTGGGAACATTCCAAAAGCTCAACTCCTACTTTGTCAGATATGGTTGCTGCAGCAGCTAAGGCAGAACCGGGTTCCAAGAAGGAATTGACCTTCGTAAAAAATGTCAACACACGTTTCGGGCGCCCTCAAACAACTGGTATAGCTTTGATTTACGCTGATTCCGAATCAGCAACTCTAGAACCAACTTATGTTCACACTCGTCATGAGTCACTACACGGTTCTAAAAAGGCAGAGAAAGCAGAAGCCCCTCCTGAGAAAACTGTCCAAGAAACCTCAGAAGAAAACTCCGAGGGTGGTGACGAATAATGTCTGACAGTCCTAACGCCAATGCGAAGTGGTCGAAGTACAAGATTGAGGGTGACGAACTCGTTCGTGCTGAGTCATGTCCAACCTGTGGCCCAGGAGTGTTCCTTGGTATTCATTCAAACCGCAAGACTTGTGGAAAGTGCGGACACTCTGAATCTAGTGAGTAATCACAGACCAAAGTCCGACCAAACACCATCGTTGCTCAGAACTCTTTCTTCGATGATGGCTACCCCTATATCTCTACGAGGTACAGTTTCTACTCTTCCATTGCATAATTTACCATCATGCCTCCATCCTGTCCACATCCAACCTGATTCACAATAATGTGCATCAATAACGGGTCCTAGGGTTTTATGAATTGTGATTTCTTGTTCAATATCTTCCAATATAGCAATACCTCCAGTAGCCATTGAAATTAGATATCTGGATTCATGTTGAAAAACAGATTCTATTTGATTGGGCAATCTTAGATTGCTATTTCTTAGTAAACTTCCGTTTTTCTTGTCTAGAATCGCAATACTATTGTTTCCATAGAATACATGTAATTCTTCGCCCGATTGAAAAATCGAATTAATTTCGAGATAAGATCCTTTAGTTAGTTTCCCAATTACAGGTATTGAAACTCTCCAAATTTCGTTGGCATCTCCATCCATGTAGTAAATTCCGCGACCTAAAATTGCAAAGCAAAAGCCGTAGTCAACCTTGGTTAGAGCCATTGGTTCTGAGTCGAGAGATTGTGACCATATTGCACCCGCGGGGTCGTATTGATTAGTACCCTGTTCTGAAATTCTGATATGTTCTCTACCAATTCCATCACTCCATTCAGTATCAAGTGGTAATGCTGCCATTCGTGCATATTTCAGTTCATGATCTACCCAAGTACCAATCCAACGGTCCTCGAGGACGACTCCTGAAGTGACTTGAGCCGGAAAGGGCCTGACTTGTTGTTCCAAATTTGGTTCTTGCTTAAATTTGCAAAGTTCACCGAGTGTTCCAACGATGACATTGCAACTTTCTCCGTAATCAATACGTAGTGGAGTGAAGGTCAGAGCATTAACCACGAATCTTGTCATACTGAACTGCGTTTGAACCTGTGGTAGGATGCCTTCAAGATGATACAAGGGTTCCCCATATCGTGGTTACACTCTTGTTGGCCTCAAGGGCGGACAGTGCTTCGGTGAATTTACATCGAGCAGTTCTCGCACTTGGAGGTTGGTCAAATACTGAGGATTTTAGTCATGGTATTCTACATCGACATAATGAGAAAGAAGTACATCTTCTGATGATTGAGCAATTACATATTCATGCGGATGCATTGGATAAATTGCATGAGAAAAATTGTGATGTAATTGTTGAGGAGGTTCTAGTTCTCTCTAGGCATTCTTCGAAAAGTGGCATCCCCTCATTATCGGTTCATACTATTGGAGTTCCCGGGGAAGTACCTCATGGTGAACCTGCATTTGCGGGTGGTCTGAAGGGCTTAGCAGTCCCCCCCTCTCCTCGTTTCTCAGTATTATTCAAGAAGTTGCAAGAAGAGACAATTGAATCTGGACTTGCCGATGAATTTGATGTAACGCTTGAAACTACACACCACGGCCCAGTCCTTTCTTCCCCGACTCTATATTTGGAAATAGGTTCAACTGAAAATGAATGGAACCGTCAGGATGCGTCCTATGTGTGGGCTAAAGTACTCTCAGATGTGCTAGGTTTAGCCGGTGGTAAAGAGATGGGGTGTTGGCCTGGACATGGAGATGTCATGATTGGATTTGGAGGTGGTCATTATGCTCCAAGACATACTGCAGTAATTAATCAAGGAAATTTTTGGATGGGTCATTTACTTGCTAATTATGCATTACAGTTCGATGACTCGAATTCTGATTCTCTACCAAGCGGTCCTTGGTTACATGCAGTTAAAGAGGTGGTCAGAGCCACCCGAGAGAGCTACCCTGGAGGACTAATTTTCGCCCACTTAGACCGCAAGTCATTCAAGGGTTGGCAACGTTCAGCATTAATCAACGCATTAAACGAAATCGGTGTTGAAATTCGTCGTGGCAAGGACATGTAAGGTTGAGCAATTGTGAAGGTGTGTCTGCAACACCGACCTCACATGGGCCTTGCAGGGAGAGCCATATTGGCGATGATGCCAATAACTCCTAAGTTCTTCATTAGATGGGTCGCAAAACGCTATGTTGCAGGCCCTGATTTATCCAGTGCCGTTGAAGTAATGAAGAAAATTAGTCGAGAAGGGGCCTGTTTCACTGTTGATGTATTAGGTGAGGAGATATCTAGGATTGAAGAAGTGGATTTTTTCTTTGATGAATACTCAAGTCTTATTGATGCCATCGTTGAAAACAATCTTGATGCAAATATTTCATTAAAACCGACTGCCTTTGGATTATTGATTGATTATGATGCAGCCTTGGAGAATATTGAACGAATTACTCGCAAGGCTGCCGAAAAGGACATTTTTGTCCGGCTAGATATGGAGGATCACCGCGTTACTCAATTGACAATGGATGTGGTTTTGGCCATGCATGGGTGCGGTTTGACTAATATTGGAACTGTTTTACAGGGTCGTCTTTTCCGAACAATTCAGGATATAGATAATTTGGCGACATCCCTCAACGGATTATCTGACGTACGAATTTGTAAAGGAATCTATCTTGAATCTGCTGATATTGCACATGTTGGATACCAAAAAATAGTAGATGCAACAAATACATCCATAGATTGCTTACTCGATTCAGGAACTTATACTGCTATAGCATCTCATGATATGCCAGTAATCAAACACTCACTCAAATCAATTTCATCTAGAGGTATGGGACCGGGGATTGAGGACCTACGTGCAGGCGGAAAATCTTGGGGTGCAGGTAAAGGTACAGGGTATGAATTCCAAATGCTATTAGGTGTGCGTGGTAATGTCCGAAGAAAACTATCTAGAGACGGACACCGTACACGTGTTTATGTTCCATATGGCGAGAGGTGGTACGAATACAGTCTGCGTAGATTGCGTGAAAATCCCGACGTTGCTTGGCATATCGCGAAGAGCTTTATTATGCCGTGGACAAATCGAAGATAGATCAATGAGATGCGTTAAATTTATGCGCATCGCCTCTAGATCTGTATTGAGGTGGATGCAGGTAAATTCTCCTAATATCAATGGCAGCCCGCTTTCCCCTGAGTGTACGTCCCTTTCCAGTGTGTAGAGCTCTAATTCTCCATCTATCCCCATCAATCTCCATGATAGTCCCGCAGGAGAAAATTTTGTCAGGTGTGCATTCAAGTGTACTTGAGTAACTATCTTCTCCATCTGTCATTGTTAGCTTAACAATAGTCTTGTCACACCTTACCGCCCATAGTGTGTATATGTCTTCAGCAAGTCGATTTTCTGCTGGTCTAGAATCACCATCGTCGATTCGAGTAACTTTGTAGAGAATATCTTCATGCTCAAAGACATCTCCAACACAAATCTCTTCGTCTTCATCAGACTCAATTTCTGTATTCATACTGTCCGGACCATCAGAAAGAATTGAATTAATCATTACTGGTCGACTTGGACGAAGGTGCAAGGTCTGAACTTTACTGCAGATCTGACATTTTGCTAGAACATCCTCGCCATCACCTTTTTGCACACGGCGTAGAACATCATGTTCTGTCAAGGTTCCACAGGGGGGGCACTCTGCCACATCGACAGGTTCCTCATCATCGAGATGTTCGCTCACAGGCCGGCGGCAGTCCAGTCTCTATTGAAGCCATCCGATGAAGGTATGATTCAAGAGAGAGTCACACGAGCGCAGGTCATGACCGGTCTTGGGGATGGATTTGACCTGCCTCAAATGTCTGAGAGAGAGATGTTCGAAAAACTTCTTTCCGAAGACACTCAAAGAGATTCTAATGAATCTAAAATCGCTTCAGCCATAGGTGAGCAGATGTTAATCATGGACCTCCATCAAATACCTCGCTCTGTAAGGGTGAGGATTAGAGATATCGTGGGGCGCCTTTCTCCCAAAAATGTCGTCATAGTCGGAGGTGGAATTGGTCATCTTACTGCTTGGCTAATGGATTTGTGGTGTGGAGATCCGGCCATCCCCGATGATGTAGTTATTGAGCGTCCAGAAACCGTCCGTATTATCGAGGAGGGCGGTAAATTTGGTGTGATTATTGATAGGTTACTTCGTCGATATGATGCATCTAGTTGGGCGCAGGTGATTACTAATTCTTGGACTGAGGTGTTTGCTGAAAATCTATCTTGGAATGCAGCCTCTACTACATTACCCGATTCGGTTCGAACATTACCTCTACCCCAACCAATCGATCTCATCATTATTGATTTACCAGATTCAAATCGAGTTGAAGCTGCAATTCAAGCATTCCCTCTACTTTCACCGGGTGGAGTTATGATTACTCTCGAACCACAAGTCCCTACTGGTGATGTGGGGGTTCCCGAATCAGGTCGAGAACCTACTTCCGCCCAGGTTCTTGTGGCTTCATTCAATAGATGGATTGAATTTGTCAGAGAGACAAATACCAATCATTCTGCGGCCTTGGTTGAACTAACTGGCGGAACTTTAGCAGTCTTCCGGCGTTCTGCTTGATTTGCATCAGATGATGAAATCATTACTATCTGTTCTTCATTCATTTCCTTAGTCAGGGGGGTGCTCGACTCATTGCCAAAACTGTCAATGAGAAAGTCAATTTTGAAGATTCCATATCCAAAATAGTCATCATGATCATTCTGACCATCATCCATCTGTGAATTTTCACTCAATCGTTGTTTTACCAATTCAATTGCAGTTTCTCCACCACTTGCCCCTTCTCGTTGTAATTCAGGATGGGCTTCTAACAACAATGCTAGTCCTCCTGAAACCCAAGCGGTTGAGGCCGAGGTGCCACTAGCCCAACCCCACCATGAACCATCTCCTGAACCTCCAGCCATTAATACTGGAACTTCTGCCCCCGGAGCAATCACTTCTGGCTTCTTATCGGGGTCAGAACGAGGCAACATTGGCGGCCATATTTGCCCATTATTGTCGCCTTGTGAACTCCCGCTCCAAACATTTCCTAGCCGAGTCACGCCACCGACACAAATTACATCTTCAACGGAACCTGGTGATGAAACATCTCCATCGTCATTTCCTCCATCATTTCCCGCGGCAGCAATAACAAAGACTCCTTCATCTAGAGCATCCTGAACTGCTTGTTCTAATTGATCGGTTGTAATTCCTGCAAAGCTAAATCCGCCATCACCTCCAAGACTCAGACTGATGATGTCGGCTTGATTTTCTACACACCAATCTACAGCTTGTGCAATACCTGAATCAGTACCAGTACCCGTTTCGTCTATCGCCTTTACAACAAGAAGGTCAACGCCCGGAGCAGCCCCTCTCAGACCATCTTGAGCGACAATCAAACCAGCCATGGCGGTCCCATGTCCTTCATCATCGTAAGGGGTTTGGTGTGAATTAATTACATCAAACCATCCTGCTAATTCTAATTGTTGTAGGTCGGGATGATTCAATTCAATTCCGGAGTCAACCACACAGACTACAACTCCCGTCCCATCCAATCCCTCAATCTCATCGAGTCCAGTAAGGTCTCGATATGATTCTTCCCAACCAGTTAGAGTTGGTGGAGGTCCCCCAATGATAACTCCATTCATATCGGCCCAAAGCCAGAGAATTAGAATTAATATTGAGAGGAATGTGATGAGTCCCGAAACAATTCCAACAAACCATGGAAAAGCATCATTGAATTGAGTATCTTCAGTGCCCTTGTCATAATTAGAAACAAAGGCCTCTGCAACCTCTTCAATGTCATTATCAGGTTTCATTTAATCCCCCCTCATAGAGGTAATTTTCTCCTTTACCAAGCATCAGCGCGGGTGAAATGACTAATCACAGTAGTACTCGATCCACATTTTGAACATGAAATTCTTGTGGGAAATACAACCTCGCAAATATTACACGGGGTGCCCGGCCTTCCTCGTCCTTTACAATCAAGGGAATTACAAGGTATCTCATAGGTGCCATCTGAATTTTTTATAGCCGCCGTTTCTATATTGCAAATTGGGCACAAACCTTGGGCGCTACTCTTAGGTTGAGGCATACCATCTCCAGCAACTTCTCTAGCTCGTACAGATTGGATTCGGTCACCGGCCTTACCTAACATAAATTCCGGATACCACAATATATGCGTCCAGAAAGCTATTGCTAATATTCCACTCAATACATGGATGGCAACGAACAGCGTCATATCCTGTTCAATCGGAGGTCTTAGTGCAACAGAGTGAGCGCCAGCCCACGCGGAGATGTTAATCAGAATCATCCAAGTACCCAAACTCAAACTCCAGGCCTTAAGGCTGTGATCTCTCCAAGCCTTTTGCACCGTTCTTGGGTCTGGATGCATATGCCTCTCTTGAACGTGAATATCTCGGGTTTCAATAACAGCCCTGTGTACTACAACCATCGATAAGAAAAGTAGAATCAGATTACCCATGCCAACACCAGCCCAATCATTTGTTCCAGCATCAAAAGGGAAAGTTGAGGCATTGGAATGAGAGTAGATATAGCCTAATTGAATAGCAAAACTGGATATCGCCATGTATACTAAATTCTCTCTCATGATTGGGTAGCGAACCCAGAGCCCAACTAGCACGCCCGCCCAAGAAATCAGAGCTAGTAGGGCCAACATTAGTGAGAAATCAGAAACATAAAGAATTCCACTTCCATTTTCACCACCTCCAAACAAGCCAAAACGTCTGAAATCTCCGCCCCCTGATAATTCTCCAATTCCAAGGTCCCAGGATCCTAGTATCATCGCTATAATTCCAAGTAGAATTACAAAGCCCTCATTCAGGCCCCATCTTTCTCTCATCATTCGGATATGGAAATAATATTCTTGCAAAATAGAGTCCAAAGCTTGTAGTCGCTCATCGCGTTCTACAAATTGAAATGGCAACTCAATTTCACTTAGGCGAATCGACGCTGGCACTGCGTGTTCGTTAGGGGCTCCCCCCTCTTCAGCGTCACTCACAAACTAAGCGCGATTAATCAGGCATAATAATTCAACTTGAGATATGGGCATGTTTCGATGTATTATTCGATATGATTAGGAAACACATTTTGTGTTCAATAGTCGAAATTGTGGCGCCGAGAGGGAGATTTGAACTCCCGAGGGTAGAACCCACATGATTTCCAGTCATGCGCAATACCAGGCTATGCGACCTCGGCAGGCGACCCGCCGAGTTCTATTCCCGTCTTCAGTCTGTTGTTTAATCACTCACCTCAAATCTTAATCATAACTTCATATTCTATTCGCCGTAGTCATTAAATCGCCATCTAGGCTGGGTTAGTCGTCGCCACTGTGGCTTAGGGGTATAGCATCCCATTGGTAATGGGAAGGTCGGGAGTTCAATTCTCCCCAGTGGCTCCATATACTGCGATTTTTGCCACTTAAATTATTTGCATTTTTTATTTTCAGCGTTTTGTGTCATTTCAACTGTTCGTAGAACAGCAACCGCGAATGCTATAATCTCGACAAGCAACGTACAGGGTATGACTGCCAGCCGCCGAAGACTAGCCACCGCCCTTGTAATGCTGATGATTATAGCACCATTAGCCAATGCAGGCATGGCTTCATGGAACACAACGAACACAATCAATCCGAATGGAGATGAATTGACAGTAACCGGATTTAGGGTACCGGGGAATGGTACCGTAATGGATGGTTGGGTTCATGTTACTAATACGGATTTAGCCACCGCAGTGGATCCTTCCATTATTCTTGAGGGGGCTGATTTGTTAGCAGGTTCCCTAAACAATGTTGTCTATGATGATGAACTTGAAGCCGTAGTTATGATGGATGATGGGACTAGGTCAGACATTAGTGATTTTGCTGCTGGTGACATACAGGCAACTCTCAGTAATCTGTATAGGAGTGGGCCAGGTTACACTATGGTGTACGCTTCGACTTCAGTAACTACTACTTGCAATAACAGTAGTGGATACTTGATAACATACGGTTTTGATAACAATTATAATGGTGGTTTGAATAACAATGAAATCACCAATACTCTCTATTTCTGTGATGTAATCCAACAATCCTCCAACGGTACCAACACAACATATAGTGCACTGGTTGATTTTACTGTAGAATCTTTTGGTTCAAATTGTGAATATGGAGGATTTATGATAGAAGCTGGAATTGATTGGGACGATGACCGGTCTCTCAGCTCAAGTGAAATTGATGATGTAATGTATATTTGCCACAATCCTGCAATTTGGGGCCCTGCTATTCTTTCATCAATGAATGGAACTCTTTACGGTGCAAGCAGATTTACTTCTT
>Ga0208766_1000007_pt1 | contig 144945 bp, 147 predicted proteins | sample ETN01SmetaG_3_FD_185792 | JGI IMG/M metagenome (GOLD analysis project Ga0208766, IMG submission 185792) | Marine microbial and viral communities from oxygen minimum zone, Eastern Pacific Ocean - ETNP2014F12-01SV263 (SPAdes) (version 2) | ecosystem: Environmental > Aquatic > Marine > Oceanic ... | reverse complement strand
TCCAAAGGCTGGCTATCTTCACCATCTTCTAGACCATCACCGTCACAGTCAGCGTTTTCAACGCAGCCTTCTTCTTCAGCACCATCGAGAACACCGTCACCATCAACGTCATCATCGGTGTCATCTGGATCTTCATCAGAGAGAAGCCCATCACCATCAGAGTCAAAGTAAACCGGTATCTGAATAACAAAGTCCCTAAGTGCCACTTCGTCGGTCTCTACGCCAACACCAAAAACCTCAGATACTAAACCTCCATAATTCCGGATATCACAATGAGGGAAAAGATTATCCACCGTGAGGGTTAACTTTGCCGGCGAAGGATATTCAGTCATATGTTCGCCCACACGCATAATTTCAAAGGAAAATGAATTGGTTCCTTCATCCACCGAAGCGCTTGCTTCTATAAAAAAGTAGTCTGGGAAACCAGGTACTTCACTATCGGCGTATTCCCCAAATGCAGAACTTATAGAGCCAAAGGCTTCTTCTTCGACGTCGCAGATCGCAGAACCTCCATCTCCTATGACTTCAATTTCAAAAGTATGAGGAGTACCCATTTCAGTAGGGAAAATGATTCCGTTCTCTGGGCCATCATCTGGGAAAGAAAGAACAAGTTCAGGAGCCGTAACCGTGGGCTCAAGATCAGATCCGTCGGGGATCCCATCATCGTCACCATCAGCGTCATTTGAACAAACTGTTCTAACGAGATTGTCAGGATCACCTTCCGTAGAACGGTTTGACTTATAGAGAAAAGCTCCACGATTCGCTCTCCAACCCGAAAATGAAGCATCTTCAGCGATGTACACATACAAATGCCGCAAATCGTCAGGTTCTACGTCCAAGACGAAACGAGATGTTACACCGGGAGAAATACCTTCTTGGAATGTAAAGAAACCACTGAAGAAGTGATTGTCCTGATTATTGGCTTCATCGATTTTGATTTCTAAAGAATCATCAGCGATTGAAGCTGCTACATCTGGGTCCCATTCAAAAGTGACATCTAGAACCACTCGACTATCTCCTTCTACAAGTCCCTCAGCTACACACTCTTCAAACGTCAACTGGACTTCTTCAACAGTGACTGTTATTCGTTCGTCAAAACATCCGTTATCAGCATGGCTTTGTAACCAAGCTGGGATATGCCAATCTTGGCCCCAAGGCTCCATGAGTTCTGCTACATCGTCCTCGTCAACTCTTCCTCCATTGTCACAGTTAATTGTGGGTTCAGAATTATGTTCTGCTGCGGACGCTTCTTTTGATGTTCCCAAAGCCAAAGATCCCAGAAAAATGGCTGGAATCAGCAATGCCAGCACCATTATTTGTGCTGTACGGCTCTTTGTAGATGTATCAATATTCTTTTTCATGTTTTCTCCAAACGTGTTATTCGGGTTTTGTTATGAAGTCATTATGAAAGATTTGCTAGAGCCCGATTAGAGACAAGGGGGTATAGATAGAGGGACTTAGATCCCTAAAGAATCGAAGGTTTCAGAGTTATTGTTATTCCTGTTATGTATGACAAAAAGAAATACGCAGAACCCAACAATGAAAAGATCTTTGCTTATGATCTTGTCGCCGGGGAAGAGACGAAACGGACGAAAGTAACCGTTTCCCGCCGGATTGGCCTCACACTCATCCTATTAGGGATAGTCTTAGGTCTTTTTAGCGTGTATCAACTCTTCGGCACTGGGTTAATTACAGCTAGAGAACAATCAAAACTTGACGCAACTATAAAAACCGATGAGGCCATCGTTGAAAATGTTGCAGCGATTTCACGAGCTTTCTCAACTACCACCTCATATTTCTGTCCAGAGGGTTTTACTCTGGACACTCATCAGCAGGTGTGCACGAGCACAACGGGTACCACTGAGCTGGTAGAGGTTGAAACTGTCAATGAAACCACATCCAGTCGATATGAAAACATGACGGCTGAAGAACTTTCGCAGGTAGCCAATCTTGTATGGAAACAGGAGGGAGAAGCAATTGGTAGTATCCGCATTCCCGCCATTGACCTGCGTTGGAACTTTGTCGAAGGGATCTCCGTGAATGATTTACGCAAAGGGCCAGGCCACTATCCCAACACGCCACTCCCAGGAATGGGCGGAAACAGCGCTATCGCTGGCCATCGAACAACCTACGGCGCACCCTTTGGAGACATCGCTGAAATATCTTGGGGAGATAGTATCTTCATCCACGCTACATACGGTGATTTTGAATACAGGGTTATCGACCGTTTCGTTATCTCCCCAGATGAAATGTGGGTTATTGAGGATCAGGGCGATAACCGTTTGACTCTTACTTCCTGCCACCCGAAATTTTCATCTAACCAACGCTATGTGGTCGTGGCTGAACTTGTCTCTGACACAGCCGCATACATCCCCTCCCAGGAGGAAATTGACGAACTTATCGCAAATACTATGGAAACCACGACAGAAACGAGTGTCGAAACTCACCTAATCTCATCCCAGAAGCAAATAACCTTTGATGCTGAAAAGACCACTGAGTCGGTGCCTTGTGAAGACTGCGAACAACTCTTGAGCGTGGAGATTCAAGAATCCGCGAACACTATTGGAAGTAGTGGACTCGGTGGAAACAAAAAAGTCACAGCAAAGGTAATTGTATGGTCCGTAATCTCACTGGTTTGGATAATCGTTGCTGTCCGGTTTTTCACCTTAGTTTCTTCAAAGAAAATGAAATTCTTACTTTTACTGTCTCCCGTTCCTTCTCTAACGGTGGCGTTTTATTTCATTGACCTATGGCTCCCCGCCTACTAGCTCAATTCGAACAGGAAAAAATTTTAACGGCCAAGCATGATTACCTTCTAAAAACCGTGTTTCTTACGGGTGAGTCTTATAAAAACGATCTTCAATCCAGGTTGCAAGGTCTCCGAGGTTGCCTTTGTTAATTGCGGTCAAACCAATATCGGTACGGGTCAAACCCGAAACAACCACAATGTCTTGTTGCGCCTTCTCAGAACCCCAAATCTCTTCGAATGCAGCGTGGACGTCAAGTGCTGTCCCAACACCAAGATCAAAATCTGTAATGACTGCATATGGTGTGGCTTCTTCACGTAGGCATTCCTTAGCTTCTGCAAGCGAACCAGCTTCTTGAATTTCCAAAGCAGGGTAGGTATGTGTTACCCACGTCTTGAACGTTTCCCGTACCAGTTTATTGTCATCTATTATCAGCAGAGTTCTCTCAGTTTCCCCCGAGTGAATAGTCTGCGGATACGGATCAATATTTGAATCACACCAACTTTTTAAACTCTCGATATTCTTCTTCTCAACGAAAGCTACGTTAATGTCTTCCGGAATCCCATCTCGATTTTTGAGGTTTCCACAGACAAGAACTCGAGATAGATCAAATCCAATCTCAATCAAGTACCTGAGTAAATGCTCTCCATCACCATTTTCTGACACATCCCAATCTGTGATGACCGCATGGATTTGCTTTGTCTCAAGTACCGCTTGTGCCTCTTCAACTGTAGCAGTTAGAACGGATTCATTTTCCGGATGCTGGGTCTGCAGCCACATCGACATCGCTGTCCGAACCGTACGTTCATCATCAACAACAAGGATGGTGTTTCGCAGCATCAGTTCGTGGTTTCGTACTCTTCTAGAAGACTCCGAATATCAGCTATGGCCTTATTGATGGCATCAGCATGTTCTCTTGAGACAGTGATGTCGCAACCTTCAACGTAGTTAGCTCCCCACAACATTGAGAGGGCAGCCATATTCGAATTTATGTTATGGATAATACCTTCACGGTTCATCTCCACATTGTACAAACACTTTCCTATATCCTGAAATAATATGACGGATGACAATCTCCACTTCGTACAGGAAATCCATGACAACGTCCTTCAAGACCTGCATGTTCTGACATTGAACTTGTCAACGGGCACAGATCCCTCACGGGATAAACAGGAACTCCTCGCAGATATGTGGAACCTACAAATAGCCTTACAGAAAGTTCAAACCGATCTTCGTGCCCTCATTGAACAAGAACAACAACGGAATGCCCCTCTCTCTGTTCGACTTAATGGCCTCATGGAGTTCTTCTCTTCAGATACCCACACTGTCTCACATACCCTGATAGACGGTATTGACAAACTTGACGAACCTATACAGCACGAAATTTTTTATATCATAAAAGAAGCCTTCGCTAACGCGATAAAGCACTCCGAAGGTGATTCTTTCACTCTGACAGTCAATGCGAATAACGATCAGTTGCAATTTGAGGTTACAGATAATGGAATAGGGCTACCAGACCAATTCGAGCGATCAAGCGGAACGCAAAACATGCGCAGCAGAATTGATAGAATTGGGGGGACTTTAACTATTGAAAACATCCCTGCTGGTGGAGTGCGGATCATCGCGTCTATCCCAAACTGAGTAGGATAGAACCATGAAGATTCTTATCGTTGACGACCATGAAGTTATGATCTCCGGTATCACCGCACTTCTAGATGATTATGAAACCCGCGGCTGCGCGAATCTTGATCAAGCACTACCAATGATCCTTGAATGGGAACCAGACATCATTATTTGTGACCTTGACTTTGGAGAAGTAGGCAAAGGAGGTTTTGATCTAGCGGAAAAAGCATGGGAAGCAGACTGCCTATCGAAATTTATTATGTATACGGGAGCTGACATCAATAAAGCAATCCTTCTCGGAGATATCAAGGGCCTTATCGGAAAAAACATCTTCGCTATTGAATCAAAGGTGCGCCCTACTGCAGAACTTCAAGAAACTGTTCAAAAAGTCGCAGATGGCAAACGACCTTTTGATGGTTACACAGTCCGAGTAGCGAAAAGTAACCTCCCAGATGAAGACCTTCTCTTGATAGAACGATTCTTCTCTCTCACAGAGCGACAACTTGAACTCGTAGGCGCATACGCTGTGCAGCCTGATCGGAAATCAGTCGCCAAAGAACTCCACATCGCAGACTCAACTGTCAAGAACTATACAAGCCGCATTCTTGAGGTTTTTGACGTTGAAAACATGCGAACTGTCGTAGCTCAATATCAGAAATTCCAGGAAATTCTTCGCACTGTCGGATATCAGGCATAGCCCTTTATTTGCTGATTGAAATCATATTTGCAAAGAAATCCCTTACTTTCTATGTTCAAAGAACATGTACCTTGTCGATCCGTGTAAATAAGTGTTTTATAAGAGTTGTTTCGTCTTTACCTTCTGTGCAGGCGAAATGGCTTTCTTCCTTATAGGATCTTTCAGGTGAACCCATTAAGTAAGTTAAGTAGATCGATCAGCGGAAAAGTCGCCATCGTGACAGGTGCTGCTAGTGGAATGGGTCGTGCCACAGCCCACCTGTTCAGCGATGAGGGAGCAAAAGTCGCTGTGTGCGACATTAACGTTGAAGGAGTTGAGCGTGTTGTTAGCGAAATTCACCAATCAGGTGGATCAGCCAAGGGTTACGTCGTTGATCTTCAGGATGGAAACGCTCCATCAGAACTTGCTAAGCAGGTCAGGTCAGATTTAGGACCTATTGATATTCTGGTGAATAATGCCGGAGTTAGTGTCGGAGGACCTATTGATAGCCCTGACTTTGAGGATTTTTGGAATGTTACCTTCGCTGTAAATCTTGATGCTCAGATGAGGCTGATACGAGCCTGTCTTGATGACCTTTGCCGTGAACAGCAAGGACGAATTGTAAATATTTCTAGTACTGAAGGTCTTGGAGGGTCAGCGGCGTTAAGCCCATATACAGCTTCCAAACACGGCGTAGTCGGATTGACGAAAGCGTTAGCAGTTGAACTTGGACCATCGGGTGTGACCGTAAACGCAGTCTGCCCAGGTCCTATTCATACGGGAATGACAGCAAAAATTCCTTTAGATGCAAAAAAGATTTTTGCACGAAGAAGAACAGCTTTGAAAAGATTTGGAAATCCAGAAGAAGTTGCTCATGTGACGCTTAGTCTTGTGCTTCCCGCTGCTTCTTATATCACGGGGGCCGCTGTCCCAGTTGATGGTGGTATGCGCGCACGGAACAACTGACTACTTCTTAATTATGACTGAAGTGAACTCTGGTGAATTGTTGCTTTTGCAGCGTCGAACCATACGAACATTAATGACCGGCCTTGTTCCTGCTGGAGCGGCTTTAACTTCAGCGTATTCTGCCGCTGCTGTCCTTGGCGAAGAACTCACTGATTCTGAAACTCTTGGCGGGCTCGCAGCCGCCAGCGCAACGGTAGGGTCAGCTATCGCTACGTTATTGCTCGCACGAATGATGGTCATTTACGGCAGACGACCCGGTCTACTAACAGGGTACGCTGTCGCTTCTGTAGGTTCTCTAATAGCCATGACTGCCGCTCTTACAGGCTGGTATCTATTATTGATTCCAGGGATTCTTAGTATTGGGGTAGGAGGTGCTGCAAGCTTGGCTGCCCGTTTCGCTGCTGCTGACCTTGCTACTCCTGATCATAGAGCGAGAGCGATTGGCACGTTGGTGTGGGCATCTACGATTGGTGCTGTCCTTGGCCCAACTATTGGTTTTGGACCTGCAAAGAGATTCGCTCAACTCATTGGCATAGCTGAATTAGCTGGCCCATACCTGATTTCTTCCGTACTCTTCGCGATCGCTGCGGCAGTTATCCACTTTAGGTTACGTCCGGACCCTCTCATAGTCGCAGGTGGATTGGGTGCATCTAAAAAAGATCGGGGATTTAAAGGAGCGGTTAAATCTATTGCTGGTTCAGCTATAGGAAAGTTAGCTGTGGGGTCAATGGCAACTGGGCATATTGTCATGGTTGGAGTAATGACAATGACTCCATTACACATGAACGACGGCGGGCATGAGTTGGAAATCATTGGGTTCGTGATTTCGTTACACATCATCGGAATGTACGCTGCGGCACCGATTATCGGATGGGTCGTGGACCGTTTAACAGCTGGACCGGTTCTGGCTTTAGGGGGGATGCTGCTATTTATCGGATCGGAAATGGCATCTCATACTGAACCTAGTGAAAGCGCCGGCGTGTTCATAGGTTTATTCCTTATCGGTTTGGGTTGGAGTTGCGGGCTCATCGCTTCTTCAGTTCTTCTTACAAATGAGTTTGAAGGTTCGGTCCGGGTTCGTGTCCAAGGTTTAGCTGATACGATCATGTCCGCTTCCGGAGGTGCTGCAGGTTTGGGCTCTGGGTTAATGGTGTCAACAACTGATTATCGAACATTGTGCCATTACGTGTCGTTCATTGGTTTAGTGCCTGTAATGGGATTTCTTTTTCTGCTCTTTCGCACCTATAAGAAGAATCTAACTAATTAACGGGTAAAAGAAATGGTTTTAGATCAGGCTGGGAGTCGGGTTATCTATTTGTAGTATCTCCGCCAGTGATTGGGTAACCATGTTGCCAACTGCTGGATTCATTTCTTGAGGGAGCAGGCCGGAGTTGGCTAAACGGTCACCAAGTCTGATAAAAATCGCACAGAATCGCATAATGGCGAAAACTTCCCAATAATGCGGGTGACGGACTTCCCTTCCGGAAATATTTTCATAATATGCTGCTTGTTCTTCTCTTGTTGGGTAACCGGAAAGGCGTTCAACGCCTACGTCATCAAATGACATCCGGTCAAACATTAGCCACCAGCCAAGATCAGCTTCAGTGGGGCTTAATGCGCATGCTTCCCAATCAACCACTGCTGCTGGCTTATAGTCTTGCCAGATGATATTTCCGAGTCTGGCGTCTCCCCAACTCAACCCGATCCTTTCATCATTGGGGTCATTGCGGGTCAGCCAATCAAGTGCGTACTCCATAACTGGGTGTTCGCGGCCTTTAAGTTCTTTCTGCACATAATTTCGATAAATTTCTATTTGCTTTAGTTGAGTGGGTTCACCATCACACGGGTTTAACCAATGTAAGTCTGCTGCTTTCCAGTTAATCTGATGGATCCCTGACATCGCTTCAATCCCGGTTTGCACCATTTGTGTTCGTTGCTGGTCAGTGGCTTCATCAACGACGAATCCTTCTTCGGTGTATCTGGGTCGATCAGATGGGATTTGCCCATCAACGTGAACCATAACGAAAAAAGGTAGCCCCAGGTAGGTGCTGGGTTTAAGTTCTCCGATTGTTGGGAGGGGAACGTCACTGTTTGACTGAACTGTTTTCATGACACGTTGTTGTAAAGCGACAGAGATTTCACATTCCGGTGTTTGAGCTGGGAACATGCCCCCGTCTTCGGGTTCGATTCGTGCTACATACCTTCCTTCATGTCTTCCTTCATCAGTATCAGATGAAATATTGAAGAAAACTGTTTCATTGGAAAAACCCGTTGCTACGGGAATGTCTATTTCTCCTATTCCCACGTTTCGATGTTCGGTGTGTGCCTCCGTAAACCATGTAAGAAGCCCTTGTCCGTATTGGCTTCTATCTATATGAAATTTTGGAGCGTTTGAGGTATCTTCTTCCATCAGTAATCCCTATGGGGTACAAATCATCTTTGGTGTTTAGGGACCTGAGAAAGTCTTTCCACCTTCTTTAGATTCTTGTGAATAGTATGAAACCTTCGGATCATATTTTATTCCACCCTCTTCTTCCCAGCGTCGAAGCTCGGATCTTCCGACAACAAACCAATGAACTTCATCTGGTCCATCGGCGAGGCGTAAAGTTCGCTGACCGGTGTACATATCTGCGAGTGGTGTCCATTGTGAAACTCCTGCTGCTCCATGGAATTGGATAGCTTCATCAATGATGTGGCATACACGTATCGGAACCATCGCTTTTATTGCACTTACCCAAACGCGTGCAGCTTCATTTCCTAATTCATCCATTGCTTTCGCTGCTGTCAAAACCATCCGGCGCATAGATTCGATTTCTATTCTGGCTTTGGCGATAACTTCTATGTTCTTTCCAAGGCTTGCAATTGGCTTACCAAACGCTTCTCTGGTTAATCCACGTTTAACCATTAGTTCAATAGCTCGTTCAGCAGCTCCGATTGAGCGCATGCAATGATGGATTCTTCCCGGTCCTAACCTGACTTGAGAAATCTCAAATCCTCTTCCCTCTCCGAGAAGTATATTGTCTTTGGGAACTCGGCAATCGTTGAACCGAAGGTGCATGTGACCGTGTGGTGCGTCGTCTTTTCCAAAGACGTGCATCGGTCCAAGTATCTCCACGCCTGGGTTGTCCATTGGGACAAGGATCTGTGATTGTCGTTTGTGGGGTGGTCCATCTGGATTTGTTTGGACCATGCAAATCATAATTTTGCATCGTGGGTCACCGGCTCCTGAAATGTAGAATTTTTCTCCGGTTATTACCCACTCATCTCCATCAAGAATGGCCTTGCAAGAAATGTTCTTAGCATCTGAAGAAGGAATGTCCGGTTCGGTCATTGCGTAAGCGGAACGGATTTCACCGTTAAGTAGAGGCATCAACCATTTTTCTTTTTGTTCTTCAGTTCCTATTCGTTCCAGTACTTCCATATTTCCGGTATCGGGAGCGGAACAGTTGAGGCTTTCTGAAGCTATTGGGTTCTTTCCTAGTTCCGTAGCAATGTATGCATAGTCAAGGTTCTTTAGTCCCTCTCCTGTTTCAGCGTCGGGTAGGAAAAAATTCCAAAGCCCCTGATCCTTCGCCTTGGCTTTGATTGAATCAAGAAGTTCAAGTTGCCCTTCTCCATAACCCCAGCGTTCTTCTCTGTCCACACCCAATTCATAAAATTCTTTGGTATGCGGGTCTACTTCTTCAGCGATAAATTTTTTCACTGCATCAAATAAAGGTCGGACTTCTTCCGACATTCTAAGATCAAACATTTCCGGTGTTGTTTCTAAGCCAGCCATTGTTCCTCCAATAAGAATTTACCTATTCACCTTATGTCTATCTTGACCAGAACCGCTAATAAGAAGAAGCGAATAGAAGAAAATTTAATTTCTTTATGACTTAGCGCTAGTTTCTATAGCAAACACAGAAGAATCAGAAAGTAGATAGGTATACACATGAGTAACCGTAAGAACATGATGCAGGCATTAGAAAACTGTTTCACCGAATTTGAATTTCTTATCTCAAATCTAACCAACAATGATTGGCAAACACAATCGCTTTGTCCCAATTGGAATGTCAAAGGAGTGGTTACACATCTTGCCGGCATAGAGAATCTTTTATTGGGATGGATTCCCAAGAACGCCGATGAATGGCCTCCGTTTCCCAAAATGGCTGAGTTTGAAAAAGTAGCTGACGGTCTTAGCTCAGCTGAATTGCTTGACCGTTCACTCTCTATTGTTAATGAACGGCGCCAAGAACTCAATGAAATAGGTGATGAGAAATGGGGTTTAGAATGCATGACCCCAGTAGGACCTGGCACATATGGCCGGTTTATGAATATCCGTATCTTTGATTTCTGGGTACATCAACGAGATATGGCTATTCCTCTTAATATTGAGACTATAGATTCTGGTGTTCACGCCGAAATAGCTCTTGATGAGGTGCACGGATCACTTGGATACATCGCTGGGAAAAAAATTGGTTTAGAAGATGGTATGAGCATCGCTTTTCATCTTTCTGGCTCTTTAGAAAAAGACCTTTTCGCAGTTGTGGATGGTCGTGCAAGCGTCGCTGATCACGTTGATAATCCAACAATTGAGATTAACGTCGATAGTAAAAGTTTCGTTATGCTTGCCTGTGGAAGAGTAGATCCTCAAGTTGAAATAGATGCTGGGCGTATTAGTTGGTCTGGTAACGATGAATGGGGTGAACGGGCAGCTAGAAATCTTCGTTTCACCATGTAGAGATTCTTATGGTTTTGTAGCTTTAAGTTGTGGATTTCTCTAGTGGCGATAATGTCAAATTGTGGCGTTAAGAGAAGCGAACCTCGACAAGTTAGATAACGGCGAATTTGACGTGCTTATAGTCGGAGGGGGCATTAACGGCGCTGTTTCTGCAGCGGCGCTTTCCGCTCGAGGGGCATCTGTCGCTCTTGTAGACCGCGGTGATTTCGCGGGTTTTACTAGCCAGCAATCTTCAAATCTTGTATGGGGTGGCATTAAATACCTAGAGAATTATGAAATCCCATTGGTTAGAAAGCTATGTATGAGTCGTAACCGTTTAATGCGTGCTTACCCGGCGAACGTTCAAGAGATAGGTTTTCTTGGGGTTCTAGGAGAAACGTCGCCTTTCCCTCCTTGGATAGTTGGTGTCGGAGCTTTCAGTTATTGGGGTATTGGAAATTTTAAAACTAACGCCCCTCGTCCTATGAGCGCTGAAACTATTGAACAGATCGAACCTGTTGTGAACACAGTTGGGACACTGGGCGGAATTGAATACGCTGACGCCTATTTAAAAGACAATGATGCACGGTTTGTCTTTAGCTTTATTAGATCAGCTATGGATGTTGGCGCTATCGCTGCTAATTACGTTGAGTTAGAGTCCGCTGAACGCGTCAAGGGTAAATGGTTTGCCCAGCTGCGGGACCTAGAAAGCGGATCTGAGTTATCTCTCCAAGCCAAAGTTATTATCAACGCCGCTGGGCCTTTTCTAGATGGGTTAAACCAGTCGTGGAACCTCCACACCCGTCATCAGATTGTTTACTCCAAAGGAGTTCACCTTATCGTTGATCAATTAACCCCCAATGAGAGAGTTCTTGCTTTCTTTGATGACAGTCAAAGACTTTTTTACGTCATCCCTATGGGGAATAGATCTGTAATTGGAACCACTGACACTCGGGTAAATGACCCACACACAACCGTGACTGACGAGGATCGTGATTTTCTTTTGGGACAGATCAATGACCGGTTAGATCTGAATGCTCCTCTTAAAAGCAGTGACATAATCGCTGAACGTTCAGGAGTTCGCCCTTTGGTAGTCCGTCGTCAATCAAAGAATGTGAAAGATGTTGATTGGACTGCTTTGTCGAGAAAGCATGAGGTGGAAATTGATCACGCAAAGCAAGTTGTATCAATTTTTGGTGGGAAACTTACTGACTGTCTCAATGTCGGAGAAGAAGTAGCTGATGCCGTGCAGATTCTTGGCATTCACTTAAATCCGGATCAACGCCGTTGGTATGGGGAACCGGGGAGGGAGTCTAGAAGGGCTTTCTTCCGTCAAACTAGAGGGATGCGGATAGATGATCTTCGTGACAAGCCTGGTGCTGAACCTTTATCTGAAAGGCTTTGGAGACGGTACGGAAGAAGAGCTTTTGACATGCTCGACGATATCCGTGAAGACCCTTCTATGGCTGAAGATATTCTGGGTTCATCTGATTACCTCCGTGTTGAGTTGCATAACACAGCGAGTACAGAAATGGTGGTGAAGTTAGATGACTTTCTGCGTAGGAGAAGCAAAATTTCTCTCATTACACGCGAGGAAGAAGTCCGATCATCAGAAGGCCTTCAGGAAGTGGCTGAAATTCTTTTCGGATCCTCAGCAAATCGTAAATTGGTAGAGCATTTCGGCTCTTCTATTCTCGATAATGAAAAAAACAGTTAAAGGTCTTATTCGAGGAACTCTGGTTCATCTCTTAATAGTTCTTCCCACCAGCCTTGGAATTGAAACCAACCGGCGAGTTCGTGACCTTGGTGTTCGTATCCCGATTGAGCGAGGTCTTCTGGGATTTCTATAGGAGTTCCCGCAGATTCTGCAAGAAGTTGGCTTTGGCAACTTCTTTCAAGCGCCACAAACCACCAAACTGCTGAATCTACGCTACCTCCGGCGGTGATGATTCCATGATTTTGGTGAATGAGCGCTTTTTTGTCACCTAATGCGTCCGCCATTGCTTTACCAATTTCTGTATCTACAACTGGGGAGCCGCTCCCTACCGAACAAAGCGCTACATCATTGAAGAACATTGTGTCATCTTGGGTGATCATTTTTAATGGTTTCCCCAATGCAGAGAACGTGCGTCCATACATTGAGTGGCAATGTGCAGCTGCAATGACATCAGGTCGGGCAGCGTGTAGTTGTGAATGAATTGCGAATGCGGCAGCGTTCACGGGTCGGTCCCCTACAATTACCTCTCCTGTGTGATCGATGCAGAGCAAATCAGATACTTTCATTAGTTTAAAGTTTTTTCCAAATGGATTAACCCAGAAACGATCTGGGTGTTCTGGATCTCGTACTGTTATGTGCCCAGCTACCCCCTCTGCGAGCCGTAATCTTCCTAGTACCCGTAAACCTGCTGCGAGTCTCTGTTTTCTATGTAAACGTTCCGTTTCTAAGTCCGTTATTTCTTGAGTTGAGGGATAAACAAATTCGTGGGTTGTCGTGCTTTTATCTATTTCGCTTTCACTGGTTTCGGTATCAGCCATTTCTATCTTCCTTTTCTCAGCCTTCTATACGGTAACTCAAATCTTGATGTTATGTCACTTGGGTGAACGGTATCTCTTTTCAGAAGGTATTCTCCCATCATGCGGTTTATACACGGTATGGGTTGAAAATGGGTTCAGGAATTGAATTTGATCCTTCAGTTAACCCATCTGCTATTTCGAAAGTTATTGGCCCTATTGATGACAGACTCGTTGAAATTCTTTCTGCTGAAAGGGCGAGATGGGTAGCCGTTGATGGAACTCTAGATGCTCCATTTGATGCTCTACAATCACTTATTTTTAGTGGAGGTAAAAGGATCCGCCCAGCATTCTTTCATTGGGCTCATGTTGGAGCAGGCGGTGACGGGTCTTCAGATATAGCTATTGATGCTGGGGCAGCCATTGAGATGCTCCACGCTTTTGCTTTGGCACATGATGATGTGATGGACCATTCTTCTTCTCGCCGGGGAGAACCCTCGATATGGAAACATTTCTCAGATTTGCATTATGAAAATGATTGGGCTGGCAATGCGAAAGAGTTTGGTGAAGCGGTCGCTATTCTGGTTGGGGATTTGGCACATGTAATCGCTGATAAATTAATCCGAAACGTTTCGCCTACTGTTTCCAGTATCTGGGATGAGCTTCGGCTTGAAGTAAACATTGGTCAATATTTAGATGTTTTGTCCGGCGCTAGGCGAACGTTTGATCATGCTGGCGCTCGGAGGATCCTTGAATACAAGACAGGTCGTTATTCTGTTCAACGCCCACTCCATCTTGGAGTTGCCATAGCTGGACGCCATGACGAATTTGAGGATTTCTATACGGATTTTGGTCGCCCAGTTGGGGTTGCTTTCCAACTCAGAGATGATCTTCTCGGAGTATTTGGAGATGAGGAAACGACAGGTAAACCAGTCGGTGATGACCTGCGAGAAGGAAAACCTACTTCTCTTGTTGCCGCCGCCTATGCACAAGCGAATGAACTTCAAACAAAGGTTCTTCATTTAATCGGAAATCAAGATCTAACCAGAGATGATGTGGAAAAAATCCAGCAAGTCATTATTGACACTGGAGCTGATCAGGTAATTGAATCAGAAATCAAAGAGTTGACCAATATTGCTTTACAGGAACTAGAAAGGTCATCTCTAAATGAAGAAGCTATGGATGCTCTCACAGAGTTAGCGTTATTCGTCGCCTACAGAACTTACTGATTAGATATCTAGAATTTAGCCAATTCGCTGCTATGTCATGCCACAATGGACGAGTGGTATTAAGAAAATTATCTTCTACAAACGCTTTTGTCGTAACTGACCTTGAAGGTGCCCCTTCTTTTGGCATTGTCCGAAGCGCTCCCAAAATCCTTCAAGGTGGAGCGAAGGACCTTGCACGGTCAATGACATACACTTTCGCTTCTTTTGAAATGAAAAGAGGTGGAGCTTCCGGAGGTATCAATGCAGCTGCGGAAGTAAGAGATGAGGCTATTGGGGACTTTGTTAATGAAATTCTTGATGATGTTTCTTCAGGGCATCTTGGTCTTTCAGCCGGGAAAGGTATCACTTCGGGTTCTTTACAGAACTTGTATGAAGTTGATTCCAGATCAATCTTGCGTTTCGAATTACAAGGAGAAGAAACCCTTGAAACGTATCTTGCTGCTTTAGGACCGGTTGTTTCAGCTGATCAAGTTGTAAGCCTAGATGGGAAAACAGTTGCGATCGAAGGTTTTGGTGAGCACGGACCCACAATGGTTGACCTCGTTGAAGAACGCGGTGGAAAAGTTGTTTCTATTTCTACTTCATCTGGGTCTCTAACCGATCAGTCTGGTTTAGATGCAAGTTATATAAGAAGAAAATGGGCTGAAGAAGGAATAGATTTAGTTAAAATTCTTGACGTTGAAGGAGAACCAGGTTGGAAAGTTTTCCAATCTGGAGCCGATGTCCTTTTTGCTGGTTCAAAAATGGGGGCCGTTACTCATTTAACAGCTGAAAAACTAAAGATAGAGGCACTAGTGCCGCACCAACCTATTCCTTTCACAGCGCGGGCTCTTGCGACACTACAACGCAAAGATACTAAAGTCGTCCCTGATTTTATTGCTGTATCAGCTCCTATTTTTGCGGCTTGGCCAGAAGAAGGAGCAGGGGTTTCAGAGATAATTAAATTAGCTGAAAGTCGTATTGTTGAAGTGATACGTGAAGCTTCAAACCATGGAGATGGTTTGTTTTTAGGAGCCTGTTACCGTGCTGAGTCTTTTCTTGAAACCTGGCAGGATACTCGTTTATTTGGCCGACCGTTAGCTAGCTAACTGTAACATTTCTCCTAAACGCGCTACTGTCCTGATACTGGAACTTTGGGAGATAATATGATCACTATTACCGCAACGCTCTCTTTTAAAACAGAAGAGGACCGGAATGAAACTGTGGCGAAAACTGCTGATGTACAAGCAGCGACACGCAATGAAGAAGCTGGATGCCTTGCATATTGTTTCGCCCCCGATCCTGCAGAACCAACACATATACAGGTGTATGAATTGTGGACAGATGCTGAGAATTTAGCAGCGCATTTTGATCACCCTAATTACGCGGCGATGGTGGAAGTCCTCCATGGTTGTGAAGGGTTTTTAGCTTCAGAAAATCGTTTATACCTATCTGAAGACAAAGGTCCGGTTTATGGTCCCGATAAAAAATTTCGATTTGACGCTGTCTCTACTGTTGATGAGAACAAGAATTGATAAATGGGGAAAGTAATTGATCTCCATGCCCATGTTGTGCTTGAGGAGAGCTTCGGAGCTGCAGGAGAATATGGACCAGAACTCAGCGATCATGTAAAAGCGCAGGAGTTCCGAGTCGGAGATTATTCAATGCGTGTCCCATACCGTGGAAGTGTTTTCATGGACGCTGAGAAACGTATAGAAGCCATGGATGACTTAGGAATTGATTTGCAAGTTCTTTCCCCTAACCCATTGACCTTCTTTGGACATATAGATGCCAGTAATGCTTTCTCTTTCGCCAAATCATCTAATGATGCAATGGTTTCCCATATTGAAGCTTTCCCTGAACGCTTATTAGGTGCAGCTTCTATTCCGTTACAGAACCCAGATTATGCATGTGAAGAGCTCAGTAGAGCTGTGACCGACCTTGGGCTTGTCGCAGCGTACATAGGTACCGATTATGGATTCACACTAGACGACCCTCGACTTGATGACTTCTATCAAACGCTCGTTGATTTGGATGTTCCGCTGTTAATTCACCCAGCTACCAACAATGGAATACGTGGCGCTTTAGATAAAAGGCTTGGACGGTTTGGTCTTGATCTCATAGTTGGCTACGCGTATGAAGAGACTTTGGCTGTTGCCGCTCTTGTTCTAGGAGGAGTTTTGGATAGGCATCCAAAGTTAGATGTGTGTGTTTCCCATGGAGGTGGAGCAATTGCGTTTCTTACGCAAAGATTTGACTCAATGGCTGAGTTCCTCGGTAACGAATCAGATTTTGCGAAAGGTTTACAGTTGCTCTGGTTTGATTCCCATCTTGAAGCAGGGCCAGCACATGATCTTGTTGTCTCTACAGTGGGAGTTGACCGTATGGTTTTTGGTACGAACTTTGGCGGCTGGGACGTTCCTAAAGAAGTAACAGATTTTGACCGAAGTCTTTCAGATAACGCAATCAAATTATTGCGCCTACCATGGACTGAGGGGAAGGAGATGCGCAATGAGTGACTTGGTTATTCATAATGCAAGGGTTTTCTGCGGTGTCGATGAGGAAGTCCTTGACAATGGAACCGTATGGGTGTCAAACGGGTTAATAAAATACGCTGGGTCTTCTACTGACGTTCCCGAAATTGATTCAGGAGTGGAACGCTACGATGCTGAGGGAAAATTCGTGATGCCCGGCATGACTGAATCACACGTGCATCTTTCTTATAACAATGCTCACCCTCAACAACTCAATAATCAACCATTGCCAATAGCGATGCTTGATGCTGTTGATAATGCCCGTGTGCTTCTTGGTTCCGGATTTACTTCAGCGATTAGTTTCGGATCGGCCCAAGGTTTAGATATCCCTTTACGAGATGCTATTAATGCAGGGAGGGTTCCAGGTCCTCGCCTTGCCGCTTCTGATCGTGACCTTGGTTCCACCGGAAGTAACGCTGATGGGGCTTCTGGTGGCGATATGGCAAAGAAAATTATTGCAGATGGGCCGTGGGCTATCCGAAAGGCTGTTCGTTCTTTAGCAAAAAAACGTTGCGATATTGTCAAAATCTTTCTTGATGGAGAAGCCATTTCTGCTTACGCCCCTCCTGGTGTTCTTACTTACAGTGACGAGGAAGTTGAAGCTGCTGTTAGCGAAGCGCATATTCGGGGTATGCGAATAGTTTCACATTCGCGTTCTGCTGAATCGGTGAAACAAGCTGTCCGTCACGGGGTTGATATTATCGGTCATGCTAATTACCTAGATGATGAAGCGGTTGCGATGTTAGAAGCTGAACGGCACCGTATCTTTGTCGGGCCTGGTATTGCTTGGGAAATCGCTCTTCTGGATAAGGGAGCTCAGCTGGGTCTTCCTAGAGAAGATATGGAACGGCTCGGCTATCAACGAGAGATTGATGAAACAATCTCTTCAGTTAAACGTCTTCGTGAAAGTAAAGTTCGTGTGCTCATAGGGGGCGATTACGGGTTGAATATCACACCTCATGGGACTAACGCTAAAGATTTGGAATATTTTGTTGACCTGTTCGGTATGTCAGATGCGGAGGCATTGTTATGCGCGACTCGTGATGGTGGAGCGGCAGCGAATACAGAAGGAATGGTTGGGACCCTTGAGGAAGGAAAATACGCTGATTTAGTTGTTGTTGATGGTGATCCAACTATTGATGTTCGCGTTCTTCAAGACCATGACAACATTGTTGGGGTAATGAAGAATGGGGTTATGCATTGTGGACTGATGCAATCTAATCCTTATGTTTCTCCATTTAGTCAGTAGCGACTTTTAATTACCTTTAGCGAAACCATTTCAGTACGCATTGAGGTTGACCCCCATATCGTTTAATGCGCACATGAGTTCCATTGCCTATCTTTCAATTCTTATGTAGTTACCCTGCGCTGCTATGGTGTCACCATGATAGTTATTTCGGGTTTATTTAGGTTAGATGAAGGGGTCACTGAGGAAGTCCTTGATGCTTGTCGAGTTGTTATGAAAGCAACTCGTCCAGAAGAAGGGTGTATTGATTACGTTTTCAGTGCTGATCCTCTAGATGGTCAGATACTTCGTGTTTTTGAGATGTGGGAGGATCAGGCTTCGTTAGATAACCATTTTGAGACTCCTCACGTTGATGTTTTTCGAAAGGCCATGGGGGCTTGGACAATCTCTGAGCGCGAAATCAAAAAATTTGAAACTGACACTGTTGGTTCAATGTAAGGGATGTGGAAACAATGAATGAGTTAACAACACCTGAACTATTTGATATGGAAAACCATGTAGCGGTGATTACCGGTGGGGGTCGTGGCATTGGAGAGGGAATAGCGAAATCTTTTTCTGAACATGGAGCTTCTGTCGTGGTTGCAGCTCGGCGTACTGAAGAGATTGAACGTGTCGCTGACGAAATTCGTTCTAGTGGTGGGTCCGCTATTGCAGTCACCACAGATGTCACTGACGACGCTGCTGTTACAGGTCTAGCAGAAGCAGCTGTGAATGAATTTGGCAAGATCACAACGTGGGTGAATAATGCTGGTGGTTCGCCTCTACGTATGCCGATGACTGAACTTCCTCGAGATGAATGGGATAAAACAGTGGCGCTGAATTTGACCGCCGTGTATATCGGGTGTGTCACAGCGGCGAAATATATAACTAAAGGGTCAATTATTAATATAAGTTCTGGAGCTGGTTCCGGACCGGTCCCCGGCAGTGGTCATTACGGTGCGTCCAAGGCTGGAACAAATTCGTTAACGTGGACGCTTTCCGCTGAACTAGCTCCCGATATAAGAGTCAACGCTGTCGCTCCAGGGGCAATCCCTACTGAAGTGATGATGAAAGCGGTGAATAAGAATGAAGATCAGCTTGATGAACTGCTTAAAGAATGGAATATTCCCTTAGGACGTTTAGGGACGCCACAAGATATTGGGGCTGCCTGCGTATATTTAGCTTCTGACGCGGCGAGTTGGGTGAGCGGGGAGATCCTTCGTGTCGGTGGTGGAGCTAAAGCTAGGTAAATTAATTTCGTAAGAGCCCCTACTGCGACATTTGTTACAGAGCTAAAATTATTAACTGACTCTTTTCTCGCCTATATTATATCTCCGTGGATGTAGTACTTCTCTCAGCGATATTTGCAGTGGTGACACTTGGCAGCGCCTGTCTCCCTTTCACATTTAACACAAACGTCTCTACTCGCCAGTTGGAGAATCTCACAGCGATAGCTTCAGGATTCCTTTTGGTCTCAGCGATTCTTGTTGTGCTTCCAGAGGGTTTTCATATTGCAATAGATACTACAGACTCATTTGTTTACTCCCCGATTATGTTGGGGCTTGCAGCATTCGCCGGTTTTATTTTCATGCTTCTTCTTGAAGGGATCGGCATAGGGCATGCCATTCATGAAGAACACCATGATCATGAAGATGGACATGGACATGGACATATCCATCATCCCCGGCAAGGACCAATACTGACACTGGGATTATCAATCCATGCTCTCGCTGATGGGGTTGCGGTCGGTGTAGCTGCCGCTGCAGGCGAAACATCTTTCACTATTTTCGTAGCGATCGGTGTTTTGGTGCATAGGATTCCAGCTGCAGTAAGTTTGGGACTTTTTTCACTTCATGAAGAAGGTGGAATCAGAAAATCCATAAGAAATATATTGGTTTTCACTGTGGCTAGTCCCTTAGCAATCATTGCTTCCTATTTCTTATTTGATGGGGCAGGGCAGGGAACATTAGCTATTGTTTTACTTTTCTCTGCGGGAACTTTCATCTATGTAGCAACCGTTGATACTTTGCCCGCAATCCATAATCCCGAAACTGGTCGCCGACTTATCTCTTTCGTCTTAATTGGGGCGATTGTCCTAGCTGGATTACTTCTCATTGGTCAACAAACTGGATGGTTTGAGCATTCCCACAGCCACGGAGATCATGAAGGACACGACGACCACGACGACCACGACGACGGAGATCATGAAGGACACGACGACGGAGATCATGAAGGACACGACGACCACGACGACCACGACGACGGAGATCATGAAGGACACGACGACCACGACTCTGATACCCGAGTTGTGATCGCGGGTGTGCAAACAGAACGCTGCGAAGCTCTAGCACCGGAATGCGGTTTTGGATATGACTATGTTCTTGATGCCCGCGTTGATCTATGGGAACTTAACAAAGCCGAAACCCATTGGGTTTTGAAAAAAGAGTACGAGGATACAGGAGTTCGATGTGAAGCCCTGACCGAAGCATGTGGCTGGCGGTGGTTTCCAAATACTGAGTCCTACATAGATGTTTGGGTTTTTGATTATGGTTCAATGGAATTTATTGAGAATCCGGATCTCTCTTCCATCCCTGCTGGTTTAGAACCGGGTGATCCGCCGGTTAGCCAACCCGGGAGAGAAAGTTAAAACCGTTATTGTCTAATGGTTTCAAATACTGACTTCAGTGCGTTAATGGGTTTCGCTTCTGCGTAGATAGCTGAAATAGTTGAAATAGTCTCCGCGTCTTCAATATTGTTCGAAGCTAAATGAAAGCCTATGTTTCTTTCTTCTAAGTCAGCGTTAAAGATATTAATGACCTCTGACATAGTTAAAGGGTTGGCGCTTTTTTGTTCGCGTTCTTCATGGTTTTTGAAAACGTTAGCTTTCCAAAGGACAGAAACCCGGTATTGATCAAGGGAGGCCTTGTAAATCTCTTCATCGTGATCAGTAACGACCCATTCCCCATTTCCAACTGGGTTGAGTTGAGCTGATGGAGTTACAAGAATGGTGCCTTTGTCAAATGGACCGACGGGGCCTACCTGGTGGAACATTCCATGGTTATCCCCCACAAGTGCTGTGTTCGCCATGTCTCCAACATGGTGCTGTGGGGGATTATCGGGGCCATTTGGCCAAAAATAGATTCCTCCGCCTTCTACATCGTTAAGCCACCAGATTGCAGTAGCTTGAACAATTTCGTATTCGTCAAAAAGATCTGACCATAACATGGCCCGCAGTAACCACATTGGCGTGTTTCCTCTTTCTCGTCCATGGAATCTCGGGTTGTCCGTGTGGGCAGGTCCCCCATCAACGATTGCTGCCATCATGTTTACATACACGCTATGGGGTTCGATGATTTCAGCATCATAAAATTCTTGTGCAGATTTTATGTATGTGGGATTGTTCAGGAACAGTTCCGATCCTTTAGCGGCATACACATCGTGTACCCAGTCGTTTTGGAACCACATTGGTCGAGTGCGAGAGTGCGGATCTGCCCCTGGGTTATACCATCCCCCTAAAGGTGTATATGGGGCTTCGCTTTCTAAGAGTTCTTTGACTTGTTCAACGTCATCGAACACGTTCGTGAGCAAGGTTGGGGGATCGGCGTACCTTAACAAAACCCCTCCTTTCACCTATTTGTTAAGTATTACATGAGTATCTGATGCTTGCGAGCAAAGTTGGTGGGCTTAATTTAGTTAAATGAGATCCCTTCATATTCTCCACTGTTAACCCAGTTCGTTAGATAGTTGAAGAAAGCAACTGATCCATCAGGGAATCTAGCTGTGCTAAAGAGATCTCTGTCTGTTGTTTCATGCCCTTCGTTGTTGTAGTAGCCCGGCGTACAATTTGCTAGAAACCCTCTATCTTGTATTTGTAGACGCTCAACCCAGTTCGTTTCAGCTTCAGCTGTTGGTTCAAGAGTCTCGCAACCTGTTTCTAAACAGTTACTTATCATCGCGGCGATCGCTGTTGATGTTTCGCTGAAGTTGTGGGTGACGTTAGCGACAAGGCTCCCACCCTGAGCCAGTCCGAGGATAAAGAGGTTAGGGAACCCGTGGATATTTATTCCATGAAGGCTTTTCATTCCACCGTCCCAATGTTCGTTTAGGCTTTCTGCTTCTTTCCCGTATGTTTCATAGTGAGCTGAATGCACGATGTGAACTTCGAAACCTGAAGCTAAAACGATGCAGTCCAGTTCGTAGTGCTCTCCGTTGGCCCAGATCCCTGTTTCATCGATTCGTTCAACTCCTCTCCCATCAGTGTCTATGAGATGGGTTTTAGGATTGTTGTAAGCTTGAAGGTATTCATCATGGAAGCATGGGCGTTTACATAGTTGGCGGTACCAGGGTTTCAGTGATTCAGCGACGGTTCCGTCGGTGACAATTGAGTTGACACGGGAACGTATCTCATTCATTTTTTCGTCATCTGATTCGCTAAAAGCTTCCATCCAGACATCATCGAGTTCAGCCCCGGGGTTGTCTTGAATTTTGGTGATGATTCGGTCCCGTATTCTTATAGCTATGTCGGTCCATCCATCTTTCACCAGGTCCTTGTCGGCAAAACCACCGGATTGGAGGGTTGCGAAGTTGTCTAACCATTCCTTTTGCCACCCGGTTTGTAAAGAGTTGAAATCTTCATCCGTTAGTGACCGATTGTTCCGCACGTCAATTGATGACGGAGTTCTTTGAAAAACGTAGAGATCTCCAGATGTCTTAGCTAGGTGAGGAATGCATTGGACTGCTGTTGCTCCGGTTCCGATTATCCCCACGCGTTTGTCAGATAGCCGATCCATGGGACTTCCGGTTCTATCTCCACCGGTGTAGTCATAATCCCAACGTGCGGTGTGGAACATGTGGCCGTTAAAATCTTCTATCCCAGATATTCCTGGGAGTTTGGGATTGTGCATAGGTCCTGTTCCCATGACGAGGAATTGGGCTTTGAGTTCATCTCCGCGATCGGTTTTAACTATCCATTTGTTTATGGTTTCATCCCATCGTGCTTCTTGAACTGTTGTGGAGAAAAGAGCTCCTTCATAAAGGTCAAATGTTTCTGCTATTCGTTGCGCGTGGGCGTGGATTTCATGACCATAAACGTATTTCGCTGATGGGAAGTTATTTGTTTCTTCTAATAGTGGTAGATACACCATGGCGGCGGTATCGCACATCGCTCCTGGATATCGGTTCCAGTACCATACGCCGCCGACATCTCCTCCCCCTTCAATGATCGTCACGTCTTTAATTCCGGCTTCTTTGAGTCGTGCCCCGGCGCAAAGTCCGGCGAATCCACCCCCAATGATTGCGACGGTTACTTCATCTTTTCGTGGTTCTCTGTCTTCAATCTTTGTATAGGGGTCTTCAAGTAGATGGGCGAAGCGGCCTGTTGGTTCAAGGTATTGTTCGGGTCCATCATTACGTAGTCGTTTATTCCGCTCGATTTTGTAGCGTTCCCGTAGTTCTTCTCCTGATGGGTTTTCTTCAGTGATACTCATAGTTTCTCTACCTCATACTGTAGTGGCTCATTGCATAACTGAACATTTTTGAATTACCAGCCGCCGCCGCCACCGCCGCCGCCGCCACCGCCGCCGCCACCACCGCCTCCGCCGCCACCACCACCACCACCGGAAGATCCTGACCCCATAGAGGCATCAAGCGAAGTGGAGTGGGCGTTGAAGGCGGCAGCATGAATACACCAAGTGTAGGCATAGCCGACAGTTGGGTCGGCAAGGTGATCTCTTGAAACATCTTTCATGATGTTATTCCAGTGGTCTATTTCTCCTAGAGCAACGGCCCAAGCAGTGTATTGGCGAAGTGTTCCATTTTCAGCTGCTTCTTCAACATGTCGGGCTTCAGATGTTTGAATGAATTTTTTGAATCCCTGTATCTGAATCCATAATCCTGAACCCTTTGGCGACCTAACAGCTAGTTCCCAGCCTCGAAATAGAGATGCTATAAATACGCCCATTACAAATGAAAACGGTAGGTAGGCGAGAGGGCCTAGAAAATAGCTCAAAGGTGCGAAGGCGAATAAGGAAGAAAGGAAAAGGTAAGCAGATACGTTTCCATTCGGTTTTTTATGGGTCCAAAGATCAGAGTCTTCTTCCCAAAGTGTGAGTTCTTTGTCCAATTTTTTCCAACCTGGCAAGAAACCATGTCCGGATAGTTCTTCGGTTTCCGAATGAAGAAGGTACAGAACAGGATTTTTTAAATGTGCTTCATGTCCAAAGAAATACCACAACGATGAGTACTTCTCGGGAGGTTCTTTTGAAACATATTTGAATTTAGCTCCGCTTTTTCCAACCATTTCAATTTTTTCATCAAGAACCTGTGATAGAAACCAGGCTTGTTTTGCTTCTTTGGTAACTTCTTCGTCAACAAGAATGGCCCCATGATACGGAGTGATATCTTCAGGAGGGACAACGCTGAGCGTTACAAGTTTTTCCATCGCCACATTACTCAACGTTTTTGTCGGACCTTCACTATTATCTGCAAAAGCAGCTTCCGTAGCCCCTCCGCTGCGGACGATATCTCTTCCTCTAAATAAAATCATCCGATTCATTGCTACCTTGCCGAGGATTGCGAGAAGAAGAGCTAATCCAATATATTTTATGTTTCTTGAAACTGGATGTTTCCCATCGTTTTGCGAAGGTGCTTTCGGCGGGGGAAGAAAATCTGCCGTATTGTCCGCGTCCAATGTTGAAACTTTAGCTCGAACCCAGACACCGGTATAGCTATCTAAGTTCGAAGCAGTGACGATAGTTATTGAACCATTTTGGGTTACCTGACAGCCATCACTATTACTTGAGAAATTATCAGGGTCTGAACTCCCAACAGCACATTCGGGTTCAATAAGCTTTTTGCTATGTTCGATCTGAATAGTGGCAGTGTCAATCTTCCAATCCCAGCGTTCCGGGACTGCTATCCAGCAGAACGGGACTGTAGCCCCATCTATATCCCCTTTGTCATTTTCTCTTGTAAGCCCGCAACGAGAATCGTCACCTCCTGAGATTGCATTTGGTTCAAATTGGTAATCGATAATGTACCGGTGGATTCCATAATTATCCTTGTCGGGGTCCCCTATTACCAAGCATGCGTTTCGGGTTCCAAGCGAGCACCCTCCTTTAAATTCAGCGATCCCACTATCATCCAAAATTCTTAAATCATCTGGTGCGTAGGGTGAGAAAACATTATCTACTTCTAACAAATCCGGTATTTCTCTCCAGATCCCCCGTTGATCTGCGGCAGAGAAATCTGTGTCGATTATTTCTGATACTGAGGTTGTAGTGACACCTTCATCGTTTTGCGAAACGACAGCAGTTGTATACCACGACTTTGTAACTTGAACTACGACACAATATTGCACGATTAGTAGTACTACTAGCGCTGATATGCTGATTGCGCTGAAGATCCATGATCGGACAGCTTTTTTCTGGTTCTTAATTTTAAACATTCGTTATTCTCATAACTGTGTTGTTGTATTCTTCAATAGCATTATTGCGTCACGCAATTGTAACCACGATTCCGCCAAGCAAAATAAATGCCATGGCAAGTAGCACACGGGAACTACGCTCACGAGCCCCGAAGAACCACCCCCCTAAAAGAACTATCGCTATGTTCTGAGCCGCCAATGCTAATGGTGCGACAAGTTTCACTTCTCCCTTATTTAGAGCCTCAAGCAAGAGAGGCAATGCGAGTCCTATCAGTATTCCTGAAGGTATAAATTCAGGAAACGCTCTTCTGGTTTCGGTTCTCCATTTCTTTCGGAACCTGATCCCGACAAATACCCAGAGGGTAAAGCCAGCAGCTATGAGTACGATTGCCCCCGACCACCATGATGAGGTTTCAGTCCCAACATTGAAATGTCGAGCTACAACGTCGCGAATGGCGAAAGACACCGCTGTAGCAAGGGCGAAAAGAATTCCTATATGACGGAAATTGATTCCTTTTTCCCAACTGATCATAATCCCGCCTACGACGGTCAGGAACGTACCGGCCATGATCGTTGTTTTCCACGATTCATCTAGGAAGGCTATAGCAAGAAGAACGGAGAACACGGGAGATGTCCCGATGAGTATTGAAGTTCTTGATGGTCCGATAGCCCCTATTGAGGAGACAAATAATCCCTGAGAGCTCCCCGGGGCGATAACGCCAACTATTGCGAACTTCCAAAGAACATCAGCGTCTGGGATTGAACCCCCAGATGAAACAGCGACAACAAGTGAAACGATTGCCGCTATAGAAACCCCGACTGTTGCTCCGATCAGCGGAGATGAATTTGACCTGTTGAGAGCCCATTTAACGATTGTTATATTTAACGCCCAACACACACCGGAAATTAGCGCTAGTACGCCTGCCGTTTCCATTTATATGTTCTTTGAAACTGATTCAAGAACACGTTTATAAGTTGAGTGGTAATGATGGAGAGCTGGCTCGTTCCTTCCAAAAATAACAGTCTGGAGAGCGTGACTATTCGCGTTGACTTGCTGACTTGCGCCAACTGCATAATCCTCATCTCGAATAACTTTAGCGAAGCCTTCAGAGATCATCATAAATATTTCTCTCATCTCAGCATTAGCTGCAAATTCGGACCGTAAGTAGAAACTTATGAGTGAACGGTGCTTTCCCGGGTCATCAGGGTCGGGATACGCTCTCACCAGATAAAGGCCTTCCTTCGATGGCATCAACTGAATATTTGGGAATAACCAATACACGGGAAGTGCAGCTGTCGTAATTTTCCATTCAGCTTCTGGAAGACTACGCATTTCATCAATATCTCTACGGCATAGAAGCATTCTATGATTATCCCCAAACGTGTCGTAGCACTGAACATTCCCATGGAAAGAGTTGTACAAAGTCGTTTCATGGAGGGAACTGAAATGATATGTTTCCCCGAAGGTATCCATTGCCAATTTCCAACTACATGCCACGTCATATGTGTCGCTACCTAAAAAAACCAGATCTTTAAGATTCCATGTTTCAAGCTCTGAGAGCAGTTGCGGGGTAAGAAGATTCTCAAGATCAATCTGTCCATCAGGATCCGGATGCACCCATAACAGGCCGTGTCTCTCCTCAGAAGGAAGCTCAAGTAAACCAAACTTTTCAGTTTCTAGTTCTCCGAAGTGGTCCTGCTTAGGAAGTCCGACAAGTGTCCCATGCGCATCATATGTCCAGCGGTGAAACTGACACGTAAAGCGTTTTGATATCCCGCGTTCTTCTTCTTCAACGACTACTCCGCGGTGACGACAGGCATTAACGTATGCGTGGAACTGTCCTTTACCATCTCGTACAGCGAGAATAGGTGTCCCTAATTCCTGGATCGTCAGAAAGGAATAATTTTCAGAAAGATCCCCAGATAATCCAACTAGTTGAGGGGTATCACAAAAAAACGTTTTCCATTCTCTCCCGGCTAAGTTTTTATCCGTATAGTTACTGGTTTGATTTTCATATATTTCTCCAGCATCAACATTCGTTCCAGTATCTAACCTATGCAACAGTTTCTTTATCTGAAGAATCTGCTCAGTTTTTTCCATGTAGATAGATTAGCTAACGCCAATGAAAATCAATAGTTTGAATTTGATATTTGAAAAAAATGAAGAATTGACTCCGCTGGTTCCGGATATTTGTTAAGTTCGTTCTTAACAACACATAGGTGGAAGGGGGGTTACCTTGCACTATCACGTGTATACGCCACCTTGAAAGAGTAACTAATACTTGATTAAGGCGTCAGCGTGCATGTGAAGTGTTGAACTCTACAACGTGCGTTGGCGTCTTTTTTTTATGCGTGAGAAACTATTCTATGCCTCGAATTGATCCGATTGCGGAAACTGAAATCTCTGAAGAAATCCGAGAGCGCTTTGTCTTTATTGAACAAGTCATGGGTTTTGTTCCTAATTCTCTTAAGACAATGGCGCGTATCCCCGGATTAGTGAAGGCATTCACAGACTTAAGCTCTGTTGTTTTAGGAAATGACATATTGCCAGCAGAGTTGCGCTCAATGGTTTCCCTTATGGTTAGTAGTGGAGCTGAATGCCGTTATTGTCAAGCTCATTCCACTTCTTCTGCTGCACGAGCTGGCGTTAGTGATCAAAAATTATCTGACATCTGGAACTTTGAAACTAGTGATCTCTTTCCGGAGCCGGAACGAGTTGCGCTCCGGTTCGCGTTTCACGCCGGACAAATTCCTAATGCTGTCACGGATCAAGACATGGAAGCATTACGAGAGCATTACGACGAACAAGAAATTACTTCGATTGTCTCTATCTGCTCATTATTTGGCTATTTAAACCGGTGGAATGACACTATGGCAACCCAACTTGAAGAACACCCAAAGGATTTCTCATCAAAGATACTAGGTCCACGAGGATGGGAATCAGGGAAACATTCTTGAAGCGTAGATCTATGCTAATCCTTTCTAGAATACGATGTGGAAACTACCCATCTACGAATTCTTGGCGGTTTAATGTTTAAGCGAAGAAAATGGTATTGCCCTACATGTGGTCATGAAACCAGTATGTTTCCAATCACTGACCCTCCGGAATGGTTCAAATCAGCTTTTGAAGATTGGGAAGATAATGACGGCAAACAAGCAATCCTTGATTGGTTTGATAATGGGCCAAATCTGAGATTAAAGACACATGCAAAACTTGTCCCTGAATGGTATGACTGCGAATCATGCGGTCATGATTGGCATTTTAAAGGATTCCCTGTAAAACGTTTCACGCCACCAAAATTCAGTGATAGAAGCGACTGAGATTGTGAATCTTCACGCAGGAAAGCGGTAGGAATGGACTTTCCTGGCTCCACTGGTCTTAATGGAAATCCTTTAAGAGAAATAAGTGACTCTGAATGCGATGCTTATAAAACTGACGGAGTTGTTTGCCTTAGGAGTGTCTTTGATAGCGGTTGGGTTGATTGGCTCCGTGATGCTTTCGCTTTAGCGCTTCAAACCCCTGGTCCTCTTTCAGAGGAATACACTCCAGTGGGCAAAACTGGTCGTTTCTTTACTGATCTTAATATGTGGCAGCGACTAGATCATTTTAAAGTCTTCGTCTTTGAGTCGCCGGCGGCCAAGGTCGCTCAAAAGATTATTGGCACAGTTGATATTAATTTTTTTTATGATCAAATGTTTATTAAACATCAAAGAACTGAGGAGCGAACTCCTTGGCATCAGGACCAGCCTTACTGGGCTGTAACTGGGCAACAAGTGTGTTCTATCTGGTTGCCTTTAGACGCTATTGAAGAAGATTCCTCTTTAAAGTTTATTAAAGGAAGTCACCGATGGGCAGCTCATAATCCTCATCACTTTGCAGATGACACTCCTTATGAGGAAACTGGTTTACCTGAACTACCAGATATAGAGAACAATCTGGATATATATGAGACTATTTCTTGGGATGTTAATCCTGGGGATTGTTTAGTGTTCCATGGCATGATCGTTCATGGGTCTTATGGAAATTCAAGTTCTAAATTATCCCGCCGGGCTTTGGCAACCCGCTGGTGTGGGGATGATGTTCGATTCTTTCGTAGGAAAGGAGAGGTAGCGATACCTACAACAGACCCCGGTTTAAAGAACGGGGATCGACTGGATTGTGACCTATTTCCTCGTATTGAATTAGATTAGGACACCGCCGGCGGCTTCTAATTACAAGTTTTTATTTGCTGTTTAGCAGGAGTTTTCCATGGTTGCGATGAAGGCGTCTTCAGCGGGAGATAAAGGAGTTCCTGTTCCTCGATAATTTTGGAATGCTGAAGCTCCGTTATGGTACGCGGTAAGTGCATCTGCGAATTGTTCTTCACCACCGAAAAGTTCTTGAGCATCGGTTCTCCATGTTCCACATGGGCGAAGTACGTTATAGGAATACGCATGGGCAGCTTCATGGGTAAGGATGTCTTCGAGCCTTCCGGATTCAAAGCCACGATTAGATATCCAGATTGTTTTTTTCCATTCTTTCCCATAGGAACCGTCCGTGTCCCACCCTGCGGAATCCCAGACGCCATAAGGACAATGTCCTAGTTCTTGATGGCTATACGAGTGACATCCGTTTATTACTGTGACTTGAGTTAGAGCTGTTCTTAGTTCTGCTGGGAGTTCTGCAACCGCCGAATCTATTTCATTCTGATATTGACCTTCATATCCGGGATAACAAGTAAAACCGGAACAGGTGTTAGGGGGAGTAGTTTCTTCGATAGTTTCCTGTTCAATCTCTTCAACTTCTTCTTCAACTTCTTCTTCAGCCTCTTCAACTTCTTCTTCAACTTCTTCTTCAGCCTCTTCAACTTCTTCTTCAACTTCTTCTTCAGCCTCTTCAACTTCTTGTGGAATTACTGGAACATTAATTGTTACGAGAGCACGCTCTTGAAGAGCTTGCAGATGCAGCGTCCTTGTGTATGCTCCGTAAATTCCGTCAGGGGTTGTCCCTAAGTATTTCTGTAACTCTTCTACACGTATTGATTTTTCCCCAAAATCGTATGTGTCAGTGAGAAGGGATACGAATAGCGCTTCAATCCTTGCAGCTTCCATTAATGCCTTAACATTCTCATCTTCAAAAGGTTCTTTTTCGGTATCACCATCTTCAACTGGCTGTTCTTCAAAGACCGCTGTTTGATCGTCACCTGGTTTGATTGTGGTTTCTTCTACCTGGAGAGTTTCAATGACTTTATGTTGAATTTCTGACTGATGCGATTGTGGTGTTTGGATGAGTTTTTCATTTTCTATCGATTGGGGATCACTCGGGGTAGCTGTTGTTTGGTTGAAACATCCTGTTGCTATTACCGTGCAAATAAGGAGAAGGGACCCAACCTTCTTCTGTAGGTTTCTGTTTCTTCTATTTTCTTTCATTCTTTTGTACTTCCTGTACCTATTATAATAATGGTTATTATAATAGTTTTAAAAGGTTGGATTATCAACAAAAGTGACCGAAGTCTCATCACCCTAGGAATCTACGCGAAACCTTCGCTGGGTCTTGGTTACGATACGCTGGACCCATGTCCTCCCCCCTGCCAATCAATTTTCTGCAATCAGCAGCTCGACTAAATCAACTACCCGATCGCGTCCTTGAATTAGCATTTATTGGGCGTTCAAATGTCGGGAAATCTTCCTTAATCAATGCGTTAGCCAATCGAAAGAAACTCGCTAAGATTTCCAAAACACCTGGAGCGACTCAACTCATAAACGTTTATGAATTAAACCCTGAAGGGTCTGGAAACTGGTTGGTAGACCTCCCTGGTTATGGGTACGCGAAAGCTCCCAAGCAAGAGATGGATAGGTGGAGGAGAATGATAGAGGAATACCTGATCGAAAGTCCCTCATTAGGGGGGGTATATGTTTTGATTGATGGCGTTGTGGGCCCAACCGCTTTGGACCTGCAGACAATTGAATGGCTAGAACACATTGACCTCTCCTACCGGTTTGTCGCTACAAAGGTTGACAAGATCCGACCTTCAAAAAGCCAAGGGCGTAGAAAAGATCTTGTTAATAAACTGGGGGTAGAGAAAAAGGACGTGATGTGGGTCAGTGCCTCTACTGGAAGTGGGATTCCTCAGCTACGTTCGGAAATTCTTGATTATTTTGCTTGAGAATTACCTTCTTCGGCTTTAGCATAAACGTTTCGCAAGTCCTCTAAACCAGCGGGAAGATCTATAGGCGGGTCAGGAAGAACCGTTACACCATTTTCTCTTAAAACTTTTTCCATGACTTCAGGGTCATCGCTCCACGATCGCGGGTCGCCCATCATCACCTCGTAAAGTTCAACTCCTTCTTTGCCAGCTACAAATGGCCCAAAGTCAGCTCCTAATGGCAGTTCTATATGGGTTCCTGTCTTGCATAAACGACCCCCGCAAGTAAATTCTCCGCTAAGTACAGTTATCACGTGCGGGCTGAAATGTCCGTGCTTGCGGACAATCATTCCAGGATCCCACCTAGCGAATAATGCTAAATACATTGGTTCAACAGAGAAAGCGACCCATTTCTCCCACACATGGGATTCTGACCCATCTGCGTTACGTTGGCTTCGGACCGGTATCCAAGGAATCTCCCCCTCTTGATCTTGGGATGAAAATCGGGGTTCCATTCCGGGCACACGTCCAGTTACATAAGAAAGGTCCACGTTATAAATTCTCTCCTTTATCATCAAATTCAATTACTTCCCCACGGTTTATGCTGACCCAGTCGCGTGCTTCAAGGTACGGGCGGAAAGTTTCAAAGACCTGTTTTTCATCGTCTTTCGTTTTTGGTTTCTGCATTTCATACAAATACGGGAATTCAAGCCATGACGTTACTGCTGTCCATAACTTCATTGCAGCATCCCCCTTTGGAGGTTTGATTAGAACAGGACCGTATAAAGCGTGATCTCCGAAGAAAAGTGTTGGGACGCCATAACCCCCCGCTGATATAACACGCTCATGGTCTTGTTTGATTTCATCATGGGTTGTCAGGTCTTCAAGTGACTGATCAACGATCTGAGGGTCCATGCCTATATCTTCTAAAAGTTGTCTCGCGACATTTGGGTCATGAGGCTGTTTCCCTTCTTCGTGAAGAGCGCGTCCTGAACGTTCATACCATCTGTCAAGGTCATCCATGCTTTGCCGTCGCAGAATCGCGCCAATGCGCATCATTGACCATCCATAAGACCAGTCACGTTCCCAAGGGTGTTTCTTACCTTCTTTTAGATTGACTTCTTCTAAACTGAAAAATTTCCAATTGATCGTCAACGCGTTCTGTTCACGAACATTACGTATCCATTTCGATGTTTGGTATGCCCATGGGCACATGACATCAAAATGAAAATCAACTTCGTTGGGTTCAGTACTCATCCTTCCCCCTCTGGGAAATAACCATTACCTATTGTTGCTTGAGATCATGCTACCGATCAAGATGAGCGAACAGGAAGTCTGGACTAGGTTGTATCTAGAGGAAAAATGACTAGCGCAGAATATAAATCCATATTTACCCCAGTACGGCTTGGACCTTTAATGCTTCGAAACCGAATTATTAAAGCTGCAACATTTGAAGGCATGGCTATTGACAATATGGTCACAGACGCCTTAGTTGATTTCCACAAAGCATTCGCTGAGGGGCGAATAGGGATGACGACTCTTGCTTATTGCGCAGTTTCCCCTGATGGTCAAGGAGCCCCAAATGAAATAGTGGTCCGAGAGGACGCAATTCCAGGCTTAAGGTACTTTGTTGATGCCATGCATGACCTTGAAGTTGCTGCTTCTATGCAACTTGGACATGCTGGCCCTGTAGGAATGGGGGTCGGAGGTCGAGCCTTATCCGCATCAAAGGTTTTCTCAAAATCACGGTTTAAAAACACAAGCCCAGCCTCTGAAGATGAAATCTTCCGAGTTGTCGATGACTTTGAAAAAGCTGCAATGCTGGCAGCGAAATCGGGGTTTGATTGCATTGAGTTACATTTCGGACATGGTTATTTGATAAGCAATTTTCTCAGCCCGAAACTAAATAAGAGAAAAGACCAGTGGGGAGGGTCGCTTGAGAATCGGGCACGTTTAGCAAGAACGATTGCGACAAGGGTTAAATCAGTAGTCCCTGACAATATGGCCATTATTGCAAAGCTCAACTTAGACGACGGAGTCAAAAGTGGGTTCAAAGTAGATGAATGTGCTGAAGTGGCACGCATGCTTGAATCGGACGGGGCTTTAGATGCATTGGAATTGACAGGTGGTAGTTCATTTGAGAACCCTATGTATTTTTTCCGAGGAGATGTCCCAGTTCATGAAATGGCTGAAATCTTTCCCAAAGGTTTCATGCGTTTAGGGTTCAAACTGACCGCAAAGAAATTCATGCCCTACTACCCATTTGAAGAGGCTTATTTTCTAGACCAGGCTCGACGAGTACGAGAAGCGGTTGACATGCCTTTGATTCTCTTAGGAGGGATCAACAATGTTGAAACCATCGAACTCGCCCTTCGCGAAGGCTTTGATTTCGTTGCCATGGGAAGAGCTTTATTACGAGAACCAGACCTTGTTAAAAAATGGGAAGATGGAATATTCGCAGAAGGGCAATGTATCCACTGCAATAAATGCATGCCCAGTATTTACCAGGGGACACACTGTTACCTCGTTCCCCAAGAAGAAAGACCGGGACATGAGAAATGGCCTCCTCCAATTACGAAAAAAGTAGGTACCCATGATTGAAATATCAAATGATGGAAGGGTGCGTGTCCTTCGTTTAGATCGCCCTGAATCAAAGAATGCCTTCAACGAAGCCCTTTACGATGGCCTGACCGAAGCCTTAATTGAAGCCGATAATGACAATGGCGTAGCGGTAGTGGTGATCACGGGAACTGGTGATAGTTTCTCCTCCGGCACAGATGTTGTGGAGCTAGGGCAACGGATGGGCGACCCATCATTTACTCCTGGCAAACATGGATTCCCGGGTCTTGCCAATACGTTGATTGGTTTCTCTAAGCCGCTAATGTGCGCTGTGAACGGACTTGGTTTAGGAATTGGAGTTACCATTCTCGGCCTGTCAGATCTGGTATTCATGGCTGAAAGCGCTCGCGTGAAATGCCCATTTACCGATCTTGCTTTAGCTCCTGAAGCAGCTAGCAGTTTCACTTTCCCTCTGATCATGGGTCGGCAGAATGCTACGTGGATGTTGTTAAGTTCTGAATGGATCACAGCGGAACAATGTTTTGACATGGGGTTGGCATACAAACTCTGCTCCGATGCTAAATTAATGGATGAAACCATGCGGCATGCCCGAGTTCTCGCAGCTAAACCAATTAGTTCACTCGTAGCGTCGAAGAAAGTAGTCATGGACCCGTTACGTGAACAAATCCAGGCAGCAAGAAAAAGAGAGGATAAAGCTTTCGCAGAACTACTAGGAAAGCCGGCAAACATAGAAGCTTTAACAGCTTTTGCTGAAAAAAGAGACCCCGATTTCATGAGTTTAGGTGAATAGATGAATATCAAAATGGTAATGGTATGACCTCGTCGCCTTTTTACACTGAGGACCATGAAGCATTCCGCGCAGTAATCCGTCAATTCACAGGAAAAGAGATTGCCCCTTATATCTCTGAATGGGAAGAAGCCGGAGAGGTTCCTAGAGAGCTCTACAAAAAAGCGGCGGCAGTCGGAATTTTTGGTGATGGGTTTGATGCAGAATACGGCGGGCATGGTCAAAGAGACGCAATTCTTCGCATGGTCATATTTCAAGAAATAAGTGCGGCAGGATCCGGTGGAGTTGTTGCTTCGCTTCTCTCTAATTACATAGGGTTGCCACCAATTCAACGTTTCGGTTCAAAAGAAATGCAGGAACGAGTTCTTACCGCTTGTCTCTCTGGAGACAGTATTGCGGCTCTGGCCATTACCGAACCGAGCGGAGGTTCAGATGTAAGCCGCATTAAAACAACAGCTACCCGTCAGGGAGAAGACCTAATCGTTAATGGGCAAAAAACTTTTATCACATCAGGCATGAACGCAGATTTTTTCACAGTCGCTGTCCGAACCGGTCAAGATGGCCCATCAGGGATTTCTCTCCTACTCATCGAAGGGGAAAGAGAAGGTCTTGAAAGAACACGGCTTGAAAAAATGGGTTGGTTATCTTCGGATACAGCAACCCTGTACTTTGACGACGTCCGGGTCCCTATTACAAACCTTATTGGTGAAGAGGGAACCGGGTTCTCTGCGATCGTCAATAATTTCAACTCTGAAAGGATTGACATGGCTTCTCAATCAATAGCGTTCTCACGTGCTTGTTTTGATGAAGCTTTAGAATGGTCACGAGAACGAGAAACATTCGGGAAACGTTTAGCTGATCATCAAGTAATACGTCACAAGTTCGTTGAAATGGACAGGAAAATAAATGCCGCACAAGCATGGTGTGAATTACTTGCTTGGAGATTAAACCAAGGCGATAATCCTGTCGCTGAGATCGCTGAGTTGAAAGTCCAAGCCACAACCACATTTGAATTCTGTGCTCGAGAAGCAGCTCAAATACTCGGTGGAGCGAGTTACTTAAAGGGTTCAATAACTGAACGCCTATATCGAGAAGTCCGGGTCCAAGCAATAGGTGGAGGCAGCGAAGAAATTATGCGTGACTTGGCGAGCCGTCAACTGGGTATCTAATTTAGCCAGCTAAGCGGATGAACATCTGAAAATGAGCGCTTTTCCTGAAAGCGTGTACCTCTGGTCTGCAGATGGAACCCAGACAGGTGTTCCTTGGTCAACATTAATGCTCTCACCGCTGGGATTGCTTATCGTAAATGAACCTTCAGTCGAAATGAGAATCTCTGCACTGTCAATGTTTGTTGCCCATTCTTGTTCTATCTCTAACCGTGAGAGAGTAAATTCAGTTGGCGATTCATAGAAGTGGTACGCAGAGCCGGGTTTTTGAATATTTGGGTCCCGAGCTGCAAATAGGGCAAGAGAAAGAAATTCTTCTTTATCAATATGCTTAGAAGTCAAACCGCATCGGAGAACATTGTCGCTATTAGAAGTGATTTCAATAGCGCTTCCCCTGAGGTAAGCATGTATCACCCCTGGGGGGACATACATGGCTTCCCCAGGTTGTAACGTCACAAAATTTAGAAACAAGAAGATAATCAGCCCAGGATCCGAGGGGTACATTTCTGCCAATTGAGTGAAATGTTCACTTTCTCTTTCTGAGATTACAGTGCTTTGAATATCAGCTTTACTGATTGTTGTCGCCATCTCGCGAATCTGGCTTGGACTGTAATTCAGGATTTTACTAATTGTTCTACGTAGTTTTTTATCTTCGGAATCATTCCCTTTTAGTATTTCTACGAGTTCGCTGCCTTCAGGAGTATTTGCTGCGGCCATTATTGTCGTGATTTCTGAGATTTTTCTAAATCCATATTTCGCTTCGAATTTGGTTAAGGCGCAAACAATTTCTTTCTTTCCTCGTGGAGAAAAATAAGACCTTTTCTCTGAATGTGTATCTAGATTGATTTCCCGGTCATATCCTGCCATGGCTTGACTTTCGGACGGATGCACCTGAAGGGAAAGCGGACTCCCTATTGCAAGAACTTTCATTATGTAGGGAAGTTCGTTTCTGAATTCTTTAGCTCGTAATCCCAATGTGTTTTCTGGATCGCTATCAATAATGTCTTTAAGGTTTTGATCACCTCCGGAGACTCTGCTGGGTGATGTTTGGTGTGCTCCCATCCAAAGTTCAGCTTCGGGAACCTCTGTCGGAGTTCTTCCTTGGAGGTGGGCAAGGAATTCTTTATCTCCCCAGTGATAGTTTTGAATATTTGGCTCAAGTAATTGCATAAGTATCCATTTTTAAAAACCGGTTCGCCACTGTTCTAAAGCATTGGTTAGTTCACCAAGTGACCTAACTATTTGATTTACGGAACGACTGATCATGAGATTCACCAGTTCATCGCCTTCAAAACGTGAACGCCAATCAGTAAAAATTCCTATTGCTGGCTTCCCCAGTGCAGCTGCATACCCGAGTTCCCATGCTGTTCCATCGTCGGTGGTGATACCATTCAAGTTCGCTACTACGAGATCTGACTGGTGAATAGCGTCACGGTTATTTTCAAAGATTAGCTGAACTGTTTCAGAGGTTTTTTCAGGATTGTCACGGTGTGGGAGAAAGGTTCTGAAGTGCAAAGAGGCAATTGATTCTTCTATTGTTTCTATCCACCAGCGTTCACCTTCATCAAATAAAGGTCCTGCCACATATACGAGTTTGGATTCCATATATCTATGATTGCGTCTCGGGAATGGTTCTCCACACATTTTTGGCTTGAATACGGTTTTTTTCATATTGCGTCAATTCATGAATGTGTGTGAAAGATTTGTAGGCTGAGCGATATGGACGAACTACAACGAGCTGAATTCTCTCAAACGCTGGTGCAATCATTTCCGTTGGTAGATAATCACCCTGATATCGCAGGTTTATTACGTGATGGAGATCTGTTGGGTCGTTTGGGACCAGGAATGGCGGGAGGGTTTGTGGAAAGTGGAATAACGAAAGTGTTAGCCCCTGAAGCTCGTGGCCCAGTGTTAGGAGCGCTGGTTGCAGAATTTTTGCATGCAGGTCTAGTTCTTATCAGGAAAGAAGGAAGGAACCATCCTGGAGCCGATACCCATTTCCGTTCTGAAGCTATTTGGAATGGGGAACGAGAACATTTTCAAAGTCGTTCTTTTGACCTCGTAGAAACTGATTGTGTTTTGGTTGTTGATGACTGGATTACTACCGGCAACACAATTCGGACGGCGAAGGATTTCGTCTTATCAGCAGGCGCCGAGTATGTGGGAGCTTCCGTGATCGTCAATAAGACATCCCAAGCATGTTTGGAAGAATTAGGGGTGCGCTGGCTGGTTAATTTCAGTGACCTTAATTCGTACTCGTAGCTTCTTTAACCAATAGGGCTCTTTGGGTGAGATTATAAGTAGCTACCCCAATGATATTTGACATGGGGGGTTTCCCAAATTGCCGACTGTCAGTGCCGTGCGGACTCGATAGTTCAACTAATTTATTTTCATCTATGTAGGCAACATACTTTATGAGTGTTGTGTTTTTGTAAGGGTGTCGTGCAACGACGATATCTCCCGCTTCACAATGTTTATCTTTGCGGATAATGACAACGTCGCCCGGTTCAAGTATGGGAAGCATGCTTTCCCCTTGGACGCGGTACTTTTTGCGTTTCCCTACAGCTAAAGCCAATAGTTCTTTAAGAACCGTTGCCGTCAACTTGCTTCGTAATATGTGACTTCCCGGCCCTTGCTTTCCCAGAACATGTTATGTATTTTCTCTACGGAAGCCATGAGTTCATCAGCTACATCAGTAGAAACATGTTGTTTGCACTCAGAGCAGGCTTTCGCAGCGTTCCAGAAAACCTCATGAAGGTCTGGGTATGCCTCTAGGTGAACGGGTTTGAAATAATCTGTCCAAAGCACGAGTAACTCATGCTTTGCGAGTTCAGCCTGTTCTTCCTTGATAGACGCGTATCGCGAGATCGTGTTGTGATACGCAGCGGCAGCTTGTGTATCTCCAAATTCTGGCGGAGTTAAGTCAAGCATCTTTTTCATCATTGACCTGACAGCTTCAGCAGCGATTCGGGCCGATGCGGGGTCATAGACACCACATGGTCCGTCACAGTGTGCTTCAGCCACCGGTATTTCATTAAATCCAAATAATTTTGAAGGGGGTTTTTCTCCCATGTGAAGATATCTCCTCAATGTTTGTATGTTCCATAAATGTATCAACGACATGATGGTGAGTCCAACAAATGATTATGTTCATCTTTAATTGTTTCTCTAAACCCATGATTTGACAGTGCCGGTAAGGCTTGGAAAGTTCTTTCCATGAGTTTTGCTTTACTTCTCTCCGCCTTTGGATACGGATTACGTCACGGATTTGATTGGGATCACATAGCCGCACTGACTGATATTTCAACAGTGGAGAAGAACCGGCGTCGAGCTTTTCTTCTCTCCAGTGCGTATGCGCTGGGGCACGCAGCGGTAGTCGCTATTTTGGGCATCGCCATAATACTTGCAGATTTCACTGTTCCCGAAACTATTGACACAACCTTAATGTATTTCATTGGATTGTCATTAATAGCGTTAGGCATCTGGGTGTTGACCGGAATTTATAAACGCGGCAGAGATTTCCGGTTAAAGAGTAGATGGATGCTTATCCGTGCCGGCGTGTATAAGGGATTTCAACGTGTCCGTTATACGACTAGGGGAAGAAGTATCAGTGTGGAACATTCCCACGGGCATATCCATGAGGCGGGAACCCAATTGCATGAACATTCCCATACAGGCTTGGTTAATGAGCGAAAAAATGATGGGCATCATCATTCCCACAAGCACGAATTCATTCTTGGAGAAAGCTCGTTGAACCGTTCTACAGCTGTTGGGGTTGGGGTCCTTCATGGGATCGGAGTTGAAACACCTACTCAAATTGCTATTTTCGTAGCAACAACTCAAGCTTCCGGGAAAGCCGGTGGGTTGCTTATCCTAACGTTTTGGGTTGTAGGTTTAGTTTTCGCAAATTCGGCGATCGCGATTTTTTCTATCGGAGCGAACGATTGGCTCGTCCGCCATAACTTCATTTACGTTGCGTTAGCTGGATTAATTGGCACATTTAGTGTTGTCATTGGCGTACTGGTTCTTTTTGAAAAGGACGGGCTTTTACCGGTTTTCTAAACGGGCATTAACCTGATCGCTTGTAGGAAATGAACTTTGGGCTCCAGCAACGAGCGTTGTCGCTGCTCCTACTCGAACTGCTTCACTGACTGCAGCTACAAAGTCTGAGCCCTGAGATAAACCGCCACATAAAGCAGCACAAAATGCATCTCCGGCTCCTGTGGTATCAATTGGATTCACTTTCGGCGCAGGGACATGTACCGCATCATTATTTACTACTACTACAGCCCCATCGGCTCCTAAAGTGACGACAACTGAGGCGCATGGAAGGGTACGTGCCGCTTCCACCGCTTTTTCCACTGAATCAATGGCCCCTGTTCCAGCAAGCAACGATAATTCTGTTTGGTTTGGGATAAGAACATCCACTAGATCTAATAGTTCAAGGGGAACGATTTCTTCTGGGGCTGGAGCGGGGTTCCAGACGAACGTTCCTTTGGCATTTCTCGCTGCTGCGAGAACCGTTTCAATTGGGATCTCAGCTTGGGTTAGGACAATTGTTGCATTAGAAACGGTTTGGGCTTCTGCTATGTCTTCTGGGGTTAGATGGGCGTTAGCTCCCGGGCTGACAACGATTGAGTTATCCCCATCATTTTGTACTGCGATCATCGCTATTCCCGATGGGGTTTCTGCGGTCACAAGTAGAGATGTTGTTTCTACTCCATCTTTTTCTAAACATTCTCTGAGAAAAATTCCAGTTTCATCATCCCCGACTCTTCCAATCATTGACGACCGGTACCCAAGGCGGGCAGCTGCTACTGCTTGGTTTGCGCCTTTCCCACCAGGGATACGTGAAAGGTCCCCTCCGAGAACAGTTTGGCCAACTTTGGGGATGTTCTCAACATTGACGACGAGATCAAGGTTGCATGAACCCACGACTGCAATATCTATGGACATGTTCAAAGTCTCCCACATAGATAGGGGCGGGACCAAGAACCCATCAACCGTATAAGCCGAGCAGTTTTCCGGTTAAACCAATGGCGGCAATAACCATGAAGACCCTAATGGTTCGTTCGCCGCCTCGTACCGCTATCCGAGCTCCTACCCATCCACCTATTGATAATCCGGTGGTTAAGATGATTGCCGGCCACCAGCGAACTTTACCTTGGATGATGAAAACCGGGAGAGCCGTCATGGTCACAGCTAATGTCACGAGGACTTTCACAATATTAGCTTTCATTAATGGAAGTCCTGATCTAGTTAGAAATGCTAGAAGTACAAGTCCGACTCCCATTTGTATCGCTCCCGCGTAAAGTCCTATCCCGAAAAATATTGCTGCTGTAGCCGTCGTTGAGAACCCTTTTCCGGCCTCTATTGTCTTCGGCTCTCTCAGAGAGAGAAAAATGATAGGAAGAATCAGGATCCCGAAAATAGTTTCGAAAGTTGTATCTGTTACTTGACTTATACCTATTGACCCAATCAAAGATCCAATAATGACAGGGAATAAAAATGGTATGGCATCTTTGTATGCGGTGACGCCTTGTTTGTGGAATGACCAGATTGTTGTCCCGTTTGAAACAAATATGCCGACTCTGTTGGTCCCATTTGCAAAGTTTCCGGGAACTCCAGCGAGGACGAGTAGCGGGACGGTCAGTGATGACCCTCCCCCAGCCATTGCATTGACGATCCCAGCAGCTCCGCCGCCGACAAAAAGAAGCACCGCTTCCCACCAAACCATGCACCTACCGTATCGCGGAAGAAGCAGTGTTAATTTACTGTGCCCTATTGCCTCGAATTAAATCTGTGTGCCCATCCCATTCGTCAGCTGCTTTTTTCCAACCGTCAAAGACTTCTCTAATGCCAGGATTGTCTCCATGGAGTTCAAGAAAGCATCCGATCGCTTCGCGTGTATCAACATAGATGACGTTGGCAACTGACCATAGCGATGAGGCTACTGGGAATCCGGCGGCCTCATATTTTTCGCCTTCTTTTTCGATGTCGTCATCTGGGACGAGCATACCTATGTGGTGGAATCCTTCTTCGCCAGCTGCGTACATGTCTCGGTAGATGGATGGGCCTTCATCGTTTTGTTGGATGAATTGGACGTGGGTGTCTCCGTGGTAGCCGAATCCGTAATCCAGTGGGACTGTTATTTCTTCTCCCCTGTACAGGTGTCTATCTCCCCAATGTCCTTTGGTGACGAAGAAGGGTCCGGCTCCTGTGACCCGATTCCATTTTTTGCATGCTTCTTCAATGTCGTTGACGAACCAGGCGTGTTGGACGATTGGGTATCTGATTAGTGGTTCCATGATTTCCTTCCGGTTGTATTGCAATTTTGGCATTTCCTTTATGAAGTTCCAAAAGAGATATGAATTTTGTTTCAAAATAGATCTATTCTCTGTGTATGAGTGAATCAACAAGTGATTTCTTTGAACGGGTTCTAGGGGATCGAACACGTGTTTCTAAGGAGTTAGCCAATATCCATGATTTAGCGTGGGAAGTAACCAATAAAGAAATTTTGGGTTTGTGTAAGTTACGGATTGCCATGATTTTAGGTTGTGATTCTGAAGTTGATGTTATGAGTCAACAGTTAAATTCTTTAAAGGTAAGCGCTCTTTCACAATGGCCGACGTCCAATCATTTCAGTGATCTTGAGAAGTCGTGTTTGCGGTTCGCTGAGGAGTTCATTATTGATGTGGCTTCTATTCCTGATGATTCCGCTTTTGCCATTCGAGACCACCTTGAAGATGAGGGTTTTGTGAATTTTGTGAATGCTTTGCTTGTGATTGAGCAACGACTACGGCTTTTGATTGTGTGGAGACAAATGTTTGAGAAAGCAACGGTATGAGCCGATCTCAGAGAGTTGATTCAACTGGTTTTAACACGTTGTTCCGTGAAGCTCTTTCGCGATGGCAGGAAGAAGTGGTGCAGTTGGCTTTAGTTGACCCTGTTACAACAGAGATGGTGCGTCTACGTTGTGCAGAGCATCATGATTGTCATACGTGACGGTCTTTGCGTCTAGCAGTTGCTAGAGAAAATGGTTTGGATGAAGAAATGGCTCAGAAAGCTCTTCAAAATGATGCAGCTTTAGATCGCCGTCATTCTTTAGCAATACGGTTTGCCACCGATTTAATGACTCAACCCAATGCTATGACTGAAGAATTATTGGAAGGGCTTAGGGAATTCTTCACTGATGATCAATTGATTGAGTTGTCACTCGATGTGATGAAGTGGAATTATCAAAAAGTTTCGGTGGCGCTAGGGACAGATAGAGAGGTACGCGAAGGTGAATTGAGTGAACTCCATTTCAATGAAAAAGGACAGTGGTCCTTTAATCTTTAGAAATCGCCCCATTCTTCAGGTTTACGACCGAGTTGTATAAGCCGTTCGGTTACTTGTAGCGGGGGTTCAGATTTCTTACCTTCCGATATTTCAGCGACATGTTGCCCGTCTTCTCTCCACACATGGCAAGTATTGATATTGCTCTTAAACATGGCAGAACGGTTGTAATCAAGCGACCCTGAGGTACCTCCCTGCTTACGGCGTTTTATCACTGCCATAGACCAAGTTGATTGGACAACAGCTGGAGCCATAGCCTGAAGCAACGCTGTGATGTGAGTGCATCCTCGTGGCCCTCCAAAAAGCTCACGTACTTTATGGGTGAACCCTCTGGCAATGTTCAATCCGACAAGGCTCTCATAATGATCAAGTATCTGAGGGCATCCGGAATGCGGGTGGGTTTCAAACCCGACGCTCACATCTACTATTTCAAGTTTGGGAAGACTTACTTTCATCTCGACTTGCATCTGGTGAATTTCGAGTTCTTCTGGATCGTCTACAACGTAGAGTCCTGGTGGTTTCATGTCAGAAATAGCTCCCCGTACGAGCATTTCATCCTCCCCTATCCGGTAGACACGGGTTTCGTACCGTCGGGTATGGATGATGTCAAGATCGTCATCTGGAGGTAGGAGAGATTGAGGGGAGTTATCTGTGTTCATGCTTTCAGTATGTCTCGGGATGCGGTATTAAACACCTAATTTGCTATTTGGATGTGCAATAACCTTCTTTGTGGGTGAACATTAGGGAATGGTCTTGGACTCTTTCAACTTGGATAATCATGTCGCTATAGTTACCGGTGCTAGCCGTGGAATCGGCAAAGCGGTAGCTATCGGGTTCGCTGAAGCCGGTGCTGACGTGGTTATTGGAGCCCGAAATGAAGATGACCTGAAGGAAGTCTCTGAACAAATTCAAAATGTTGGTCGTGAAGTTGTGACTGTTAGCGGGAGCCTGGCTAAACGTGAAGGGTTGGAAGCCTTAGTTGATGCAGCTGTCGCACGATTCGGAAGAGTCACAACGGTAGTTAACAATATTGGCGGTTCGATGCCTTCTGGTTTTATGGACACAACCGAAGAAGCTTTCACTGACGCTTTACGGTGGAATGTAACGACTGCGTTTAACTTGACTCAGTTAGCGGTCCCCTATCTAGCTGAATCTGGGAATGGAAGTGTGATAAATATCGCTTCAGCGGCTGGGCGTTTCCCTAGCAGGGGCTTTTCAGCGTACGGAACGGCAAAAGCGGCGATGATTCAACTTACAATACATTCTTCCCTTGATCTCGCTCCCCGAATCCGTGTAAACGCAATTGCTCCTGGAGCGATCAAAACTTCGGCACTAGAGATAGTCCTAACAAATGAGGAAATACATGATGCAATGGTGGCGGGGACCCCCATGAACCGTTTGGGAGAAGTTGATGATGTCACCGCTGCCGCCATTTATCTCGCTTCACCGGCAGCGTCCTATGTGACCGGTCAGGTTCTGGGCGTGGATGGTGGAATACGTTCATCTAATTTTGATATGGGCATACCCGACGTCTAACCGTCAATCATCACATGCCGTCCGTGGCTCATGGCTTTTGCTGGGTCAATAACTTGAGGACCATCCCTGCGGACGCTAAGAGTTACAGTTTTTCCTCTTGGGACACGTAATTTTCTTTCCCCGTCAAAAGCAAGAAGAACTTCACCAGTTACAGGAATCTCCTCTCCAAAAGATAACGATGTGACTTTTTCAACCCCGATCGTGTCATAATGCCCCGGTGCTGTGGGTGCTTTAATTTTTGTCATATCGCTCCCACTCCCCACGGGTGCGAAACGTATGTATAAAGCACTATCTTCTATTGCTGTAAGGGGTTTTAGTAGTCCTCCTACGGACGAGAATCCTATTGCAGCCGGATCTGCTTGTGTAAGAATCGCCATATTCATCGTCTTAGGATCAAACAGCTCCAAAGAACCGACATATGGGTCATTTACCGCAACGGCATCTATTAATGCAATATCTGAGATTTCATCCTCTCCAGACACATGTATCAATTTTGCTACAACTGAAACATCATTGAGGGAAACAGCGCCAGTGGCTACAAGTCCGAGGGATGTCCCAGCAACAGTGGGTTCTATGAACGCTGGAAACGCATTGTTAGTACCTGTTGAAACCGGAATAACAGGAATATTCTGCCAACCCTTTACTACGGCACGATTTGTTCCATCCCCTCCAAGAACACCAGCGCATGGAACTCCAAGTTCATTTAACCGTCTTGCCGCAATGGTTGAGTCCTCCTCAGTGAAGGTCATTGTGTCATTAACGTAATTTATTTCTATCCCCCTTATAGTCTCAGTCGCGCGTCTGACAATCTGCATCGGCTCATAATTCACGAAAAAGTTCTCTACTCCTACCGCCATTGCTCCAAGAACTATCCGCCGGACAATACTGACTTTTTCTTCAACTGTTGAACGCCCTGCGGCAGCAACCGCCCTTCGAACATCCCCCCCTGATCTGGGGTTAACAATGATGCCGACGCTATCGTTCACCCCGTTGAACTTACGCCAAATAATGCTTTGAGCAAATTCATTACGGTCCATATTCCCACTTCCTCTAGAGAAAGGAATGAGGTAGAGTAAAGACATGCCTTACCAAAGCACCGATCATCACCCCGCTTTTGAAGAATATTGCGAAACAATATTTGAGCTAGATGAGGACGGGGTTGATGTAATCCAAGCGCGAATAGTTGAACGTCTACAAATTTCTCGTCCAGCGGTTTCAGAAATGATCAAAAAAATGGCTGACGCTCAACTCGTTAAAATAAAAGAGAATTCAATCACATTAACAAATGAAGGTTTGAAGTTGGCTAACCTAGTGGTTCGCCGCCACCGGCTAGCAGAAAGATTTCTTACTGATGTTCTCGGCTTGAGTTGGGCTGAAGCCCACCATGAAGCGGGGAAATGGGAACACGTAATTTCACCACGTGTTGAGGCAGCATTTCTACAAGTACTTGAAGATCCCACCACCTGCCCACATGGGAACCCTATTCCGGGATCCAATTATCAACTTCCTGAAGGAACCTCTTCTTTATCTGAAATTTCAGTTGGTGATAAATTTATTATTGAAAGAATTCCCGAAGAGCTAGAGTTCCAACCTGGACTTCTAGAATTTTTAGAAGAATCAAATCTTATTCCTGGTGAGAATGGCACTGTTACTGCTGTTTCCCCTGATGGGACGACAACAGTTGATGTTAAAGGTAAAAAAGTGGGGGTAGGAGCGTTCGCTTCTCAAAGAATCCTCGTCTGCACATCATAAAAATCTGTTCGAGGTTCAGCTTTCCCGCTAGAGATCAGTTCTAGAGCTCTCTTTACTTTTCTGTCCCTTTGCGGGGGCACACCTTGAATTATTCTCTAATGAGGAAGAGATCTCTTTCACGAGGCATGCGCTATACCCGATAAGGACGAGTTCATTTAGAAGTTCCTCTGATATTTCATCATCGACGGAAACACGGATGGTCGTTACTCCTAGAACTGGGTCAGGAGTCAATAATGCATCGACTGGGCTTTGGGAAATCCCATCTATATCGGCTTCATTGAGAATTTCATAGACTATTTCAGGACGTAAAGTTGTGCTAAACCATCGTTCTTTTCTCTTGGCTTCAACAGTTTGGTAAATTCCACCTCCCGAATCTGTAATGGCTCCTTTTATCTGAAAGTCTTTAATCCATTTTGTAAAATCTGGTCGACTCGGGCATGAACTAGATGCAATTATTTTTCGCATTTCACATAGAGTAAAATCCGCACTTGGGTGGGTTCCTGCTCGATATTCTTGCCCATCTTGAGATGTAAATACTATTTCGGCACCTGGGATGATGTGGGCTAATGCTGTTTCCAGTCTTAGTCTCTCGAGCTTGTCCCCCATAGCATTAACCCTAAGAAGATAGAAGCTGTGCGGCCGCACAGCCAGCCGCACAGCTTCTAGATCTTTTGCTTTTGCTTATATGAAATTGTGGACTTTGGTCTCCATCTGGGGAAGTTGTTAAGCGATGCATTCCTCTATCCACATCTTCATATTAGGCATGCCTAACACTTTATGCAAGTCGTACTTTCTATTTTTTAAATTTTTTTTAATCTTCAACTACATGGTCTTTGAAGGTGCTGATAGCTGCATCCCATTGAGCTCGATCAAATCCACCTTCTTTATTGAGTGATGCTGCTGCATCCCAACCCATAGCCAAGGTGTGATGAAGATTATCTGGAACCAGCAACCCTTGTCTCCCAAATGGAATGAGACGTCCAAGAGATTTTGACCATTCCAACAACATTTCCCTCTCTGCCATAGTCTGCTTTTCAAAAACAGGATAAACCGAAGGCAACCTTCTCGATTTTGTTTCTACATGGTTTATCTTTGGCAACCGAAGATGATTGAGGTCAGATTTAACCATTTCCCCAAGGTCTTCATCTGAACTATTCCATAGTTCATCCCCTACCCAGCATGGTATTTCCGCACAGAGAACCGTTACCCCGTCTGGATCATCCCCATCTCGATAGTTTTTGGGTTCCGAAAGTCGAGCAATTTTTGTTTCTACGCCAGGGAGATAATGCGCATCAAACTCAGTGAATTGATCTTGTTCTAGAACAAGATAGGTAAGAATCATCCCTCGAACTCGTAAAGCTTCAGCGGCATTGATAATTTCCTGTGAGGGTTTTGGGTGGATCATTTTCGTCAGCGCAGTAAGGGGAGCTGTTGTCCAAACATATTCTGCTTCGTAATGCGTATCCCCGACAGAGACAATGCAACCTTCTTCTTGGAGTTGAATCATATTCACCGGCGAATTCAGGTGTATCCGACCCCCTGCTTCTTCAACTGCTTGCGCGAGTGCTTCAACAATCTGCCCATACCCCAGCTTCGGGTAAAGGAAGGTTCTCCCTGCAGGAGTTGACGATTTTACGAGTCTTTTAAGAATCGCTAACGGTGATTTGGCTGAGACTCTACGACGGGCTTGTTCTCCATCTATTGCATGTCCGGGAACTCCCCAAAGTTTTTCCGCATACGGGCTATAAAACTGGGTTGCGACTGTTTTCCCTAGACGATTACTTACCTCATCATCAAAAGTTTGTGGGGATTTTTTTACGAATGGACGTTGCAGAATATCAAGGGCAGAAAGAAATGAGAAGCGAAACGGGAGGTGCTTTATCATGTCCGTTGTTCGTAAAGGAAAGGCAACCCAGCGATCGTAGAGACGGATCCTTCCGTTTCTTTCTCTGACTTGAAGTTCATCTCCTAGCAAGTCAGAAATACGTTGAAGGAGATGTGATGGAGTGGATGGGTGCAGTCGATGAGAACCAAAATCCACTCGTTGTCCTCTAATCTCAAAGCTTCCGGACATTCCGCCAACACCATCAGCGCTCTCATAAACATCAACGTTATGGCCTGCTTCAGCAGCTCTCCATGCTGCCATGAGCCCAGCTGGCCCAGCACCAATAATTGCTATATCAGTCATATTTAGCTCCTACTGAAGTCATTGAGTTGGTTTCTCCTCCATCTAATATGTAAAGTATGCCTAATTAATAACGTAAACTATACGTTCTACTAAGACGTTACGAATTTTGGAAATGATGACACGAGCAATTGTTACCGGTGCCGCTGGATTTATAGGATCTCACCTCTCAGAAAAACTCCTTGCTGAAGGCTACACCATTCTAGGGATAGACAATTTTGACCCTTGGTATGACCCGGAAATTAAAAAAGCAAATATTAACAACTGTTTATTGCATGACAACTTTGACCTCATTGACGCAGATATTAGATCCGTTGATTTCCTATCTCTTTTCAAAGAAGGCGATACGGTTTTCCACCTTGCAGCACGACCAGGAGTTCAAGATTCATGGGGAAACGGTTTTGCAGATAGCGTTGAAAATAATATTTATGGAACGCAACGCATCTTTGAAGCGGCCTTACATACTGGGGTAAGAAGAGTCGTCTTTGCATCAAGTTCTTCAATCTACGGCGCTTCTGCTACAGAATTGAAAAGAGAAGTACATCCGATAAGTCCATACGGTGTCTCTAAGGCAGCATGTGAACAATTGGCTGAGGTTTACAGAGAACGAGGGTTAGATCTTGTCCCAATGCGTTATTTCACTGTGTATGGTCCTCGACAAAGACCGGATATGGCTATGAATCGTTTATTCAGGGCATCTCTACCTGGCTCTTTCCGTTTCCCTCTTCGGGGAAATGGTACTCAGCGCAGAGAATTTACATTTGTGAAAGATGTTGTTGAAGCCACTATCAGAGCTGGATACACGTTAGAAAATGCCTCATCCGAAGCGTTTGATATCGGTGGAGGGGTTTCTGCCTCTCTTGCTGAAGTAATGGACATGGTTGAAGAAATAGTAGGATCATCCATCCGAGTTGATCAACATCCACTTGCAGCCGGAGATCCTCTCATTACAGTTGCTTCCACAGAATCAGCGAAAGAATTACTTGGTTGGGAAGCAACAACATCTTTACGTGATGGACTTCAGGAACACTATGAATCATTTAGTGGAAGTTTAACTTTAGTTTCGTAACCCGATATCTATTCAGGGCTTCAGCTCTTTTCAAAAACCCTTTTAGAAACACTCAATTTCTTTCTCGTTCCTTCAATCATGAGTACGTTTGATGTTTCTCTGTATCGAAGGGCTGGATTACTCGATTGAACAATTTGCTTTTTCAACACAGTCAAAATTATTGCTAATCCTAGGGCGGTGAGCCACGCAGCATTAAGCAAGACCGCTCGCTGGTCAAAATCTGTGAAGTCCGGGGATATCGCTGAAATTGATTGATAAATCGGATAACTAGTTTCATGAAAATCAACGACCAGTGTTCTTCGGTCAGTAGTCGCTTCAAAGGCCAGCCATAACCAGGCCGTTGTCCCACTAAGGCCACCAATAAAGATAAACCACTTCCATATTTTGCTTTTCTCAGCAAGAATCGCCATGGCAATAATAGCTGCGGGGAGAATAACAACGAGTTGTCTTCCCGGCCACCACCAACCATGCATTGTTAGAGCAACCCACGTAGCTACCCCCCAACCAACACAAATACAAAAAACCAAATCTAAGGAATTTTTTACTCGATTTCGTAGAAGTGAAGCTACCGAAGGGACCAGTGCAAAAAACGCTGGAGTCCAAGGTATAAGCCCAAATTGTTCATCAAATAGGAGGCCCGATAAACGCCGTGTTCGAGCTGGAATATTAGGGCTTCTCCCAAAGACCTCAAATTCTCCATTTACAAAATGGTCTCCAGTAGCGTATACCGTCCAACCTCCATAAATTCTCTTGTGAACAATGAGATAGGCTGCAGCTAAAACGATCATTATCCCTGTGAATACTGCGAGTTTTCTTTTTTCCGCTTTCCAGTTTCGTAGAAGAAATAGTAGGGCTATAGCAATCGTTACCGGAACGTATTTCACGGATAACCATGGTAGGGCCGTCAATGTGGCCGCTAAACCTATGATTTTGTTCTTTGTTATAGGACCTGAGATGATGCCTATGCTCAAAACAACAGCTAATGCTGCTGGCATCTCAGGGTAGATTTGTGTCGCATAGGACGTCATTGGTGGAGCTGCGAAAAAAATGCCAACGACACCTGCTGCCAGGTTCTCTGAAACATTAAATCTACGAACTGCTACCCATAGCGTTGCCATCGCAGTGAAAGCCGCAATCGCTGCAAGTGTGATTTTCGCAGCCAACCATCCTCCCAGCCCCATAGGAATTGATAAGAGTAATGGAAGCAATGGATCATGTGGACTGATTCGTTGACCATCTTCGTTCAAGTCAATCGTTTGTTGATTTAATCGAATCTCGTGAAATGGCAGATATCGCTGTTCGTCAAGTTCATCGCTTATATCCAGGTCGAAATCTTCGTAAATACTGAGTGCAGTAAGTAAATATTGCGGTTCGTCAACACTGATTTTCGCTCCATATGTGGCCCGTGCATTAATTGCGCTCATAGCTATAAGAAAAGTTGTTGCAAAAACAAGAGCTAATTTAAGCGCAAATGACCTAATCAAAGATGTTCCGCCCTTCGGATAACAAGAAACCATGTCAATAAGAATGAAATAATTACGAGAACTAGTGCCATAATTCCTGCTTCGGCCACAAATGCATCTTCAAATGAGCTAAATATACGTGTCGCTAATGTTGAGAATCCTAGTGGCGAAATGAGGAGCGTAATGGGAAGTTCCTTCATTGTTGACAAAATAACAAGTCCGGCAGCTGCTCCCATACCTGGCGCCATCAATGGAAGATCTATCCGCATAAATCTTGAAGTCTTCTGAGCGCCCAGAGTTCTACCAGCATCATGTAATCTCTTGGGAACTGCTGCAACAGCGACTAAAACGATACCCATAGCTAAAGATCCAAATCGTACAACATACGAAAAAATTAATAACGCTTTTGTATTATTGAAAAGGTCATAGGCCCAATCTGTTCGAAGTGTCCAAAATCGCATGGAAAGCGCGACTAAAAGTCCAGGAAGAGCAAACGTCGCAATAACAACTGCATGAGAAAATGTTCCTATCCGAGACTTATAACGCACAACCATATATGCGATCGGGAGAACCGCTAAAACAGCAGCGATACCAGCAAGCACACTAATAGAAAACGTATTCCAAGCTGATTCCCAAACCTGTTCCCGGTCAATGGTGAGAGGACGACCACCTACTGTAGAACGAAAGATGCCATCTGAAGCCCAGTCTCCAATAGCAAGCATTGGAGCCCCGATCGAGAAAACACTGATAAAGGCTGCAAAGAAGAATGCTGGTTTCCTCCATTTACCGAGCGAATACTCAAGTGGTTCTCCTATTAGAGCTTCATCCATTTTGAAGGTCACACGTGAAAAGAGTCGTTCAGATATGACAATGACACCTGCGAGCAAAAGCAATATGAGACTTAAAGCTAGTGCTACTGACTGATTCGCTAACTGAGACATGAATATCGCTCGCGTTAACGTGTCATAACGCATCAATTGCACAGCCCCAAAATCACTAATTGTGTATAAAAAGACGATAAGAGTTCCCGCCGCTATGACAGGACCTGCTTGTGGGAGCACAACTCTCGTAAAGGTTGTGGCAGGCGACTTACCTAGAACTCTTGCGCTTTCCTCTAGCGACCTCGGTAATTGGCGAAAACGAGCCGCTACAGGTAAATAAACATATGGGTAACAAAATAATGTAAGTACTAGCCATGCTCCAAAGAACCCTCGCATTTCAATTGTTTGTTCAATGCCAATGCTTGAGAAAAATCTGTTTGTTAAACCACCTGGGTTCATTGTTCGAATAAATGCTGCAGCACCAAGGAATGTAGGGAAAACCAAAGGTATTGGGAGAATAACTCTCCAAACCTTCTTCCCATATAAATCAGTTCGGCTAGTTAACCAGGCGAGCAACGTTCCTATTAGGGCGGTTGTTAGAGCAACTGCGAAAGCTAGAGACACGGACCGCCAGAGCGGGGTAAGGATTCTTTTCGTCCCTATCAGACTTAATGGATCAGCGTCTTCTGTGAAATTCCTTAAGACAAGATAAATGCCTGGAAAACTAAAGAGGAAGGCCAGAAGGAATACAGCTGTCCTGAGTCCTGCCGGAGCACCTCGCTTAATTTGTATTTCGGTCACCTATTAAGGATGCCACTAGCCTCAATGATTCGCGACGCTTCTTCGAAACCTCCACCAAGTTTATCAAAATCAACTGAACCTATTTCCAACGCTGTTAGCTCAGGCAGAGCAGCATTTGGAACAACTCCAGCTGCTAGAGGATATTCAAATGTGCGATCAGTGAAATATTGTTGAACGGAAGCAGTCAAAAGATATCCGAGTAGGTCTTCAGCAGCTTCAACATTCTCTGACGAACCAAGCACAGTCGCAGCAGTAATTACCAGAAGAGACCCGATGTCATCATCACTAAAAGCATAATTTAAAGCTTTATGACTATCACCATTTACTGCTACCTCTTGGTAGTTGTAATAGTGATTGACCAATCCCATTGAAATTTCACCGCGTCCGGCTGCTTCAACGATTGACCGATTGTTAGGGTAGTATTTTGCTCCATTGTCTACCATGTCTTTTAACCATTGGGATGCAGTATCTGTCCCATACTGATCCATAAAGACGGTAAACCAATCAATGAAAGACCCATTAGTTCCAGGTATAGCCACCTTGCCCTCAAACTCTGGCCCCGTTAGATCAAAGACTGAATCTGGAAGAGTTTCTGGGCTGTATTCATCAGTGTTGTATACCAGAACACGCTTTCTTCCAGAGAAACCAACCCATGTTCCAGCCGCAGAATGATTTTGCTCCTCCACTAACGAAAGTACCTCGTCATCAATTGTCCCTAATAGCCCTTTTGATTCAAGATACCCAACTGGCCCTGGCGAACGGGAAAGGAAAACATCCGCTTGCGTCTTATCCCCTTCTTCGTTTAAGAGAAGAGCTAAATCAGTTGATGCCCCCCATCGCACTTGAACAGTTGTTCCAGTTTCACAAGCAAAAGCTTCAAGAACAGGATTTATAAGATTTTCAGTGCGTCCGGAATAGATCGTTACTGACCTTCCATTCCCATCAGAGCATTCACCGCTATAAATTTCAGCGGCCCTTCCATCAAGGAATTCAGGGTCGCTTCCACCACAGCCAGTAAGTAGGGTTGTTACTAAAATTGTTGAAAGAAGTATACGTAAAGCCATGGAGAGGAATATATCCCGATTTTTCCAAAAATGTAAAGCTACCCTAACATATTGTTATGATTTTTAAAGCACAGCGAGAACGGATGAAGAATCCTTGGGTTATCCTCACGACGGCCATTTTAAGTTTCGGGATTGCAGCCATCATTATTATCCAATTACTTGATTTCTCCGCATTTAAAGATTCAATTAACCAAGCTGCTGATGAACCGGCGCAAGTAGTCATCGCACTCGGAGTGTTCTGCATAGCTTTCCTTTTCAGAGCGATTGCCTGGAAGAAAGTTCTTCCATCGATATCTCTTGGACAGAGTTTGGCTGGCATCCATCTCTCGCTTGGTGCAAACCATGTTCTCCCCCTCAGGTTGGGAGAACCACTTCGAATCGTCAGTATTATCAAACGAAGCGACACATCACTTGATGCAGCAACCGCTTCCACCCTCACGTTACGGGCAGCTGACATTCTCAGCGTTATCGTTATCGGAATTGTTGTCGCTCCTTCAGCGTTTTCAGATCTTCTTGGCTGGATTGGCTGGTTACTGATCGGCATAATCGCAATTGTCGCTATTGGGTCATGGCGGTGGTTGAAAAAAATTATTCAAAATAATACTGATGTTAAATTACCCGGGCCATTAGCCCTTGGCTTATCAGCTTCAGCATGGTTACTTGAATCTGTATTGGTTTGGCAATGCGCACATTGGGCCGGCCTAGATATTTCGTGGAGCGATGCCTTGTTGGTAACAACAGTTGCAGTTGCGGCGCAAATAGCTGCAATCGCTCCGGGAGGGTTTGGAACGTATGAGGCAGCAGCTGTAGCCGCATATGTCGCGCTTGGTTATGACGCTGACATAGCCCTTGTAGCTTCTTTAACCGCCCACGCACTCAAAACGTCATATTCCCTAATAGTTGGAGGTATAGCAATGGTTACCCCGAAACCAAGTTTGGTTGGCAGATTTAGATTACAGAAAACAGATGAACTTTCTCCGGAGATTCCAACTTCGTTGAACCCTGTTCTGCTATTTCTCCCAGCTTTTAATGAAGAAGATGCAGTCGCTGATTGTATTAAGAGAGCTCCGTCCCAAGTGTGCGGTTTGGATGTGCATTGCCTCATTATTGACGATGGATCCACAGACCGTACGGCAGATGTTGCGCGCGGGGCTGGTGCTGAAGTTCTTTCCTTAGAAAAAAACCAAGGTTTAGGTGCAGCTGTTCGAGTTGGATTATCTGAAGGTGTTAAGAGAGAATCCAGTGCCGTTATTTTTGCAGATGCAGATGGCGAGTACCCCCCAGAAGAATTAGAAAATCTTGTCGCTCCGATAGTTCAAGGAAAGGCTGATTACGTTGTCGGGAGTAGATTCCTAGGGGATATTGAATTTATGCGCCCTCATAGACGTTTTGGGAATTTAGTGCTGACCCGGATTCTCTCAATAATTGCTAGAAGGCGTATCACGGATGGACAAACTGGTTATCGAGCGTTCTCTCCACGTGCCGCTAAAGCCGCTGAAGTTATTCACGACTTTAATTATGCCCAAATTATTACCTTGGATTTATTGGCAAAGGGTTACATCTATCTAGAAGTGCCAATTAGTTATCACTTTCGGACAACAGGTGAAAGCTTCGTGAAGCTCTTCCCTTATCTACGTAAGGTCGTTCCTGCCGTTTATCGAGAATTAAATTCGGTATAACCATAATTTTACTATCTACTAATTTTATATTTTTAAGATTTCTATCGTGAAATGTTTTCAGTTTTAAAAAGGTTGCCTAAGATATTAAGTTAAGTAACCCTTACACCCCAAATAAATGGAGGAAATTTTGAAATCCAAAAAATTTTTACTTTTAATCTTGCCGATCGTAGCTGTTTTCAGCATGGTTGCGGCAAGCTGCGGTGATGATGATGGTGGATCAGTCAGGAATCTAGATAGCTCCGAGAGCTCATCTGGTTCTGGCTCTAGTTCCAGCTCAGCATCCGCATCAGGCTCTAGCTCCGGCTCTAGCTCAGCATCCGCAGTAGCTTCTGCATCCGCATCCGCTTCAGGTTCTGGATCTGCTTCGACAGCAGCCGGTGGACCAACAGCTGATGCAACAGCAGCTGACGGCGGATACGCATATGCATCAAACATCGACTCCCATCGTCTAGTAGTTCTAGACATCTGTGATATCAACGCAATCGTTGGTGATTACAAGTGGAGTGAAATTTCTGAAATTTACGCCAATGGTGTTAATTCAGTAAAATCAGATGGTTCAGTCCGGACAATCGGCGGCTTTGCAGCTGGTGAAGGCAAAAAACATGGTCTTGATACATACTATGGAACTGCTACACCCCTAAATGATTTTGTCAGCGATGCCCTTAATGGAACAGGCGTATGGGCTGGCGAATCAGATGCTGTCCGTAAACAAGGAGTCCAAAAAGGAATCATGAATCAAACCATGATTGCTTGGGTAGTCCACGAACTTAACTCAGCACTTGCTAAAGCAGCTGATGGTAATTTCGATGCAGCCTCAGGTGCCCCACATAACTGGGATGAAGCCTGGGCGTTCTACCACGGATCAGACCCATCATGTGGTCCATTTGCAACAGCTAACAAGCGTGCTAAAGACTTTGGCACACAAGGCGTCGATGGAGAGACAGCTCTAGCTAATGAAGGTCTCCTCAAAGCTATGAACGATGGCAGAGATGCTCTTCTCGCTGGTGATGAAGCCGGTGCAATAGCTGCAACACGTGATGCTGTAAAGCATGTCTTTATTACATATGCTCAAGCAACGATTAAGTATGCAAGCAAGGTCTACTCAGATCTTGAAGCTGGTGATGCTGAAGCAGCAAGAGTGCATCAAGCTGAAGGTTGGGCGTTCTTCCGAATAATTGAACCTATTCTCGGAAACAACGGCATTGATACCTCAGCAATTGATTCAATTCTCAATATGGAGAATGAACCAGGGTCTGGAAGCGTCGCCGACATTCAGGCTGTGCTTGACCCAGTAATTGCCGACTTTGGCATAACTCCTGAAGAATTTGGCTCATACGGCTGATTCTCAAAGTTCTAGAAAGAGCCGGGTCCTGAAAAGGGCCCGGCTTTTTTAATTACGTCGTCGTGACTTCTATCGTGGGAAGCTAACGGAGGTTAATCCAGAATGCTTAACATCTACACGATCTCCAGCTTTATAAGAAGGAGCTCCGCCACGTCGACAACGGAGGTCAATTCCCGGTGAAGTTTGAATTTCGTATACAGTGTCATGTCCAAAATAATCAACCCGAGTGATTAACGCATCAGATCCTTCAACAAGAAGAACTTCTTCAGGTCGAACAAGAACCTCAACAGAACCATGAGCCGAGTTACAAAGGTTCACTTTCCCTATTGATGTTTCAGCTACATCTCCTGATGCTAACCCAGGGATTTTATTGACCTCACCTACAAAGCCGGCAACCCAAGGGGTAACTGGGTGGTGATAAATTTCCCATGGTGTGTCCTGCTGAATAACACGGCCTTCGTTCATCACAGCAACCTGATCGCCAAGAGTAAATGCTTCGTCTTGATCATGGGTAACAAAAACACTTGTGACATTCAACATTTTTAGAAGGTCAGCGACTTCTGATCGAACTTCAACACGTAACCCTGTATCCAAACTAGAAAACGGCTCATCAAGTAAAAGAATAGAAGGCTGGGGTGCTAGCGCACGAGCTAAGGCCACACGTTGTTGCTGGCCTCCAGAGAGTGATGATGGGAGTCGGTCAGCGAGTTCACTGATACCAACCATTTCCAGAAGTTCCATTGTTTGTGTACTAGGTATTTTTCTTTCAGAACGATTGAGTCCAAAAACAATATTCTCAAGAACAGTTAAATGGGGGAATAGCGCCCAATCTTGAAACACCAATCCAATGTTTCTTTGTTCAGGAGGTGTAGAGAAACCATCTGAAGCCACCCGTTCCCCATCAAGGTGCACGGTCCCAGAGTTTATGGTTTGTAACCCTGCGAGGAGTCGCAAAAGTGTGGTTTTCCCACAACCGCTCGGGCCAAGTACAGAAAGGGAAGAACCTTGTGGTGCGGAAACACAAACATCCGTGAGGATGCGACTATCTCCTATATCAACAAAAACCTGATCAACATCTATGCCAGATTCGACTTCTTTAAGAGCAGTCGGATTTTGAGACGGTAATCTACCAACACGTCTATCATCAAGCATGCTTTACATAGTAGTCCGTTGCTGGGTTTTCTGCAATCTGCTGCTTTACAGCAATGAGGTTAAATCCAGAATTAGAAGCACGGTTAATAAAATAATCACACTTATGTTAAGGGCTGTTATTTTCCATTTCCATTGATGATTTGAAGCATGGAACCGTTTAATGCTGTAAATGTTTGCGACTATTCCTATAAGGCTTGCGACTAAACCTATTCCTGACCCCACCCCGGATGCAACACCTAAAACAGGAGCAAGAATAGGGAAGATTACGTAGGTGAACGCACACCGGATCCCAGAAATAATCATGGCAGTTGAAAAAGTATTCTGTGCTTTTTCGTTACTTACCGTTTCGGTCGCTCCGACTTTTTCAACTGTGCTTTCGCTCACGGATATATCCTATCTCTTGTTTAAGATTTCGTAAGCAGTTTTCAACGCTTCCTGGTGTTTTCCATTAACTGAATGCGAGCCGCCACAAAGCAGTAGCTACGGCGGCAATGATAACAACGATAAAGAATGGGAGTTTCTTCCAAAGTGCAATAGCGGCTGCCAGCAGTCCCACTACTCGTGCATCAAAAACAAGTGAGGAGGTTTCGCTAAACGCGCTTGTAACTACCAAAGCGGCGAGCAGTGGTGTTGGGAGTAGCAATGCTACTTCTTGAAACTTAATTGGTAGCTGGCGGGAATTTCCAAAGTAGATAGGACCTAATGCCTTTAAACAATAGGTGCCGGCAGCGAGGAGAAGAATGACAATAGTCGCATCACTCATTATCTGCTCCTTTCTTTAGTTTCCATGGCCGAACCCAAATTATTGCTCCAGCGGCGGCAATGACAGGAATGCCCGCCGGGGTTATAGGAATAAGAATCAAAGCAATCAAGGCTCCTATCGTTGCGGTGGCTCTATGCGTAGAGTCTTTCAATCTCCCCCAAATCAGGCCAAGAAACGCAGCAGGAATAGTCGCATCTATTCCAAAGTCACTAATAATGGACTCGGTCTCAGAAAGAACAGAGACCCCTATCAATGTCATTAGGTTCCATAGAACAAAAACGCTTATCCCTCCCCACAGATACCCGTATCTCCTATTCTCAACTGAGCTTTGTGACGACGCTACAGCAGTTGATTCATCAATCATTAACTGGGAAATGCAAGCTCTCCAAATAAACGAACCTTTAAGAGATGGGGCTAACGAAACCCCAAACGCTAACGACCGTAGATTTAAAAGGAGCCCAGCGGTGATGGCCGCTATGACAGTTCCATCATCTGCAAGGACGCTAACAGCAGCGAACTGTGACGATCCTGCAAAAACAAGAGCTGAGAAGCCAAGGGCCTCCCACATGCTTATTCCTGCTTCAGCGCAAAGAGCTCCAAAAGCCAATCCAAAAGGAGCTAAGGCCAAACCAATAGATACGGCTTGCGCTCGAATTGCCCGACGTATGGAATCATTTTCCTGCATAGGTTCTCAGGATACGGACTTCCACCAGTTTTAAGAAAAAAGTAACTTCAAAAAAGGCTGACTATCGCCCAGATTGCAGCTATGAGTCCTATGAGGATCATGATTATTGAACGGAATAACGGTGGCCGCTCAAAATCTCTGTCATCAGGGGCATTCTTTGTGTTGATCAAGGCAAGGAAATTCCCAACGGCTAGTGCTCCCCCAAATGCAAGAACTAGAAGAACGATGAGGTTTTCGCCTAAGAACATGTGCTTATTTTAATACTCTTCCGGCGGTGGCGTATCGCTAGCCCTCGCCATATCAGCAAATCGTGTGTAGTGCTTGAGCCAAGCAAGTTTCACTCTACCTGTAGGCCCTGATCGATGTTTCGCTACCAGCACTTCAGCCATTCCTTGATCAGGGGATTCCATATTGTAAACCTCGTCTCTATAGAGGAACATGACAACATCGGCATCCTGTTCTATAGATCCAGATTCTCGTAAGTCAGAAAGCATCGGTCTTTTATCTTGTCGTTGTTCAAGGTTTCTGCTCAGCTGTGAGAGGGCGACGACAGGACATTCCAGTTCGCGTGCAAGTATCTTCAAACTTCGGCTAATTTCAGATACTTCAACCTGTCGATTTTCAGCACGTACTCTGCCGCTCATGAGTTGGAGATAATCAACTACCACCATCCCTATCTTCCCTACCCTGCTCTTAAGCCTTCTAGCTTTAGCCCTGATTTCCATCACTGTTGTGTTGGGGTTGTCATCAATCCATAGGGGAGCTCCAGATAGCCGACCCACAGCATGACTAATTTTTGTCCAATCATCATCATTCATGCTGCCAATACGAACTTTGCTTGAATCAACTCGCGCCTCAGTACATAGAATTCTCTGACTGATCTCATACTGGCTCATTTCAAGTGAGAAAAAAAGGACTGGGGCATCGGCTTCCATGGCCGCATGGGCAGCAATATTTAACCCAAAACTGGTTTTACCCATAGCGGGTCGCGCTCCCACAACAATGAGATTATTAGGTTGAAGCCCGGCAAGGAGTCGGTCTAGCTCTGAAAAACCCGTAGGCGTGCCCGTTACAGTGCTCCCACGCTCAACACGCTCCTCCAAAAGATTCAAAGTTTCATCAAGAAGTTCTTCAAGTGCAGCATAATTACTAGAGTCTCTTCCTTGCGCGAGATTAAATACCAGAGACTCGGCTTCATCTACGGCTTTAACTACATCATCTGGTTGAGAAAATCCGATTTCAGAGATTTCCGAACCTGCTTGTATCAATCGGCGTAATTGTGCGTGTGAATAAACAATACGCGCATATTCAACAGTGTTTGTCGCTGCTGGAGTGTTTGCCTGTAAATCAATGAGTGTCGCGTTCCCGCCCATTCCATCAAGCATTCCGGCTCGACCAAGTTCATCAGCTACGGTCACAATATCTGCTGGTTCTCCAGCAGCGAAAAGTGCTGTTATCGCATTAAATATTTTCTGATGTGCTGGCTTATAAAAATCATCTGAACTTAAAATTTCAATGGCATCTGCAATAGCTTCTTTCGTTAAAAGCATCGCCCCAAGTACGGATTCTTCCGCCGCAATGTTATGAGGGGGAACACGACCAGCCCGTCGTTGCGGTGGATTATCATCCGATGGTTCCGGTGGTAAAAATTGATCAGACATGAGATATTTATAATGCCTTGGTATGACACTTTTTTCAATAGGAAAAGTTGGGGATTTCCGCACTTTATTTGGGGATTTCCCTATGGATGAATCTCTAAAATCTGTGGGTAACTATGAGCTATGGCTAACGTATTTAACATCGTTAAAAGAATCCGTATCAAAAACATACAGAAGCCTTAAAATTTCCATCCCTGAATTTGTGATGTGATGCTCTGCCCCTCCGGGTAAGAAAATGGTATCTCCTTTGACCACTTGCTTCTTCCCTGTCTGGGTATGCAAAGTTCCTTCGCCATCCAAAATGAAATACAGTTCATTTTGGTCGTGGGAATGTCCTCTTTCAGGAACTACCGCATCTATAGGAATTTCAGCTATTCCTGCTGTTAGCCCAGCAGAAGGTGTTCTATCTTTACTTAATAGCGTCCACCAGCGCACAATAAGACCATCATCGGTTGACCAGTTCTCTTCTTCAATATCTTCAATCCGGCGAACCAGTGGTTTATTTGTTGATTTTTCAGGCACCTTCAGCTACCACGTCAACAGAAATTGTAAATTCAACGTCTGGATGTGGCTTAACGGTTACTGGGTACGTGCCAACTTCTTTAATGCTGTCAGTTACCTCAATGGCTTTCCGATCTATCGTAATATTTTTTTGGTTGGAGAGCGCAGCACTTATATCTGCTGATGTGACCGATCCGAAAAGCTTTCCGCCTTCACCTGCTTTCATTTCAATTGAAAGAGTTTGATCTAGCATACGAGATGCCATTTCTTCTGCTTCTGCTTTTTCTTCTGAGGCTTTGAGTTCACGTGCCTTACGCATACTCTCTGCTTCCCGTTCAGCCCCGGCTGTAGCTTTAAAAGCCATACCTTGAGGTATTAGCTTATTTTGAGCAAACCCATCAGATATGTCAACGACGTCTCCTTTGTGGCCGACTCCTTTAACGTCGGCTCGAAGTACAACTTTCACTCTGTCGTCTCCTCTGTTTCAGTTGTTTCAACTTTTGTTTCAACTTCAGTTGCTTCAGAAGTGGTTGCTTCAACGTCAGTTTCCAGCTCTTGTATTTCGTTTTCAACTTCTGGTTTTGGAGGTGAAGGTCGTTTCCGAGATTCTGTGTCTCTTGGTCGGCGATCATCATCTCTTGGTCGACGATCGTCATCTCTCTGACGTCGATCCCCTCCACGACCGCCTCTTTGCGTTGTCACCCGGCTTGAATACGGAAGTAACGCCATTTCTCGGGCATTCTTTATCGCCATAGCGACATCTCTTTGCTGCTGGGCGCTATTCCCAGTGACCCGTCGCGCTCGAATTTTTGCCCGATCGGAAACAAAACGTCTAAGAAGATTAACGTCTTTCCAATCAACATATTCGATCTTCTCTTGCGTCAGGATCGAAACTTTTTTCTTCCCTCTTCGGTCCATAGCCGAAGGGGTTTTTGCTCTTTTCTTATTTTTGGTAGGAGGCATGGTTTCTTCTTTCTAGAACGGTTCTTCGTTGGGGTCATAGGCTGGCGCAGCTGGTTGAGCGGCACTGCTGCTACTTCCGCCGAAATCACCGCCGCTACGTTCTTGTCGATTTACTTCAGCTGTTGCCCATTTAAGGCTTGGGCTCACTTCGTCTGCTTGTATTTCGACCTTCGATCGGGTTTGCCCACTATCTCTATCTTCCCATGATGAGTAGTCCATGCGACCATATACAACCACTCTCATCCCTTTAGATAATGAGGCCGCGCAATTCTCTGCAAGGTCACGCCAACAGGTCACATTAAAGAAATGAGATTTATCCTCTCCTCCATTGGGGCCAGAACGTTGATTCCACGCAACCCCCAAACTACATACCGGCACCCCTGACTGGGTGAACCGCAGTTCTGGGTCGCGGGTAAGATTTCCTACTATCACTATGTTGTTATCAAATGCCATTGTTTCTTTCCTTATTCTCGTTCCAGTGTTTCTAACCTAGTCAACTTTTTTCGAGAAGTCCTCTCCGATTTGCTTCATGATCGGGAAGACGTATGAGTTTGTGTCGTACTATTTCATCCGTGAGCCGTAACGTTCGTTCAAGTGGTTCCATGTCGATTTGACCCGTTGTCATTTCAAGTACGACGTAATGCCCTTCGGACTTGTGGTCTATTTCATAGGCGAAGCGTCGCTTCCCCCATTTGTCTGTTTTCGCGAGTTGACCGCCTTCGTCTTGGATCCAAGTATCAACTTTCGATACGACGTCATCAACCATGGTGTCTTCTTGATCACCATCAATGATTATCATGAGTTCATATGCTCGTGTATTCACTACGAGTTTCTACCTCCTGTGGTCCCGCAAGCGGGGCTCTCAGCCGGTCTGAGGGCAGGTTAAATTATGGTTCTTAGGTTAGTGGCATTAAAGGGAAATACCGACGTGTGTTACCAGCTTGCGAGTGGATCTTCTGACACAGGGAGAGGTGCCCCGTATAAACCGAGTTCTTCCGCTTCTTCAGCAGAAATTTTATAGCTTTCCTCTTCTGTAGGGAAATTCTTGTCACGGACGTCATTGTTGAATGCGGATAGTGCTGTAATTGTACTTTCTTTTAGGTTGGCGTAAGTACGAACGTATTTTGGTTGTAGTTCTTGGTATATACCGAGAAGGTCATGGAACACTAGAACTTGTCCATCACAATCCGGTCCCGCCCCTATCCCTATCGTAGGAATTGAGAGTGAATCAGTAATCATTTTTCCGACAAGAGAAGGGACGCATTCAAGCACGATTGCGAAGCATCCTGCATGGGCTAAGGCTTTAGCCTCATATGAGAGTTTCACTGCGGCATTAGTTGTTCGACCTTGCACCTTGTAGCCGCCAAGTGAAAGAACCGATTGGGGAGTTAAGCCTAAATGGCCCATTACAGGTATTTCAGCACTAGCGATTGCTTCTACCATCCTTACCCGATCCTGCCCTCCCTCGAGTTTTACAGCCTTTGCTCCCGCGCGTATTAGTTTCGCAGCGTTCTTTACTGTTTCTTCTGTCGAAACGTGGTAGCTCATCCACGGGAGATCAGCGACAATGAACGCATCTGGTTCTGCACGTGCAACCGCTGCTGTGTGATGTGCCATGTCATCAATGGTGACTTGTAGAGTATCTTCATATCCCAGCACAACCATTGCTAGAGAATCTCCTACAAGGATGATGTCTGTTCCAGCTTCAACAACCATATGGGCGCCTGGAGCATCGTATGCGGTGAGCATAACAAGGGGAGTTTCACCGTCACTAACTTTATGTTTAGCTATCTTAGGAGCAGTCCAGTTTGAGCCCATTCCTATTTCCCTTCAAATAGTTGTGGTCTTTAAATCTGTTCACAGTGTAGAGGTTTTGTGAGAAATGCCCATCTGGCTCAGAAATTATCAAGTAGTGAAATTAATTTGCTATGGCGTCTGCATAGAGTTGCAGGCTTTCCCAGGCTTTGTCAACAGGCATTCCTCCGCAGAGAGGATGGTGGACGACACGATCAAGTTGGCTTGCTTCGGAAGGTGTTATTACTTGATAAATTCCTTCGTTTCTTAATTCTTCTGGCGTCGAAGCGTGACTATGCACGGCTGATGATATGTCTGAAGTTTGCCAACTTGCATACTTTGATGCTTCGTTGAGAAAAAATTGGCCTAGTTCTTTCCATGCCTTATCAGGGTCTTCTGCAACAAACGTCATTTTGGTTTCTTCATCTGGCATCGCGCAAAAACCCTGAGTCCCGTTTAGTTCACATTGCTCGTAATAGTACGCTTCAAGTTCTGGAAGGTGAGCGGCGGGGGATAAAGGCAACCCAAATCTGGCTGCTCTCCGTGCTGCTACTTTACTTGTGCCTCCTATCATTATGAATGGATGCGGTTTCGTTACAGGAGAAGGGGTAACACAGTGAGTTTCTCCTCGGTATTCAAATGGTTCACCAGTCCATGCGTTGAGAAGAGTTTGAAGGGATTCGTCCATTAATTTCCCACGATTCTCCCAACTCTTTCCCATCAATTGGTATTCGCTTGGACGATAACCTAATCCTAGAATCACTGTTAGCCTTCCCCCGCTCATTAAATCAATTACAGCGATGTCCTCAGCTACCCGAATCGGGTCATGAAGGGGTAACAGAAGGGCGGAGATCGATGCGGATAGATTCGTTGTTCGCGCAAGCACGGTTGCAGCGTTAATGAGCGGCGTCGGACTCCACGCATTGTCGGCTCCATGATGTTCTTCAAATGTGGCCATGAAAAAACCGTGTTTATCGGCAAATTCCGCCATTTCTAGCATTGCTTTATATCTAGATGACAAAGTCTCCGGGTCAAGAGATGGGTCAATAAGATTGAAGCGAATTAATGATAAAGGCATGAGGTCTCCGGAAAGTTAGCTTGACGAAAAACTAGCCTACATATTACAAATCGTCATATACGCTGCTCTAGAGCGTAAATGCTTTACTCAAGTGATTCCAGGAACATTTCGTGCATACTTCGATTTCGTAACAAGTGAATGTCCCTTTTCGTTTCCTTATACGATCAAGGTCTTTCTGTGAATTAACGCATCTGCCGTGGGAAGGCAATCTTGGCCCAAAGACATAGGTGACAACGACAAGCGTTGCTTCTTCACAAATTGGACAGTTCCCTTCCATCGGAACTGCATAGTTATGCGCAGCTCGAAGAAGTTCTGGATGCGCATCACAAACTTCATGTATGGAGGCCTCCCCAGATGCGTATTTTACTAAAACACGTTTTCTTTCAAGGCGGTAATTTACTTCACTATTTGGCAGGGTATTGATTAGTTCTGAAGGAATAAATCCCATTAGTCAAACGTAGTTTATAAAGGAATCCAGATCACAATTTTCTCTTGTTTGGTTAACTACGGTTACTCCACCAGGTTTGGATGGCTTCTTCAGCTTCTTCTCTTCCGATAGGACCATTTCTGTACCGGAGATCAAACAAATGGCTTATTGCTTCCCCTATTTCTGGCCCTTCTGTAATTCCAAGAATTTCTATGATCTCTGAACCAGATAACGGTAGAGAAAAGTCTTCTAATTCGTGAGCTAGTGATTCTCGCGTCTTTTCCATCGCGTTTATTGTATTTTTTCTTCCACTCCAAGCAGCTAACTCTAATATCTTTCCACGTTGATCTCCTGCTAATACGTGCCACCTTCGGTAACTTTCAGGATCAACAGGAGGATCTTCTTTGTGAGTTTCTAACGTTGCCTTTATTAAGTTTTCTGTCTGTTGAATCCTGTCTTTTGAATATTTCAGTTCCCTCATCCTGTTTATTCCTTGCTCATTAGAAAGGGGTAGTAAGAGAGCTGCCATTCGCAGCTGGGGGTCATTTTCCAGAAGTTCCAGTTCTTGCCAGTTGATTCCAGCTTCTTGCAATTCAGGAAAGAATTGCTCAAAAAGACCACTAGTTAAAAGAATAGATACTCCCTCGTTTGGCGATGGAACTGTTAATAATTTGTCAAACTCATCTCTTACCCGTTCGCGCGAAACTATTTCCAATCGAGGCGCTAAGGCTTCAATGGTCTCCATGACTCCTTCCCCTAAGTTCAATCCGTAGCGAGCGCAGAAACGAGCGGCTCTAAGCATTCGTAAGGGGTCTTCAGAAAACGATGTCTCTGGATCTAACGGAGTTCTCAAAATTTTGTTTGAAAAATCTTCGGACCCATTAAATGGATCTATCACCTCACCTGAAGATAGGTCGATGGCTATGCAATTCATTGTAAAGTCCCGCCGCGACAGGTCTTCTTCTATCTCCATTGAGAATTTGACAACAGGTTTTCTTGATTCGGATACATACGACTCAGACCGGTGAGTGGTTATTTCAACGGTTTGTCCACCAACATGGGCTCCTATGGTTCCGAACCGTTGACCTGATAGCCATATATTATCTGCAACTGGTTGGATAATTTTTTTGATTTCTTCTGGGGTGGCGTCTGTTGTGAGATCTATATCTAAATCGTCAATATTTTCTGCATTTGCATACAAATCACGCACTATCCCTCCAACCAAGTAGATTTTTTTGTCCGCATCTTCAAAAGTTTGACGAAGAACCTCTACTCTTTGCATGATTTTTGGTAAATGATTGAATGTCATTTTTCTTGAACTGATTTCTTGATCTGGCTAATGGTTTCTTGCCCTGGTCCCCCATTGGAAACTGGTTCAGGGAAAATAGTTTCACCGGTTAATGCATGAAGAACCGCTGTTGTTGACAGTTCTAAAGCTTTCAGGTCGTAACCTCCTTCTAAAAAGACTAGGCGATGTCCGATTGGAACGGTTTCGATTATTCGAGAAGTGATCAAATTGTAGTCTCCGGATGTAAGCCCAAGGTCAGTTATAGGGTCAAGGCGATGAGCATCAAACCCTGCAGAAACCAGTACCCAGGTTGGGGAGAATCTTTCAACAACTGGTAAAGCTATCTCATCCCATGCTTGAAGGTAAATATCACCTGTGGCTCCCGCGGGCAGTGGAATGTTTAATGTTGTTCCTTCACCTTCACCTTCCCCGATTTCTCCCATAGCCCCAGTTCCTGGATATAAAGGCCACTGATGGAATGAGATAAATAATACGTTTGGTTCAGAATAGAAAACATCCTGTGTTCCATTGCCATGGTGTGCGTCGTAATCCACGATAAGAACTTTTTCTCCAAGGGACAAAAGATGTTTAGCCGCTAATGCGACATTATTTAACAAACAGAAACCCATGGATTGAACAGGGGTCGCATGATGCCCCGGTGGCCTTACAGCACAAAAAGCAGCTTCCCCGTCGCCTTCCCTCAAATACTTGATCGCCTGCAAACCCGCCCCTGCTGCCAGTCGCGCGGCTAACCAGGAGCCCTGACTCATTTTTGTATCTTCATCAACCCTTCCTCCTCCGTCAGCATGTACTTCTTTCAGGTGGTGGACCATTCTTTGCTCATGGACTTTAAAGATTTCATTTTCTTCAACTGGTTCTGCAACTAATTCAGTAACTGATTCTTTTATGTGTGAATTTTCAAAACCTGCAAGAACAGCTTCTAAGCGATCTGGTTGTTCGGGGTGCTTATTGCCGGGGAAATGATCCATGCATAGTTCATTGGTGATAAACAAGATACCCACATCTGCAACAGTACTGTGAAGAAAACAATTTACGAATCTCTATAAAAAAATTGATGTATCGGGTTTCAAGACATTTTTTTACAACAACGTTTCCCCTGTTCAGGGGGATTTGGTGGGAAAAACATTGTTTATTTTTAGGATCTTGACTATGAGGCGGTTAAAGTCTGCCTGAGTTCATCCTTAGGGGGGTTTATGGCAATCAGGATAGTTACTGACAGCGCAAGTGATATTAGTTTGCAAGAAGCGGAAGAGCTCAACATTGAGATAGTGCCATTGTCGATTAGGTTCGGAGAATCTGAATACACAGACCTCACAGATCTTTCAGTTTCAGACTTCTATAAGAAAATGGCTGAAAGTGATTTACTTCCGTCAACAGCAGCCCCTTCACCAGGGGCTTTCGAAGTAGCCTTCAAGCGGTGTCATGAAGCTGGGGCTGATGGGGTCATTTGTATAAACCTTTCTCTCGCGTTATCTGCAACTGGTCAAGCCGCTCAGCTTGCAGCGGATGCATTGTCTGAATTGATTCCTGTTAAATGCATTGACTCAAAGACAATTACCTCTGGTCTTGGGACAATTGTTCGTCTGGCGGCATCAGCTGCTAGAAGTGGCAAATCTATGGAAGAAATTGTTTCTTTAATTGAAAGCATGTCTGAACGAACGCGAATCTATGCGACTTTAGACACATTGGAAAACTTGAAAAAAGGCGGCAGGATCGGCGGAGCGACAGCAATGGTGGGAACAATGCTTCAATTCAAACCCTGCCTTGATCTCAGTAGTGGTGAAGTGGTTGAAGCAGGTCGTCAAAGAACCAGAAAAAAATCTCTTCTCTGGTTACGTGAAGTTCTTGAAGCAGCTGGACCTATAGAAGAGTTGTGCATTATCCACGGGGATGCCCCCGATGTTGATGTGTTTGTCGACTTAATCTCAGACTTGGTACCAGAAAGTAGCATCCAAATTAACCAACTTGGAGCTGTTATTGGGACACATGGAGGTCCACGCGTTATCGGCATAACCTACCTTGTTCAATGAAAGTTCTAACCACCTAATTTGCGTGACTTAGTATGAATAATCATGACTGAATTTCTATCACCAAATTCGAAATTATTGATAGGGCGAAAATTATCAGGCAGATACGTGCTTTCCTCGTTAATTTCATCCGGACAATTTACTCAAATATGGGCAGCGACTGATCTCGTATTATCTAGAGAAGTCGCAGTGAAATTAACGAACCCAGATCTCGTTTCAGAAACACAATTTCTATCAAAATTTCGATCCGAAGCAAGATTAATTTCAAGATTAAATCACCCCTCAATTGTCGCTATTCTCGACACAACTGGAGATGACGAAATTGAAGCAATCGTCATGGAATTAGTTGAAGAAGAAACTTTGGGGTCGTGTATATCCCGAATGGGATCATTGTCCATTTCCTCTGCACTACCAATATTTAACCACATAGTTGATGCTTTATCCTATGCGCATAATCAAGGGCTGGTTCATGGTGATTTAAGCCCCGAGAAAATCTTTCTATGCCCTGATCGCGGTACGAAAATCTCCGGATTTGGTTTAACCGAATCCATTCCGTTCATCAAAGAAAAGAAAGGGGGTTCACAAGACACTATTTCTCCTTTCCAATCTCCAGAAGTCCAAGCTGGGAGTATCCCTGATCAAAAAAATGATATTTATTCTTTAGGGAAACTGCTGCTCTTCATACTTACCGGCACTGTTAATAGCTCACCAGATAATCACGGGTCATTCCCTATAACTGCAGAGATTTTGCGAGCAATTTCAAAAGCGACGGCGCTTGACCCAACTCAGAGATATTCTAGTGTTGTGGACTTTAAAGATGATCTTGAATCAAAGATGGTTGATACTGAAGAGGCACCTAGTGAATCAACCTCGGCTCGTAGATCTCAACCTATTAATGGGCACCTTTTATTCACAAGGTTTTTAACCTTTGGAATGGTCTTTACTTTTGTTCTGGGCATTATCTTTGCAACCAACTTAGATGACAGTCTTTTTGGCTCTAGTAATTCAGATTCCACACCATCTAATTCTTCTTCAGATGCCAATGACTCTCCTGCTCCGGCGGCTTCTTCAAACGATCAGACTAGTGATGAAGAAACTTCTTCCGATTCTACAGAAGAGGCGGCGACGGAAACACAAGAGCCATCAGTTTCCCCAATATTTGAAATGGTTTCAGTAGTTGAAGCTAGAGATTATGACCCACTAGGCGATGGTGTTGAGCATCCGGAGTTGTTGGGCAATCTCCTAGATGAAGATTCGTCAACAATTTGGTATAGCGAAACTTACGCAAATAGATCCTTAGGCGGACTAAAAGATGGAGTGGGTCTTGTAATTGAATTACAGAAATCTTTCCCTATCCAAACAGTCGATATTGAAACCACTAATTCTGATTGGTCGGGAGAAATCTATGTTTCCGAAAACATTGGAGCGAATCTAGCAGCTTGGGGAGCCTCAGCTGCTTCGATTTCAGCCGCACAAGGCAATGCGACGATTGACTTAACTGGCATTACCGGTTCAGCAATTTTGATCTGGTTCACAGACTTAGGGGACGCTTCTCCGCCTGGGGTACGAATGGAAATCTCAGAAATCGAAGTCTCCTAGCTTCTCTAACCTTTCATTCTAATTGAAAGGATACAATGACTCTGGTGAGTCGAAATGAATCTGAATTAATTGCATTAGCACAAAATGGCGACTCCTCTGCGCTAGAAGAACTGTTGCGGCTGCATTATGACATGGTATTTTCAATATGTAGAAAATTAACTGGAAATGACGCGGATGCAAACGACGCGACGCAAGAATCCCTTTTGTCCATCGTTCGAGGATTGCCTTCATTCCAAGGAACCTCAAAATTTTCAACTTGGATTTACCGAATTGCTACTAATGCAACTTTGGATGAGTTACGAAAACGTTCTCGTAGGCCAATCACTGGCTTTGAAGAAAATCATCCTTTGGCTGATAGAGAAACTCGACTTGAAGATTCAGTAATCGATTCTCTAGACATACAAGCAGCACTTGACAGACTTCCAGAAGATTTCCGGACGCCAATAGTACTTAGAGAGAAATTAGGTATGAACTATGAAGAGATCTCAAACCTGTTGCAGCTGCCAGCAGGAACCGTGAAATCAAGAATTGCTAGAGCACGATCAAAGTTAAAAGATGATCTTTTGGGGAACAAAACTATGTTGAGTCCCGTCAAAGAGGTAGATAATGAATAATTCTGAAATACCAAACCATGAGTTAATTAGCGCTTACCTAGATGGTGAAGTGACTCAAGAGGAACGCGCCCTTGTCGAAAACAGTCCCGATCTATTAAGGCAAGTAGAAGAACTTAAATCCCTGTCTAAAGAAATAGAGAAAATCATTTTCAATAATACGGATAGGAAAGAAAGCCAAATACTATCTGCTGTCAATGAATCAGAAAAACTTTTGTTCCAAGATTCCAATATCGCTGAAAATGTTCTACCTCTTCAGAAACCTGCTCGTTCTTCCGCCCTACGGCCTTCACGGACATTGATAATCTCATCTGTAGCTGCTGCTTTATTAGCTTTTTTTGCTATTCCTTTGTTTAAGTCAGGTACACAAGATAGTGACTCTTTTGTTACTGCTGCTGTCATTTCAACTGATTCTGAACGTTCCGAACCACAAGTAATAGAAGAACCTGAGGTGATTACAGAAACAGAAGAAGTCCCCTCAAGTGATGAAAATGATAATGGTGCTGACACTGCTGCTGCGCCTTTTGATGGTGAGTCAGAAGTAGCAACTGATACCTCAGATTCAACGCAAGAAGAAGCAATTGAGCCAACCGAGGTGGAAACAATAGAAGAAAAAAGTGCTTCTCTCACGAATGAGCAAAGTGTAATGTCGTCACCCTCCCCCCCATTTGCAACGGAGACAATTACTACTTATGGGGTTGAATCTACTGGCATAAATTCGTTGTTGCTAGCGGACGCACGAATTGAAACGGGTGAAGGTTTTGACAGTTTCATTATTGAGTTATCTGTTCCTGAGAATGTGAATGCTTCTTCCCCTGATCAACTCATTCCTGGGTCATACGCTGTTGAATTAAATGGGGAGTTTCAGATCTCCGAGGAGGAAACCTTTGTCCTCCCTGAAGAAATTACTAATTATCTTGTCGTGAATTTAACCGCCCATGGCATTATTTGGATTGATGAAGAGCCTGGTTATGAACTTACCTGGGAGCCAAATGATGAAGTTATAGAAGAGGAGGGTTCTAATCTTCTCGCATTTTATCGAGGAGATTTCGAAGGAAACCTTACATTTATTGTTGGAATGGACTCTGTTCGCCCTTTCAGAACATCTCTGGGATCAAATCCCCCTAGATTAATCATAGAAATTCAGCACATTGAATAAACTGAGGGTTTCTTTGCGGACAAATAATATTTGAGTCCAATTGTCCTTGCGAGCATTATTGTCTCTAAAAATTAATGCATTTCCACACTTACAGGGTATTCTCACGGTCATGGTTCAAACGGAAAATTCATTTTCAAATGACGGCGAAAAAGCGAATCCATCCACGTCCTGGGAAAGTATAGCAACCAAAAAAATTGTAGATGGCGTTGAGGTTATAAGAACTAAAACCACTGGGCCAGCTATTCGTATTAGCCGAACCGTTGTGTATGGGTTAACCATGAGTTTAATTTTTTTAATCAGCATCCCTTTCTTAGTAATAGGGACTTCCCGTGGGTTTATTGAACTTTTTGACCACTGGGTGTTTTCTACCCGCGACACAGCTGTTTGGTTCGTATATCTAATGAGTGGACTAATTTGGACTGGCGTTGGACTCTTGATTTGGAAGAAACGGCCTAAAGGGGCTGCTACTCCCAAACAAAAAGTCCCAGATGGTGGGAGTGATAATGTCTGATCCCAGAGAAGTAATTATTATTGGATCCGGTCCAGCAGGGCTCACGGCTGCTATTTATACGGCTCGAGCGAATCTTCATCCATTGGTGATTGAAGGAGAGCCATCCTCTACTAGCGATCAACCAGGCGGGCAACTTATGTTAACCACTGAGGTTGAAAACTACCCGGGTTTCCCTGATGGGATTATGGGTCCTGACCTTATGTCTAATTTCCGTTCTCAAGCAGAACGATTTGGCGCAGATATTTTGACTAAAAAAGTAACACGGGTTGATTTATCATCTTCTCCCTTCGGAGTTTGGGTTGGGGACCCAACCGAAGAAACCCCCAGTTATTTAGCGAATTCACTAATAATTTCTACCGGGGCAAAAGCGTTAATGCTTGAATTGCCCAATGAACTTAGTCTTGTTGGGCATGGTTTATCTACTTGCGCTACCTGCGACGGTTTTTTCTTTCGTGACCAAGAAATCGGAGTTGTTGGAGGGGGGGATTCAGCTGTTGAAGAAGCTGTGTTCCTTTCACGTTTTGGAAGCAAAGTCACAATAATTCATAGGCGCGATGAATTGCGGGCTTCGAAAATTATGCAAGAGCGAGCTCTTTCTAATCCCAAAATTGACTTCCTTTGGAATCATGAAGTGGTGGAATACTTGGGTGGAACAAAACTTGAAGGAGTGAAAGTGCGCAATGTCTTGACAAGTGAAATTAGTGAATTGCCATTATCAGGTCTCTTTGTTGCCATAGGGCATACCCCAAATACTGAGATTTTCAAAGGACAAATCACGCTTCTTGATAATGGTTATATTCAAACTGAGCACGACTCTTCAAAAACAAATGTGGATGGAGTATTTGCTTGTGGGGATGTCCAAGATTTCACATACCGGCAAGCAATCACTGCTGCTGGATCAGGTTGCATGGCTGCAATCGATACTGAACGTTGGCTAGAAGAACAAGATTTGAAGTAACTTGCCATATGTTCCACACAACCAGTAATTTGCCGACTAACTTTAAACCTACGCAACTCTTCTAAAATAGAAACTGGAGATTAAAAATGTCGGATGCGACAACAACTTTAACCGCAGGAACTTTCGATGAAGTAATAAATTCTTCAGAGAAACCAGTGCTCGTTGATTTTTGGGCTGAATGGTGTGGTCCATGTAAAATGATCGCTCCCATACTTGAAGAAATAGCCGCTGAGCAGGACGAACACCTTCAAATCGCTAAATTAAACGTCGATGAAGCAGCTGATGTTGCTCGCCGGTTTGAAGTAATGAGTATCCCAACCTTGATCCTCTTTGAAAATGGTGTCCCTGCTAAAAGAATCGTTGGAGCAAAAAGCAAAGACGCCCTTTTGGATGACCTTTCTGAGTTCCTCTAACTTTTCATCTGTTCATAAACCGGTAAGCTAAAGCCTCATGACGTTTGGAAGCCGGAACGATGGAAAGAAATACAAGTAGCTCAAATAACCTTACCGCTGGAGAAGAAGGTCCTCTTGTTGAGGAACTCCATCGAATGTTAATGAATGCTGGGTTCCCGGTTCAGAATAATATTTCAGTATTCTCAGACGATACTGAAGCAGCATTGCGCCTATTTCAAGAAAGTCGCCGTATTGATATTTCAGGCATATGTGATCAGAGAACTTGGGATGCTCTTTTGGAAGCTGGGTATCTTTTAGGGGACCGTCTACTTTATTTGGGGCGCCCAATGCTTCGAGGAGAAGATGTCGCAGAACTACAAAGGGCAATGGGATCTCTCGGCTTCAATCCTGGCAAGGTTGATGGGATTTTTGGACCTGATTCACAAAAAGCAGTGGAGTTATTCCAAAGAAATTCAGGGTTAGTCGTTGACGCGATTTTTGGTCCTAATTGTTTATCGGCTTTAAAAAAATTAGGAAACCGGAAGGAACAAAACTCTGTTGCTGTTTTGCAAGAACAGGAGCGGATTGTTTCAAAAATTAAAAACGCTGAAATTCCCCACATTGCAATCGGTGACTTAGGTGGATTATCAGCGATGGCTTCTGATTTCGCAAAAATTCTTCGAGAGTCACATATCGAAGCTAATTTGATACAGCACTACGATGTTTCTGAACACGCAAATTACTGTAATAAACATGGAGTTGACTTATACATCGGGCTCTATCCGGTCCAGGAAGAGGAAAAGTCTATTTCTTATTATTCTGCTAAAGGTTTTGAGTCCCCTGGAGGTGCATACTTTACTAAATTATTAGCGAAAGAAATTGCACCTTTTTTTAAAGGGGGAGTGCAAACCCATGGTCACTCTGAGCAAATTCTTCGAGAGACCCGAATGCCTGCTGTGGTTGTTCGGATAGGACCAACGAAGGATTTTGTAGAAATTGCCCCACAATTATCTTTAGCGCTTAAAGAGGCTGTTCTCATCTGGTTTTCGAAGCCATTTGAAGAAATTCCGGCATAATTTTTCATTTTTATCTTTTTTTAACATTTCCCCTGCTTAGAGGCATAAATTTGAGGAAAATCACAGGTTTTTCCCCAAGATGGGGATAAAAACCTCTGCACAACTAAAAACCCTATATCTTAACTTCAGAGTTGCGCTTGTTAGCCTTTAAATATATGAGGTTTATGCATCAGAAATTATTTTCAATATCCGGCTTAGATCTTCAGTGTCTGCAAACTCAATAAGTATTTTTCCTTTGCGACTTCCAATTGAAACTCCTACCCTAGTTGAGAGTTTCTCACTGAGGATTTGCTCCACTTCTAACTCTGCCGCTGAGCGCTCTTTTGGTTTCTTAGGCTTGCTGCGGACATTGATTCCTTCTCGAACAATTTTTTCTACATCTCTAACTGTAAGTGACTCATTCACAATTCTTTGAGCTACTTGATCCTGCTCTTGTCTTGAAGCAAGTCCAAGCAATGCTCTAGCGTGCCCCGCAGTAATAGAACCACTCAATAGAAAATTCTGTACTGAAGCTGGAAGTTGGAGAAGCCTCAGTGCATTCGCAATCGTTGGCCTACTTTTACCAACACGTTTAGCTACCGCATCCTGGCTTAACCCAAAATCATCAATAAGTTGTTGAAAAGCAGCTGCTTCTTCTAAAGCCCCTAAATCTTGCCTATGTAAATTCTCAACAAGTGCATGTTCAAGGGTCGTTAGATCTTCTATGTCCCGAACCATTGCTGGAATTCGATCAAGCCCAGCTCTTTTCGCAGCTCTCCACCGACGCTCTCCAGCTATTAACTCAAAAGAGTCTGCTGATTTTCTACGCACTAAAATTGGCTGAAGTACCCCCACCTCTCGAACCGACGCCGACAAGCTTTCTAAAGCTTCTTCATCAAAAATATCTCTCGGTTGGAAAGGGTTAACGGTAATCGCTCCAATCGGTAATTCCTGATACCCCGTTGTTCCTGAATAATAATTTCTTTCATGCTCTTTTTGATCAGTGGGAATAAGCGCCCCTAAGCCTTTTCCTAAGCCTTTTTTTTCACGAGCCACTAGAAATCTCCCTTGCTAAAGCCCTATATGCAATAGCTCCTCTGCATTTAGGGTCATAATAAATTATCGGTTGTCCATATGATGGAGCTTCTGACAATCGCACCGATCGAGGGATGACCTGGTTGCAGACTTTATCTCCAAAATGCCCTCTGACTTCTTCTACAACTTGTGAAGCAAGTTTCGTTCGGGCATCAAACATTACTAAAGCAATCATAGAAATATGGAGTTTCTCATTTAAGTGGGTTTTTACTTTCTCAACATTACTTAATAGTTGTCCAAGTCCTTCCAATGCAAGGTACTCGCACTGAATAGGTACTAGAACCTCATCAGCCGCTGTTAGAGCATTGACTGTTAATAACCCTATGGATGGAGGGCAATCGATGAACACGTAGTCATATTCATCAATAATTTTTTCAATGGCTGTTTTTAAGAATCTTTCCCTATTAAATGCAGAAACTAGTTCAATTTCAGCTCCTGAAAGGTCCCTATTAGCTGGCGCCAAAGAAAGCGAAGGCCACTCTGTCGTGACAATACATTCACTCATTTCGGCATTTCCAAGAATAACCTCGTAAATAGATGTTGAAAATGAGTTCGGATCTACACCAAGAGCTGACGTGGCGTTCGCTTGAGGGTCGAAATCAACAACGAGTACTTTGTTTCCAAGTTCTGCTAAACATGTTGCGACGTTTATAGCAGTAGTTGTTTTCCCCACTCCACCCTTCTGATTAGCTACTGTAATTACCCGTGGAGTCGGATTTAACGAGGAAGGATGCTTTGTTGACTTGAGTAAATCTTCCATGTCTTCCGTTTCCCCTGTTCAGAACATATTCAAACAATTCCGGTTTTTAAGTTTTATCACCCTATAAAAATCTGTCAATTCAAATTATTTACACTTGTTTCACGTGAAACTTTTCGTCATAGCGTTTCACGTGAAACATCACCATAAAGGCCTTTTTTTAGGGACCCCTGGCCGCCTTGGGAGCCGATTTCCAGGATTTTTCTGTAATTGCAAGACTTGAAACGTTCCGTTTTCTTGTTTGTATGTTTTTGTGGAAATAAGTCCCGTTTCTTCCAAAGCAGGATTCTCCCAGCGTTTAGTTGTTGTTGGTGGCTCACTAACTACCAAAAATCCACGTAATTTTAGTAGTCGACACGCACATTCTGCTGTAGTTGGCGGTGGACCAAAGGATCGAGCAGTTACAAAATCAGCAGATTCTTCATATTTTTTGTTTCTTGCAACATTTTCAACCTCATCACAAATTATTTCGACCCGTTCCTCTACAGATAAAGTTTTAATTGCCCAAAGTAGAAAATTAGCGCGTTTCTTTTTCCGCTCTATAAGAACAAATGACCAATTTTTTAAAGAATCCGCCAAAATCAAGGCTGGTACTCCCCCACCAGACCCAAGATCAACCACTTTTCCTGGTTGCCTTCTATCGGTATTGTCCATTATTGTCTGAAGAAATCCTTCAGCATGTAAAATATGTTCCTGAACAGGCGGTTTCCCTAAAAAATTTAAGTTTTTCGCACGTATCAGGATTTCTTCTAAATCCATATGAACTATGTGCTTGGGTGTAAAACAACCCGTCTACGAGGCTCTTCTCCATCACTGCTGCTCGTAACACCTTCTATGTCTGTAGTAGCGTCATGGACAATTTTTCGATCTGCTGACCCCATTGGCTCTAACGCTAACTCCTTGCCCGTATCTATGACGGTTTCTGCCTGTTTTTTCGTAAATTCCACGAGAGAAGCTTTTCTTTTCTCCCTGTATCCGCCAACATCAACGGATAAACGGTTTGTTTTCCTGCCACCGGCATGCCGTTGAACCACTGTTCTCGTTATGTCTTGCAATGCGAGCAATGTCCCAGCCTTTGGTCCTATCAAAAGACCTACTTCTTCTCCATCAACAGAGCCAATGATTCTTTCTTCTTCCATACGAATGCTGACTTTGGCATCCACATCAAAATTTGAAACTATCCCCTCTAGAAACGCAATAACAGCTATTTCCTGTTCAGGTTGAGGCATTGGTTCCCGGTCCTCTAACTGTTTCTTTGGTTTGTTAGGGGCTCTTTTAGGTTTATTATCTTGTTGTTTAGTTTGGTTTGATTGCTTAGTTTTGGTTTTGTTATTTGCGGTTTTTTCATTCTTTTTTCTACGATTCCGCTGGTTATTCCCATTTTTTGAAGGAACATCAACCGGTTTTACTCTTGCCCGCACCCGAGCTTCTGTTTTTTTTAACCCAAACAGTCTATTTTCTTCTCGTGTCACTACTTCAAATTCAGCATCTTCTCTTGCTACTCCAAGTTGGTCAAGTGCTAACTCCTCAGCCGCTGCAATATTTTCTGCTCGTACTTCTACCCATTCCATTTTTATCTCTTCTTTTTCTTGTTTCGACGACGTGAGCCTGGCGTGTCTTGTTGATTATTTTTCTTTGGTGTCACCCTTTTTGATGTAGGGCGACTTTGTGGCTCTTTACGCTCTGCCACCTTTCCTTTTTTAGGAGTTTCTGCTGACGCATTAGGTGGTTTTTTCTTGCGTTTTTTTGGCGGGTTTGTTACATGCCGCCTCGATCCATGTACTTCTGTATCTGATTCTGGTCTTCCAGGTTTTTCTTTCTTGGCTGCCTCAACCATTTCTTTTGTTGGTCGTATCAACTCTTCTGATTCAGCGTCATCCCCGTAATATTTTCGTGTTATAAAAAGTTGTGTTAACACTCGGAAAGCGTTGGATGTAAGGAAATAGAAAACAAGAGCTGCCGGAAATGTAAAAGAGAATATTGGCAACATAAATGGCATATATTTCATAATAAATTGCTGCTGAGCAGGCATTTCAGACATAGAGGCCGATGAGCGAGACTGAATTTGTCGTTGTTGATACCAGGCAGATAAGCCCACTAGGAACACAAGTAATAAATATGGGAATCCACTAATAAAGTTGTCTTTTAGCGCCCCTAAGGGACTTACCGCTAGATCTAATCCCCAGGATTTCATTTTTGTAGCATTAGCTAGGTCTAAATACATTTGCGTATCTTTTCCTACAAAATCAGGGTTAAATACTCGCTCAGGAAAGCCGGTTGTTTGCAACGGGTTATTTCCTGTTAATACTGAGTCCCCAAGTGCTAAACCAACATCGCCTGTTCGTCTAGTAAGTCCTCGAACAGTGTAGAAAAGCCCAAAAAATATAGGCATTTGAGCAAATAATGGCAAACATCCAGCAAGGGGATTTATTCCATTTGCTTGATACAAAGCCATCATTTCCTGATTTAACCGTTCTCGGTCATGACCATACTTTTTTCTCAGTTTCTTAAGTTCTGGGGCTACCCGTTGGGTTGCGATCATGCTTCGTGTTTGCTTTAGTGTTACTGGAAAAAGAACAATCATCACAAAACAGGTAAAGATGATAATTGCTCCGGCATAATCAGGAATCAATGAATAGATCTGCGTTAATATTTTTCCAAAAAATTCTAACATTTGTTGTCCCTTGCGGGAATTGGGTCATATCCATGGCTTCCAAAAGGATGGCATCGACAAAGACGTTTTGTCGTATACCAACCCCCTCGTAAAACTCCATGGGTTTCAATAGCTTCATATGCATATTCAGAACATGAAGGAACATACCGACACGATGGTAATCGGTTAGCTGATAACGTTTGATATGTAGAAATTACCCTTTGAGCAGCTCTTTTATAAATATTTTTATTAATTTTCGTTGTGTTCATTTTTTATTTTTAAGTCTTTTAATGCTTTTCCTAAAAGTTCAATTTTGGGAAGATTTTCTTCTTTAGTTGAATAAACTTTTATTAAATAGTTTCCTTCTGGAATTATTTCAGGGTCTCTAGAGACTAATTTTCTAAACTCTTCGCGGTATTGACGCCGAATTTTGTTTCGAACAACTGCTGTCCCAACTGTTTTTGGTATAGCAAACGCCAAACAAGGTACTTTTGTATTTTCGTTGAGGTAAATCAGTTCAATTGAGCCTTGTTTGGTCCGGGTTCCCCGTCGTAACAAAGCTGCATGTCGATCTCGCCCTTTAACTCTTCCAATTATGCTGACAGTTTTTGCCTTCCACGCCGCCGACGCGCCTTAACAATGGCTCGGCCCCCTCTTGTTGACATTCGTTGTCGAAAACCGTGTTTTTTAGACCGACGACGAACATTTGGTTGAAATGTTCTTTTCACTTTTTAATCCTTTTTAGAAATAATTTAATTCTTGTCAACACACCCTGGCTTCCAAGCCCGATTTTTGATCGGCTTTCGTACTTACCAGGCAGCATTTTTTGTTACTAACACCCTAACGGTAGGGGCTAACTTAAAGCTATCACAACCTTCTGAAAATGTATTTATAAACAATCATAAAAAGTTATCCACAGGCTCTTTGGATGTTTCTAGTTTTGTCTCTCCACACCCTGTGGATAACTGTTAAAAAATGGCTTTGAACAGGGAAAACAAATCCACTGACCTTCCACTGGAAAGTTTTGTTTCCTGCTGCTAAGTTCCTGATTCACATTGAAGAAAACCAAACTCTCCACACCATCGCACACACCATCAACACATTTACCTGACTCTTCGTGGAGTTCAACTAACAAAAAGGAAGAAAATACATGTCAAACGTGACACAACTATGGGATGCATGTGCACAATCTATTCGCGATCAAGTCTCAGATGGAGTCTGGCAATCAACATTTAAAGAAGCCAGGCCTCAATCAATAACAGAAAATGAATTGGTTCTAACCGTTCCAAACCAATGGGTAAAAGCACAAGTTGAAGGAAAATATAATCCGTTGGTAGTCGAAGCACTTGACGACGCTTCTCCGAATCACATTCAACTAATTGTTGAAGTTGACACAAAAAACAATGATGAGGTGGACCTTTTAGAAATAGACACATTAATCCCTGAAAGCAATAGGGAAATTTCTACTTCTACTGGCCCAAGTGCTTATAAACCACCAAAACAAACAACAAAAAATGAAAAATACACCTTTGAGACGTTTGTTACTGGAACCAGCAACCGGTTTGCTCACGCAGCCGCTCTCTCTGTTGCTGAAAGACCAGCTGAATCATATAACCCTCTTTTTATCCACGGAGAAGCTGGTTTAGGGAAAACACATCTATTACAAGCGATAGAAAGCTACATACATGAAAATTATCCAACCCACTCAACAAAATATGTTTCAACAGAAACTTTTTTAAATGAATTTATTAATTCGATTCAAAAAAACAAAAGGTCTGAGTTTAAAAGTAGATACCGAGAAATAGATGTGTTGTTGGTGGACGACATTCAATTCCTTGAAGGTAAAGAAGGGCTCCAAGAAGAATTTTTCCATACATTTAACAGCCTCCACCAAGCCAATAAACAAATTGTCTTATCCTCCGATAGGCCACCGGATGCAATTTCTACTTTAGAAGATCGGTTGCGTAGTCGTTTTAAAATGGGTTTATTAACTGATATTCAACCCCCTGATTTAGAAACCCGTTTAGCTATTCTTCAAAAAAAGGCAGAAAACGAAACCCTTCCAATTCCTGCAGATGTCCTTGAGTTTATTGCCACACACGCTAAAGAAAATATTCGTGAATTAGAAGGGGCGTTAATCCGGGTATGTGCCTTTGCAAAATTAAACAACCAAGAACTAGACATTGATGTTGCTAAAACCGTTTTGCAAGAATTAATCGCTCTGCGTAAACCAAGAGCTATCACACCCCAAGTGATTCTGGATGCAACAGCAGAAAAATTTGGATTACTAAAGGAAGATATTATTGGTCAGCGCCGTCACCGTCCTCTGGTTACTGCTAGGCAAATAGCAATGTATGTTTTTAGAGAATTAACAGAGTTAAGTTATCCAGCTATAGCTCGGGAGTTTGGTGGGAGAGACCACACCACTGTTATCCACGCCGTTGACAAAATAAGTACACTTATGCCTGCAAAACAACAAATTTACGACGATGTAACAGATTTGATTCAAACAATACGCTCTGGGAAATAATTTGTTCCACAATCCTTGTGGAACAATATAGAAACTGTTGAAAACAAAAGGCTTTACTAAAATTTCGATTTAAAACACCAAAATAGGGGTTGTGGATTACTAAGATAATTAACAACTATTCCACACTTCCAACATCCCTCTGAACAGGACAAATAAGGTATTACACACATATACACATACCTACTACTATTACTAAGAATTTAAAAAATACATAAACAAATAAGGAGTTCTCCACAAGTGAAGTTTCGATGCGATCGCGATGACCTGGTAGAAGCATTAAATACAGCTAGTAAAGCTGTTACAAACCGCGCAACATTGCCAGTCTTGAATGGGCTACAACTAACATTAGAAAAAGATGCTTTAGTAATAATAGGAAGCGATCTTGATTTAACAATTACCGTCACACTGGAAGTAAGCGGTGAAAAAAATGGTGTTTCTGTCGTTCCAGCAAAGTTGCTTTCTGACGTTATCAGGTCAGTTGAATCAGGAATTGTAGATCTAACGGTTGAAGAAACAGATTTACAAGTAATAGCAGGAAGAAGCGAGTTTGCCCTTAGGACAATCCCAGCTGATGAATATCCTGTATTTGATGAAATTAGTTCAGACCCCGTGACTGTCGATGCATCAATACTCGTTAAAGCATTAGAACAAGTTACTCCTGCAGCGTCATCAGATGATTCTCGACCAATATTGACTGGTGTATATATGGTTGCAGAAGAAGACGGGTTTAGGTTGGTTGCAACAGACTCTTATAGACTGGCGGTTCGCGATATGCCAGGATCTTCTTTATTAGCTGGAAAAAAACCGATTCTTGTACCATCAAGAGCTCTTACCGAACTTGCACGTTTATTAGAAGGAAATCAAGAAGTATCCCTTCATCTAGGCGACAAAGACGCTTCTTTTGTAGTCAATAATGTAAAAATGACAACACGGTTAATAGAAGGGGAGTTTCCAGACTATAAACGTCTAGTTCCAGAGGATAACCCTAATAAATTAACAGCGAACCGAAACGAATTAAAAGACGCAGTGAAAAGGGTGCGATTATTAGCACAAGAAGCAACACCGATACGTTTAGAGATGAATTCTTCCGGATTACAATTGATAGCAAAAACACAAGATATTGGAGAAGCGCACGAAACAGTAGATGCAAGTTATGTGGGAGATGATTTAACAATTGCTTTCAATGCAGAGTATTTGTTGAAAGGTTTAGAAATTGCTCCAGGAGAAGACATAACTCTTGAAACCAGAGATAATCAAAAACCAGCTGTTTTAAAAGCAGATGAACATCCAGAGTTTTTGTATCTTCTAATGCCTGTTCGAATTTCATAAGAGCTGGTTCATGGTTCATGTCCGCCATCTCTGGCTACAGAACTTTCGTAATTACAAAGAACAGGAAATTTCATTTACCAAAGGGACAACAATTGTTTTTGGGGCAAACGGCCAAGGAAAAACAAATCTCATTGAGGCAATAAATTATCTTGGAACAGCCTCCTCTTTTAGAGGAGCACCTATAGATGCTTTGATTAGAAATACTTGTGAAACAGCTGTTATTCGAGCAGAAGTTTCCCACCAAGAAAGAGAACTTTTGGTAGAAGCGGAAATATCAAAGTCAAGACAAAACAGTATTTCTGTAAACAAACAAAAAATTCGACCAATAAGAAACTTGGTAGGGCTTATCCCAATCACTGTTTTTGGCCCAGACGACCTTTCTTTGGTTAAAGAAGGACCGAGTTTAAGAAGAAACTATATTGATGACCTTCTCGTTCAAATACATCCAAAAAATATGAAAATAAGGATGGATTTTGAAATGGTTTTGAAACAGAGAAACGCTCTTTTAAAACAAGCTAAAGGACGTTTAAACAGTGAAGAGGAAAAAACCCTTGAGGTTTGGACTGAACAATTTGATTCTTTGGGTCATGAGTGGGGAGAGAAAAGGAAAGAAACCCTTGCCGAAATTAACAAAGGTGTAAAAACTGCCTACATGGAATTAGCTGGAGACAAAAAGGGCATTGCGCTAAATTATCAACCACCCTGGTTAGAGAAAGGATTAAAAAATTCTCTATTGTCGGTAAAAACCGATGAATTAAGAAGAGGAACTTCACTTATTGGCCCACACAGGGATGAAATAGAAATCAACTTGGGGAACATGCCGGCCCGTACACATGCATCACAAGGGGAGCAACGCACAATTGCTTTAGCACTACGTGTCGCTGGACATCACTTATTAAATGACGTACATAAAACGAAACCCATACTACTACTAGATGATGTTTTTTCAGAACTTGATGAGGACCGGACGCAAGCACTTTTAAAACTTCTAGTTGCAGATCAAACGTTTATAACAACTGCTATACATCCAGAGAAAATAATGACATCAACGTATTTAACTGTAAAAGAGGGTGAAATCACAGAAGTATGACCCTTTTCTAGTTTTGTGGTTTAGCATAAAAAAATGAGCTGGGAACCTCTTTATGGTGAAGAAAAACAACCTAAAAAAATAAATACATTATTAAACACAATTATGTATAAATTAGCAGGAACCTCTACCGATGAAATAGAACAAATTTTCTCAAACTGGGAACTAATAATTGGAGAGAAACTAGCAGAATATAGCCGTCCTACACATATAAAAAACAACTGTTTATACATCCAAGCTGATGATTCAGTGATTGCAAAAGAACTTCAATGGCGTAGTAAAGAGGTTATAGAACAAACAAATAAATTAGTTTCAAATACATTGATCGAAGAAACTAAAATAAGTTCAAAAAAACAAAAATAATTAAGGTAATTTACCCCTCACACACCTAACTAAATTTATTGGAGTAAACCCCTATCTAACATGGGGAAATGGTAGAATTAAACTCTTGTGATTTACCCCTCTGACCTCGGGTTATGCAAAAAAACAACTGGTGGTTTCTTGGAATTTCACAATTTAAAAATTTGTAGGGATTTCTAATAAAAATGACACAAACCACTGACGTATACAGTGCTCAAAGCATTCAGGTTTTAGAAGGACTTGAAGCTGTTAGAAAGCGCCCAGGAATGTATATTGGTTCGACTGGACCAACAGGACTTCACCATCTTGTTTACGAAGTGGTAGATAATGCTGTTGATGAAGCCATGGCTGGTCATTGCACACAAATAGAAGTGGAAATTCTTCCTGATGGAGGTTGTGAAGTTAGAGACAATGGCCGTGGAATCCCTGTAGGAAAACATCAAAAATATAAAGATAAGTCAGCAGCTGAAGTGGTTCTAACAGTGCTGCATGCAGGGGGCAAATTTGGAGGCGATGGGTATAAGGTTTCAGGCGGCCTCCACGGGGTGGGAGTGTCCGTTGTTAATGCTTTAAGTTCTCGTGTAGAAGTTGAGATAGATAGAGATGGAAAAAGATATTTTATGTCTTTTAAAAACGGGGGAGAGCCTAATGACAAATTAGGAGCCACTGGAAAATCTCCTACTAACGAAACAGGAACCATCGTTCGGTTTTGGCCAGATATTGAAATTTTTAAAGAAGGCGTTGATTTTCGAGCAACAACGCTTCTTGAACGTTTTCAGATGATGGCATTTTTAAACAAAGGGCTAGAAATCACATTTGTTGACAATAGGGAAAACTCCAACAATCAAAAACATTCTTACCAATATGAAGGAGGAATAAAAGATTTCGTTCAACACGTAAATTCGTCAAAAGAAGCACTATTTGAATCTGTTGGCTACTTTGAAGAAAAAGATGATGACCAAGAAGTTGAAATAGCCTTCCAATGGAACACTGGTTTTAACACGGACGGAATCCATTCCTTTGCAAATGGAATTGCTACAAGTGAAGGGGGGATGCACGAGCAAGGTTTTCGCACAGCTCTCACCCGAGTTGTTAATAAATATGCTCGAGACAGCGGGCAATTAAAAGAAAAAGATGACAGTCTTCAAGGAGAAGATATACGTGAAGGATTAACAGCAATAATTTCTGTCAGGTTAAGAGATCCACAATTCGAAGGACAAACTAAAGGAAAACTTGGGAACGTTTCAATTAAATCACTGGTTGAAAAAGCAACAGGGGAACATTTAAAAGATTGGTTTGAAGAAAATCCACCTGAAGCGAAAAGAACTATTCTAAAAGCAGTCCAAGCTGCTCGTGCTCGCATAGCTGCTAGAAGCGCGAGAGATGCGACTCGAAGGAAATCAGCATTAGATGGAGCAGGACTGCCTGGAAAGCTAACAGATTGTTCAAGTGAGAACCCAGAAGAAGCCGAACTGTATATTGTTGAAGGGAATTCCGCTGGTGGGTCAGCGAAAGATGCTAGAGATCCAAGGACGATGGCCATACTTCCCATTAGGGGAAAAATTTTAAATGTTGAGCGGTCAAGAGTTGACAAAATGCTCAACAATACAGAAGTGCAAGCATTAATTTCAGCTATTGGAGCAGGTTTTGGTGACGAATTTGATTTAGAAAAAATTCGATATCACAAAATTGTTCTCTTAGCAGATGCGGATGTTGACGGAAGTCACATTCGAACCCTTCTACTTACTTTTTTATATAGGCAAATGAAAGAACTTGTTTTAAATGGACATGTTTATATTGCACAACCTCCCTTATTCTCTACCGAAATAAAAAAATCAAAAATTTATTTAAAAGATGAACATGCAAAAGAAGCGTTTTTAAATGAAAACCCCAAACACAAAGCAGAGTTCGGAAGATTGAAGGGTTTGGGGGAAATGAACGCAGAAGAATTATGGGATACAACACTAGACCCAGAAAAAAGAACTCTTTTGAAAGTGACCGTTGAACAAGCATCTATCGCAGATGAGGTTTTCTCAAAACTTATGGGTGAAGACGTTGAAAGCCGAAAGAACTTTATTCAAACAAACGCTAAAGACGTTCGATTTCTAGATATTTGAACTAACTAAAGGAAGACATGAGCGATACGGATATTTCACCTCCAGAAGAACGAAATGATGGAGTTGAAGATGTTGAAATACAACAAGAGATGGAACAATCTTTTCTTGATTATGCAATGTCGGTCATTGTTGCTCGCGCTTTGCCAGACGCTAGAGATGGATTAAAACCAGTTCACCGCCGCATTTTGTGGGGGATGTATGACACAAATGTTCGTCCTGACCGATCACATGTAAAGTGTGCGACAGTCGTTGGTGAGGTCATGGGTCATTATCACCCACATGGCGATAGTGCTATATATGAAGCATTGGTCCGCATGGGCCAAATATGGTCTTTGCGCTACCCACTCATTGACCCTCATGGAAACTTCGGTTCTCCAAATGATGGTGCTGCTGCGATGCGGTACACAGAAAGCCGCCTTTCTGAATTAGCAATGAGAATGATGGAAGGAATAGATGAAGAAACGGTTGATTTTTTAGATAATTTCGATGGCTCGTCACAAGAACCGAAAGTTCTTCCAGCACGGTTTCCAAATCTTCTTGTAAACGGAGGCCAAGGGATTGCTGTTGGAATGGCAACCAACATACCTCCACACAATCTTCGAGAAGTCGCTGATGCTGCTATACATCTCATAAATAATCCAGAAGCAACCATTAAAGAACTTATGGAATACATAAAAGGCCCGGATTTTCCCACAGGAGGAGAGATACTTGGCCATTCTGGTATTCATCAAGCCTATATGACTGGGAAAGGGTCTATTAAAGTTAGAGCTAAAGCTGAAATAGTTGAAGGCGGAAAATACGATCAGATAGTCATTACTGAAATTCCCTACCAAACCAGTGTCGAAACAATTGAGGAAAAGGCAGCAGATCTAGTAGATAGAAAAGCACTTGACGGAATTCGGCTAATTAGAAACGAATCAGCAAAAGGAAAAACCCGGCTTGTCTTTGAACTCAAAAAAGACGCGCCAGCCTTAGTTATTTTGAACCAGCTTTACAAAGGGACTCCACTACAAACTTCTTTTTCCGTAAATATGGTTGCGTTAGATGATGGTGTTCCTAGAACAATGACGCTTCTTGATGCTTTGACATGTTGGGTAAACCATCAAATTGAAATTGTTACGAGAAGAACTGAATACAGGCTTGAAAAAGCTGAACACGAACTCCATATCAATACAGGACTTTTAAAAGCAATAGGAATGATTGATGAGATTATTGCAACAATCAGGGCGAGCGAAGACCGGGCAACTGCCAGAGAATCGTTAATGGCTGAACCATTTGAATTCAGCGAACTACAAACCAATCACATTTTAGACATGCAACTAGGGCGTTTAACCCGTTTAGGGAGAGACCAAATAGAAGAAAAAGTAGCTGAACTAACCGAATCCATATTAGAACTCCAAAAAATTCTCGCTGATGACAAAATCTTGAGAAATATCATCATTGATGAACTTAGTGAGATTCGTGACGAATTTTCTAATGATCGGAGAACAGAACTCGTTGTTGATCCAGGGGATTTCTTAATAGAAGATTTGATAGAAGACGAAGATCTTGTTTTCTCCCTGAGCGCAGGCGGTTATGTCAAAACAGTATCTAGTGATGAATTTAGAAGTCAAGGAAGAGGGGGGAGAGGGGTGGCAGGAGCCGCACTTAAAGACGAAGATCTGATTACAACAATTTTGCATACATCAGCTCACGCCTATCTTCTTTTCTTCACGAACCTTGGAAAGGTTTATCGTTTAAAAACTCATCAAATTCCCACGATGGGAAGAACCGCCCGAGGGACAGCAATCGTAAACCTTTTGCAACTATCTTCTGATGAAAAAGTCGCAGCAGTTATTGATACTAGAGATTATGAAACAAACAGGTTTTTAGTTTTTGCAACGAAACGAGGACAAGTCAAAAAGACAAAATTCACAGAATATGATAAATCTCGATCAAAAGGGCTAATTGCTATCAACCTTAAAGACGGAGATGAATTAGTTCGTGTTGTTCCAACAACAGGAGAAGATGATATTTGTCTTGTAAGTTCAAATGGAAAAGTAATGAGATTTCATGAAAAAGAAGCTCGCCCAATGGGGCGATCAGCTGGAGGAGTACGCGGAATTAAACTCAAAAGCGAAGATGAGGTCGTAGCTGTGAGTATCGCAAGAGAAGCAAAGACTCTTTTAATAGTTACTGATAAAGGATTTGGGAAAAGAACAGAGATGGAGAATTTCAACCCCAAACATAGAGCGGGGCAAGGGGTAACAGGAATCAAACTATCTGAAGATAGAGGCAAGGTAGTAGCTAGCCGTGCTGTAGGAGACGATGATGAGGTATTTATGATTTCCTCTAACGGGGTGATTATAAGAATGAAAGTAGATTCGATATCCGTACAAGGAAGAAGCGCAACAGGAGTAAAACTCATGGCTGTTGAAGAAGGAGTTCAAGTAACCGCAATCGCCCCAGTTATACAAGCTGAAGAACTAGAAGAAACAACTTCTGATTTGTAAATTAAAGAAGCGAATTAGATGACATTCGCTGTATGCCATCCATAAAGCCCCACCATTCATCTACAATACGCTTAATGGTTGATGCAGATAATGAAATGGTTGACAATACAGAGGAACCTCTAATAGAGGAACCTGAAACATCAACTGTTGACCTTGTTGAGAGTCACGAAGAAAACAGCGTTCAAGAAACAACGTATCCGGATTCAAACGCGACAGAAGCTGAAAATAAATTCTTTGGGAATTTCGAAACACCGCCTACTCGTCCAAGGAAACAAAGAAAAATTTCAATTTTTGAGAGACGGAGAAGAGTTAAACTTCAGGCTAGGAGGGTAAGAAGAATTGTACGCCACATTGAAGTTTGGTCAGTTCTAAAGATCTCAGTTCTTTTTTACGCTTGCCTTTGGGCAATCTTTCTAATCGCTGGTTTTATGGTTTGGGGTGTAGCTGAGTCATCAGGAACTGTAGGAAAATTAGAAACATTAATAACGGAGCTATTCGCTCTTGACACTTTCAATTTTGATGGGAAACAAATCTTTAAAGGGTATGCCTACGGAGGGCTAGTTCTAGCGATTGCTGGATCTACAATGAACGTATTAATGTGCCTCATCTTTAATTTAATAAGTGACCTAACAGGCGGTCTGAGAATAACAATGGTTGAGGAAGAAACAGTGCGTCCATCACCGCCAAGAAGACTTCGCCGTCGCAGAGTACGTTGATGAAGGTTTCTATTTCTCTTTAGGGCTACTACCGTATTGTTTTGATTCTGCGCGATATCGTAGAGTTCTTTCAATGAGTAAATTGGGCCTATAGCTCAGTTGGTTAGAGCGCACCCCTGATAAGGGTGAGGTCGTTGGTTCAACTCCAACTAGGCCCACAAAGTAACAAATTTTCAAAATGATTCATACTGGGTAAAATTCAAAAGCATGTTTGTTTTCACCAAAAATAGGTTACGTAGATGAGATTATTTTTTAGAGGTCTTCTAGCGCTGTTGGGAGCCGTTGCAATATCAGTAATTCTCAAAGCACGGGAATCGGGTACCGTTCCGTTACAAAGTGGCGGATGGCGGGACCTGGAAACAGATTAACAAGAATGACACCATCAATCGGAATCTTAGGATTAGGAGCAGTTGGATCACAATTAGTTCAACGGTTTAGTACGGCGAAAGTTAAGATCCCTATCATTTTACATGACTTGGATATTTCAAAAACAGCTTCTTTAATAGATCAACTTGACCATAATTTTACTCAAACAAGTGGGGCAAGAATAGAAGATGAAGATATATCAATTCTTGTTATTGCGTCACCTTCAGGGCAACATTTACAAGTAGCGCAACGAGCCATAAAAAAAGGGATATCTGTTATTTCAACCTCGGACAGAATCAGTGATGTTGTCGGATTATTAAAACTGAAGTCCTTAGCTGAGAAATATGATGCTTCGGTTATTGCTGGTGCAGGATTTTCTCCAGGTTTAACGTGTGCCCTTGCCCGGTTTGCAGCTAAAGAATTTGACTTTGTTGATGAGATACACATTGCTAAAGATGGAACTGGAGGTCCTGCTTGCGCCAAGCAACATCATCGGGCAATGAAAAGACCTTCTCTAGATTGGTGGGAAGGGGAATGGGTACGTCGACCAGGTGGTTCAGGAAGAGAGCTAGTTTGGTTTCCAGAGCCAATTGCAGGCTCAGACTGTTATCGGGCTGCTCTTCCGGAAGCGGTGCTACTACAAACAATATTTCCAAATAGTTCTCGAATCACGTCTCGGCTTTCAGCTACACGACAGGATCGATTTACTTCCTGGCTTCCAATGCTAATCCCACCACACAATGATGGTGGCATAGGAGCGGTCCGAGTAGAAGTTCGAGGACGATTAGAAAATGAACGAATTACACGGGTCCTTGGGGCAGTTAGTCCACCATCTTCAGCGGCAGCGATAGTTGTTCAAACACTTACAGAAATGATGATGGAATCATTAATAGACCCCTTTACTGGCGGGGTGGCAAACATAGTTGATTCAACTAGTTTTTTAAATCGGGTAACTGCTAAGGGAATAAAAACAGTGGAATTTGACGGAATGCCGTCAAATTAATTTACTGAAGTAATTCCAATATTGAATCATGGAGGTGGGTATTGGTAGCTACCCATCCATTACGATCCAACAAAACGGATTCCCCTTCCCAGGTTGTTATTAAGCCGCCGCACTCAGGGATGACTGTCAACATGGGAGCAATGTCGTAAATGTAAAGGGATGGATCAATCATTGCATCTATTTGCCCTGTGGCAACCAGAAAATATCCATAACCATCACCCCAGGTTCTTGTTTTCGCTCCACTTGAAAGGATCGCCTTTAATGGTTTTTCAGGCCACCATGGCATATCAAAACTACTAGAAGAGATACAGCTATCCTTAATTTTTTTAACGTTAGAAACTGCGGGAATAGTTTGAGAGCTAAGGGCTCCTAACCCTCTTCCCGCTGCGATGTATTCTCCCAATGCAGGCAAATAGATTGTTCCTATTGCAGGACCGTGGTCATCAATGAGAGCTAATAACGAACTAAATAGTGGAACCCCTCGAACAAATGAAGCAGTTCCGTCAATGGGGTCGATTATCCATTTTCTGGCAGATGACCCATGGGACATGTCTTCTTCTTCCCCGATAATTGTGTCATGGGGGAAATTCTTTCCTATTTCATTTCGGAGGTATTCTTCAACCGCTTTATCGGCGTCTGTTACTTCAGTAGCGTCTTCTTTAAGGTCAATTTTTAGATCTGGTTTTTGAAACCAACTCAGAGTTAATGTTGCAGCCTCTGAAGCTATTCTGTTCGCGAAATCAAATAAGTCTGCATCAACTTGGGTCGTCATGATTTTCAATCTTACTTTGTAACCAGTTGTCTATGGTGAGCCATTCATTATCTAAAAATTTTAAACAAGTAGATGCCTCTTTAGGGAATGTGGGTGGGGGGATTCGCTTGACGTAAATTTCTATAGGTTCTTTAAAGGGGATATTTAACATAATTTCTTTAAAAGAACCGAAAGGTTTAAATCCATGATGCCCAATTAATACCAAATCTGCTTTAGGAGCAGCAGAAACCATTGCCAAAACACCTCCTGGTTTAATGGGGAGTAAATGCTTTAAGTGTTTAACCCTTTGGGCACGAGACGGATCTACCGCTTTTATTTTTTTAATTGCCCTTTCAAATTTTTCCGGTGTGTGAAAAGTTCCCTCAGGGAAAATAATGCATCCGTCGCTACCAAGATTTGTTGTGACGGAATGAACCCCTGAAACCTCTAAGCCACTATTTTTAGCGCCACGAGTCACAAATACATTAGGAAGGCGATTTCCATATAGATCTAGAGATGGGGACAGAAGAAGGTCATTTTTAAGAACATGTCGCGGGACAACATTTCCACCCCCTTTTCCTAAAAGAACTGTTGGGATTAAAGCATCGAAGAAACTACTGTGTTGCGCAGCGATAAGTAAAGGACCTGAGCGGAATGGAGCAAAAGATGGAAAGACGATAGTTGCATTAAAAAATAAACGGGCTCCGAAGAGAAGCGATGAAGCCCAAACGAATTGGACAAAAGCGTGAAGCCTTTGTGAAATGCGTGATTGCAGAAAATAACCACAAATAGTTACAACCCAGAGAAAAAATGCGACGACTACTCCTAAAAGTTCCATTAATAAATACCAGGTGAACATTAAAGAAAATCTGACATGCCGAGAGGAAGATTTTTTCGATATTGTAATTTTTTGATAAATCCCTAAAAAAGGAAATAAAGACATTGAGATGAGAACGTATAAGAAAGATAAAAGCAAAGCAGGAGGAAGGCAAAGGAGAATTAATGTCCTACGCAGAAATGATGGCAAGGCTAGTAACTTCATGCGGGAATGTTTCAAAGCTCCAAAGCGGGGAAGTTACCCAAAAACTCCACCCTCGCGAAGGTCGTTAATTTCTTTTTCTTCATATCCAAGAAGGCCAGCGAGCACCTCTTCAGTGTTTTCCCCCACAGTTGGGGCTTTTGAAGGGGTTTCAACTTCTTCGCCAATAATTTTTACTGGCAAAGGAAGTTGTTCTGCTCCCAAATCATCAATGGAATAGAACGGAAGGCGGTGCTGGAACTGTGGATCACTTGGAGCAGTTTTTGCATTGTAAACCGGAGCAATTGGAGTGTTCTCATCTTCACTAAATTGGATCCATTCACTACTACTTTTCTCCTTAAAGATCGCTTTTAATTCATGTTGGAGATCTAAGTTCCCCTTAGCGTGATCAGCATATTTTGACCCAGGCCATTTCTCAAATAAGTCTGGGCGTCCAATTCCATCACAAAAATTTTTCCAAAATGCTTGTTCTGAAGCCATAAACAAGACGTGACCATCGCTTGATTCATATATTTGATAACGGACACCGTCCCACATTCCAGCTAGACCAGGAGGGCGACGTTCATAGTTATCTGAAGAGTTTCCAGTAACTTCACTTTCTGATCTTTCGTATGCTTTCCAAGTTTCAATCCGATACCAATCCATGTATGCGGCTGCATCAGATTGAGCAAGTTCCATCTGACAACCCAACCCGGTTTCTCTAGCACGGGTAATACCTGCCAATAAAGCGAATGCTCCCAGCATCGGGCCAACATTGATACCAACATTTGGCATATCCCTAGGGATACGAGCAAATCCCAATTCATCAACTTCAGGAGTGATTAAACCGGCCCACGTATCATAAGCAATTCCATGGCTAGGCATATTCTGGTAGGGGCCAGAAGATCCGTAACCAGATAAAGTACAAAAAACAATTTTTGGATTGATTTCCTGAAGCACCTCGTAACCAAGTCCAAGCTTCGCTAACGTTCCAGGGCGCATAGCTTCGACCACAGCATCGGCTTTTTCAACGAGTTCTTTATAAATAGATTTACCATCTTCTGTTTTAAGATTTAAGGCAACACTTTTCTTACCCCTATGAGTGTGTAAGTGAAGAAGAGAAACCCCATTAATGATCGGCCATGTCATTTGGCGAATGTAGTCTCCTTGAGGAGGTTCAATCTTTATCACCTCAGCACCAAGGTCTGAGAAAAACGTGGATATAAGGCCAGGTCCCAATAATGAACTCTCAATTATCCGGACCCCTGATAATAATGGGGTAGCGCTCAATTTAAATACTCCTTCCCGACTATTCTATGGTTGAAACCTATGAACTTTCCAAACAATTTCTTGAGAATGAACATTTATTGATGCGTGAAATAAGAGATGAAGACGTTGACGGTGTTTTAAAACTTAACAATGCGTCTACTCCAGCAGTGAATGAACTAACGAAGACTGAACTTGAAAACATTCTTAAAATGTCTCACAAGTCATGGATAGTTGAACGAGACGGGGTGGTCGCTGCCGCTTTATTAACGTTGGAGTCAGGAGAGTCCTATCAAAGCGATAATTACACATGGCTTGATAACCAATTTGATAACTATTGTTATGTTGATCGAATCATGGTTGATGTACAGGCAAAACGCAATGGATTAGGCAAGCAACTTTATGACATGTTGGAAACCTATGCGAAAGCAATAGGAGCAGAAGTTCTTCTCTGTGAAGTAAATATTGAACCACCTAACCCTCAATCATTGTCGTTTCATAATGACCTCGGATGGGAGCCATTTCACGATAGAGAACATGGTCCTGGCAAGAAAGTACGGTATTTTAAAAAACCTATTTCCGCAGGTTAAACACTAAATTCCTTATTTCATCAACAACTGCATGCGGATCTAGGGATAGTCACGGCTAGCGTTGAAGTATGTCAATTCTTGAAAATGGCACTAAAAATACGACAAGAACATCATCGTTTGGGGTTTCTAAAAGAGAAAGCCACAATTCGGATGATTTTTATAACCGATTCCCACCACTTAAACAAGACACAGATACACAACCATCTCCTCCTTTGACAGTCGATCAATTAATAACTGGTGACTCACGTGATATGAGTTCAATAAATACGAACTCAACAGCTCTTGTTGTCACATCCCCACCGTATTTTGCTGGTAAGGAGTACGAATTAGATCTAGGAGAAAATGGTATTCCTGCTAACTATGTTGAGTATTTACATATGCTGAAAAACGTTTTTGCAGAATGTTGGAGAATACTTGAGCCAGGTGGGCGAATAGCTGTGAATGTCGCAAACCTTGGAAGAAAACCATACCGTTCTCTCAGTTCAGATATCACTCGCATCCTGCAAGACGACATCGGATTCCTCCTCCGAGGAGAAATAATCTGGATTAAAGCAGAAGGAGCGTCAGGTAGTTGCGCATGGGGGTCCTTTCAATCAGCATCAAACCCTGTGCTCCGTGATGTCACGGAACGGGTTATTGTTGCAAGCAAATTAAGGCTAGATAGAGCAATTCCAAGAAAAAAAAGAGAAGAAATGGGATTTCCACATCTCAATACAATAAGAAAAGAAGATTTTCTTGCATGGACATTAGATACATGGCGCATACAACCTGAATCTGCGAAAAGAGTAGGACATCCCGCCCCATTTCCAATTGAACTTCCCAGACGCCTCATTGAGCTTTACTCCTATCAAGGAGATTTAATTCTTGACCCTTTCTGTGGAGCTGGGACTACCGCAGTTGCTGCAAAGAATGCGGGACGTCACTACATAGGGTTTGATACAGATGAAAGCTATATAAAACTTGCCGAAGAGCGTTTAAATTCATAACTAGCTAAACAGCTTTATTAAATCCACCCAACGACACGCTTTACCAAAACATCAACGAACGTTTCATCGGTGTCTTGCAACTCAGTATCAAACGCATCCCTACCACCAACAAGGCGATGAGCAAGCAGTAACTTAGTCAAGCGGACATCTTCTAATAATAAAGAAAACGGGTAATCTTCTACCCCAGCTGAACAAAGTACATTGTGATAATGCCGCAACAGCGCTTCCTCTTCGGATTTATGTTCAGGGGTGAGGGCAGTGGTGATGAAATAGGCGACATCCCAACCAGGCCTGCCTTTTGAAAGAATTTGAAAATCAATTACGACAATGCTTCCATCAGGACGGAACATAATATTATCAAGGCGATAATCACCATGAAGTAGTGTCCATGGAGGCTCTCCCAGAGGTTTTAGAAGAGCAGGAATTTCCTCTTGGGCTTGGTCAAGTATTTTGAGCTTTTCGTCTCCAATAAGATTTCCAAACCGTTCAACAAATTCATTTCTGTTACGAAGGTAACTAGCCCTCCAGACTTTTGGTAGCCGATCTAGAGGCCAAACTCTAGGAGAAATATTTACAGAAGCATCTTGCAACCAATGTGTGGCATGAAACTTGGCCAATGCAGTTAATGCCAGTGATGCGTCATCAAGTGAACCACCTGCTACTTGGCTAGGCGGCCGCGCATCATGAATATCTTCAAGAACGAGCAAATAGCGTCGAAGCGCAGGGCTTTTCCCAGCTAATTCTAAAAATTTTACAGCGAGCCAATTCACACCCTTAGGGGGAAGATGAGTGAATAGAAATTCAATGACTGCATCTAACCAGGGAGTAGGGTCATCATCCATTGCGGTGTAATACACTTTGGGAATTGGAATTCCCATGCCATTAGAAAGTTCCCTGTAGGCAATAATTTCTCGCTCATATAACTGTAACCCTTCACCTAAACCTCTGTTAGCCGGAATTTTTGAAGGAACTTTTACTATCACAGAGGCAGGGAGGTCTTCTCGAATGGCATCCCACGTGAGGAAACACCGATAAACCTCGCCAACAAAACCTATTCCCGTACCTATAACCTCGCGATTAACTTCAAGAACAGCAGCCCCATATTCGGGTTGGAGGCACTCAGTGAACCATTCAGCGGAGAAGTCATCTCCATCCTGAGGAATAAACAGTGTTGAACGCTTTCCCATAACCCCCCGCAAAGTACAGTACTTTAAAGACTGCCAGACGAAAACCAAATACACAAAATCTAAAGCATTAAGTGATCAATGACTTCAAAAAACCTTTCTGAAAACCCGATAATTGGGACTCTTAACGAAGGCTCACTTCACGCTGCATTAAAAACCTTTTTTGCAGAACCAGGAGATCAATTTGAAGTTCCCATAGATGGGTTCGTAGCCGACATATCTCGAGACACCAAACAAGGGAAAATGCTCATAGAGATACAAACATCCTCATTTGCAGCTATGCGGAAAAAATTAACTAAATTACTGGACTCTCACCAGATAAAAGTGATCTTCCCTGTCGCCAAAGAAATACTGATAGTAAAGCCAGGAGTGAAACCTAGAAAATCACCAAAGAAAGAAACTACGCACACTATTTTTAAAGAACTTGTCTCAATTCCGGAACTATTAACTCATTCCAACCTTAGCTTCGACGTGGTAAAGGTAACTGTTAAAAAAATCAAAGAATATGATCCGAAGATACGTCGGAAAAGAGGAGGATTCAGAACAATAAATACTGAATTAGATGCAGTACATGAAACTCAGCATTTTTCTGGAATTAATGACTTTATGGATCTTCTCCCAAATAATTTACCACCTGTTTTTACAACTGCTCATGTTGCCGCAAATGCAAAAATTCCTAGATCGGTAGCTCAACAAATGGTGTATTGCTTCAGACACGCTGGGTCTTTGATTCAAGTTGGGAACACAAAAGCAGGGAAAGAGTACCGAATTGCTTTCGAACATGAAAAAGCGGAAAAGTGAATCTGTTAACCTTCTAGGACTACGCCAGCTCCAATATCTACTACATGGGTAAAGATACGAGTTACATAGGCTTCGGCCATTGCAGCTCCTCGTTCGTTTCCTGTATCAAATGAAGCGATTAGAGACATGGCCCCAACCGTGTAATAAAGAACGGCTTGACGGTAGTGATCAACAGCGTCATCAAAGTCGTACTCGACTCCATGGGTTTTTAACGCATTAATCCAGTGCTGAATATAAGATTCCCAATTAGTTGATGCGATTTCTTGTGGAACGCTATTCCCAACAAGATAAGCAATGTCGTTTATCCCCCTTGAGCGTAGGCACAGTTGGAAATCAATGAAAGCTACTTCGCTAGAACCCGTTTTAGAGAAAAACAAGTTATCTAATCGAGTATCAGCGTGGGAAAGAGTATGAGGGCCTCCCGCAAACTTGAACATCAACTCTTCAAAACGAGGCTCAAGTGCTTGAGCAATTTTTATGCTTTCATCAGGGATTTTTCCAACCCATTCATTCACTAGAACCGGAACTCCACCTCTGTAGATTTCAGGAACAGCCGCCATGTAAGCAGGGTCGTCTGGAAGCGGTAACCAGTCAAGCGATTCAAGTTCAGGGTTCTCCCACCAATCAGCATGTAACTGAGCTAAAGCATCTATAGCGTTCAAAACCTGTTCATGTGTTGCCCCCTCAATTTGATCACCGACAGTGTAATCAAGTGAGAGATCTTCAATGAGGAGAACAAACCTTCCATCTTCATCCATTTGAGAGTAAAAACATTTTGGAACACGCAAAACTGAAGTAACGCTCACCGTTCGGTAGAACGCGACTTCACGTGCGTAAATCCCCAATGCTTGCGCAATAGCAAGATTTTCAGGTTCAACACACGGAAGTTTGACAACTAAAGAATCCGGAGCTTCTCCTTGGCTGGAGTACGAGATAGAGAGCAACCCAATCTCCCCAAAAATTCCAGTACCTTCCCCGATATTTTCACACGTGATATCTTCTACTTCAACGTCTGCGAATTCGTCAGATGAACGAAACGCTTGCTGCAACCAATCAGGGGTTATTTCAGAAAGATTTAAGGGAATTACCATCAAAACACTCCTTTTCCTTTACCTACTTTTCCAGCGGTAACCTAAAAAATCAAAATCGTTGTGACATTAGATTCCACAACTAATACCCGAGTCCTTTACGCAGCTGTACCCTAAGAAAAGAGCGATGAATAATACAGTGTCAATTTTAGAATTAATAAAACAAAAGCTTAATAACAGAAAGCTTTCTGCGAATCCTTTAGTAGCTGAACTTCAAAAAGCGTTATCTCGAGATCGCGTGTTAGAAGAAGAAGAAGAAAGGCTCCTTCACTCTAAAGACGAATCGGTTTTCGAAGGGGGTTTGGCTGGCCCGGTATGTTTTCCCATAACGACGGATGAAGTCCAGGCGATCATGCGAATAGCACAACGCCATGAATGCCCTGTAGTGCCTCGTGGCGCTGGCAGTGGTCTAGCTGGGGGAGCGATTCCGTTAGGAGCTCCAATAGTTATTGCCATGACAGAGATGAAAAAGATCATAGAAGTAGACATTGATAACCGAATTGCATGGGTAGAACCCGGGGTAATCAATCTTGAATTAAGCGAATATCTCCGACCAATGGGGTTTCATTATGCTCCTGACCCGTCAAGTCAACAAATTTGCACAATTGGTGGGAATGTGGCGAATAACTCAGGTGGACCTCACTGTCTAGCAGAAGGAGTAACAGACACGCATGTCTTAGCTTTGGAAGTAGTTCTCCCAGGTGGGCAAACAGCACAGTTCGGGGGGATTGACCCGGAACCCGAAGGATTAGACCTCAGAGGGGCGTTTATTGGAAGCGAAGGAACTTTGGGAATAACAACCAAAATAGCTGTCCGCCTTACTCCAAACCCTGAAGCTGTTAAGACAATTCTTATTTCTTTTCCCACCATGAGAACAGCAGCTGAGACAGTGAGCGCTGTTGTCGCTGATGGAATTATTCCAGCAGCAATGGAAGCAATGGACCAACGTACGGTAGAGGTGGTCGAAAGTCATATCCCTGCTGGATATCCCACCGACGCTGGAGCCGTTCTGCTTGTCGAGGTAGAAGGGTTATCTGATGGAGTAGAGATTGACGCGGAGCGTATTTGTGAGATAGCTGAACAACACCAAGCATTAGATATCAGAATCGCTCAAAATTCTTGGCAACGGGAAGCCTTATGGAAAGGAAGAAAATCAGCTTTTGGGGCAAGCACCTACATTGCTCCCAACTACTACCTGCACGACACAGTAGTGCCTCGCTCCCAACTCGCAGACGTGTTGGATCAAGTTAACGAACTCGCCGCAGAACATGACCTTATGATTATGAACGTCTTCCATGCAGGAGATGGAAACCTCCACCCCCTTCTACTTTTTGATGCCGAAGAAGAAGGAACTATTGAACGCGTTCATAAAGTAGCGGCTGAAATAGTGAAGATTTCTTTAAGGGCAGGAGGAGTGCTTTCAGGAGAACATGGAATAGGAATAGAGAAACAAGAATTCATGACCGACCTTTTTTCAGATGAGGACCTGAATCATCAAAATAGGTTGAGGTCTTCTTTCGATCCACAATGTTTAATAAACCCAGGGAAAGTTCTACCCACAGGTCACTCATGCGCTGATATTCAAACGTTGAAAGAGCAACCCGAAGGAATATGGGTTTGAAGATGTCAGGAAAGATTGATGATAGCGTTCGTGAATTCGCCAAAGCAATAGGACCCATAGGCCCCGTAGCTGTTGAAGGTGGTAAGACACGTTGGAACCTTAAAGGGTTGCCTTCCCCTCAAACTAGAATCTTAAATGCCCCAAGTGGAGCAATATTTCATAAGCCAGAAGAGATGATCGTAGTAGTTAAAGCCGGGACTACAGTCGCAGAACTTCACAATCACCTAAAAGCCCAAGGGCAAAGGACCAGTCTTCCAGATAGGGGAGGAACAGTTGGAGGGGCAATAGCAGTTGGAGAAAATGATCTGAATGTTCTAGGGAAAGGACGAGTTAGAGACGCAGTGCTACAACTACGGTACATTTCTGCTGAAGGAGAAATAATTACATGCGGAGCTCCAGTTGTGAAAAATGTCAGTGGTTTCAATCTTCATAAGCTCATGGTCGGCGCATTTGGCACGCTGGGACTCATTGCTGAAGCAACACTTCGAACAAACCCTATTCCTACCGCAAGCAAATGGCTTACTGCCTCATCGAAAAACCCGAAGGAGATCTTTGATTCTCTTTACAAGCCAGCAGCAGTGCTCTGGGATGGAGAGACAATATGGGTTCATTTAGAAGGACACAAGCCCGATCTAGAAAATCAACAACAAATTTTATCAAAAATCAGCCATTTCGAGGAAGTAGAAGGAGCTCCTGGCCTTCCCCGCTATCGGTGGTCATTACCCCCATCGGACCTTAATCACGTGGATCGAACAGATACTGGAAACTTCATCGCATCTATAGGAGTAGGAACGTTATGGGCTGATCGTCCCCAACCCCCCAAAACCATTGATCCAGTTTCATCAGAAGTCACAAAGACACTAAAACATCAATTTGACCCAGTTGGAAGATTAAATCCCGGTAGAAAAATTTGAAATAAGAAACGTAGAAACCATTAGTTTCTTAATTTTGCACTTAAACCTAAATGAATCAGAGATATCCTTAAAGAAGCCACGATGGCATACAAGAAGGGTCCATATCCATGGGAAGCATAGGAACAGGTGAACTGATTCTCGTATTAGTAATTCTGCTGGTTCTATTCGGTGGAGCGAAATTACCTGCACTCGCACGATCACTAGGTAAAGCTCAAAAAGAATTCAAAGAAGGCCAGAGTGAAGACCTTCAAGAAAACGAAGATAACGAGCAAAGCTCTTAATCATTCACTCGCTGACAATAATTTCTTTATCCCGTAAAACCACTATGTCATCGGCGCTATATCCGTGCTCTTCAAGGATGGCAGTGGTGCTTTGCCCTAAGTGGTCGGTTGACCATTGAACTTCAGGTTCTGTTTCCCCCCATCGGACAGGAGGGCGAGCCATTTTCATTAACCCAGCGTCCGGATGTTCCCATTCAACGATGAGTTCATTATTCACGACCTGAGGGTCGGTAAACACTTCATCAATGCTATTCACCTGAGCAGCGGGGACTTCTTCTTCCCGCAATCGACCCATGATCACATCTGTTGGAAATTCTAGAAACGCATTGTGCAAAAGAGCACCTAAAGCTTCAAAATGTTCAGGGACCATTCTTTGTTTCATTGTTTCAAACCTGGGGTCAGCAATCCACTCGGGGTGATCAAGAGCTTTAGACAACCCATTGAATTCCTTATCAGAAGCAACGAAATATACAAGATGACCATCAGATGTTTGCTGAAGACGGTAGATCTGGTAAATAAGAGGACCTGGTTCTACGGAATCTCCCCACAATGTATGACCCATAAAGACATCAGGCCACATCCAATAAATCGCTGCATCAAGCATTGGTATCTCAATATGCTGACCTGAAGCTTTCCCTGAAGCGCGCGCAAAAAGAGCAGCAGTAATAGCGTTCGAGGCGGTAAGAGCCGTTGTTTTATCGCAGATAATTGTCCTTACAAGGTCTGGGATAGGAATGTCGGGACTTTGTTGGATTGAAACAACCCCAGATACTGATTGAACAATAGGGTCATAAACCCGCCAATCACGATATGGGCCATCTGGTCCAAATCCGGAAATAGACACGTAGATCAAATCGGGGTTTATCGCAAGTAACGTTTCAGGACCTATTCCCATTCTCTCCACAGCTCCCGGTCGAAAATTTTGGACAAGAACATCAGCGGTTTCAACCATTTTTTTGAGAACTTCAACTCCTTCTTTCTTTGAAAGATCAAGGGCTATAGATCTTTTCCCTCTATTCGCTGAAGCAAACATGGCAGAAATATCACCAACTCGGAATCCCCCTATCCGCGTTATGTCTCCCAAAATGGGAGGTTCTACTTTGATGACGTCAGCTCCTTGATCTCCAAGCACCTGACAAGCCATAGGACCTGAAATAACTGCAGATATATCAATTACTTTGATTCCATCTAAAGGACCAGACATGTAACCCCCTTGGGGAAGGACATTAGTAGATGATTAAGAAAGAATCATCTTTCACTGGCCGTGTTCAATTTCAGAAAGAAAATTCCTAATTGCTTCTGCAACCGGTTCAGGGTTTTTACTATGAACAGAGTGCCCTGCATCAGGAACAACAATAGAAGATGTAACATTCAAATATTTCTCAAAAACTGCCATGGAAGCAGCAAAGCGCTTGTCACGTTCGCCCACTATTACAAGAGTCGGTACAGTAATTTCACCCAATGAGTCAATAACCCAAGAATCTGTATGTAAAGCAGCTGCTTCAGAACCTTCAGGGATATCCATTTTTTTTGCACCTTCGGTAACAGAGGTATTCCACTGCTCACGTGTTTCTTCTTTCCTAAAACCAGGTCCGGCAGCTATGAGAACCAAACCTTTTACTTGTTCAGGGTGTTTAAGACAATGAGCTAAAGAAAGATAACCGCCTAGAGAATGTCCTGCGAGAACCACTTTCTGTCCCGTATCTGGAATAACTCGAGCGAGGTCACTCATAGTGTGATCACGAGTGTATTGTCCAGGAGGAGGGGCTTCGGAATCCCCATGGCCACGTAGACTCCAGGAGATACTCCTAATTTCTTTTCCTAGGCGGTCAATGACTCCATCCCAAGCGTTTCGATTATGCGCCCACCCATGGGTGAAGACAACAATGGGCCCTTTCCCGAAATCTTGAATATCTAGAAAAACAGAATCTGCATCCATGATCGTTAAATATTAGATCACTTTTCGCTTAGGAGTAAAACAGAAGAGATTCAGAGCATCTCAAAATCAGATGGGTTAACTTCACGAGTTTGTTCCCAATATTCAAGTAAAGAAAATGGCCAGTTTTGTGCCGTTCTCCCACTGGCATTTTTGTACCAGCTATTCACATCCGATATGCCCCAAGCCATCTGGCGGTTTCCTGCATCTACACGATCGTTATAAGCATCATGGATTTCTTGTTTTACATCCATAGCGGTCACATTGTTTGCTAATAAATAATTTATATAACGAGTGACGAAATGAACTTCACACTCAGAGAAGTAAATGATGCTTCCATTGATCACTATGTTCGTGTTAGGTCCATATAAGAAAAAGAAATTAGGAAAATTTGGAGCAACGATACCTAAATACGCTCTGGCATCACCATCCCATTGTTCATGTAGGTCAATTCCTCCTCTACCAACAACTTTCATCGGAGTTAAGAATTCAGAAGCTTTAAAACCGGTGCCGTAGATAATCGCATCAAATTCGTTGTGTTCCCCACCGACAGTTTCAATACCAGTTTCGGTAATGCTTGTTATTTCTTCTGTACACAACTCCACATTGTCGCGACGAAGAGTCTCAGCCCACAATCCATCGTCAATAACGAAACGTTTCGCTCCCAATGTGAAGTTTGGCGTTACTTTCTCCAAGAGTTCAGGATGTTCTGAGAATTCGCTTTGGAGATAGAGGCGAAGCATTAATCCAAGTTCGTGGTTTTCAGAACTTATGGAGTTGTCACCTGGATTTTCCCAATCGGGATCTAATTCAAGGCGAGGAAGTAAACCTTCGTGGCTTCTCCAAAAAAGATGAAGGCGAAACCAGTTGTGGTAATGGGGGATGTGGTCAAAACACCACAGAAGACTTTCTGGAAGTCGCTGCTGATATTGTGGACGGGGCATCAACCAGTTTGGAGTTCTCTGGAAGATAGTAGTGTTTGCTGCGACTTCGGCGACTCTAGGAATGAACTGGACAGCACTGCATCCTGTACCAATTACAGCAACGTTCTTTCCTGAAAGGTCGTAATCATGGTTCCAATGGGCGGAATGCCAAGATTCCCTTCTGTATGTGTCTACACCTGGAATATCAGGGTAGGAGGGACGGTTAAGTTGCCCCACAGCGCTTATGACACTCTGACAAGCAAAGATTTCTTCACCGTTTTCTGAGGAAATCTCCAGATTCCAATTTCCTTCGTTTTCATCCCAGACAGCTGATGAAACATTGGTTCCAAAACGGATATTGTCGCGGATTCCGAAAATATCAGCGCAATCATTGAAATATTGCAACAAGACATTTTGCGTGGAGTGGAAATGAGGCCAGTCATGTTTTTGCATAAATGAGTAACAGTAAACATGGTTAGAGACATCCACTCGACAACCGGGGTACGTATTCTCTAACCACGTTCCTCCTATCCCGCTGTTTTTTTCAAAAAGGATGAAATTTACTCCAGCTTGTTTCAACCGGTACGCGGCAAGGATGCCGGACATTCCCGCCCCAATAACAGCAACAGTGAAATCCCGCTCTTCATCAACTTCAGTTTGAACCCAATCAGGGGATCGAAGGTCATTATCGTTTGGAGACAATTCTTCTTTCAGCATTTGTAAATACGATCCGTTTAGATCTGTTCCACATGCCCAAGACATTATTTTTTGTAAATCGTCATCACTGACATTGTTGTTTCCTAAAGGTTCGTCTCGAAGCCTCTGCAACGCTGCAAAGGCGAGCAACCGAACTTTTTCCTGTTCTTCTACAGTTAACCCTCCTTGCTCCTCAAGGGTTTTCGATGGATCTAAAGAAAGGTCTATTGGCAGGACAGATAAGTCATTAAGAGCAAACGCCAAAGCCGGCAACAGAGGGGGAAGTTCAACACCGGGGTCTAACAAGAGTTCTTGTAATTGTTTATTGTTCTCAGTTATCGGAGAGATTGAAGGGGTGAAGCTCATAAAGGTTCCTTATAGAAGAGACTAACGTGCTCAAGAGATACCATCCACTTAGCATCTTCCCCGTTTTTGTTCTTTGTAAACCAGTGCAGTTTATTTTTTCGAAAACTGGATTTAGTATGGAATAATAAATTTACGGGGGACTGAATGGGACAGGCACTACAGACTCTTACACCAAAAATGAACAAGATAATATCTTGGATCCATAAGCAGGGTCGAATAACAACCATTGTTTTTAACTTTGCAGCATTTGGATTGATATGGGTTGGCTATTCACAAGTTCGTAGGATCACTGCTGACTCAACGAAAATCGCTTATGACAATGCGGTGAATCTTGTCAAATTCCAAGACTGGATTGGCTTTCCAAGCGAAGCTGCTTTTCAGCAATCCGTGATTGATTTGGATCTCTTGATAAAAATAGCGAACTGTTTCTATTTCTTGATGCATTTCCCATCAATGATCCTTTTCCTTGCATGGGTGATGTTCCGAAAAGTCGAATGGATACCTCAAGTTAGGGCATCAATATGTATGGCAACATTTATGGGATTAATTATCCATTTAGCATTTCCCTTAATGCCACCGAGACTGCTCGGATCGTATGGTTTTATAGATACAGCAAAAGTATTTGGACCGGACCCGTATTCATTAGGAGTAGCGAAAGCTGCTAATGAATTAGCAGCCATGCCATCCCTTCATGTAGGTTGGGCTCTTCTTATAGCGCTTGCAGTCATCAAAATTGTAAAATCACCGGCTCGGTGGCTCATCCTTTTGCACCCGATTCTTACAACTATTGTTGTTGTGATCACCGCTAATCATTTCTGGTTGGACATCGTAGTTGGTGCGGTTTTGGCTTATGTGGGTTGGAAGATCGCCTCTAAATACTGGCCCTTAAAAGCGTTCCAACCTATTGAGCCACTGGCTGAAAACTCTGCGCAGGGAGAGACAGAGACCCAATCTATTCAAAACTAGAATTTATATTCCCATATCGTGATGTGGGGGACATAGGAAGTCAGAAATAGCGTCGGCCCTGCGATGAAGCAAATCAACTGTGTCTTCCAGATCTCGGCCAATAATATAACGACGTTCGTGGACAGCTTTGACAACGAACTCTCCCAGCTCATCAAGATCAGCCACTTTCACGTCCCGCCCCGCTTTTTCCAATAGACTCTTTAACTCTTCGAAACTCATGGATTTTCTACCTGTTCCCCCTCGGACACGTTCAAGTTCTTTAGGACGGTTTCTCTGAGAGGTAAAGAGACCAGTGTTCATCAATCCACCAGATGGGTAGAACACAGATGCCCCCATGTTGTCAGTTTCGCTTTCAAGTTGGTGATTAAGCGCTTCGGTGAAACAACTCACGGCTGCTTTGCTTGAAGCGTACACAGATGCCATAGGGACTGGGGCGAACCCTCCATCACCAGAAGATGTATTGATTACATGACCGGGTTCTCCTGACTCAATCATCTTAGGGACGAACGAAATTACACCATGAGCCGGACCAAACACGTTGACACTGAAACACCACTTCCAATCATTGGGTTCGTTCTGCCATGCTTTCCCACCACCACCGGAACCTACTCCAGCGTTATTGAAAAGAATGTTGCATTTCCCATAGTTATCAAAAACATAATTGGATAATGACTCAACAGATTCTTCACTTGCGACATCCGTTACGTATCCATCAATTGTTCCTAGATCAGCGAATTCTTTGATGGTGTCATTTATAGGTGTTTGTTCTATGTCAGCGATTACAACGGTTGCGCCGTTATTGAGCAATGCTTTGGCAATTCCTTTACCTATACCACTTGCCCCGCCCGTAACAACAGCAACAGACCCTTCGATATTTAGATTTTCAGGCATTAGGCAACTTCTTGAACTTGATTCAATGGGTTCATAGCAGGGCAACCCTTCGCTGTTTCAGGAATATCTGAGTAGGAGATAGGCGTAGCCACTTCCTCTTTCGTTGGACAGTATTGTTCAGCTAGGGGCTTAAGGGCCTCTAAATCAAATTGGTACACTTCAGCTGAGTTCGTTGTCAACATCTTTGTTGTTTCTTCAATACTGAGTTGAGCAAAAGTTAAACGTAAATGTTCCAGCGTGTGCGGATGAGAGCCTTCAATATGAGGGTAATCAGATCCCCAACAAACATTATCTATTCCAATTTCTGGGCATAGAAGCGCCTCAGATGGACGTAAAAAACTAGCACCGACATAGCATTGGCGCTGCCAATATTCACTGGGTTTGAGGCTCATATTCTCAACAGCCATCCCTCCGAAAATAGATTCAGAACCGTATTTTGAATATTTCATCCGATGATAGAACGAATCTAAATCCCGAAGAGTATCAGGAACAAACGATGTAGAAGATTCAGTGTTTATCCATTTGAGAGTTGGATGCCTTTCAAAAACGCCAGAGAACATCAGATGCCATATCGCTCTTTGAGACCACCATTTCACTTCAAGCATGAACATTGCCAGCGACGCAGGGAAGTGATTTCCAAAATTCGGGGTAGCTCCACCAACATGATGGTTAAGAGTCATGTTGTTTGCCGCTGCAGCGGACCAGATAGGTTCGTAACTTGCTGAATAAAGCGGCTCAAATGGTGAATCAGGGGGAGCGCCGGGAATAAGTATCCCTCCGCGTAGACCATTTTCGGCTGCCCATTCAATTTCTTTTACGGAACCTTCAACGTCTCCGAGAAAGATTTGGGCTATTCCTGCTCGTTGAACAGGGGCTTCATCAACGAGTTCTTTCACCCAACGGTTGTGAGCACGCAGCCCAGCCCAACGGTGATCAAAGTTGTCGCTATAAGGAGGGGCTTCAAATTGGGTCGCTGCCGCTGGGGCAAATGGGGGTTGGGTGTTTGGGAATAATACATATCCAACAACTCCATCTGCCTGTTGTTCACGTAGCCTTCGTTCCGAAGAGAAATTACGATCTCCATCAACAACTGGATCCCCGTCGATTCCGACATTACGAGTAGAGCGGCCTTTGCCTGCGAAGAGAGCTTCTTGTTTTAAAGCGGCTTCTTCTGAAGCGGTTACCCATTCTTCAAAGTCATCATGGTATTTCGTTTCTAAGAAAGGTTTATACCCTCTCAAGTCCGAACCGCAATGGCTATCCGCTGAGATAACGATGTGGTGATCTGTTTCCGGTAACTTAATAGTCACAGTTGCCTCCGTTTGCTTTTAGATTTCAACATTTGCTTAAAAACCTCTTTCTGACCCGACCCATTCAATTCCATATTCATCAAACCACCATCTCGCGTCCCGTTTCGCAGTGGGGCTTGTTCTCAAGTCGGGGTTTTGATTGAGTTTCTCAGGAGTAGGACCAACCCGGTTAGCGACTTCAGTGAGAGCATCAATATCTAAGTTGTAACATTCAATAGCATTTAAACCTAGAAGGCGTCGCGTGTCTTCAATGGACACATCTTGGAAATCATTTTCTAAACGGTGCACAGTGTTAGGCCAAGACCCTTCAGGGTGTGGGTAGTCAGTTCCCCACATGAGAGCATCAATTCCATTCCGGTGCCGTTCACGAATCTCATACCGACTCATCGTGGAAGCTCCAATGAAAACACTTTCTCCGAAGTATTGAGATGGAAGTTTTGTCAGAAGACCTTTCATACGACTACTCATTTTCTTTATTTTCCAACTGGCTCCGAAATTAACATCAGATTTCCAAATCAGATCTCCAACCCACCAGCTGCCACACTCAACGACGCAATATTTCAAACCTGGGAATTTATCAAATTTCCCACTGAAGAGCAGCTGCCATAAGGCCCGATGGGTCCAGAAGGCCACTTCAGACACGTACATAGCGACGTTATCCCCATAACTTGGGAAGTCAGCTTCCCCTGAATGAGTATGGACGACTAAACCAGCTTCAGCGCATGCCGCCCAGAACTTATCGTAGTGATCTGTTCCATACGGCGGAGAGTCATGCCAAAGAGTCGGGATCATCACTCCTTTAATGCCTGGTTTCCCAGCTAAACCTTCAACTTCTTTAACAGCTTCATCTACTCCATGTGTTATTGGGATAAGAGCAACACCGGCTTTTCGAGCTGGGCTTGTAGCGCAGAATTCTTCAAGCCATCTATTGTGAGCTCTCGCTCCGGCAAATGCTAGGCGGGGGTCTGTGATTTGGCCAGCTGCTAGACCAGCTCCAAATGGAGGGGATTCCATTCCCGTAACAGCATCTCCATCAGCGAATATGATTTCTCCGGAAACGCCGTCGGCGTCAAGAACTTTATCTCGAATTACAGGGTCGTACGACCCGGGAAGCCCGTCAGCATTTTCTCCTTCCCATTCAGCGACATACTCACCATTGATCTCTTCAGTCAGTCGTCTATGTTCATGCCGTTCCGCAACATAATCATCGAACTCAGCATGCACTGATGAGTCTAAATATGGTCGGTACTCTTCACATTTAAGCCCAGCATGGGAATCAGAAGAAACAATTATGTATGGGTCATTTGAGAGATTGGGGTCGCTAGACATATACTTTCCTTGTGCATAAATAATTAATGGGATTCATTAATTAGTGGATACTAAGACTTTAGTACCGAGTAAACGAAAAAGAAATTCTCTTAGTCTTAAACACCAAGTTAGTTCGGGAACATCCCCTGTTTTTGACGTAAGATGTAAATAGAAGGAGCTACATGAACCTCGAAGAGATTGATCTACTTGACGCTGATCGATTCGTTCGAATGGAACATCATGCGATGTTAAAAACTCTACGCGAAGAGGCCCCGTTGTACTGGCATAAAGATCCCGACGGTGGTGGTTTCTGGAACGTCGTGAAACATGCAGATGTCAGAATGGTTAATCGTGACAACGATCTCTATTCAAGCGAAATTGGAGGGATAAGTATTTTCAATCCCGGCGAAGCAATGGAAAAAGGGGATTTTGTTGATCAACGAGGGTTAAATATCCTCTATACCGACCCTCCTAAACACACCCGTCACAGAAGGTTGATAAGCAAAGGTTTCACACCGCGTATGATCCATTTATTGGAACAATTTCTCGCACACAGAGCGACCCTTATCGTGGACAATGTCATCGGCAAAGGTGAAGCTGATTTTGTGGAAGATATAGCAGCAGAACTTCCCTTACAGGCCATCGCTGAAATAATGGGAGTCCCTCAAGAAGACCGCCACCTGCTTTTTAAATGGTCAAATGAACTTATAGGAACCGATGATCCGGAATATGTAGGAGACCCGCGTGTAGCTGCGATGGAGCTATATGCCTACGCCCATGAACTTGCTGCTGCTCGCGGAATAGATCCACAAGATGACATAATTACAAAACTTATAAATGCAGAAATCGATGGGGATCGGTTAACCGAACTTGAAATCGATGTGTTTATGTTGTTGCTATCAGTTGCCGGAAACGAAACAACCCGAAACGCAACGGCACATGGCATGCACGCATTCTTAACGAACCCTGACCAGTTTGCTTTACTCCAATCAGATGTTGAAGCCCATATTGATACAGCCGTAGATGAAATTATCCGTTGGGCAACCCCCGTGCTTCACTTTCGACGAACAACTACAGCCCCAACCGAAATACTTGGACAAGAAATTGAAGAAGGAAGCCGAGTCGTGATGTGGTACATTTCAGCGAATCGTGATGAAGAAGTATTCAATGACCCGTTTAAGTTTGACATTACGCGTACCCCAAATGACCATATCGCTTTTGGAGGAGGAGGAGCCCATTATTGTCTTGGAGCTAACCTTGCCAAAGCAGAGCTTCGACTTATTTTCAAAGAAATAGCTACGCGGATGCCAGATATGCGTATGGAAGGAGAACCTGCAAGGCTCAGGTCGAATTTCATTGGGGGGATTAAGCATCTGCCAGTCAGCTGGACTCCGGGACCTAAAGTTAACCCCCCTCCATATGAAAGATAAACACGACTAATTAAGCAAAGGCGTGAAATCCTCATGGGTGAAGCGAAATTTCCAACAGAGTTCCTTAGTGTTATGGCACGAATGGGAGCAAGGCCAGATCTGACAGACCGTTCCAAGGGTCAAGTACAGGTAAATGAATACCTTTCCTCAAATGGGATCATTCGAGTGGCGCCACTCATGCTGCTCGCTGACACGGTAGTTGGAATGCGGCTGGAATCATCTATAGACGATTGGACGTTCACCACTGATTTCTCATTTCGGAGAGGCGAAATTGTTCCATCAAAAACTATTGAAGCGAGAAGCACAGTACTTCGGCATGGGAAACGGCTTCTTATTGAAGAACTCGAATATGTGAATGAACAAAATGTTCAAGTTGGGCATGCTCATATTACTTTTATAAGAACTCCACTCCGAGAAGGGGAAACCAAACCAGATGTTGGCAAAGTCCGAGACCAAATGGGGCGAATGGAAGTCATCCCATTAGAACAATCAATTGAAGATTTAGCAGGAATAACTATTGAAGATGCTTCTACTGGTCGCGTATCAATGATTCCCCAAGAAGCTGTTCGAAGACCCGGAGGTTTTGTTCAAGGGGCCATAATGACGTTAATTGGGGAACTAAGCGCGCAAGTCTTTGCTGAAAATCAATTAGGAAAGCCATGTGTCATCACCGGACTTGATGCCAGATATCTTATAGGAGGAAGGTCGGGGCCTTTGACGACTTCAGCGACCTGGATAGGGCCTCCCGAACGAGGATTCATTCAAGTAACTCTTAATGACGAAGGACATGACAATATTTCTTGCGTGTTCTTAGCCCAGGTTGAACCCTGTTAAGAAACTATTCGACTTTGGGAGGTCGTACTTTTGTATGACGCCACACAAGCCAAGCGAATAGAAGTTGAAAAGGAAGGCGTATGAAATTCCGCACCCTTACACCATCGGCGTCAACAATCCGTTCTGTAACCCCTGCCGCATTGGTAGCGGTATCAACGTCGTTGATGAACATGTCGATATTGGCTGGATAAACCAAAGCTAGAAGTATGAGTAGGCCCCACGAAGCAAAACGCCTGTACTTCCTGATCATTAATCCCGCCCCTAGGATAATTTCAGTTACACCAGAAGTTAGGTTCGCTAATTTTGGATAAGGGAACCAGGTTGGAACGATTGCTTCAAAAAATCCTTGATTCAAAAAATGGTATATTCCCACCCAAATAAACGCAGCGCCGATAAGAAAAGCTTCAATATCAAATCTTGTGATCTTGGTTGCCCGTAATAAGTTCTTCATTGTCACAAAGATGGCGCTACCCGTTTAGAAGCATTGCTTGTATCTGCGTTGTGGGAATCCATTATTTTGTTATAGCAGGCTTATGCGTTTACGAGACCACCATCGATCACATAAGAAGCTCCTGTTATATAGGCAGCTTCATCCGAAGCTAAAAATGCGACAAGGCCAGCTATTTCTTCAGGTTCTCCATAACGGCCCAAAGGTGTTCTTTCACTCACAGCTTTAACATATTCTTCTGGATTCTCAGGGATAGTTTGTTCTTCAATTGATCGCATCATTCGTGTGTTTATTACCCCCGGGCAGACAGCATTAACTCTTATCCCTGCAGGAGCTAATTCAATTGACGCTGTTTTGGTCATTCCAATAACAGCGTGTTTACTAGCGCCGTACGCCACCATGGTTGGCGTTGCCATAAGACCTGCTCCCGAAGCGGTATTGATAATCACACCGCCCCCTGTTCGCCGCATGGCATCAGCAGAGTGGCGCATGCCTAGCCATACGCCCTTTACGTTGACTTGTATCACTTTGTCGAACATTTCTTCGTCGTAACTTTCAAGAGGGGAAATCACACCCTCAATTCCAGCATTGTTGAATAACACATCAATTCCACCAAATTGTGTAACTGTTTCGTTGACGTAATTTTCTACCTCACTATTTTGAGTGACGTCTGAGGCTACCGCTATTGCAGTACCCCCGGTTTCCTCAATTTCATCTATCAAGTCTGATAAGTCAGCTTTAGAAAGGTCCACACAAGCGACGTTCGCACCTTCACTACTGAAACGGAGAGCTGCTGCACGGCCGAAACCACCATTTGCCCCCGTTACTATGACATTTTTACCTTCAAAACGCATTTGAACCCCCAATTATTACTCCGAACTTACAGCGTCATGCTATGGAGTCAATTTAACGAATCTTTTTACGACAAGATGGTACAAAAGTGAAAACCCTCGCACGAAGTGGTACGGCGAGGGTTTTCGGTTACAACATACAAAGTTGAAGCTGCACATTGTAAGTATGAAGTTTACGCTCACTCATACAGAATCGCTACAACCCATCCCACACTGTGAGATAAGAAAATAGATTCACAACCAAAGCTGGAACCTTTAGGTTACGCGTCAGCTGGAATTTTAACCGTGTAAGTATCTTGACCACTTTTTAAGACAGTTCCAGGGAGATTATCCGTTGACTGACTATCTACTACTGTGATCACTCCATTAACGAAAACTCTATGTACTCCATGCGCATCTGCGTAGAGGCGCCCTGTTCCTCCGGGGAGGTCATTCACAAGAACTACCTCTCCAGCATTAACTGTTTCTGGGTCAAAGACGACAATGTCAGCAAACCAGCCTTCGCGAAGAATCCCCCGGTCACGTAAACCGAAAAGTTCAGCGGGCACTTGCGTAATGTGATGGATCGTTTCTTCAAGAGTGGTTAAAGATTTCCCATGTAGACAATCATGCAGCCAACTTGTTGTATATGGGGCTCCAGACATTCGATCCAAATGGGCGCCTGCGTCTGAACCACCGATCATCACATCGGGGTGCCTCCAAGCTTCAGTGCGCATATGCCAGCTAGCTGGATCGTCATCGGTTGGAGCAGGCCACAGAACAGTTCTTAAATCATCTGCGAGGACTATGTCCAATAGGCAATAGAAATCACGGACCCCTCGTTCTCTGGCAATGTCCCCAACAGCTCTTCCTTTCAGCCCTTCATTTTCTTCTGAATAGGTATCGCCAATAATATATCGACCCCAGCCAGTGAGTCGGCTAAACACTCCTGCATCCGGAGAAGCTGCTCGTTCTTCCATAAATCGACGCACATCCGGGTCGCTTAACTTCTCTATTCTCTCTTCAACTGGGAGACCAAGAATCGGGCCCCAATCTGGCATCATATTCAACCCACAGTAGGTAAGGAAACTCATGTTCATTCCAACCAGTACAGGCATAGTCAGGGCAACGACTCTGGCCCCCTTCTCTGTGCAAGTATCTAGAGCTTTCAACTGGTTTTTGTAATCATCTGGGCGGGCTGAATCAACTGTTAAAACATTCCAATTCAACGGGCGCCGTCCAATAAGAGACATGTTTGCCATGAGTTCAACTTCATCATCGGTAAATCCGTTGAGGCACCCGTCACTAGCCCACTCCAATGTTGTTCCTTCAAACTCTGAGACAACTTCACACAAACTGAGAAGTTCTTCTTCAGAAGCAACGCGTGAAGGTACCGGATTTCCATTCCCGTCGTTATGGGTAAAAGCCCGCGTTGTTGAAAATCCCAATCCACCTTCTTCAATACATTGAGAGAGTAGAGTTTTCATTTCTTCTACCTGTTCAGGGGAAGCGATTTTTTCAGTAGCGTCAGATCCCATTACCGCTAAACGAAGAGCGCAGTGTCCGACCATTGTCGCAATATTTAAACCAATGTTTCCTTCCAGCTTTGAAAGGTATTCCCCGTAACTGTTCCAATCCCAACTCACACCGGTTTCTAAAGCTTCTAAAGGCATCCCCTCTACCTTTACCATCATGCGGCGAAGGTAATCAGCGTCCTCTTCGGTGTTGACCGGAGCTAACGTAAATCCACAATTGCCCATAATGGCGCTAGTAACGCCATGAAGATTTGATGGGGTAGCTCGAGGGTCCCAGAAGATTTGAGCATCATAATGAGTGTGAGGGTCCACGAAACCGGGGGAGACAACGAGTCCAGTAGCGTCAATGGTTTCCCGAGAGTCGCTTTCGATTTCTCCTATCTCGACTATACGATCGTCTTTAATGGCGATATCTGCATGGAACGCGTCACTCCCGGTTCCATCTACGATGAGCCCACCTTTAATGAGATAGTCGAACATAATAAAACTTTACCTTTTTTACGTCAGTAATTAACCATGGGGGAGAAGAACAGTTCTTGCTTCAGTCCCGGTCTTCATGGCATCAAACGCTCCTTGAATACCATCTAACCCTGCTGTATTTGAGATCATTTCGTCAAGTTTAAGTTTTCCACGCAAATAGAGATCAGCGAGCATTGGAAAATCTTTTCTGGGTTTCGCTCCTCCAGCTCGAATGCCCATCAGTTGCTTGTTTTGGTGGAGGCTTTGAAACCCATACGTTACCGTAGCTGTCAGGTCAGGGACCCCAACCGCGCAGATATTCCCACCGGCCCGAGTCATGTTGATAGCATCACTAAGCAAACCGGTATGTCCAACGACCTCAAAAGAATGATGAGCGCCTAAAGGAAGAATTTCTTTTACTGCAGCAATTGCATCAAATTCGTCACTATCAGAAACAATAAAATCTGTAGCCCCAAACTCTCTCGCCAGATTTTCTTTTTCTGGGACACGATCAATCGCCACTATCTGACTTGCGCCTACGAGATGAGCTGCTTGGATAACATTTAAACCTACCCCACCTGCCCCGATGACCACTACGGTGTCTCCAATTTGGACTTTGGCACGATTGAACACGGCACCGGTTCCCGTGATCACACCGCAACCTATAAGAGAAGCTGATGCTAAAGGCACCTCTTTTGGAATAGGGATACATTGGTTCTCATTCACGATAGTTTCTTGAACAAACGCCCCAATATTGGCGAAATTATATAACGGTTGGTCCCCTTCCCGATATGGCTGGGTGAGTCCCCCCATGCCGCCATTGCGACAATTGCCAGGGTGGCCATCTTCACACTCTGGACAATGACCGCAATTGCCAAACGTAGACAGGATCACATGATCCCCTGCCTGACAATAAGTAACCGCTGATCCAACTTCAACGACTTTCCCCGCCGCTTCATGACCAGGGATCAATGGTGTCGGCATGTAATATTTCCCATGCACACAACTCAGATCCGAACCACATACACCAGCGGCATGTACCTCCACTCGGACTTGTCGAGGAGCTAGATCCCCGACAAGTTCAACATCGTTAGATAGACGAATACTGTCTTCCGTCGTTCCTTCTAGAATCAATCCCTGCATTTTCGCTACTTTCCTCACTGACGTTCTTCCCTCAACAAGAAGGTCATGTATTCCTCTTACTAACAGTAATCAAAACATTGGCTTAACACGAATAGAAGACTTTGTTTCTGGTTCGCTCTATAACCTATTCTCACATAACGTAAGGAAGGAAAAACATGAAAGGACAACGATGGGGAAGAATGTAGTTGTATGGGGAACCGGGAATGTGGGACGTCCAGCAATTCGATCTGTAGCAGCGAACCAAGACCTGAACCTTACTGGAGTGATCGTAAGCAACCCAGAAAAAGTCGGGGTAGACGCCGGGGAGCTCGCTGGAATTTCGCCATTGGGAGTTGTAGCAACCGATAACCATCAGGAGGCATTAACTGAAGATATTGACGCAGTTGTTTATACCGTTAATGCAGATTTTCGACCGATGGAATCACTAGATGAAGTCGAGTCGCTGCTAAGGCAGGGAATAAACGTCGTCACAACAAGTTTCTACCCGATGTATCACCCCCCATCAATGCCTAAAGACCTCGCTGATCGTTTCAATGAAGCATGCGAATCCGGAAATGCATCTATCTTCGCATCAGGAATAGACCCAGGTTGGACCTGTGACATCCTCCCACTGCTGCTAAGCGGCGTCAGTGCTGATATTACAGAAATCAGATCGCAAGAACTCATGAATTACGCGCTATATGACCAGCCGGATGCAGTACGAAACCTAGTTGGTTTTGGCATGCCGATGGATCAAACCCCACCAATGGTTTTAGATTTTTCTCTACAAATGGTATGGGGTCCAGAAATCCGGATACTCGCAGATGGGTTAGAGGTAGAACTTGATGAGATACGAACAGAAGTCGAAAAACGACCCCTTGAAAAAACTATACATGTAGATGGAATGGGAGAATTTGAAGAAGGCACCATTGGAGCGTTACGTTTCGAAATTCAAGGAATCGTCAATGGCAAAAAAATGTTAGTAATGGAACACGTCACCCGCATTGACGATGACTGCGCACCTGACTGGCCTTACCCACCCACCGGCCAAGGGTCGCATCAAGTGCAGATAACAGGGAAACCCACGCTACAAGTCACTGTCCATGGAGAAGAACACGGTGAAAGAGGAGCGGCCGGGGGAGGTAACGGAACAGCGGCGAACCGAATAGTCAACGCTATTCCTGCTGTTTGTGAATCTAACCCAGGAATACTCCACCCGCTTAACGTCACTCCATTACGTTTAGGCGCTCAACTAAATATCGGATAGGAGCCGTCGTGAATCCAGAAAAAATGTTCACAAACCTTGAAGGAAAAGTAATAACGATCACCGGTGGGAGCAGAGGTCTTGGTAAGGAAATGGCTCTCGCTTATGCAAGATGTGGCGCAAATGTAGTCATTTCAAGCAGGAAAAAAGAGAACTGCGAAGCATTAGCTAGTCACATCACTGAAAATATGGGAGTAGAAGCATTCCCTGTGGAATGCCATGTAGGGGACTGGAGCCAATGCAATACGTTATTTGAAAAGGTTCACGACCAATTCGGGAAATGCGACGTTCTAGTCAACAATGCTGGAATGTCACCTCTGTACAAGACCTTGACAGATGTATCACAAGAATTATTTGACAAAGTTATTAACGTTAACCTTCGAGGACCTTTCAGGCTTTCCGCTATCTTCGGGGAGCAGATGATGAAAGATGGGAACGGTTCAATCATCAATGTCAGCTCAGTTGCAGCCGCTCAACCAAGCCCCCACGAAGTTCCCTATGGAGCTGCGAAAGCAGGCTTGCAATCACTAACACAATCATTTTCTCGTGCTTATGCACCTCAAGTACGGGTCAATTGCATCATGCCCGGACCGTTCCTAACCGATATAAGCGACGCATGGTCAGAAGCCACACATCAATCTTTGAAAGCACTGCCACTGGGTCGGGGAGGGCAGCCAGATGAAGTTGTCGGAGCAGCTCTTTACTTCGCTAGCGAAGCTAGTTCATTCACAACAGGGGCTGTACTCAAAATAGATGGAGGGCTTATCGCTTCCCCTTCTTAACTAAAGAGTCTTTGGGCGGTTCACAAAACGTTTCGTTTCAGGAGAGAAGAACCAACCGCCACCGGCGTGGCTCCCCCCATCAACTGGGATGTTGTGGCCCGTTACAAAAGCTGAGAGGTCGCTGGCAAGGAAAAGAGCGACTCTCGCCTGATCTTCGGGCCAGCCAAGCCTGCCAACAGGAGCCCAAGCTTCCCACAAATGATCCACGTCTTCGTACCCTGAAATGTAATCGACCTGAGAGGTTTGCGTTAAGTCAACACCGATACCATTGACCCGAACGCCACGCCTTCCAAACCCAGAAGCGAGACATGTAGAAAAATGATTCACAGCTGCTTTCATTGACCCATAAACTGGATCCCCCGGATAGCCTCGCATTCCTTCAACAGAATGAACATTGATAATAGAGCCACCTCCACCATCAACCATTGATTGCAAAAAAGCGTGGGTTACAAGGAAAACATGATGCAAATTAATGTCATACATTTCCTTCCAAGAAGCAGGAGACGAATCAAGAAAACGAACTAATGGCCGGTAATCACCAACGTTATTTACCAAGACGTCAATGCATCCATGGGTTTCCAAAACATTTTTCTGCAATGTAGCGACGTCGTTTTCGTCGCGGACATCAACGACATGGGCACGGGCTTTCCCCCCCGTTGCAGTGATTTCCTCAACGGTGGAATTTGCAAGGGCAGCATCAATTTCAGCTATTTCAACCATTGCCCCATGTTCGGCGAACAAGGTACTAATTCCACGCCCTATTCCACCGCCTCCCCCAGTGACAACAGCTACTTTCCCATCAAGGAGAAGACTCCAATCTTCAATAGGGGGGACATTGCCAGGAGTTTGAGAAGTCATGAAAGCCTTAATGATTTATCCGAGTGGAAGAACGACATCAGGCAAAGGGTGACGATACAGTTTCGCCGCGTTTTCCGAACACATCATCCGAATTTCTTCAACGGGGACATGCCCCCAAACTTCCTCAATTACCTTTTGAGTCCCAGGCCATGTCCCATCACCATGCGGGTAATCAGTCTCAACACAAATATTTTCAACACCAATCACATCACGGGTATCTATTGTCGACGGGTCATCAAGGGTACAGAACCAAAAGTTGCGCTTAAGCACATCAGCTGGGCGTTCATCCCACCCCAAACCGTAACCTGAACGATCAATGATGTTATCTAACCGGTCAATAAGCATCGCAACCCAACCAATTCCTCCTTCAGACATGGCGATCTTCAGATTTGGGAAGCGAATAGGGTATTCACTCCATAACCAATGAGCGCAAGCACCCAGTGAAAGCTGCCCAAAGAGGGTAGCTCCAATCTGCATGGCTGGAGCTCCAGCTGTAAAAGGGGTCATCCCTGAACTCCCAACGTGGAGAGAAATAACGGTGTCAGTATCATCGCATGCTTGAATTATGGGATCCCAAAACTCTTTATCCCAAAGATTAGGGAACCCAACGTTATGCGGCATTTCCGGCAGCGTTACAGAAACGAAACCACGTTCAGCATTCCGGTGAATCTCACGAACCGCTTCGTCACTATCACCTAGGTACGTGATCCCACCGGGGATAACACGTTCAGGGTATTTGGAATACCATTCAGTAAAGATCCAATCATTCCAAGCTCTCACCGCGTCGATACCAACCTCACGATTTTTAGCTTTAGCGAAAACAGTTCCACAGAACCCAGTGATTTGTGACGGGAAATTCAACATCGCCCAAATCCCACCAAGATCCATGTCTTTTATCCGAGCGTCAATGTCGTAACAACCCGGTCGCATCTGATCAAACCGGAAAGGTTCCACCTTCACCGTTTCTGGTTTCCGACCAGCTACAGCGTTCATTCCAACCTGGCTATAGGTAGCGTCTTCGAATTCCCACACCTGGTGACCTTGCTCAGTTTCAATTAATTGCGGTCCGTGATCCCGTAATTGCGGTTGCATGTATTCTTTAAACAAGTGCGGGGGTTCAACAACGTGATCATCAACTGAAATAATGGTGTATGCGACCTCGCAAGGCTCAGGATCCGGTAGGAAAAGATCAGAATCTAAAGAAGTTGTCAAAGCGGACTCCAATTCAGTGCAATAATTCTCTATTTTTTGTGATAGCCATAAAAGCAAGCACATCATTACCCTAGAGTTTCAAGGTGAAGGAGAAAAGGTGGAAACAAGAAAAGTCGCTTTTGTAACAGGAGCTAGCCGAGGAATAGGAAGAGCTTGCGCCATATCACTAGCTCAAGCGGGATATGACGTAGCGGTTTCTGCACGAACCATGATTGATGGAACATCGTTTCTCGATGATGGGATTACACCTGTCCCTGGGGGGTTAGATACAACAGTTGAACAAATAAAGTCAACTGGGCAAGAGGGCCTACCAATAGAAATGGATTTATTAGATAGGGAATCGGTTCTCCACGCAGCTGATACCGCAATAGATCATTTCGGCCATATTGATGTCCTTGTTAATAACGCTATTTATCAAGGAACGGGTGCGATGCTGACAATCAAAGAACTCGAACAGCCCTACCTGAATCGTTTATTTGAAGGAAATGTTTTTGCCCAGCTCGCTCTCATACGACACCTGCTCCCAACGTTCATACAGCAAGGGGGAGCGACCATCGTGAACATGATTTCAGCAACTGCGTTTACGAACCCACCTGGGAAAATCGGTTCAGGAGGGTGGGGAGTTGGTTACGCAATGACTAAATCAGCTTTAGAAAGAATCGCCCCTCTCTTAATGATTGAACATGGAGATGAAGGAATAATCACGTACAACATTGACCCCGGCCATGTCGTAACGGAAAGACAGAAAGCGAAACGCAAAGACAAAGAATACACTGCCTTTCCAAGCGCCCCGCCTGAAGCAATAGGAGCGGCTGTTGCCTGGCTCGTGCAAGAACCTACAGCGGCAGAAGAATACGGAGGGAAAATAGTAAACGCTCAAAGGGAAACAAAACGGCGCGGTTTGCTTCCTGGATGGCCTGAATAAAAATTATTCTAAGAACGCCAGTTCCTCGGACCTCCGCGTTCACCCGGCCAACGTGAACCACCGATCGTGTCAGCAAATGGCCAGAATCCCTCAGGATCCAAAGGACCAGCGTTCGTAATTTCACGGCTCTTATGAGCAGAACGAACTAGTTGCGCCGATACTTGCTCTCTCATTGGCAAAAGTTCCGTATAAGGGTCCCATGGGCTTTCCCGAAGGCATAAATCACCAGAAAGTTCTTCAATTTCAACACGTTCACTGACACTATGGACACGAACTACATGGGGAGGGAAATCATACTCACCCTCAGCCCCACCAATTTTTCTTGATGATTTAATCCACCACTCATTCTCTTCAATCTCCCCATCATCAGGGCTCAAGCTTCCAGTCGAATTCCCGCGAAATTCCATGAACGTGTATCCCTGATGCTCACACACAGCCTCAACAAAGTCATCTATCCGGTAGAAAGAAATATTGCACGGAAATTTTGGTTGCCCATTTAATTCCTGACTAATAAAAATCGCTGCTTCCTGATCAATGCCCATTCCGACACAAAAAAGACCCTCCATGTCATCAAATGAAGCTCCAACCTTTGTACTGACTCCGTATTCAGGTTCTCCAAGGATAGGGACACAATAAACGTTGATCTGCACAATAGGATCCCCACTTGGCTCAATCCCAGGTGGAAGCAGGGCAGCTATTTTCTCAGGATCAGTTCTATAGGAAACCTTTAATTTAGGCCATCCGCCTGTTTCCCCCGGTCGTGTTAAATGCTCGCTCATATTCTCTCCTATGCAACTGTTTCTCTTTCGGATACTTTGACACAATCAACGGTATTTTGCGAAAAAGAAGGAAACGTTCTACAAACAAAGAAGAAGAAAGGAGCGAGTATCGGCCATGTCAAATTTACTGAACGGCAAAACAGCAGTAATTACTGGGGCTAGCAGGGGGATAGGTGCAGCTGTCGCTCATAGATTCGCAGCTGAAGGCGCTGACATAGCTATCACCGCTAGAACTCTCGACAATCATCCAACGCTTCCCGGGTCCCTTAACGAAACAGTGGAACGCTGCCGACAATACGGCGGGCATGTAGAAGTCATTCAAGCAGATCTTGGAAATGAAACATCGCGGGCGGCAATCATCCCTAAAGCCATTGAAGCTCTCGGATCCGTTAACATCCTCATTAACAATGCAGCAGCAGCAATTTACAAAGGCCTTGATACCTATTCGTTGAAACATCGAAGGTTAATGACGGAAATAAACGTCCAAGCTCCGCTTGACCTTACCCAACAGGCACTCCCATTAATGATCAACAATGGACAAGGATGGATCGTTAATCTTTCCAGCGCATCAAAGAAGCACCCGACTGGACCCCCATATGACTTAGGAGGTGTCCGCGGCGTATATGGCTTTTACGGTGCGACAAAAGCCATGCTTGACCGTACAACCTCTGCTCTTGCCTCTGAACTCCATGGAACCGGTATACGAGTAAATACGGTTGAACCTAAAGCAGCTGTCCTTTCTGAAGGAGCTGACGTAGTTGTTGGGAAAATGCTAAAACCCCACCAAATTGAATCTATGGAAGCAATGGTTGAATCAATCCTTTACCTCGCAACTTGTGAACCCGACCACACAGGAAAAAATGAAATCAGTTTAGAAATCATTGACCGGTACAAGATAACAGTCATGGATCTTAATGGAGAGAAACCTCACCCCGGAGGGATAAGGCCATAAATCCAGAAGTCTGAAAGGAGATAGAAATGACAACATACGAACACATCATTACTGAAAGCCCCGCTGATGGGGTACGCCGGATCATTCTCAACAGGCCGGAGAAACGAAACGCGATCAGCACACCAATGCGAACAGAAATCCTAGAAGCACTCCAAAACCATGACACTGACGACGATGTCCGCGTGACCATTATCTGTGGAGCAGGTGATTGCTTCTCATCAGGATACGACCTGACAAGTGGGGGGTTAATGGAAAACCCACCAATTTATAGCGCTCCTGGAGATGGCCAATGGACCCGTCAGGCAACAGATACCTGGTTTAGTATCTGGGATTTAGCGAAACCAGTCATCGCCCAAATACATGGTTATGCCATGGCTGGCGGAACTGAACTCGCTTCAGCATGTGACCTTGTCTACATGGCCGATGATGCCACTATTGGCTATCCAGTAGTTCGTGTGATGAGCACCCCAGATTGGCAATTCCATACACCAATTCTCGGGTTACGAGCATCAATGGAAATGATGCTCACCGGAAACACCTACACGGCAGAAGACGCTGTCCAAGTCGGTTTCGCCAACCGGGCATATCCTTCCAACCAACTCGAAGCAGAAGTTCTCGCCATGGCTGAAACCGTTGCCCGAGTCCCATCTGACCTCCAACAGGTGAATAAACGCTCCGTGCATAGATCATTTGAAGTCTTAGGGGGAAGAACCGCCATTCGTGCAGCCCAAGAACTCCAAGCATTAGCCGCATATCAGAAATCAGTTAAAGAAGCACGGAAAAACCCATTTGAATCAATCAAAAAAGCCTTCGACTAAGAAACTGTATTACTCTCCCAAATCCGGCGCCCAAGAAGAACCATTTATATGAGAACCACCATCAACAAATAACGTATTACCGGTCACATAACTAGATCCTTCGCTTGCAAGGAAAACCGCTACAGGCCCAATATCTTCTTCACAATCACCCATTCTTCCCATAGGGTTCGCAGCATCAGCTGCCGCTATCAACTCCGGAAATTGACTCATTACCCTAAAAAACGATGCTGATTTTGCCGCAGGGCAAATAATATTAGCTGTTATCCCTAACGGCGCCCATTCTCTCGCCGCCGTTCGCGTAGCACTTCTCAAAGCTTCTTTCGCCGAGTTGTACTCAACGGTGCCCATGTGAGCATTCACCCCGTTCAACGAACACAAATTCACGATTCTCCCATAACCTTTTTCTTTCATAACCGGATGAGCCGCAATCATTGCCCATAACGGTCCCAGAAAACCGACATTTAAACCATGGTCCATCAACTCAGGAGATTTTGATTCAATTCGGGAAATTAGGCCTCCACCCCAAGCGTTATTTACCAAAATATCGAGCGTTCCCCACTTACTAACAGTGGCTTCGACCATACGTTCATTATCTGCTTTCACTGAAACATCGGTTTGAAAAAAAACAGCATTTTCACCCAGTTCATCCGCCGCTTGCTGCCCAAGTTCAGAATTAATTTCAGCAATAACAATCTTCGCCCCTTCTTTAATGAATGCATTAGCTATCCCTCGCCCGATGCCTTCCCCAGCTCCTGTGATGATTGCGACCTTATTTTCTAATTGCCCTGACATTTAACCCCCTCGATTGTTGTAACCGTAGTTTCGCCTAAAAGAACAGACTTTGCCTCCTCAACTAAAAAATGCTGTCACAAACCAAGTAGCAGCAACCACGGAACACAGGTATGGTTCATTTCACAAAGGGGAGCTATGGAGGGAATAAACGAAAAAAATATTCGCGATCATGTGCGCCAATGGATGAAAGAAACCTGGGATCCGAACATGTCCTTATTGGAATGGCGAACCCTCCTCGTCGAAGAGAAATGGGCTGTTCCATCATGGCCCAGCAATTGGTTCGGTCGCGACTACCCAGTATGGGCAGATGAAATTGTACGATCAGAAATTCTCACAGCCGGAGCAGTCGCAACCCCCATTGGAGCCAGCATGAACCTTGCAGCTCCAACAATTCTCAAACACGGCGGGGAAGAACAGAAAAAACGGTTCCTTCGACCCGCCTTAACGGGTGAAGAAACATGGTGCCAACTGTTCAGCGAACCAGGAGCAGGCTCAGACCTTGCAGGCTTAACAACACATGCCGAACTCGACGGGGATGAATGGGTTGTCTCTGGACAAAAAGTTTGGAACACAAGCGCCCACCACGCTGACCTCGGATTGCTCGTAGCTCGAACAGACTGGGACGCTCCAAAACATCGTGGATTGAGCTACTTCGCACTACCAATGAACCAAAAAGGAGTTGAAATAAGGCCACTCATGCAAATGAACCGGCATAGTTCTTTCAACGAAGTTTTCATGACAGAAGCCAGAATCCCCAAAAACCATATCATCGGATCAGCTGGTGATGGTTGGGCAGTGGCACTTACAACACTCGCATTTGAACGAGGGTTCGCAAGTCTAAAAAAACCAAAGTACGCAAACCAAAAAAGCAAAGCGGTAGAAGAAGCCAAAATCGAAGCCGAAGAACACTTCAAAGTGTATTCCTGGTATCCCCAAAGAGCCGGACGAGTAGACCTCATAGAATCACACGCCAAACAACAAAACCAAAACAACGAACCGAATGTTCGCCAAGAAATCACAAAACTCATAACAATGCATCGAATAGGGGAATGGACCGCTGCACGAGCAAAAACAGCACGCAAACTTGGACGTTCCCCCGGAGCAGAAGGGTCCATAGGGAAACTAATGAGTAGCAACGTAGCAAGACAAGCAAACAAAACCCACACACTCATAGCAGGAGCTAAAGGAATGCTCGCAGGACCAGAATCCGGCCATGATGGGGCAATAGCAGAAATTCTCATATCCACACCAGCAAAATCAATAGCAGGCGGAACCGATGAAATACAAAGAAACATAATCGGAGAACGAGTTTTAGGACTACCAAGAGAACCATCGGTAGATAAAGACCTTCCCTTTAGAGAGGTTCCCCGCAATTAAGACTCACAGCGAAAACCGGCTACGCTGAAAATAATATGGACAACACAAAAAACCACACATTTGCAATAATCGGAGCAGGAATGTCTGGAATTCTCGCTGGGATAAAACTTAAAGAAGCCGGATATTCCTTCCAAATATTTGAGAAAGCCGACAGCGTCGGAGGAACATGGAGAGAAAACACGTACCCGGGAATAGCTTGCGACGTACCATCTCACATTTACAGTTATTCCTTTGAACTCAACCCAGAGTGGAGCTCATCACATTCCCCCGGAGAAGAAATACATAAATATTTTAAAAATGTTGCAATAAAATACGGAGTGGAACCATCAATCCGTTTCAACGAAGGCGTTACCCGCTGCACATGGGTAGATGACGAGTGGGAAATAGAAACAGAAAAAGGTCATGTAGAACGCTTCAAATGGGTTATAGCAGCCACCGGAATTCTTCACCACCCCAAATACCCTGACATAGAAGGAATGGACGACTTCGAAGGACCCATGTTCCACACAGCTCGATGGGATCATAATATTGAAACCAAAGGGAAAAGAATTGGCCTAATTGGTACAGGTTCAAGCGGCGTACAAATCACTGCTGAAATAGCGCCAGAAGTTGAAAAACTATCCGTCTTCCAACGAACAGCTCAATGGGTTGTCCCCAACGAACGCCTTGAATACACAGAAGAAGAAAGAGAGGCATTCCGAACAGACGCCGACATGCTTCAAAACATGCACATTGAAATGTCAAGAGCATTTAATGATGGCTTCGCCACTTCAGTCATTGATGGAGAATCACAACTTATCGACGATATACAAAACCGTTGCTTAGAAGCACTTGAAACTGTAGAAGACCTCGAACTAAGAGAAAAACTTCGACCCACATACAGAGCGGCATGTAAACGACTTGTTGTTTCACATAATTTCTATGACGCTGTGCAACGGCCCAACGTGAATATCATCACTGAAGCAATTGACCGAATAGAAAAAAATGGTGTCAGAGCAGGCGGAGAACTCCATGAACTGGACGTGCTCGTTCTCGCTACCGGATTCCATGTTGATGCTTTCATGCGCCCTATGGATATCACTGGGCGGAACGGCATCGTTCTTGACGAGGTTTGGGAAGATTGGCCATCAGCATACTTATCCATAGCAGTACCTGAATTCCCCAACTTCTTCATGCTCAACGGCCCCAATAGTCCAGTAGGGAACTTCTCATTAATCCAAACCGCTGAAATGCAATTCGATTACGTCCTCAAAGTCGTTGACCACGTCAACCAAGGCGACTTAGATGTAGCGGCAATAAGCGAAGAAGCCTACAACCGGTTTGATACTGAACGATATGAAGCAGCGAAAGGAACAGTATGGGCAACTGGTTGCAATAGTTGGTACCTAGATAATAATGGTGTTCCATTTGCTTGGCCGTTTCCATTTTCCCGCTTTAGATCAGAAATGGAAGCACCAAAATTAGAAGACTACGAACCAGTTAAAAGTTGATCAGGTCCCGGTCCAATCCGGGTCACGACGCTCAACAAAAGCAGCGATACCTTCCTGACCATCATTCGTTCCAGCAGCTCTCACAATATTTTCTGCTTCAAAATCTCCGGCTTCTTCCAAAGAACTTTCATAGCCTTGATAGATCACGGTTTTTGCTGTCCCAGCGGCATTTGGGGCTCCATTAGCTAACTGTTGAGCTAAAGCAATCGTAGCTTCAGCGATCTCTTCATCAGGGACGACACGATTCACCAACCCCCACGCTTCCGCTTCAACAGCAGATAAGACACGGTTCGTTAAAGTCAGATCAAGCATCCTTCTCAATCCGATATGGCGGGATAAGAAGTAGCTTGACGTCCCATCAGGTGTTAACCCAACCTTCGTATATGCCATAGTAAATTTCGCTGACTCACCAGATACAACTAGGTCAAATGCGCTTACCAGAGACATGCCGGCGCCACCAGCAGCACCCTGAACGCCAGCAACAAAAGGCTTTGGAATCGCATTCATCATATAAATAGCATCATGCAAATCTTCCAACATCGCTTCAACAACACCCGGAAGACCTTCTCCCGCTGCATTAAATTCCTTCAAGTCACCACCAGCACAAAAAACCTTGCCCTCGGCAGTCACTGAAACTGCTTGAACAGAATCATCAGCTTCAACTTCTGACATCACACTCTTCAATTCCCGACAGAAAATTGGATTAACAGCATTTGCAGCCTCAGGACGAGCAAAATTTACATGAGCTACATTTCCATCAACCTCATATTCCATTGTTTGTAGTTCCATACAGTTTCCCTTTCTAAGACCTTCAACTGTCAAACAGGTCAACAGCTTCTGTAATCATAATTGTTCTAAATCAGATAGAAGAATTCTGGTAATTGTTAGCGCTTTCGATATGTGATATTTCCTATACTTCTATTTTTTGTCTATGATCTTTGACCCCGTAGGGCTTTGATTCCGGTATTCTTCAGGGGCTTTTCCTGATAACCAGTCAGTGAGGTCCGCTTCTTCCCAGTCGTCTGGACCGTATACAGTGCCCGGTAACGGAGTCATGATGTGGGTATCGCCACTTACCGTGTAAGAAGCAGCTTTGTTTTCCCATTGGACTAGTCGTTCATCGGTTTCACCGATGTCATCCAATCCCCGTGTCGTGTCATAGTTTTTTAGATATTGGACCCAATCTTCAACGGTCGTTGCCCAGATCATGACAATTTCATGGTTGTTATTGATCACTTCCCATAATCCAGTGGCGGTGATTCCATGATCGGCCATCATGGGGACACGTTCTGCTGCAACTAACTTGAGATAGTCAATTTGTGTTCCAGGTGTCACGGATATTACTTCGTTTACAAATAACGTTCCTTTAATTCCTTGTTCCCCGATTTGTTTTGTTGTTGGGGATTCGGGAATGCCAGCGCAAACCCTATCGAATCCTCCGGTACGCCATTGCGCGGCTTCATCCCACCAGTCTCCGTAAAAAGCTTTCCTTCGTTTCAGGTTTAGGCGGTCTAGGTTTCGTCCCCAACCATCCCATCCGTCGTCCCCGCAATCCCAGATGTTAATAACCTGAGGCCACCTTCCGCCTCCGAAGCCTAGAACGTAAAACGTTCCTTGGAGTGTGGTCATTTCGGGCATGTGTTGCGCTGGTTCCCGGCTGACCATTTCCATGTAGTCGTATTGACCTTGCCCGATGACATCAATAGTTTCGTGAACGAAAACCGTGCGCGGCATGGCTTACTTGTCGGTTGGTTCGTGATGTTGGGTCATTGGTAACAGGTAGTACCAGAAATAGAAGTTAGCTCCGGCTTCTTTCATATTGACACGTGCTTTTTGTATGGTTTGCCCAGCTTGTGTGTTCTGCACGAACCAGCTTTCAGCGCTGCGAGCTGTTGGCGCGGATTCTGAAAGCGAGATGGAGGCTTCTTCGTAGAAGTTCTTAATGTCAGCAGCGATCTTTGTCGGATCTCCGGGTAAACCCACCTCTTCCCATGCCTCGCCTTCAGCTACCCGTGTGAAGAGATCAAGCATGTCAGGAATCTGTTCAGCAGTAACGACTTTCCCAACCGTTGACCGTCCATGTTTTTCGTTTGTGCGTCGCCATGCTGGAAGTAAACCAAGAGCTTCCGCAGCAGCATGGTTCCGATTGCTGGTATCAGATGGAGGGATGGTGCATGACAGGGGAGCGTCAGCATCGTCGCTAATCTCAATCGGGTAATCAATAAGTACGGGACCTGATGGTTCGTTTAAAAGCTCAAAGGCTGCATTGAGCACGCCGCGTTGGAATTCAACATCATTTGGTTTTCCGAGCGGTCGTCCTAGTGGGAATTCACAATGGAGAGCTCTGGGTGGTTTGGTTGTCTCTGCCTGCTCTCGAATACTTGACAGGGCGACTGTCGCGAATCCTTCTTTTTCTAGGACTGATGCGAGCGTACCCACGGTACGCGTACAAAGAGGTCAGACAGGGGTAAGAAGGATAATGTCGACGTTGTCTTCTCGAAGCGCTTGTGCCGCTGCAGGACCGGAATCCAATCGAATGGTTTCTAGTGTGTGATCGGGTTGGGCGCCCATGAAAGAAACATGGGTTTCAGCCACCGATCCGATAATTCCTTCTTCAGCCATTTCTTCCAAACGATCAATTGGGAAAACAACGTTCTTATCTATGACCCAACCGGTCCGGTCAAAATTCGGACTGTAATGGGCGAGCGTCAAATCGTCACTTTCTTTAGGGACGATTCTGAATCCCTGATCTGCTGCATTCCAGTCAGCGTTTCCATCTATTGTTAATCCGGCTGTGGTGACAATCGCGACCCGGCTTTCTGCAAGCGATTTGGGCTCTATCCACGGGACCTCATCAAACGCGAAGCCTTCAAGTTTGCCGAGCATTGTCCGAACTTGTTTATCTCCCATTCAACTCATCCTAGACCGGAGCTTCTTACTCCACAAAGACAAATTCCTAACTTCCCATTACCCAAAACATGGTTATTTACTGAGCGAAGGGTTTATTGATGGCATGTAATTGCTCAGGGGCGACCTTATACACCCGATCGTACGTCAGTAACCCGTTTATCTCTGATTCCACGTCAGTTGTCTGCGTGTAGATAACGCCAGCGAGACCCTTCGGAACTAAATCAGCAATAACACGCATTAAATCTTCATAGGAGTCAAGTAAGTCAGATTCGGTGGCTGCTTTCGTATACCCCCACCCTTTCGCCAACATGGTATGCCCATCCACGTGCAGGCTGATACCGCCAAACTCGCCATATACGGTTACCCGCCCAGGTTCATGTTCAGGGAGCTTCTCCGGGTTCTGATACAGGTGATGGTCGCGCATGTGACCAGAGCCAGTATCGGTCCAACCACTAGGGCCATCAACCAGTCTTGACGGATCCAATGCCATCACATGGGAGAGAGTCGCATCAGTATCATGCTGCCCCCACGCTTCATTGAACGGCACCCACACAACAATGGATGGAAACGGTCGTAACGCATGGATCATCGAATCTAATTCATTTCGGAACCCTTTCGGGTCATTACCGGGGCTGATCTTGTCCCAATCCATATCTTCTGGCTGCACACCTGCTTTAAGTTCCTTTCCGAACACCACCATATTGAATGCGGTACTTGGCATATCCTGCCAGACAAGAACGCCGAGCCGGTCAGCGTGCCAGTACCATCGCGCAGGTTCAACCTTAACGTGTTTCCGTATCGTGTTAAACCCCATCGCTAACGTGGCCTCTATATCAAAAGATAAAGCTTCATCAGTTGGAGCCGTGTATAAGCCATCCGGCCACCACCCCTGATCAAGGAGCCCCAAATGAAATATTGGGGAACCATTAAGGGTTAACCGCAGGTAACCATCTTCATCTGGCTGGTAAGAAATTTCTCTCGCACCAAAATAGCTTTGCACAGCATCAACCACGACCCCATTCTCATCAATAATTTCAATCACAAGACCGTAGAGGAACGGGTCATCGGGACACCACAACCGAAGCTCCTCAAAGGATAAACAAAGGGAAATTTTATCCTCTTTAATAGATTCAGATACTTCACAGATGACCTTTGAGTCGTAAAGGCACGCCACCCGTATGTGAGAATCAGGAGTTGCATTTGTTGTGGAACAAAAAACCTCCACAACGTTTTTCGAAATGTGTGTTTGGGTATGCACGTGCTCAATGCATGTTTGTGGAATGGGTTCGAGCCACACGGTTTGCCAGATGCCCGCTACAGCCGTGTATTGAATAGCGAACGGGTTCAGGGTTTGTTTCCCAACAGGTTGGTCTCCCGTATCGGTTGGATCAGTGATTGAAACAACCAATTCCTGAACGGGTTCAGTGGTTAAAGCATTGGTGATATCAACATGGAAAGGGTCAAACCCGCCTTCATGGACACCGACCTTATTACCGTTCACCCAGATAGTGCATGCCCAATCAACAGCGCCAAAATGCAGGCGCAGACAATCGGAACCATCAATTAACGGGTTTTCAAACAATGTTCGTACTGTTAGAACTTCATCTGGTTGGAGAACATGATCAAAGCCGCTTAACGCAGAACCAGCAGGAAACGGAACAAGAATCGAATCAGAGAAAACCGGTTCCGTATCAGGTGAATGTATGGAAGCATCCCATTTCCCATTCAGATTCACCCACTGTGGACGAACTAGTTGTGGGCGAGGATATTCAGGCAGGGGATTTTCAGAACATACTGAATCAGCCCAACGGGAACGCAAAATCACGTCAACAACCTACTACACGCACTTCAAGAAAAGCATCAGACAACCTAGTCGGGGACTCCCCCTGTTCATACATTTGTTTAGAGTTTGGTTAGACTCTTGATGTGAAATATAAGCAACTCCTCGCATCTGTATTTTGCCTTTTTGTTCTAGCTGGTAGCGGTTCATGTTCTTCAGATAAAGCAGAACAAACGCAACAATCTACGGCGGAAGATGCTCCAGTTGCAACAGAAACACCTGAACCATCACCGCCACTACAACAAACACCCACAGAAACCTTAGTAATTGAAGACGAGCCAACAGAAGAAGACGAAGAAAAATCTGAACCTGAACCAGATGGGCCTAAATACGAAAATGGTGACTCTGACTACCTTTTTGACCAAAACCGACTCCATACTTTTGAGCTGACTTTGTCAGAAGAGAACCTTGCGTTTCTTGATGCAGAACCTGGTCGCGAAGAATATGTTGAGGGAACACTGACGTTCGAAGGAGAGTCCCTACCCGTTGGTATTAGATACAAAGGGTCTGTTGGGGCGTGGGTAGGTTGTGTTTCCGGTGATTTTTTCTCAGCTGAAGGAGAAAAAACTTGCACGAAACTTTCCATGAAAGTCAAAATCAACTGGGAAGATTCTGACGATAAGTTCTATGAAGTTAAGAAACTGCAGTTCCATTCGCAGAATCTTGACCCAACAAAAATGCATGAACGACTCGGCTATTACCTCTTTAGGGAAATGGGTGTTCCCGCTCCACGATCCGTTCACGCTCGCCTCATCATCAACGGAGAATACAACGGCATCTTCGCATTAACTGAACAAATTGATGGACGGTTCACTAGAGAGAACTTTGATGATGGAACCGGAAATCTGTACAAGGAAGTATGGCCTCTCACTAACGAAGGAGAAGCAAAAACAAATGATTGGGATTTCGAATGGGCGTTGAAGACAAACGAAGACGAAGACACATCATTTGACATCATGCATGGGTTTTCTGAAGCAATCGCAAATGCTAATAAGGATGATCTCCAACAGGTTATGCGTGAATGGATGGACATTGACCCAGTGCTGGCATACGCGGTTGTTGATCGAGCGATAGCGAACGATGACGGGGTTTTTCACTGGTATTGCGATGACGAACGGATCGGCGGTGAAGGTTCAAATATTGAACAGTTTTCATGTAATCCACATAATTTCTACTGGTATGAAGATCCCACAGCGGGAACTATGCATCTCATCCCTTGGGACCTTGACAATGCTTTTGAAAACATCAGTAGACCAAATCCGGTAACCCCGATCAAAGATGGATGGGGAGAAAGAACCAATGATTGCAAATCATTCGCTTTCGGAGGATGGGGACTTCCCCAACTATCGGCAGCATGCGACAAGATTATTGGCACATGGGCATTATTCGAAAATGAATACCAACAAATACAAAACACGTTCCTTACAGGTGTTTTCTCTCAAGAAAACGTGGATAATCTCATCAACACATGGGCAGGGCAAATAAAAGACGCTGTGCAAGAAGCAGCAGGAACCCATGATGATCAACCCTCAATGGAAGATTGGTTACGAAACGTTGAACGACTCAAAAATGATTTAGAGACCGTAAGAAGCAAAATAAATTAAACGCACTGAACAAACCATAAGTTTCTAAAACTTGGCTAATTGCATGCGAGTGTTGAAGTCACATAAGCGTATTTTTCAGCCACGAATGATTTCAAACCAAACATCGGAGGAATCTCAGATTCTGAACGAGATTTCATCCCTGGAGGTCCCTCTTCGCGTTTTATGAACGGGTCCTGAACACTAATATCACGTTCAAGATTCTCAACGAAATTCTCATAAGGGTACATCTTGTTCGGGTCTGCCAATACAGAACTATCAACTAGTTCAGAAAGCTCATCTATTCTAGAATTCATCTCTGCGGGGTTAAACAAGTCTTCCACTAATACACATACTTCGTTTAGGTAACGCTCCGTAAGGGTTTCACTTTCAAAGATTTTTTGCAAAAGCGCTTTGTGAGATTCCGTGAAAGTAACCGGCAAAGCAGTCATGGGTTCATTTACTCCATACGCGTATGCACCAAATGCTTCATTCCCGTCCCATTTGATCCACTCCCAAAGACCACTTTCCATATTGTGGTACAGGTAATAATTCCTCCCCGACAAGGTATAGCTATCAAGGTTAGAGAACAGATTATCAAGGGCAGCTGAACGAAGAAACCCTTGAACGTTGAGCCATTGATCTATCTCATTTTCAAAAACTTGTATAGGAGAATTGGTTATGAAGTCAGTGAATTCTATGAGATCACTCCAGTCGTTTACCTCCTCATTGTTCTTAATTGCATATGAACCTTCGTAGTTTCTTTGATCCGGTCCCCGATACTGCAAATCGGCGCTTCCCTCAGAAGTTGACTTAAATAAGTTCCCGTTATCATCACCAAAATTGCGTTCAAGGAAACGATCATCAATTTGTTCCACGACAGTGTAAAAACCCCAAAGTTCACCGTTGAAATACACGTTCGCGAAGTTCGTTCGTGGAGCTTGCACTCCAGCAGCACGACTTACATCAAAAAATATTTTTTCATGCAAGAAAGAAGGATCCTTGAACGCATTACTGAAATTCAATTTTTTCAGACCATCATGGTCTTGTCCGATGACGAATTCGTTGAAATCAATTTTGAAGGGTTTTTTATTCCCAGGGTGGGACATGCTTGAATTCCCTTTCAAACGAACTCCGACGTTTTCGTAGAAGTGAGTTCCCGAAGCATCAATGATCGTCAGATCAGCTTCTATATATTCACTAGTTTCATGATTCTCGAGAAGAACTTGAAAGAAATCGTTTTGAGCGAAGTCAAGTTCTATGGTGATGATCCGATCTTCACCAAAGATATTAGATCCGGTTTCTTCTCCCGTATCAGCCGATTCAGGTTCTTCTATTTCAACCGGTTCGGAAGTATCCAACGACTCCTCAACGCTGGTTGGGGAGAGACTGACAGGAGTTTCTGAACCATATTCTTGAGCAGGATTAGTTGAACAAGATAATGCCGCGACCAGAGCAAAGGCGCTAAGAGAATAAGCGAAAATTATGTGAGACAACCGAAATCGCATGGTTGAACCCTACTCGTGAGAAATCATTTGCTCTCACTGTTCAATGATTCTTACTTAATCTTTACCAATTTCTTAAAATGTTTTCATTTCTCCCAAATACATTGGGAATCCATCTGCTTGTGAAAGGCTAATTTCATGCCACCAACTACTACAAAGGTTATAACCATGATGGTTTTTACCGTTGGACTGGTTATTTCAACAGTTGCCTGTTCAGAAACAAAGACCGCATCCGATCAAGTAACACCAACTACAAAGATTCCATCTGTGCAAGAAGTCCAAAATCATTCAGGAAACGAAGTTCAACAAGAAACACTTGAAGAATCATCAGAAGAGCCAACCGAACATTCACATACCCATGAACATTTAGAAGAACTCAACTCAAACTACTTAAGTGACTACACAATCTTCGACACCGTTTTTGGTACAGAAACAACGGTAACGGTAGTTAACGACAGTCGAATCATAACCACAAATGCGTTACCTGATCATGAAACAGGGGACTTCCCTAACGCTGGAAACCCAAATACCATCTCCGCCCAATCTTCCACATATGAATACACAACCAACCCAGTAAATACTGGTTCAGCGAAAGAGGTCCATGTTCCCGGGGTTGCGGTTAATGGGGTGAAGTTCGAACCCGGAACTGCAGAAACGGTGACTTGCGCGTCAGGGGAAACTTATAGGGTTGAGGGACTTCAAGAGGTCTTTAACCTAGGCATGGATTTCAACAACGCCCACGTTCAACCAACCGGGGCATACCACTACCACGGTTTATCAGAATTGTTAGCAGAAACACATAATGAATCCGGCAGGGACCTTATCCACGTCGGATTCGCCGCGGATGGATACCTCATGTACATATCAACATCAGGCGCCTATTCACCCAGTTATCAACTTTCCACAATTTCTAGAACCGGAAGTAATTGTGTACTGAGCCTCGGCAATCATGGGCAGGGAAGAAGCATAACTGTTGAAGGAACAACACCGGATGGTAGCTACACGTCTGATTGGGATTATGTGCCTAGATTGGGAGATTTAGATGAATGCAACGGCACCGTGATCGATGGGCAATACGCGTACATTATTACTGATAACTTCCCGTATATCAGCAGGTGCCTAAAGGGTGACTTTACTGAAATAAGGCCAATGGGTCCTGGCGGGCCTCAAACGGGACCTCCACCACGAAACAACAACCGGTGAAAGATCCAAGTACAATAACTCAAAGATGAAGGGAGGGAAGCAGAAATGTCTGATGGACTGTTAGTACTTTTTGATGCAGTGGCAGTCCTTATTATGGTTTTCTGCCTTTACTTCCCAAGGCACGGACGCAAAGACATGATCATTGCCTTATTTGCGATAAATATTGGTGTCCTCGGAGTGTCATTTACTCTGGCCGACGCTGCAGTAAGCGCTGGGTTGGGTTTAGGACTATTCGGTGTCCTCTCAATTATTCGTCTTCGTTCAAGTGAACTCGGACAGCAGGAAATAGCGTATTATTTTTCTTCTCTTGCACTCGGATTAATTGGAGGGGTGAATGTGGATTCATGGATCTCTCCAGTTCTTATGGGAGTAATTCTCATAGCGATCTTTATCGGAGATCACCCTCAACTCTTTGCCCGTAGCGGCAATCAAGTAATGCGTTTAGACACCGCCTACACAAATGAAACCCAGTTACGGTCAGATTTAGAAACAATGCTGAATGGGAAAATCCGACGGTTACAGGTTCGCAGGGTCGACCTCGTAAATAACAGCACTGTCGTAGATGTGCGATTCACCCGAAACCCCGAGACCTCTCAAGACGCTTAAAATGGGATCTCTCCCCATCAAAGAATCAGCAATATCAACCCAAGGTCTCTCGCTGATAACTCTTGAAGAAATAAACATGTTCGCTGCGTTACAAACGCGAGTAGATCGCAAATACGTCATTAACGCCGAAACCTGCAACGCTTTAATACAACAAGTACAGGGCAAAGGTAGCGTTCTCGATATTGACGGGATGAGAAGCACAATGTATCAATCTGTTTACTTTGACACCCCTACATTGGATCTTTATAAAGACGCAGCGTATAGAAGAAGGCCGAGGTTCAAAGCAAGGACACGCTTCTACCAGGAGACAAACACAGCCATGCTTGAAGTCAAAACCAAAGATGGACGTGGGAGAACAGTGAAGAAAAGAACACCTCATGATGTAACCACCCTTAATGAATTAACCACTGAAGGAAAATCATTTATCGATGACGTAATAGGGGAAACAGGAGCATCGCGTGACCTTCGGGCAACTCTCACATCCCAGTACCAAAGAACCACAATTGTTGAACGGGAAACAAGAACCCGCATTACCTGCGATGAATACCTCACGTGCACAGACTGGGAAAATCAGAGCGTATCGCTCGCTGCGTGCATTGTTGAAAGTAAATCCTCGGGCCAACCCAGCCTCTTTGATAAATGGTTATGGGAAAATGGGAAACGCCCAATACGAATCAGTAAATATTGCACGGCCCTCGCTGTTCTTCACCCTGAGTTACCGTCAAACAAATGGCACAAAACCATAAAGAACTACTTTTAAGCCCCCAACGGTTCTCATTGTTGTAGAAATCATCTTGCGCATAGGAAAAATATTTTCTGGTGCGCTACATTTCTACAATCCCCTAACGAAAAAGGATGGACATGGATTTAGGACTCAAAGGAAAGAAAGCGCTTGTAACCGGAGCAACAAAAGGACTTGGCCGGGCAATAGCGGAAACGTTACTAGCGGAAGGCTGTTCAGTCGCTATCTGCGCAAGAGACGCAGAAGGCGTTGAAACCGCGGTAAATGAACTCAGTGAACTGGGGCAGGTATGCGGATCCGCAGTAGATGCTGGAGACATGGATTCGTTAACCGGTTGGATCAACACATCAGCTGAGGAGCTCGGAGGCATAGATATTTACGTGCATAACACATCAGGGAAACCACAACGAAAACTTGAAGGATGGATCAATAACTTCAACATAGATCTCATGTCACTTGTCGGAGGTGTCGGAGCCGCGCAGGAAGCACTCGCAGATGGGGGAGGGTCGCTCATCAGCATAGGGACCACTGCATCAGCTGAACATTTCGCTTCCGGATCCGGAAGCTATAGCGCATTCAAGGCAGCGGTTACGAACTGGACTCTAGGACAAGCCCAAGTGTTAGGAGCTCAAGGAATCCGATGCAACGTAGTTTCGCCAGGGCCAATCATGGTCGAAGGTGGAGACTGGGATGGCATCAAACAAGGAATGCCTGAATTCTACGAAGCCACCCAAAAAGTCCATCCGGCAGGGGACCTCGGTTTACCAGAAGACGTAGCGAACGCTGTCGCTTTCTTATCAGGTGATGCAGCGAAACACATCAACGGGGTGAACCTCACCGTAGATGGAGGATTCCTTAAACGGGTCAACTACTAACACCAGTAACACTTAAGTTACGTAAAAAATGACGGTAGCGTTCAAATAACCGACCAGCATCTTTCCCAATACCAAAATCCGATGGATTATCGTAGAAAGCACTGCCAGCAATCCTTTCTTTTTTCTCCAACTCAACAGGGTTAAAGTCAATTCCGAAAGCCGTGCAACACGTTTCCATGACCGTTAAAGAGTCATCAATAATGTCCTGGTGCAGGACATGCACCGTTCTTTGAGGAGGAAGTAAACCACTTTCAACATGATCAACGAGCAAGTTCAAGCTCCGAGCATACAAATCAATGTGATAAGGGCCAATGAGATCGGGTTGGACATGATCACTGAACGCGTACCGGAGAGCACTAACCAGATTAGATACAGAAGAGAGAACATCAAGAGGTTCACGATGAGTAACTATGAAACTGGCATCAGGGTAGATATCTAACAGAACGGGGATGGAATGTAAATGAACAGGTGATTTCAGCACCCACTGCGTTTCAGAATCATTTTGAAGCATTTGTAGAACAGATCGATGCATTTCATATGCTGAACGCATATTTGTGGCTTGTAGCCATTCAACATAGGAAGGGACATGGTATCTGCTGATGAACTCTTCGGATTTGAAAGCAAAAGACATCAAAGACAAGCATTCTTTGGGCATGTTCGCCGAGTAACCATGAATAGTTTCAAGTCCGGTTGAGACACGTTGCGGGAAAGAAAGTTCCTCCTCAGCAACTTCCATCACCTCACTGCTGTGCGTCGGGTAGAGAAATTCCCATCCGCGCCCAACACGAACATTTCCAATTTGAGCGAATAAGTCAAATAATGCCGTGGTCCCTGTCCGTGGCGCTCCAACAATAAAAACAGGGTTCCTGACAGGATCGCGGCCATCAATGTTATTGGTGAGAATCCGTAACCGTTCTTTGAGGAGTCTCCGCAAATACTTTTCAGTAAAAACGCATCCAAGTGGATTCAATTTCGCTTCATTGTTAAGCGCATTGATAAGTACAAAGAAAGGCTCCTTAATGTTTTCAAAGAAAGCAGGGCCGGAATCACCGAATTCGCTCATAGTCGAAGACAAGATGGTGTCACCATCAAGCCTATGGCTGCGGTGGTTACTGTTTGTTTCCTGAACCCAATCGGGTCGGGGAGGAGGAAACCAGGGCACTACCGGACACCCTCTAAAGAACTTGTTGTCATGTTCTAAACCTCCACCGCAAATGCTCTTGCCGGTTGCGGAGTTCTAATTTACGTTCATCTAATGAACACTGTGAAGCATCTTCAGGAAGCACCGAATCAAGGTCGGCAATGGAGACCACGTGAGTAGTTAAATCAAACGGTTTATCGGATTCAGGCCAAAACCACCTAAACGTGCATAACCCTTCAGAATTATTTGCCGTATCTAACCAATTGGCTACACCCGGGTCCTGACCGCTGATTACAAAACGAATTTTTCCATCATTTGAAACAATGGTTTGGTTGTGGTTTCGACTAGAGATCCGCCCGTAAGGGTCAATGAGTTCAAATGTTCCCAAATTGTAGAGTTGAATACCCCAATATTTAGCTAACGGTACATCTGCTTCAACCACTAGTGCTTCGGTAGGATCCAGATTCCAGAAACAAAACTCGTATCGAGCTAACGAAAGACCTTTACCGACTTTCACGGTTTGTTCAGAAAAACAATTATCTTCTTGGAAGTTACGATTGGATTCCAAATAGGTGTCCCAAAACGTTAAAGAATCTTCAATCTGTCCGAGTGACTTCTCCAACCGTTTGTTCAAATCATTTTCTTCGATGACAGGGGGTTCTTGCGGGTCTAGGCATTCAATAGTGAAGGTTGAAGGCTCTTCCGCTTTCCAGTCAAAATAGTATTCTCGAATGGAAACCATTACGGCTTCTTCTGGGAGTGGCACGTCCCCGTTTGGACCTCCGAGAAAGATTTCGAAATCGTCACCGGGGTGAATACCATGATCGGAAGCAACGAATAGTTGTAACGTCCCCCAGGTTTCTTGATGCATGAATCCAGAACGGATCGCTAGAACAAAATCTTCACATGAATGCATCCGCCCCCGAATCACATAGGAATGGGTTGAACTGACTCTGGCATGCCGGTAGACGTTGTCAGCATTGGGGCCACCCCATTGTGAAACCAAATCGTTTTGACGGTGGAAGAAAGGCCTACTTGCATCAGCGTGCAGTGTTTCCCAACTGAACCAAAGAACTAACTGGTCAATAAGGTGTTCGTATCTCTCAATTTGGTTTCCAGTTGAATCGAGTTGAAGATTTCTGAGTTGTGAAGTTATGTCATCCCAGTTAATACCCATGAGAAATACTCCCATAAGTTAACAGTGATAAAAATTCCCAACTAAAAAAATTTTGGAAACATGATGAACGAAATTTATCAATCGTAAACATTTCGTTGATCGCACGGGTAGAGTATCGGCTTCGGGGCTGTAGCTCAGTTGGCTAGAGCACCTGCTTTGCAAGCAGGGGGTCGGGGGTTCGATTCCCCCCAGCTCCACACTAAAAACCCCAGCGTATGACCTATTTTTTCATGGTTTACGTTTAGGGTGTTTTTTGTTTGGGTAGCCATTTGAGTAGCCAATCTACGCTTTCTTCTCGTTGGTTTAGGTATACGTTACAGCTTTTGGTACCCGTCGGACATGTTTTTGTGCCCTGCTTGTCTTTAATGATGTGACGTAACCTATGTTATGCCGTTATTGATAGATTTTTATTTTGGAGCTTTGTTGGCTTGCTGCTGTTGTTACATTCTGAGAGACGCTAGACGCATCTTTTTAAGCTACAGAGGTCTGTTTTTCCAGCTTTTTTCTGGGTGATGATTATCTTGCTTTTTACTGCTATTGAATCTTTGTTTCGTGTTTGGGTTTGCCGTGTTTGTAGGTGTAGCGCCCTCAACCCGTTTCCTCTTTGAAGAGGGAGATGGTTTTGGACGAGTTCCTTTTTCCGTCACCCGGCCACCGCTCTTTCTATTTTTCGGAGGTTTTCCCATGCCCTAATAGTAGAGCTAGTGGTGGTTCTAACTGTGGACTTTCTTATTCAAAACACATAATCCCTAGAGTCTCCCCATCAATAACAAACATATTCACAATCTGCTACTGAGAGCTAAATATGCGGAGATGCTCAATACGGGCTCGTGAATTAGACACAGATCCGTTTCTATCCATTTCGTCATAAACCACATAGATGTCATCATCAACTGTCTGAGTCATTACCCGAAAGGCTGGATCACCGTTATTTAGGGTCAAGGTATCCACTTCTCTCCAGTCCTTATCAAAGATAGTGACAAAGCTGGGACCGATTTCCTGAGATCTTTTAGGATCTCCATGTTCCCCTTCTTCTATCTCCATGGTGTAACCGACGATCCAAAGTTGATGAGTCTCATTCCAACTAGGTCCAACAGGGAAGTATGTGTCTAGCTCTCGTTCAATGATCACACGCGTCGATTCGTTGATTACATTCAAGTCAAGATCATAAGCAAATGTTTGTATCCCCACACGTTCTGCAGACCCATAATCACGGTTTGTGCTAAAGGACTGCAACCTTTCTTCTACAAATCCCATCTGTCCGGCAGGAACAAAAACCACTGATGTGCCAGTTACAAATGACCCGGATTCGGGTTTGATAATTGCTGAACCGGTTTCTTCAAGAGCTTCATTGAGACGATAAACAGCAGCACCCCAAGTGCTCGGATCCTCATTATCGGGTTGGGAGAAGAACTGTGAGTACAAGTTCTCTCCATCACTGGTGAATCCCATATCTTCGTGCCGCTCTTCGGTTTCGTCACTGCTCCCTATCATTATCGGACCAGTCTGATAATTAAAAGAATCGTCGTATTTGACTATCGCCGCTTGCCCTTCACCTTTAAGAATGGCCAATAGATAAATTGAATCATCCACTAGTACTAACTTGTGATCCCCCAAATCTCCATTCCAATCCACAGGCCCTTCTTTGTTAACATCAATAATAATTTTTTCATCATTTCCTCCATGGAGATCTCGATCAAATATCTGCCGGTAAAGATTTTTACCTCCTGTTAACGATTCTTCAGCTAACTGGTAGGTGACAATAACTTCATTGTCTTTGATCAAGACATTGGTGAATAATGCCCTTCCACTGTCATTGAGGGTTCTAATTTCTCCAGTGCGCTCAATAATCCAGTGAGTTTCGACTTCAGATTTCGTTTCCTGTGTAGAGCTATCTCCACAGCCCGCATGTCCAACCATTAAACCTAAAGCCATTAAGGACACAAGAAAACGCTTCATGAAATTAATCTAACACGCGCCCGCGGAGTTGGGTTTGTCTGAAGATATGAAACCAGAGAATCTTTCTCTTCTGAACCTTTCAAAATCTATGGCAGAAATAGCACCTGCGGTTGAACAGTTCTTTGAACCTACGA